>JAEEGI010006726.1_pt1 | contig 25913 bp, 25 predicted proteins | sample 8958751 | NCBI WGS metagenome assembly JAEEGI01 (sample SAMN16246545, study PRJNA631951) | gut metagenome | biome: gut microbiome; feature: rumen; material: KS-attached | host: Bos | place: Iran: Karaj | collected 2018-10
GCTGTGCCAGATGCCATCAATCGTTTGCGACAGGCCATGGAAGAATACAAGTCGCAGAGCCGCACTGCCAGTTACGAACTGACCTCTGACGGACTGCTGGCCCATTGGGATGACCTCACCGTAAGGGTGCGCTTTTTCAACGACAGTACGCTGCGCATCACAAAATATGTGGGCGATGAGAACAAGGTGGAGCGAAGCCTGGTGGTCACTGCTCTTTCGGAACAAGTCGTTGGCATCAGCCAATCTGCCACCGAAGACATCGTGACACTCTCCACCGCCAAGGTCAGGATGACTTACAACGTGGCAGAAGCCACGGTCAGTGTGTATCGCTCCACGGGCGAACTGCTCATCAAAGAGAAACTGGCAGATATCGCAGCCAAGGCCGACGGCCCCAATGCCTCCTATCAGTTGAAGCAGGTGTTCGCACTTGATGCCGATGAGCAAATCTATGGCATGGGGCAGTTGCAGAACGGACGGCTCTCCATGCGTGGTCTCAATACCACGATGATACAGGACAACAGAAGCATCTACATACCTTATTTCTATTCTTCCAAGCGTTATGCCCTCTATTGGGACAACTACTCTCCCACCACGTTCAGCGACACCGCCGACGAGACCGTCTTCTCCTCCACGGGGCAGGCCATCGACTACTATGTGCTCGTTGGCGAATCGGCTGATGGCGTCCTTCACTCATGGCGGCAGATGACCGGCGGCACACAGTTGCCTCCATTGTGGAACTTCGGCCTTTACCAGAGCAAGCAGCGCTATCAGAGCACCCAAGAAGTCATCGACGTGGTGGCTAAATACCGCCAACTTGGCGTGCCCCTCGACTGCGTGGTGCAGGACTGGCAGTACTGGGGCGACGACAACCACTGGAACGCCATGGAGTTTCTCAACCCGAAATACAGCGACTATCAGCGCATGATAGACGAGGTGCATGCCATGAATGCCAAATTAATGATCAGCGTATGGCCAGACTTCGGTCCTGCCACCAAGCAATACAAGGAGTTTGGCGAGGCTGGCCGCCTCATCCCCATTCAGAGTTATCCCACCAGCGTGGCTACACGCCCCTATGATGTCTATGACGCCAACACACGAACCCGCTATTGGGACTACCTTTATGAAGGATTGATGAGCAAGGGTGTCGACGCCATCTGGCTTGACTCGTCCGAACCCGATGACTTCAGCAACAAGACAACCGACTACGACTATGTGACGGGGTACGGCGGACGCACCTTCCGCTCCCTGCGCAATGCCTTCCCTCTCTGTCATGTGGAAGGTGTATACGACAACCACCGCGCAGAAAACGGCTTGTCGGCCAAACGCGTGAGCATCCTCACCCGCTCCGCTTTTGCCGGTATGCAGCGCACGGGAGCCTTTGTATGGAGTGCCGACATCACCTCGAGTTGGCAGACGCTGGCAGCCCAGATTCCCGCAGCTTGCAACCTCAGCGTTTCGGGTTTGCCCTATTGGAACAGTGACACAGGAGCATTCTTCATCGGCAGTTATGGTGGTGTAGGCGATGCCAGTTGGCGCGCGCTCTACGACCGTTGGACACAATTCTCGTGCTTCTGCCCCATGATGCGCTTCCATGGCGACCAGACACCACGCGAGATTTGGCAGTTTGGACAAGAGAACGACGCTCAGGGAGACTACGACAATGTCCTGCGCTACATTCGCCTGCGCTATCGCTTGTTGCCCTATCTTTACAGCACAGCCCATCAGGTGGTGAGCTCCGACAAAACCTTCATGCAGGCCATGCCCATAGCCTTTGAGGACGATGCAAAGTGTGTGGGGATAGCCGACCAGTACATGCTCGGCCGCAACTTCCTCGTGGCACCAGTCGTGACCGATGGAGCTGCTGGACGCCATGTCTATTTGCCTAACAATGGTGTTTGGTACGATTTCTGGACAGGAAAGGTATATCATGGCGGCAAGTCCATCTATCGGACTACTCCACAAGACATTATGCCTCTGTACATTCCTGCCGGCAGCATCCTGCCCATAGGCCCAGAAGTGCAGTATAGCACCGAAAAGAAATGGGACAACCTGGAAATCCGTGTCTATGCAGGAGCCGACGGACAGTTCACACTTTATGAGGATGAGTTTGATGGCTATGGCTACCAGCAGGGCAATAGTAGCGAGATTCCTTTCATATGGGATGAGGCGAAGCAAACACTCACCATCGGAGAACGGAAAGGAACCTACCCTGGCATGTTGCAGCAACGTACATTCCGAATCGTCCGTGTGTCATCAAAGAAAGGTTATGGCGACTCTCCTTCCACCGTCTATGATCATATTGTTAGTTACGATGGAAAAGAGTTGACAGTGAGTCTGGCAGAAGAAACAGAGGTCGAACCACAGGCTGATGAAAAGACCGGCCACATCGTCAACCCGAGTTTCGAGGCCGACGGGCGTGGCTTGACGAAAGAGGCTCCTCAGGGATGGACAGTGGAGAGCGAGACTACCTGGTGGGGCGTGAACTATGGTGGTGGCAATGGCGACCCACAGGCTACCGACGGAAACTATATCTTTGGTGTGTGGGACGGTACGGCTACGATGACACCCACCATCAGCCAGACCCTTACCAATCTGCCCAAGGGACGCTATATGCTGACGGTCGATATGCAGGCCAGCAACCGTTCGGCCACCACCATCCGCCTGGGCAAGCAACATGTCTTTGCAGGAGAGCAGAAAGGTTACTTCGCCGACCAGTTGAGCACGGCAGGAATGGGAGACACATACCCCATGCAGACCATTGCCGTCTGTTTTGACCAACCGACCGACAATGCCCCGATCACAATTGGTGTCTCCACGGAAGGGGCTCCTAATGAGACATGGTTCAAGATAGACAATTTCCGGCTTTATCTTTTGACAGACGAAGTGGCAGATGGCATATTGCCAACCAGTTTTTCACAGCCTCATCCTTCCTCGTCAGCCATCTACGACCTTACGGGTCGGAAGGTTTCCAACAATCCCTGCCACCATCTGCCTCATGGCATATATATCAAGAATCACAAGAAATTTGTAATCAAATAATTTATTCTGCAATTGAAATGTACAAAAAAAGAATACTGCTCTCTGTCTTGTCAGCCATGTGCTCGACGTTTTTATCTGCTGAACCTGTTGTGTTTGAAATAGGGAAGACAAAGGTTTCGGTGGAGTTTTATACACCGCAGACGGTGCGGGTGGTGAAGTCGCTCAATGGCCACACTTATGAGAAACAAAGCCTGGTGGTGATAGCGAAACCCGAGGACGTGAAGGTCACTCGTAATGGCAACACCCTAAGCAGCAGCGTACTTTCAGTGAAGGTTGACCCACGGACGGGAGCACTGACGTTCTTGGCTAAGGGGAAGACACTTTTGCGAGAAAAAGGGGATGCCATCTTAGAACCACGGACCACAGGGCCCGATGCAGGAAAATATAGCGTAACACAGGCTTTTGCCCTTGATAAAGATGAGGCCATCTATGGTCTGGGCACCATTCAAAATGGCAAGATGAATCGCCGAGGCGAGCACAAGTTGATGGAACAATCAAATCTCGAAGACTTCCAGAACGTGCTACAGTCAATCAAAGGTTGGGGACTCTACTGGGACAACTATTCACGTACACAGTTCGATGATGATGCTGTAAAAGGCATGTCGTTTTCTTCAGAAGTCGGCGACTGTATAGACTATTATTTCATGTATGGCGGTTCTGCTGATGGGGTGATAGCACAGATGCGCCAACTATCGGGAGAGGTGCCCATGTTCCCGCTTTGGACGTTTGGCTTCTGGCAGTGCAAGGAGCGTTACAAGAGTGCAGCCGAGGTGCTCGGCGTGGTTGACAGGTATCGTGAACTGCAGGTGCCCCTCGACGGCATCATCCAGGACTGGCAGTATTGGGGTTCGAACTATCTGTGGAACGCCATGGACTTCCTCACGGAGGAGTATGCCAACGGTGAACAGATGATTAGTGACATACACAAGAAGAACGCCCACTTCATGATTTCCATCTGGGCCAGTTTCGGTCCACGGACAAAGGCATACCGCCAGCTCGATGAGAAAGGGCTGCTCTTTGATTTCGAGACATGGCCGCAGAGCGGTCTCAACTTCTGGCCTCCGCGCATGGACTATCCTTCCGGCGTCCGCGTCTACGATGCCTTCTCGCCAGAAGCCAGAGACATTTATTGGCAGAACCTGAAGACACTTTTCGACAAAGGCACCGATGCCTGGTGGATGGACTCTACCGACCCGGACTTCTTCAATCCTACAGAGGACGACTATGACCATAAGGCAGGCATAAACGGGACATGGCGCTCGCTACGTAACGCTTTCCCCCTGGAGACTGTACGCGGTGTTTATCAGTCGCAGCGCAAGGAATCTGACGAGAAGCGTGTGTTCATCATGACGCGTTCTGCCTTCGCCGGACAGCAGCACTACGGTTCAGGCTTATGGAGCGGCGACGTAACCTCCTCGTGGGAAATGCTGCGCAAACAGGTACCTGCCGGATTGAGTTACTCGTTGACGGGATGTCCCAACTTCAACACAGACATCGGCGGCTTCTTCTGTGGGTGGTATAACACAATGGGCGCCAATTCTGCTCCGAAAAACCCACAATACCAAGAACTCTTTATCCGATGGATGCAGTATGGCCTGTTCTGTCCGGTCTTCCGCAGCCACGGTGCCGATGCGCCCCGCGAAATCTGGCAATTCGGTAGAAAGGGCGAGACGGTATATGATGCCATTGAGAAGCAGATTCGCCTACGCTACCGTTTGATTCCCTATCTCTATAGTACGGCATGGCAGGTGACCTCTTCGGGCGGAAGCTATATGCGTCCTTTGTTCAGCGATTTTGCCCATGACAAACGAGTATGGAATATGACAGACGAGTTTATGTTTGGTCGGAGCATCCTTGCCGCCCCCATCCTCGACCCACAATATACAGAGGAACAAGTCATACGTGAGGATGCGATGTCGGGTTGGGACAAGAAGGACGTGAAGAAGGATAACAGAATGTCAAACGTAGATTGGAACGAGCCGAAGACAACTACAAAGTATCTGCCGAAGGGCACCGATTGGTACGACTTCTGGACGGGGAAACGCATGAAGGGCGGTCAGAACGTAACCTTGCAGACACAACTCGACCGCGTGCCGATGTTCATCCGTGCCGGCAGCATCCTGCCTTTGGGCGAGGAGATGCAGTATGTGGAAGAGAAGTCATGGGACAACCTTGAGATACGTGTTTATCCTGGTGCGGATGCCTCTTTTGTCCTCTATGAGGACGAGGGCGACAACTACAATTATGAACGGGGACTGTACTCCGAGATTACCTTCAGTTGGGACGAAAGCAAGCGAACGCTCACCATCAGTCCTTGCAAGGGCCGGTTCCCCGGAATGCTGCAACAGCGTCGGTTCACCATCTTGCTGCCTGGCCAGAATGTCTCCGAAGGCAAGACCATGGAATACACAGGCGTGGAGATGACAGTGAATTTGTAAGCAATTATCAAGAAAATGAAAATGAAATCATTCCTATCGGCACTGCTGTTATTGGTTGTAATAAAAGCCGGTGCCACCGAAACAACGGTCTGGCAGGGCTCGAAGAAGTTTACCAGTTGGAGCGACGTGCTCAACATTGAGGGCAGCAAACTGAACAAGGTCAATGCCGATGATGTCTTGCACTTGAGCATACAAGCCTCTGCTGGTGCACAATTGCAATTGTCATGGGGATCAAGTTGGACTTGTTTTGACGGACTTGAGCACAAGGACATCAACGGCGACTTCGAAATGGTTATTACAGCGCAAGATGTCAATAGAATCAAGCAAGGTATTCATGTCAAAGGGGTTAACTTCACGCTCACTGCGGTCAAACTCAAGAGCAATGATGGTGAATACACCACGATGGCTGAAGACCTTTTCGATTGGAAAAACATGTTGCTGAGCGGGGCTACTCAAGGTAAGTCATGTGTTGTTGGACTGAAGGCCTATGGTGGGGCGGGTTGGTATTGGCCGGAAAAGGTTGATTTAAGCGGTTATGGCAGTGTTGTCATCGAACTGCTTCAGCCTGCCTCCGAGATGCTGACGGTGCAGTTGCTCTATGATGAGAAGGGTGTGAAGCGGCAGAATATCATCAAGGGCGGCACTCAGTGCAAATTACTATTGAACACAACCCACAAAAATGTGAGCAGCCTCAACATCATCTCGGAGAAGGCGCAGACTGTGGCCATTGGCAGTGTCAACCTCACAGACAAACAAGGCAATGTGGTGCCAACATGCATCGACGAGCAGTCCATTTTGGCATCCCGCATTCTATCTGTGGAGTATTACAACACCTCTGGCGTGCGACTCAATCTGCCACAACCAGGAATTAACATTGTCAAAATCAATTTAGAAGGAGGCCGGGTCATAGTCCGGAAAGAACTGAAATGAAAAAAATGTTATGCATCATCATATTGATAGCATTGACAAACACTATCAACGCCCAAATAGACGAGAACCCAGTGGATTCCGAGGCCAATGAGGCAACCCGAGAGTTATATCACTACCTTCGAAACGAGGTGTGGGGGAAAAAGGTCATTTCTGGTTGCCAGGCCGAATGGAACTACAACATCAACGATGCAGAACGTATTCACGAAGCGGGAGGCAAATATCCCAAAATTAACGTTTTTGATTTCCAACATTTTGATCAATCGTGGATCAACTATCGAACCCCGACAGCCAAACTATGGCACCAAGCCGGCGGCATTGTCTCATTCATGTGGCATATACACATGCCGACCAATGCCTTTGTCGAGCATGATCCTGATTGGGAGGGGTTCTACATACACAGTGAAAGGCCATGTCATATCTTGCCTTCGAGGTGTGCCACAGAGAGGACGCTCGAAAACAATATTTTCCAACGGAAGTTGGAGGGGGTGGCAAATTTGTTGCTCTATTATCAGAGTCAGGGTATCCCCATCATATGGCGACCACTTCACGAAGCCTCAGGTAAATGGTTCTGGTGGGGTGCCGAAGACGGTGAAGCCTACAAGCAACTCTATCGCTATATGTTCAACTATTTCCGTGAAGCAGGCATCCACAATCTCATCTGGGTATGGACATCGGAAATGGGTGACGACGACTGGTATCCTGGCGACGAATACGTGGATATCGTAGCCCGTGATGGCTACCCTGACAACAATACCACGCACATATCACAAAGTGCTGACTTCCAAAGACTGCGGCAAGCTCATCCCAATAAGATGACGGCTCTGCCTGAATGCAACAGCGTACCTTCTTGGGAAAACATGCAACACGACAATGCTCTCTGGCTTTTTGTCGCTCCATGGTGCGGAGGCTGTGCTTTCGACCATGGTAATAACGTATCCTTTTGGCGACAGTTTCTTTCCAATGAAAATGTGATAACAAGGAATTAGTTATAGAAATATTATATCGTTCACCTCAACCTTATGCCCCTTGCTGCCATATTGGGTGCGGCGTTTGTCGGTCCAGTTGGGCTTCATTTCCGATACTCTCACCTCCAGCGTGTACTTCCCTCTTGGTAGCATAGGAGAGAGAAAACGGATGCCTGTGGCGGGAACAAGGCTGTAAAAATCAATTGTGCCACGGAACACCTCGCGGCCTCGCTTGTCGTGGATGGTGATGTCGGCATAGCCGCTTTGGTTGTCGGTCGTACCATAGATGGCGATGCGACTGCCTTTGAAGGGAATGGTGAGAATCTCACCGATGGTCTGCGACTGCCACTTCTTGCCAATTTTCTTGCCTTTGACTATGACGGGTTGCATCGTCTCTGGACTCCACGCCTCTTGGTATTCGGGAATGCCCAATGTGCCGTCGCTCACCGTGAGGGGCTGCCACACATAGGTGGCGGCACTGCGTTGACGGGGGAACGACCAGCGGTCGCCCATATACATGAACGTGCCGTTCTCCAGAGGCAACACAAACGAGCACTGGCTGTTCCATGTGAGCGACCCCTTGGGGCAGAACTCTCCTCGGTATTCCCACGGTCCGGCGAGCGAGCGCGAAGTCCAGTACATGTTGTCGTTGCGCTCCCAAGAGGTGGTGTGGCTCGACATCCAATAGTACACGCCGTCTTTCTTCAACATGGCGGGACTCTCGCCCGCACCTTTCAAACCGTTCATCAGACAGGAGTCGAGAGAATGGAAGTCGGGGGCGAGACGATATATACCACCATGGTGCACCAACAGATATGCATGGCCATCGTCATCGGCAAAAGAGCCGATGTCCCAACGCTTGATGGGCTGTCCTTTGTAGAGTATTGGCCCTTGAAACTCGTAGGGGCCGGTGATGGTGTTGCTTGTGGCATAGCAGGTGCATGGGTCTTTATACCGCATATCGTCGGTGTGCATCAGCATCACGTATTCGCCTGTTGCAGGGCAGCGGAGCACCTTGGGACGCTCACCCACGCGGTTGGGTCCCATGCGGCCATCAGTCTGTTGCTTAAAGGCGATGCTCTCGAAGCGCCAGTCTACAAGATTATCCGACGAATAACAACTGAATCCGGTGAACACATTGGCCGAGTCGGTCTTGTACTCGCCAAACAGATAGTAGCGTCCTCCATCGCGAATGATGTTGGCGCCATGGGCCGAGACTGTCTCGCCCCGATGGTCGTACCAACTTACACCACTCACGATGGCTTTCCGTGGCTGCGCTTGCATCAGCATCGGAAATGACAGCAACAATATTCCAAGCAGTTTCTTCATTGTAGCTTGTCTTGGTTAATGCAGATATGTTCAACTGTGGCACGAATTCTCGACACTCGGTTCCCCTAAAGATTCTTCTGATTGATCAAATTCACCACCACCTTCACCATGACATCCTTTTCCTCGGTCTTGCTCTCGGCTATCATCAAGGTGAGGGCTACAAGCGTGTTGTCTGCCAGCCGCTTGGTGCCGTCAGGACGATAAAGGATGCCGTTGTTGTTGAGGAACTGATGGAGCAGCGAGAGCAAAGTCAAGCTTGCTTGAACTTTGCCGAGTCGTGACAGAGGAAGACGAAGTCAACCATAGGAAGAGCGTGGCAGCAATGCGCTTGTTGCCGTCGCTGAATGAGTGGTTCTTGGTGACGAGATAGAGGAGCATGGCTGCCGGTACCCTCCACGATGTTATCAACATCGCGGTCCCTCCCTTCCTCGACACTGGGGTAAAGTTCCTCACCGCCGAATGTCTGGTATATCTGTCCGATACTGCTTTTGAAAGAGTCATCCTTCTCATTGCCGAACAGTAAACTGCCTCCGAACTTATCCCGCAGCGCCTTGATGGCTTCCATGGCATTCTCGTAAGTGGCATGGAACTTGTCTTCCTGGGTGGTTTCTGCCAAACGCAGACGTTGGTAGTCGTAGTCGTCAAGGGTGTCGAGGGCGTAGGTGTAGTCCACCACTATGTCGAACAATGCCTGATTTTCGTCATTTGGTTCTATCTGCTGGTTTTGTATGGTGCGGCCTACCATCTGGACCAACTGGCGCAGTTCGGCTATTTGCTCGCTATGTATACGTTGGTTGACGGCATAGCCCTTGATGAGATACTGCTTCAAAACTTGATTGGCCCATTGGCGGAATTGAACACCTCGTTGACTTTTCACACGATAGCCAACGGAGATGATGACATCAAGATTGTAAAACGGGACTGGCTTTTTTACACCATTAACGTGTAAAAAATGCACGTTATTCTCTTTCTTGAGTTCTCCTTCTTTGAAAACATTGATGATATGGCGGCGGATGTTCGACTCTTCTCTGTCAAATAGAATCGCCATTTGTCCTGTGGACAACCATACGGTCTCATTCTCCATACGGACATCAATCTGTGTTTGTCCGTCCTCAGTCTGGTATATGATGATTTTGTTCTGTTCCATAATTTGATTTATTTAGAATTTGCAAAGATAGAAAAATGTATGAAATAACACAATGTTTATTTGGAGACTTTATCCCATCAATTTGAGCATGGCCTCCAACTTCTCCTGGTCCATCTCCATCAGTCGTTCCACCAGTTCTGATTTCTTTTGACTTTTGTCTTTGGTGGAGAGCAGTTTGGAGTTGTTGGTCACCGAGGAACGAAAGGCCGATCAGGATGATCTTCCGTTTTAAATTGCAATCGTGTAAATATATCTTATTATATCTCATGTTGGCTCAAAGTTCCCTTTTGGGCTATTTTTACCATGGCAGGTCTGGAGAATCAGCATTGTCATCAATCACCTCCTCTCCGTTTTTTAGTCTGGTTAACCTCCACTCTTCATCAAAATGCTCTGGCAAAAGTGGCCATGTATCAGGAGAGATGTTGACACCCAAATCAATCATTTCCTGTACCCGCTTCTTTCTGAATTGGCGCAATTGTTCGTATTGTTCTTCCGTCGGACCTTCGTATGGGTCAACATCGATGCCCCATCCGAACATTTCATTGACATCGTCGCTTAACTCAAGCCGTTTGATTACACCATTTTCTGAGTAACCAAATTCCAAGTCTGCACCATCGCAGTAATAGCATACTCTGAATTCCACGTTTGGAAAATGTGCGACAATACCTTCTGCTATCTCGAATACAGGAGTTGTTGCCCGTCCGCCCCAACTCAATTCTCCTTTATCTTCATCAAAAGAGAAATCAATACATAGTTTCTTGCAATGACGAGCCATCCAAGTGCTACGGTCTTTTATTGGAAGATTCATCGCATAGTCTATTGCCTTATCAAATCCTAATTCAGAAACGGAATCATCTTCATCTATCGGTTTTACGATCTCGCAAACGCGTGAGAAGTCCTTTTTGTTTCTAATTGTTAATGTTGCACTTACTGATATACCCATGGTTTTGACATTTGTTTATAATTTTTGTTCAATGAAATCGATAGATAGGAAGGGAAATAGGCTTAAATGTTCATTTTTTTCCATTTGCTTTACCTCGCTTCGCGAACAGTTTAGTAAGGTTGCGGATGCTACACATCCGCGACCGTTGGTTTTGCCCGTTAGGGCACTTCCTTTGTTACTTTTTTCTGATGTTGCCGCTGTATTCCCTCAGATAGACATATCGGTCGGTATACACCTCGATATCCTTCCCGTTGGGAGCGAGCAGCAGGTCCAGGATATGGTTGCCGTTGAACTCCGCCACCCTGCTCCAACTGCTGCTGCCATACTGGCAGCGCTGCATCTCCTTGTCATTATTGGGGTTGATTCGATAGATGAATGTCCCCACTCTTACTTGATTTGCCATAATTGATGTCTTATTCGTTTCTATATTGCCTTTAGTTTCAGATAGTTGAGCACACTCTTCCAGTCTGGGAATTTCGTGGAGCCGAACAGTATCCATTCAGGGCACTCTATAATATTAGTCGCCATCGGCGAACCATTTTCTTACCATTTCTGCCCGTCAGGGCACTCCCCATAATAATTATTCAAGCGCCTGAATGATGCTCTGCCGCATCCACCAAACGGCGTAGGAGATGAAACTGAAGTCGCTTTTGATGTCGTATTTCATTGCCGCTTTCACCAGTCCTTTGCGTGCCTCGTCTACCAGTTCCATGAGTGAGAGACCCTGGTTTTGATATTGGCTAGCCAAGCTGACGATAAAGCGACCGTTGCTGTCTATCAGTTTCCGCATCTCATGGCTGTCTGTTCCTTTCTGCTGCACCGCCCTCAGCAACTTCCGCTCCTCCACGCGGTCGAGCAGTGGTGCTTTGGTTATCTCCTTCAAATATTCGTCCAATCCTTTTTTCATATTCCTATTACGTTTTGATGTTTACGGATATAATATAGTCACTTGGAGGGAAAAATTCAAAGGAAAGATGACATTTTTTCTGAAAAAGCATTTTCAATTATATTCATCTCCTCTCGGAAGAAATATATTAACGGTCATTCAGGTTCTCCTTTAAGACCATCTTTTTCAAGCCTTTGTGATGATTTACATTGTTCAATGAAATGGGATAAATGGCCTTTTGGATTTTCTCGATGTTTTCTTATTATTGCTTCAGCTCACTATTGTCCGTCGGGCTTTTGCGCTTTTGCCTCCTTGTAATCGCCGAAGAGACCCATGGCGAGGTCGCCCACTTTGTTGCCTTCTGAGAAACGTGCTTGTAATGTATCATCGACTTATGCCTCCTCTGGTTTAAAAACCTTCAGCCACAGGTTTTTGGGGCACTGGCAGAAGACGGTGTAGCGTGATTTGGACAGTCCTTTCATAGTCGGTATGTTATTAAGGAATAGATTGCCTTTTGCAAAAGTAATAAAAAAAATAGAATTTGAGTCGCCTGCGGTGAGACATTATAAGAAAATCTGTAAGAAAATAGTAAGAAAATGATATGGGAAATTGAATTTTCTTGAAGGAATAACTATATTACCAACAAAGTAAAACCTCTCACTGATATGAAAATTAAAATCATCACAACCATCCTCTACGTCACAGCCGGGCTGACGGGTATTTTATTGGCTTACCTCATCTGCTCCTACGTGGACAGCAAATTGGGAGAAGACAACATCTTTCCATTCTTGCTGATGCCCGTCGTCATTGGCGTCCTGGAATCCATCACTGCAAATATGAAGAAATGACACTGCCAAGTCAGCGAGAACATATCCCCGAATTAAAGAATTATAGAATTGGCGAATTCAATCCCACCGCACGGTGCAATGTTGCATAGCGCGGTGGGGTGTGCTTCTTACGATTCCCTATCCATCGTGAGGTTGTAATGTTTATCAATCCAAAATCCAACCATCGGCGACGAGGTCTTCGAGGGAGTCGTAATGTGCTATGATTTTTCCATTTTCCGTTTTGTCAAAATGGTCGTCACCTTCCGACAGGAAATCATCCATGGGTATGACGCGGATGTTGCATTTATAGTCATGCACATCGGAACAACTGATGTACGGAACCATACTCTCAGGCACTCCCTTATGGTCGGCTTTAAACGCCGGTGTGGGAGGCATCCAGTTCTCAAAAATATTTAGCAACCATTTCAGTTGCTGCTCTTTTAATTTGTCCATTCGCTAAAAATTTTAAAATGTCCGATATTTTTCAATTTTCAATTTTCATTCTTTTCCCGTAGGCCGACCATTTCATCTGTTTTGGGGTCGCTTCGCTCAAAATCTGTCAAAAATCTGTTTCAAAAATCTTTCTAAAATCATTTGGGGATTTTTCTTGATTTTTTTTATGAGATTTTCATTGAATTTTGAGCGCAGCGACCACTTTCATCTTTGTCTATTCCAAATTTTTAGAGTTTTTCTTTTTATCCTTGGCGGCAGGCCAATGATTGTAGCAGCCATTTCCATATCGGAATGACTTCGACGGTGCCAAACTGGTCGGTGATAGTTTCTTCTTCATCGTAGGTGAGAATCGTCCTTCTATTACACGGCACTCGTTTTGGCAGTTTCTGTAGTGCTTCTGTCTCACGCTTGCGAGTATCCTCATCACGCAGAGAGTAACTCACCTGGATGGCAAGTTCGTCTTCTGGGATGTAGAAATCCACTTCATAACCATCATAATAGAAGAACACACGTTCGTTCTCCATGTCATGACCATAGATGCGGAATAGTTGGAGTGCCACAAGATTTTCCAACAGCATGGCTTCCTTGTCGATCAGGAACAGGCCGAGTATGCCTGTGTCGATAAAATAGTATTTGCAATTACTCTCTTTATAGGCCAGGGTAGAGGCATAATTCCTCAGACGCAACAGCAGCCATGCCTCCTCGCAATAGTACACGTATTTAATAGTTGTGGCGAGGCTGAGTTTTCCACCGACACTCGACAGGAGATTGTTAATGCGGTTGTAGGAAATGGGACGGCACACGCTTTCTGCCATTTTCCTGACCAACACACGGATGCCAGCAACATTCGTAATCTTATTGCGGGCAATAATGTCACCCATGTAGATTTTCTGGTAGACACTACTCAGGTAGTTACGCTTAGCGGGCATGAGTGCTGCAGCGGGCAGTCCTCCATAGTTCATATACTCGTTGAAACTGCGCACGACCTTGGCTCGTCCTTCTGTGGTCAGAAGGTCAAGTTCGTTAGTAGATACTTGATGTACCGATAAAAACTCCTTGAAACTATAGGGATAGACTTCTGCTATCAGGAAACGACCTCCCAATGTGGTGTTAATCTCGCCAGAGAGCATTTTCGCATTTGAGCCGGTGATGAAGATGGTGTATTTACTGTCAGCCATCCGACGGGCGAACTTATGCCAACCATCAATGTTCTGAATCTCGTCGAGAAACAGCATGGGACGCTTGCCATACATCTCCTGATGACATTCCAACAGATGGTTGAAGTCGTCAGTGCCGAAGTTCTCAAGTCGCTCATCCTCAAAGTTCAGATAGAGTATCTCATCCCATTTGTGCCCCTCTGCAAGCAATTGTTGCATGCGGTAATAGAGCATGTATGACTTGCCTGCTCTCCGTACACCTACAAGCACCCGACAGGGGAAGTCATCAAGTTTTATATCACGTGGTTCTACCACGTAACGCTCCACTTCCTGCTGATTGTCCCGAAGGATTTGTTTCAATATTTGCTTATCCATCTGTTATTTTAATGAAAACCTGCAACAAAGATACATATTATTTAATACACTTACAAATTATTTGGATTTTTTATTTAATCTATTAAACAAAAAGCGGGATATTGTTGTCACTATTGCACCAAATGCGATAGTTTTCTGTTTCTTCTCTTATTTTGGGGTCGCTTCGCTCAAAATCTGTCAAATGTATGGCTCCCACATACTATCAAGAGTATTGCGGAGTTTTATTATGTCTTCTTCCGATATATGTGATTCGGGGGATTCCCAATCAATATTATTGCCGCAGAATTCGGTATAACTATCAACATCGTCGCCATATGCAAAATCAATGCTATTGGACTTGACGCATCTGATAGTAGTTTGTGGGAAATGATTGCTCAACTGTTGGAGGCATTCTGACACTTGGTCTTCTTCTGTCTGATGATCATAATACCATTTTGCCCATTGATAATCCTCTTTCAGCCAGATAGTTTCTTCAACATTTTCTTTCAGAAACTCCACAATACGGGCAAAGTCATCTTTGTCGGCTGTGTTCACCGCAACTTCCCATGGCTCAATCTTTACTAACTGACCATTTCTGGAAACTGCCTCATAAAAGTAACCTGACTCTGTTTCCGACTCTTGGTAGGTCATTTTAATCTCTGGGAACTCTGTCACTACTTGTTTAAGCGCCTGTTCATGAACTTTGGCTGACGTGTAATAGCATACGCAACCGATACACCATTTGAAGTCACTTGTCTCGGATAGTTCAAAAAGTTCCATTCCCTTGTCTCTTGGCTCTTGCAATTCGGTGAGGATCGTATTGGCGCGTGCCTGAATTTTATCAGCATCTTCACGTCGCTTTGTTGATAAACTAAAACAAAAATCACTCATAGTTTAAATACATAGGTTATACATTTTGTTTGTAATTGCAGTTCTTTAGCCCTCAATCGACTTTCCATATTCGTCAGTCGCAGGATGAAGACGTATTTGTCGCCATCCACACGGCCTTCGAGGAAGGCGCGGTAGGGCGTGCCGCCGTTGGCCATCACCAGGGGTTCGTTGCCTTTCTGTCCGCCACCCACAAGCATCATCGCATCGGCATCGGAGAGTTTCTTTGCCATATCGAAGAGGAAGTCATTGGTGAGGCCGTTGACGTGCTGCACCTGGTAACTCTTCTTGAATATGAACATCCGCATCGCTTTCTGGCGGGGAATTAGTTTGCCCGTCCAGCGCAAGGGCACGCCGTCGAGGGCGATATTGGCAGTGGTGGTCTGCTCGGGCGCACTTCTTTCTCTGTGCCGTCGGCGAGGAAGACGTGCTCTGAGAGCATCACACCGTAGGCCACTTTCTGTGTTGGGGATTGCAAATCCCTCCAGCTCTCATCAGGTAGGCGTGATTGCTCATGGTATGGTACGTTTTTCCGAAATACTCAACTATGTGGCAAAAATAATGAAAATCGAATGCATCTTATCTTCGCAGAAGCAAAGATAATGAAAATCGAACGCAGAACACGATTTAGATTTTGAAGAAAGTGATAGCTATCAATGCTTTTTGTTCTTTATCCTTATACTTGTTTTTAATTATTGTACAATTAAACTTTGTTTTATCTGGAGGCCATCATTCTTTGTTAATGGTGACGGAGGATATTGCTTGACCAGCCACTTCCGGATCGGGATGACCTCAATGGTGATGCCATCTTCCACTATCTGTAGTTCAGTATTCCACGTAACAAATTCTGATATAGTGTAACAGAGTGTGAGCTTTTGCCGGAGTATTATAAACGTACTTGATTATACCTTAAGCAGTTTCTATATTTTATCCTTTTGTGCCTACGTAAATCCTAAATTCCATTAAGATAGAATGTCACACCATCCATGTATTTCTCGTACAATTCAGGTTTACGGGTTTTGAAGTATTCGAGCACCGTTTCCAGATGTTCGCCAGTAAAGTTGTAGCTGCCTGAATAGAAGTCCTGAAGGTCGTCATAGATTGAGGTACCTCTGTTCGACGAACTGTCATATCCATATTCACGAATGACGAGAGCCAAGTAGAAACACTTCTTTGCCTGTTCCGTCTCACCTTTGGGATCTCCCTCTACACCGATTGTCATGCCACGAGGGCACAAATGATGCCTGGTAGTAAAAAACATCTTGAAATCCGTCGAGAAGCACACTTTGTTCAGTGCCACTTGCAGTTCGTTTTTGCTTAATTCGTTCATCATATTTGTATTATTTCTGTTTTTCTTATGCTTTCAACATCCTTTCCAGTTCTCTTATGCGATGTTGGCAATTAACCAGTTCTATTTTTTCATGGTTGATGCTTGAAACCGCATTTTTGACAGCATACCTTAGGAAAGGGATATGTAATAGACCGTATCACCGATGGATAATCCTCTTAAGCCCATTTTTCGTAAGAAATCTTTGCTCATTTTGTCTTCTTCAAATCCGTTATGCTCTCCCTATTCAGAATGAATGCTACGACAGACGGCCAATCTGGGTATTTTTCTGAACCGATTTGTATGTGCATTCCCGTAAACTCTCCAGCGCCATTCTTGGTGGAATCGTCGATGAGATAATCACCGATGTTCAGTTCTTTGTGATGGCTGAATATCACGTTTTTGTAGGCACTGGGCAGGTAATCTTTAATCCATTCCACTTTCTCCACCAACGAAGTAGGGGTGCTCCATGGTGCGGTCGAGAGAATGTATACGTCAAAATATTTTGCCAGCAGATTATAGGATTCTATGGCTTCTGGCATGGGCTTCAGACTTCTGAAAAAGCCCTTGATACGCTTTGCTTCCTCTGGACTCTCATTCCTGGCCTTGACCTCACTTAGATAATCTGCCAGAGTGTTGTCCATGTCAATATAAATGATCTTTTTCATGCTTTTCGGTTTTATAGTTTGTTATAAATTACCATCACCGTCCAATGCTGCACGCTGAGGTTGAGAATTTGATGAGGATTGGGACTTTGGATGCTGTATTTGATGTCCTTGACAGCAATCTTGTTTGCATTCTCTGTCAGGAATTCATTGACTTTCTTCTCCAACCCGCCAGTCGTCATCACTTTCTTGTCTGCCGGATTCGAATACGTGGTCTCGGTAAAGATCTTAATCTGTGTCATAACGCATACAACGATTCACCTGTACATCGTGAGGTCCAAATAAAACATTTATTTTGTCATTGTATGCATAATATAGTCACAAGTCGTAAAAAATTCAGTTTTTGAAGAACTTTTTTTCAGAAAAGTTGCTATATTTGTGCATCTAACTTAATGGAAAACCGAAAACAATCTATAGAACCTCGCGATGTTGTTTTAATAACGTTTGTTTTGGAAATTTCGAGTTTCATATTTGGATAATTATAAGTGAGCATCTGCTTCCTTGTGGATACAGATAACTTCTTTGGGGTTAACGCATTTTATTACTTTCTCGATTGTCTGCCTGTCGGCATGGCCTGAAGTATGTATATCCACAACATTGTGGAACATTTCCCTGAATTCCTTATACTTGGGATTGGCATTTACTTGCTCAGGAATCTTGTAGTAGCCATCCCATGAAGAGTAGATCAGGAGGGTTTCTTCTTGTGGGAGCGTACCAAGAAGGTCTCTGATTCGTTCAATCTGCGATGTGCCTGCAACCATGACAAATCCTCTGTGCTTCAGTTTGCCATACAACCGCTCGCTATAGTATAGAGGCTTGAATTCAAATAGTCCATTTGACATTTTTGATTCACGCACTGTAAAGAACTCCATGGTTCTTCTCAAGAACAAAGAACAAACACACAGGGGCTTGCGTGCTTTTTTTGCGGCTTCCTTTATGGAGGCAAGCCTTTCAATGTCGGTAGCCGACGCAAGGACAAAGACATACTTGTAGTTCTGCATTACATTTGCCATCCTCGATGAAACCTCATGCTCATGGATGCATTTGCCATCCTGATTCAGCATGGTGCCCTCTGTGATAAGCGCGTCGATGTCTGTGGCATATTTCTTCAGCGTAGGGAACAAGCCTTTTCCCATGTAGCCATGTTCACGATAGTCACCGGTGTGCCATATTCGTTTTCCATCAGCCTCTATGAGAAACATGTGGGAGTCGTAAATGCTGTGGCAATTGAAAAAAGGAGTTACTTTGATGTCGCCAATGACAATACTGGCAGGTGACTTATGGGGTGAGGTTTTATGCCAAACATTTACCTCGCCCAGCAGTTTGCGTTTATTGTCGGCATACGTTCGTCGGCAAAGAGCATCGCTATGCTCCTGCTGGTCGTATTCTTTGTTATGAGTGTTAATAACGTTCTTGTCCGCACCTTCATATAGCACCTCGTATTTGATAGAAAGCAAATCCTTGGTTCCTTCGCTCATATACTGAGGCACGCCATCTGGAATAAACTCCATTAAACCAACGTGATCCTCGTGTCCATGAGTATAGAATACGGCTTCGTGCTCCTTCTTGTTTTGGGCAAAGATTCTCTCTACCAACTCCTTATCCTCGTCAGGTGTCGTTGGTTCGCCATTGCCGGGAAGGTTCTGCCCGAAGTCGATGAACACACGTGAGGTTTCTGTCGAAATCTCTGTGATGCATCCTCCTATCTGGTCAAGACCTCTGTGGATATTAATGTTCATGATATTATAAATCTGTCTTTATGCTATACTCAATTTTTTCTCGTTGAAGAATCTCCTGAAGTCTATGTCTATGTGTGTCTCTTCCTGGTGTATTCTTTTCCCATGTGTCAAAAATAAGCAGATGGGGTTCTGGATTTATGGATGTTGGACGTGATTTGGGGACAGGAAGTTGGAGGTCAACCTTTATGTCATAGAGTTTCTGGTAATACGCAAGCAGTTCGTTAGAATACCTCATGATAAAATTGCGGTATCGCAGCATTTGCTCAACAATCTCAGGCGATTCATCTGTTTTGTGAAGCATCCTTCCGTCGCTCATCCTTTTTAGTTCAACGAACGTAACAACACCCTCGTCACAGCGAACGAGGTCTATTCTATTCTGGGAAACTTCATCGTTATAGGCAAACTCAGAGTCAAGATGAAATGCTGATGATTGTACAATTATAGAGCCTTGAATGAATTTCTCAGACCATTTCTCCTTGTTGTTGATAGAGAGTTTCTGCGAGTATATAGTTCTAATCCTCTCAATAATAGTATCGCATACCAAAATCTCACTATCTTTTTTAATAGGTTTATCAATGATGCCGCTGCAATCTATGTAGGCGTTGCTTTTTGATGGTTCTGGCAGATTGAGATATTTATGATGTGTGAACACTTGCAATTTCTTATGCTTACTGCAGTAGTGAATACGCGCAATGCTCCCGCCTTCGAAATACACGTTGACTTGATTGTCCTTGCGTATCTCAATATAGAGAGATTTATCATTCTTGAATCTTGTCCACCAAGATGGGTTTTTTTTGAGTTCTTCAAATATCTTGGAGTCGCTTTTTAGTATATTAAATGTAATAGACATATATTATTGATTTAGTTATTTTAATGACTGTTTTGATGATAGTTTTCTAATTGATTTTTCCTTTATTTGGCTAACTCGCTCAGCATTAAGATTTATGCCATGGCCAATTTCTTCAAGCGATTCATGAGAACTGTCAAGCCCAAGCCATCTGGTTAGGATAGCCTTCTCATGTTCGTTGGTGAGTCTATCCACAATTTCTCTCTTTTCTTCATCTGTCAATTCTGATGGTTCTTTATTGCTATCTGTTATGCATAGATCAGCAAGAATACTGGCTCTAATCCACCATACTGCATAGGTAATGAATTTGAATCCACTTTCAGGTTCAAACTTCCGTATAGCAAGTTCAAGTCCTTTTTTACCTGCTTCGATAAGTTCTTCAAGGCTTCGTCCTCTATCCTGATACTGTCGGGCAATACTCACCACAAAACGCAAATTGCCATTGACGAGTTGCCGGAAGGCTTCTTCGTCTCCTTTTTTGATGCGTTTTGCCAGTTCTATTTCTTGCTCTACTGTGAGAAGAGGATGGCTGTGAACTTCCTTTAAAAGTGACTCTGCTGACTGATTGTTGCTAATTGTATTGTTTTCGTCCATGCTTTTCAGTTAAAAAATGTGCGTCTCTATTATAATATACGAAAGGAACAAGCAAAATCAGATGTTTTTGGCCTTAGATATGCAAAAACTCCGCAGATAGCCGATGAAAACTTATGTTTTTTGCAAATATCTATCCATTGATGCTTTAATTTGAGTCATAATCTCTTCCCTGTATTCCAAAGGTTCAAGCACTTCCACGTCTGGCCCCATGGCAAGGATTTTTGACTTCAATTCAGGAGTCAAACATACACGATATGTAAACACAGCATACTCTCCATACTTTGATTCCATTTCACTTTGTGATTGATGCAGAGGGAGCATTCTTATGTATTCCATTTGCACACCATACACCTTTATTTTGAGATTGACAACTGGCAGTTCGTCGTTTACATATATCCCGACCACATTTTTGTAATACCTTCTTGGTTCAAAGTCCCTTGGAAATTCAAATTTCTTACTTGTCATGTTGAGGTCAAGAAACCGCTCAAGGGCCAGATGCCTGATGCTTCCTTTTTCTTTTATGAATCCAAGAACATACCATCTGCGATTGTAAACCTTCAAAGAATATGGTTGCATGGTAAGTGTTTCTCTTCGCCCTTCATATCGCTGGTAGTCAATGATTAGTTCAGTATTGCATATCATCGACTCCACAATTGGATCAAAATATTCAGTACCATGAGGAATCTCCTCCAGCAATATGCAGTCACGCATCATATTGAAAGTGACGAAATCCTGTGGGACACTATATTTCCGTAACAACAATTCAGCATAACGATTTTGCTTCAACACTTCAGGATTCTTGATGTAATAGGTAAAGCCTCTGGATTTGTCACATTCGATGATGACACCAAACATTTCTTCAATGCCTTTGCGATGCTCGTGAAAGGTGCGGATAGGAAGGCCACCCATATTGGCATACGGAGAACCTTCCCAAATCTTTACGATCTGTTCAAAAGTAAGCGGATGATTTGACTTGCTGATTGTGTCGAGCAGCCAAATATATCGAAGGTATGTTTTGCTTATCATGGTTGTTGAGTATTTCTTGCAAATTTAATGAATTGACGGCAAAAAGAGAAATAAAATGCCAAATTCTGCGGAGATTTTGCAGATGTTGTAGCAAAATCCACTGTTTTGAAGAAATCGTATCGTATAAAGTAGTAATAACAATCATAATGCAGTATTAGGATGGGAAAGAAAAAGAATCAAAAGAAAGCAGAGGCACAAGCAAAGAAAAGTGCAGTTGAGACCCTTCGATTTCAAGCACACTGGGGCTTGAAACAGTTTGGACAGCCCGAAGGAAATAGGTTTCACCAATTGGTTGATGAAGAACTTGATGTCATTGTAGAACTGGAACTCGCTCAAGATTTGTTAGCAATCAAGTCACTCGTTGATGGCGTAAGACAGAGTCTTTCGGCCGTTCCAACAAAAGAGCAAGGCGATTTCGCCAAGAGCCCAACAGCAATAGCCCTAGGGATAGCCTCTATCAATGAATTTGAAGAAATATCAATGTCGCCAACCTGGAACGAATTGCTCAAGCAGAAACTTCTACGCATATATTACTCTGACGAAGTATGGAACAAAGTGGTAGATTGGGCAAAGGCTAACGGTTACAACACTTCAACATACCTTGGCCGTCCGATAGTGAAATTTGGAAAAGTGTTTGTTATTATAGAAAGAACTCGCTCATGAAATGAATGAACAACAAGGAGGTGAAGCAAATGTTCACCTTCTTTTCTTCTTCTATTGATTTTGAAAACCTGAATTTAGATGATGAAAAAACATACGAACTGTTTCAAAACTCAGAGACTGACGGCATATATATGATGGAATCGGAGTGGGGCAGCCCAAGTGGTTTCAGACTACTCACAAATTGACATCACCGAGCCCTTCGTGTTCAGTTTCTGATTATTGTTTACAAGATGGCATCTTAAATCAAAGGAATCGAACAGCGGCAAGTAGCCATGAATTAAACTTCCCCGTCCTTGCAACGTCAAAAAAGTAAACAATCTACAGCAATGAAACAATGGATAATTCTTCTTTTTTCCTTATTTTTCTCCATCGGAAACTTGTTTGGCCAGGAGCGGATTGTATGTGATGAGACCTGCGAGATAGGTGCTGATACCAAGTCGGCAGCCATGACGGGGGTGGCTGGCTATGCCGTGGTGTCACCTGTCGGGCGCGGAACAGTGGAACCCATCCAACAGGCACCTCGTCTGAACACGCTAAACGGCAAAACCATCGCCGTGGTGGGCGTGAGTTTCATGAGCCGCGTGACACACCCGGAAATCAAGCGTCTTATCATGAAGCATTATCCTGATGCGAGGGTGCTGCTGTTGGACGAGGTGGGCACTGCAGGACCATACCCCGCACCGGGTATCACGCGCACGGCAAAAGATGACTTTCAACAACGGCTTCTAGAAATGAAGGTGGACGCTGTCATCTCCGGAAATGGTGGCTGTGGGTTATGTACGCCCAAAGAAGTGGGGTCGTGTTTGGCTGCCGAACATATCGGCATCCCTTCGGTCATCATCTGCGCCCCAGGCTTCACCAACCAGGCCCGCTATACTTCTCTTAATAATGGCGTTCCTGTGATGCGAGTGGCTGAGTATCCCGGTGCTTTCGCGTTGGATTCTGAGGAAGTATTGCTCAAGAACACACGGGAGATTCTATGGCCACAAATAGTGGACGCACTCACACGACCCATCACAGCCGAGGAGACGGTGTCGGCGTTGAAGGCAAGCCATGGTGACTTGCGCGATGATGTGTTCTTCGGCACGTTGGAGGAGGTGAACGCCTATTTCACAGAAATGAAATGGACGGACGGACAGCCCATCATACCGCCTACTTTTGAAAGGGTGAGTGAAATGATGCGTTTCACCGACTACGGTTGGGACGAAACGGTGGCCGTACTGCCTATAGCACATAGAAATACTACGGCATGGCACGTGGCAGTGAACGGTGTAATGGCAGGATGCAAGCCTGAAATGATGCCTGTCCTGATTGCTTTGGCAAAAGCCCTTGGTGGCCCCGACTTCCGACGCACGCTGGCAAGCACCCATGCGTGGATTCCCTTCTGCTGGCTGAATGGCCCTGTGGCAAGGCAGTTGGGTATCGACAACGGACAGGGCGAAATCAACGAGGTTGCAAACATGGCCATTGGCCGTTTCATGAACCTTGCACTGATGAACCTCTGTGGTTATTACGTCAAGCAAGACCGTATGGGCACTTTCGGCTATCCCATGTCGTGGTGCTTGGCCGAAGATGAAGCCGCATGCCGGCGCATCGGATGGCAACCATATCATGTGCGTGTCGGATATCAAATGGACGATAATACCATTACAGCCGCGTCCACTTTGCTTTGGGGCAACAACATGGCGCCATCTACCACAGACCCGAAACGCATTGCCCAACTGATGGCTTGGGATATCAGCGAGCGATGCCAGTTCGCCCTTGGCAGCGGACGGCAGTTCACTTTCCGGACAATCCTTCTCACCGAGCCTGTGGCTCGCATCCTTGCCCAACGTTATACGTCAATAGAAGACCTGGAGGACTATCTCATCGGTGCCTCTCGACGTCCGCTCAGCGAACGTGCATTCGCCAATTACTATGCCAATCCAGGAGGTGCAAAAGACGGAGGCGAACACAACATCAGGCAGTATACTGGACATCTGCGACGCACGGAAGGAGCCACCATGACTATCAAGCCCGAGTGGTATGACAGTCCAGATGCCACCATCGAGACCATTCCCACCATGCAGAGAGGCATGACGCAGTTTCTCATCACAGGCGATGCTGCCCGCAACAAGGTGCAGACCATGCCGGGTGGAGGCTATTCAACCGTCAAAATCGAACTCCCCCATAACTGGGACGAACTGATGTCAGAACGGGGGTATCAACCTCTCTATGAGTTCAAAATATCCAAAATAAATGAATAATTTCGGGTGATTGTCGCCCGATTCCTAGTCTATTCAGGTCCAACAGTATTACTATTGTCGGAAGCGACTTGAAGGATTATGCAGACTGAACTATCATACACAAGCATTTCAAGTAATCTGATGAAAAAGACCCTCCCGTTGAAGGATTGCTAACAAAGAGTAAAACCAAACAACAGATAACAACAGTGATTGACACGCTCTGCTGGGTGCCAGAAAGGGCTGAACTGATAAAACTGTTCGACGAAAAGAGAAATGATAAAACATGAAGGAACACATTGACGAAATCATCAGCGAGGTGGCGGCGAAGGACGCTGAAGTGCTCTGCCGCGAAGTCATGTCGATCACAGACACGATGGACGTGCTGCGCAGCAAGTGGACGGTGGAGGTGCTGACCGCTATCCTCTGCGGAAATACCCGCTTCAAGGATATACAGGAAGCCGTGCACGGAGTGAGCGAGAAGGTGCTGACGGAACGCTTGCGGCAGATGCAGGACGACCGTCTCATTGAGCGGCATGAGTGCTATGGCTATCCGCCACGGGTGGAATATCTGTTGACGGAACACGGCAAGCACCTCTTTGCCATCGTCTATCAGATGACGGAATGGGGGCTGGAACATCGACGGCTGTTATTGGGGTGATAGTTGACTTACCTGCTGGTAAGTAACGATGGCGGTCTTTTGGAGATGCAGTACCTTTGCACTCGAAAACCATCAATAATAAGAAAGGAACAAAAGACATGCATTTCACAGACCCCGTTTACCGCAATCCCTACTGGCCCACATGGCCGCTGGTTCAAATCACGCAAGGCTGCACCCACAACAGTTGCAAGTTTTGCACGATGTACAAGGACGTGCCCTTCCGCATGCAACCCATGGAATGGTTGGAGGAAGATTTAAAGGAACTCCGCTCAATGGTGCCGCACGCCAAGACGATACAACTGCTTTCTGCCAATCCGCTGGCTCTGTCGTTCGACCGCCTGATGCCTCGTCTGGAATTGATCAAGAAGTATCTGCCCGAATTGGAACACATGTACACCGCCACACGTGTCTCCGACATCAAGAACAAGACTGTGGAGCAACTCCGCCAGTTGAAGGAAATCGGCGTGAACGAAATCTCGTTGGGTGTAGAGAGTGGTGATGACTGGACGCTGAAGCGCATCAACAAGGGCTACACCTCGCAGGACATCTTGGAGCAGTGCCATAAGTTAGAAGAGGCTGGCATCGCATATTGGATGACCTTCCTCAATGGCGTGGCAGGGCGTGAGCACAGCCATGAGCATGCCGTCAACTCCGCCAAGATATTCAACCAGTGCAAGCCGATGCTCGTAGGCACTGGCGGCTTGACACTCTTCCCAGGAACTCCGCTCTTGGAGGAAGCCGAACGAGGTGAATTCACCCCTCTGACAGAGCGCGAACTGATGCAGGAACTGCTCACCTTCCTCGAACTGCTGA
>JAEEGI010006727.1_pt1 | contig 25912 bp, 14 predicted proteins | sample 8958751 | NCBI WGS metagenome assembly JAEEGI01 (sample SAMN16246545, study PRJNA631951) | gut metagenome | biome: gut microbiome; feature: rumen; material: KS-attached | host: Bos | place: Iran: Karaj | collected 2018-10
TTAGAATTTATAGTTTTGAAATAAAATTTGGTTTTGCTGCAAAAGTAGGTGTTTTTACCTATTTTATATATTACAAAATCGTTCGTTTACTATGATTATCGTACAAACTGTACATTTTTAATTGCCATCGGGCTTAGTAAGATTGGTATTTCCCGAGGGATACCATACAAACGCATCGGGATTGTCAGGCTGATTGGGATCATAATCCTGCCAATCTGTACGCAAGTGCTCTACCAATGGTGAGTGCATCTGCTTCAGTCCCATCACAATACACTTAGCCACCTGCCAGGCACCATAAGGATTAAAATGGGTGTTATCGGCCAATGCTTCGGGCTGATTGGCAAAGGTGTTAGCCGGATAATGTACCAGCGCCTTCTTCGAGCCCTCGTAACCTAAGGTTTCGTACAATGCAGTAGTCATACCGTTCAGTTCGATTACAGGCACGTTCTCTCTGCGAGCCACGGTACGCATAGCCTCGGGATACTCCCCATGGGTGTTACGCAATGTTTTCTGGTCGGCCTCAAAGAATCTACGCGCTGTAGGTGTCACAAAGATGATGTTACCACCTTTGGCACGTACGCGATCCACAAAAATTTTCAGATTGCGTGAGTAGCTGTACCAGGCACCATCGCCTGCTTTCTTCTCCTTCTCGTCGTTATGACCGAACTCACAAATCACATAGTCGCCCTTTCGCAGTTGGGTAAGAATCTTATCCAAACGCAACTGTGCCAAGAAAGTAGTAGCCGAGAGTCCGCTTTCGGCATAGTTGGCTATCACTACCCTATCGTCGAACCAACGTGTAATCATCTGTCCCCACGAAGCCCAAGGCTCCTGCTCCTGATCTACCACCGTACTGTTGCCACACAGAAATACCGTAGTGGCAGTTGTATCAGGCGTAATGGTAATGCGCTGTACAGCTGGAGCCGGACCGCAGAACTGCAGGTTCAGGGCATCGTCCCAGTTCTTATAAGTCAGTTCACGTGGCTTCAACTTCACGCTGGTAGCAGCATCAATCTTAGGCTCGTGCTTGTTTACCACAAAACTTACGGTTTGGTATTTGCCTTTCTTGGTGCTGACAACATCGGTGTAATGCCTACGACTCTCAGCACGCACCACCGTCTGGGCAGCACGTTTCTTTGAACCGAGCGTTACGGTAACACGATAATTACCATCGGGCACCCGGACCGAGAAATCGATGGGATTGACACTCTCCTTATATAATAAGGTGTCGATGGTCTGCGCCTGTACACACAGACTGGCAGCTACGGCCACAGTTAGAATCATTAGTCTTTTCATCAGAGTTATTAATTAGTATGGTGCAAAAGTACTGCCTTTATCACTACCATACGACCGATTATTGTCCGTAAACTATCAAACTTGTACAAAATTGCTAATTTCAGAACGAACGTATATGTATCATCACCGCATATTTGCCTACTTTTGCAGCAGAAAACTAAAAACGTACGAAAGAGATGAATACAAATCGTATTACCGCATTGGTTTTACCGCTATGCATGGCAACGGGCATGTGGGCACAACCCAGAACAGTGCAATCGCTGAACCTGGGTTGGGAGTTTGCACGCGACTCGTTGTTTACCAACGCACACCAGGTTGACGTACCCCACGATTTTCAGATAGAACAGCCATGGGTAGCTCCGAGTGCCGACGAACGTGGCGACAACACCGATGTGGCTGCCAACATAAAAAGCCGTCTGTCGGCCAGAGGTTTTAAAGAGATGGGTGCAGGCTGGTACAAGAAGACGGTCACATCAGCGGTCCGTCAGGACCGACGTATGTTACTCGACTTCGAGGGCATTATGTACGTAGGCGATGTATGGTTGAACGGCGTGCATATCGGCGGTACCGATTACGGCTACGTAGGTTTTGAGATAGATGTAACCAAACTATGGCGTTATGGTGAGGACAATGAGATTATTGTCAAGGCGCATACCATGACCGAAAAGAACTCACGCTGGTACACCGGTGGTGGTTTATTCCGTAACGTATCACTCATCGATACGCCGGCCGATTTGTATTTCGAGCGCCATCCGCTCTACATCACTACGCGCGATAATAAATATGTAAATGTAGCGGCCGATTTTACAAATCGCACCAAGAACCGTCAAACAGTTATGAAGGTAAGTATTTACGACCCTCAGGGAAAACTGGTAACTGAACAGACGGCTAAACGTGGAGGCAACCCACAGACACGTACACTCACGATACAGGCACCCGAGATGGAGATTCCCAACGCTCAGCTTTGGGATACAGAACACCCGGCCTTATATAAAGCAGTGTGCCAGTTGCTGTATGCTGATGGCACCGTGGCCGATGAGGTAAGTGAGCAGTTCGGTATCCGCACCATCGAGTATGGTCCCGACTTCGGTCTGAAACTCAACGGCAAGAAAGTGTTGCTCAAAGGCTATGCCAACCATCACACCTTAGGTGCCTTGGGTGCAGCCGCCTACCCGCGCGCCATTGAGAAGCGTCTGCAACTCATGAAGCAGTTCGGCATCAACCACATACGCACCTCGCACAATCCCTATAGCCGCGATTTCATCCGTCTGTGCGATAAATACGGCATATTGGTAGTAGATGAGCTATACGACAAGTGGACCCAGCAGCATACAGGCGGACGCGTGCCGTTTATGAACCACTGGGCACAGGATGTTACCGAATGGATTAAGCGCGACCGCAACTCACCATCAGTTATTCTATGGAGCTTAGGCAACGAACTGCAGCAAGATCCTAACCTGCCGTTTAACGACTTCGGTGTTACATGCTACCAGATGATGCGCCCCGTAGTGAACCGCTACGACTCTACACGCAAGGTTACCGTAGCCATGCACCCACGCTACCGCAACTGGGAGACCGACTCGCTCCCCTGCGATTTGGCTATGCACACTGATATACAGGCTTATAATTATAGGTATATGTATTTCCCAGGCGATGGACGACGCTTTCCTTGGATGACTTTCTACCAAAGCGAGGCCAGCATCAATAAGATGGGCCCTAACTGGTTTGAGATGGACCTGAATAAGGTTATCGGTCTGGCTTACTGGGGTGCTATCGATTACTTGGGCGAAAGTCAAGGTTGGCCTGCCAAAGGTTGGGCACAAGGTGTGTTCGACATCGCGTTAGAGCCCAAGCCTAAAGCATACTTTATGAAGAGTTATCTGACCGATACCCCTATGGTGCATATCGCCATTATCGAGGATACAGATGCTGGTATAGAGTGGAATGGCATACAGACAGGTAACGATATCCAATCAGAAAACTGGAACCGAACCGCAGGTTCAAAAGTAAATCTGTTTACTTATACCAATGGCGATGAGGTAGAACTGCTACTGAATGGCAAACGCCTTGGCAAAAAGCAGAATCCGACAGATGCTGAAAAGCGTAACCGCATTTTGTGGAAAGCCATTCCCTATCAGGCTGGCAAGTTAGAAGCCGTGGCCTACAAAAACGGTAAGGTGATAGCCCGTCATGCTATCGAAACCACTGGTAAGGCTGTCAAACTTCAGGCTATACCTGATAACACTAACTGGCAGGCTGATGGCGATGATCTGCAGCATGTGCGTATCATCGCCGTAGATAGCAAAGGTCGCCGTGTACCCGATGCCAACAACGAACTGAAATTCGATGTTGAAGGAGATGCACGCATTGTGGCTGTAACCAATGGCGATATTGAGAGCGACGAACTGAACGTAACCAATCACCGTCGCCTGTGGCATGGTTCGGCTATGGTTATCCTGCGTGCAGGCAGCCAGCCATCAAAGGTAACGTTGAAAACATCATCCGACAGCTTTAAAACCGTTGTCAGCAAGTTTGAAACTAAATAAACTACATATGAAGAAATCTATTATTGCACTCGTAGCACTTGTGGGACTCACAACCACAGCTACAGCACAGAACAATGTGTTAGAATCAGCACAGAAAACAAACAACTACTTCATGATGAAGTATAGTGACCCTACCCTTCCCACCAACGTGAAGAAGGTACGCCCCTCGTCGCTTTGGACACGTGCCGTATATTACGAGGGACTGATGGCCCTGAACGCCATCGACCCACAGCAGCGTTACATCGACTACGCCATGACCTGGGCCGACTTCCATAAATGGACACCACGCAACGGCGTGAACACCCTCGATGCCGATGACCAGTGCTGTGGCCAGACCTACGTGGAACTGGCAGCCTTGAAAGGTGGCGATCAGAAAGCACTCTTAACCAATGTAATTGCTAATCTCGACCACCAGATGGTTACTCCAAACTCAAAGAAGCAGACCTCTACTCCTAAAGCCAAGACCAACGTGAACTCGTTGTACGGTTGGTGGACCTGGATTGACGCCATACAGATGGCTATGCCACTCTACATGCAGATTGCAAACGTTACAGGCGAACAGAAATACCGCGACCACGCTATGCAAATGTACCGCTGGACCCGTAACGAGTGTGGTGGTGGTTTGTTCAACACCAAGGATGGCTTGTGGTGGCGCGATGCCGACTATGTACCACCTTATAAGGAGAAAGATGGTAAGGACTGCTACTGGAGCCGTGGTAACGGTTGGGTATATGCCGCCATCGTACGCTGCATGAACCAGCTTAACCCTAAGAGTAAAGAATATAAGGAACTGAAGAAGGACTTCCTGCTGATGAGCAAGGGTTTGCTCAGCTGTCAGCACGAAGATGGTTTCTGGCACGCCAGTTTGGTAAGCGATGTCGACTATCCCACACCCGAAATGACAGGTACCGCCCTGTTCCTCTATGGTATGGCATGGGGCATTCAGCAGGGCTTGCTCAAAGCCAAGACCTATCGTCCAGTATGCGACAAAGCCTGGCAGGCACTCGCATCATGCGTACATAACGATGGTTTCTTAGGTTGGAACCAAGGCACAGGAAAAGAACCCTCAGCCGGTCAGCCTGTTACCTTCGACAGCGTACCCGACTTTGAAGACTATGGCACGGGCTGTTTCCTGCTTGGCGCCAGCGAATATTACAAACTCACCAGATAATGAGGAAATTCTTAACCATAATATGTGCGGCGTGCTGCTATGCCTCGGCAACCTTTGCCCAGGCATGGCCACAGCCCAAACCAGAAGCTAAACCCGGCACCCGTTGGTGGTGGCTGGGTTCAGCTGTTAATCAGCACGACCTGGAATGGAACCTTCAGGAGTATGCCCGTGTAGGCATCGGTGCTGTAGAAATCACGCCTATCTATGGCGTAAAGGGTAACGATGCCAACAACATCACCTACCTCTCGCCCAAATGGATGCAGGCCCTGAAATCGGTTCAAGACATCGCCCGTCCGTTAGGTATCGAGGTTGATATGAACTGTGGTACAGGCTGGCCCTTTGGCGGTCCGCATATCTCATTAGATCAGGCTGCTTGTCGTGCGATTATCAAGGATACCATTATCAACGGCAAGCACCAGTATGAGGTTGAGATTGGACGCACCAAACAGAAAGTTAAACGTGCCGCTCCTGGTGGCGAAGGTTGGGTAGTGGATCATTTCGACCGCAAAGCCGTAGCACACTATCTAGATCGCTTTGAACAGGCGTTTGCCACATCGGGCGTACCCTACCCTCACACGTTCTTTAACGACAGCTACGAGGTGTATAAGGCCGATTGGACGCCCACTCTGTTCGAAGAGTTCCAGAAGCGTCGTGGCTACGACTTGCGTACAAAACTACCCGAACTTTTAGGCAAGGTAGACGATGGCAACCAGACGTTGGCCGACTATCGCGAAACCCTCAGCGACATGTTGCTCGAGAACTTTACCCAACAGTGGGTAGCTTGGGCACACAAGCATGGCGTAAAAGTACGCAACCAAGCTCACGGTTCACCAGCCAACCTGCTCGACCTCTATGCCGCTGTAGATATACCTGAAATCGAAGGGTTCGGTCTTTCTGAGTTCGGTATCCACGGCTTGCGTACTGACCCTGGTAAAACCCGTAAGAACGATAGCGACGTGTCGATGCTCAAATATGCGTCGTCAGCTGCTCACGTCATGGGCAAGCCTTTCACATCCAGCGAAACGTTTACCTGGCTCACTGAGCATTTCCGTACCTCGCTCTCACAGATGAAACCCGATCTCGACCTGATGTTCACTTGTGGCGTAAACCACGTGTACTTCCATGGTTCATGCTATACCCCGCAGAACGATCCCTGGCCAGGATGGAAGTTCTATGCATCGGTAGACATGAGTCCTACCAACTCTATCTGGCGCGATGCCCCATATCTGATGAAGTATATTGAGCGTTGCCAGAGTTTCCTGCAGTTGGGAGAGCCAGATAACGATTTCCTGGTGTATCTGCCCGTACGCGATATGTGGCATCAACGCGATAACAACAACACACAGCTCATGCAGTTCGACATCCACTCGATGGCGAAGAAAGCGCCTCAGTTTATCCGTAGCATCCTGACTATCGACAGTCTAGGTTACGACTGCGACTACATCAGCAACCGTCAGTTGACAAAGGTACGCATTGAAAATGGCATGCTAGTAACCGAGGGAGGCACCCGCTATAAGGCGCTTATCATCCCCAGCGGCACCACCATCGATGCCTCGCTGCAAGCACAGATCAACCGATTGAACGCCTACGTTATTCGTGGTGAACAGGCTACTGATATGGCCAAGTTTGCCAAAGCCGAACAGATGAAGACCACCTATGGTCTGCGCGCCATTCGTCGCCATACAGCCGATGGTTGGCACTACTTCATCGTAAACCTCACACCGAAGGATATTGCAGGCGATGTAAACCTGGCAGTACCTTTCGAGAGTGCTACCTGGTTCAACCCCATGAACGGCGATATTCAGCCTGCCGAAGTACATAACGGACAGCTTCACATCGCCCTCAAATCAGGCGAGAGCCGCATCCTGAAAACGTCAAATCAGCCTTCAACAAATATTGCTACTACTGCATCCGGAACCGAGGAGATAACTCTCCAAGGTCCATGGATGCTTTCGTTCACCGACGAAAGTCCACGTGTTGAAGACACGTTCAAACTGAACAAGCTCCAGACGTGGGAGACACTGAGCGACAGTGCTGCCGTTACCATGGGTACAGGTGTTTACACCACCAGCATCAAGCTTTCGGCCCAACAAGCCAAGCAGCACTGGCAGATAGACTTAGGCGATGTACGCGAGAGTGCCCGCGTGTATATCAACAATCAGTTTGTAGGTTGTGCCTGGGCCGTACCATTCATTCTGGATTGCGGCAACACCCTGCACAAGGGCAAGAACGAGATACGTATCGAGGTTACCAACCTGCCTGCCAACCGCATTGCCGAGCTTGACAGAAAAGGCGTACAGTGGCGCAAATTCAACGAGATTAACGTGGTGGATATCAACTATAAGAACACCACCTACGCCGATTGGAAACCCGTTCCAAGTGGACTCAATTCGAACGTAAAACTAATCAAGAGATAAATAAAGTTTTTATCTCTTCAGACACTTACCCCTCCTCATATCACGAGGAGGGGATAAGGCTTTTAAGCGAAAACGTTTACGTGGGAATTTACGTAAAAAGCAAACTAAAAATTAGTATTTTTACAAAATTTTATCTATATTTGCACCAATTTAAGACTAATCTCATGAAGTTGAATAACTTACTATTATAATTAATAACTTAAACATCAAAGTATGAATAAAGCAATGAGAAGATTGTGCAAACTCTGTCTCTTAGCTGCATTCTTTGTACTGGCTCCTCCCGAGGTGCTGGCTCAGACGATTGCGAAAGGACAAGTTTTTGACTCAACGAACGAGCCCGTTATCGGTGCCACTGTAGTGGAAAAGGGCGACGCTAAGAACGCCACCATCACCGATTTCGAAGGTAACTTCACCCTTACTCTTAAAAAGAGTAAGGAAGTGGTGATTTCTTACATCGGTATGGTTTCTCAAACAGTAGCCGCCTCGCAAAACATGAAGGTGGTACTGAAGGACGATGCCGCTGCATTGGACGAAGTTGTTGTAGTGGGTTACACCAGTAAAGCCCGTAAGGACCTCACCGGTTCGGTAGGTTCGGTTAGCGGTGCTAAACTGGCTATGGTGCCTGTAGCATCAGCCGGTGAGGCCCTTCAGGGTAAGATTGCCGGTGTACAGGTAAGTACCGTGGATGGTGCTCCAGGTGCCGACATCTACATCAAGATTCGTGGTGGTGCTGCTCTTGGACAGAACAACCAGCCTTTGTATATTGTAGATGGCTTCCAGCAGGATAACATCAACGATATCCCACCAACCGATATCCAGTCGATCGACGTACTGAAGGACGCTTCACTCACCGCTATCTATGGTGCACGAGGTGGTAATGGTGTAGTAGTTGTTACCACCAAGTCGGCCCAGCAGGGTAAGGTAAAGGTTGAGTTCAACGCCTACGGACAGCTGAAACACTTGGCTGGCAAGCAGGAGATGCTCGACTCTTACGAGTTTGTAAGATATCAGCGCGACCTTTCTTATAACAATAAGAATAACAACTACGCATTCCGTACCAACTTTGGTAACCCAGCCGATATGGACATTTACAAGACTGCCACCACACACGACTGGCAGGACGAGCTGATGGGTGGAACCCCAATCACCCAGATGTACAATGTTACAGTAAACGGTGGTAACGAGAAGCTGCGCTTCAGCACATCGCTCACCCATCACGACGAAAAGGGTATCATCGAGGGTTCAGGCGTACGTCGTACCAACATGAACTCAAAAATCTACCTCCAGCTGTCGCCAAAGGTTAAGCTCACCATCAACCCACGTTTCACCTACCGCCGCGACTTAGGTGCAGGTGCTAATGGTATTGGTACCGATGGTTTGGTTGGCGTGCTTCGTTATCGCCCAACCAACGGTCAGCGCGAGTTTACCTTCAGCAAGGAAGAGGCTCTCATCTTTAATCAGGAGCGCTACTGGATGCTGGCAAGTCCTAAGGATGATATCGATCAGAACTACCAGAAGAAGCACGCATACAGCTTTACCAACCAGGCATCACTGTCGTGGGAGATTATCGACAACCTCGTATTCCGCACAGATATTGCCCAGTTCTGGGGATTCACAGATACCAACCGTTTTTACGGTTATCTTACAGATACTGCTCACGATAACGAGGATCAGCCTGTAGCTCAGATCACCAATATCCGTCGTAACAAGTACACTTGGACCAACACCCTGAACTACTCGTTCACAGTGAAGGACGATCATAACTTCTCGTTCCTGCTCGGTCATGAGATGTACGACGACCATAAGACTACAAACTTCCAGGCCTCACGTTACTTCCCAAAGAACATCTCGCCCGACAAGGCATTCTCTAACATGGGTCTTGGTACAGCCTATCAGGCCACCTCTACAGTAACCACTCCTGACCGCATGCTGTCGTTCTTCGGACAGGCCAACTATAACTTTGCGCACAAGTATCTGGTATCGCTCACTATGCGTGCGGATGGTAGCACAAAGTTTGCTCCAGGTCATCAGTGGGGTTACTTCCCATCAGTATCTGGTGCTTGGGTTGTTTCTGAGGAACCTTGGTGGAACAAGAACCTGATGAGCAACTTTAAGATTCGTGCATCATACGGTTTGGCTGGTAACAACGATATCGGCGACGACCTGTGGCGCTATCAGTACAGCATCAGCGCTAACGGTGGTCCAAGCTGGGGCGAGAATACTCAGACCGAAAACGGTGAGACCTATTATGCTACCAGCAACACCTTCCCTAACGAGAAGATTAAGTGGGAGACCACCATCAACCGCAACTTAGCAATGGACATGAGCTTCCTGAAGGGACGCCTCACCATTACGCCTGAGTTCTACTGGAACACTACCAAGGACTTGCTTTACAAGAGTAAGATTCCTACAACCACAGGTTACACCTACCAGCAGCAGAACGTTGGACAGGTTACCAACAAGGGTGTTGAGCTGACAATCAACTACCAGCTGTTCCAGCAGAAGGACTTCGACCTGAGCGTAAACGCTACCTTTGGTTACAACAAGACAAAGGTTGACAAGCTGAACAGCGAGGATAACGTTATCTGGGCTAATAGTAGCACCAATGGCTGGAAACCAGGTTATGATGACTTCTGCCTGCGTGTAGGCGAAGAGATTGGTTTGATTTACGGTTTCGTATCTGACGGTATCTACACCTTCGACGACTTTGATCGCGACGGCTTCACCTATCGTTTGAAGGAGGGCGTTGTAAACGGTCTTTACTTCAAGAACACCGATACAAGCGTAAACAATGTTCACCCTGGCGATCCTAAGTTCAAGGATCTGAATGGCGACGGACAGATTGACGAGAACGACCGCACCGTGATTGGTAACACCAACCCACGCCTGCAGGGAGGTTTCGGTTTCAGCGGTACCTGGAAGAACTTCGACTTCAATGCTAACTTTGTTTACTTCCTCGACTTCGATGTTCTCAACGCTACAAAGTACCGTCTGTCATCATCTAAGGGCAACTCAAGCACAGAGCCTCTGAACGTTTCTGCCGACTTTAGCTACGACAACCGTTGGGTTTATTTCGGCGATATCTACAACGAGAATGCCGACGGCAGCAAGTCGCTCTACTGGATGAGCGAGCAGTTGGTAAACAACAGTCAGAAGTACGAATATCTGAACGAGTACGAGCGTATTAACGCTAACAAGACACTGTGGAATCCTATGCGTGTAGCAACCGACTACACTACTTCTTATTCGGTTGAGGACGGTTCGTTCCTGCGCCTGCAGAACCTGACCGTAGGTTACACCTTGCCAAAGAACATGACCAAGAAGATGGGTATCGAGCGCCTGCGTGTTTACTTCACAGGTTCTAACCTCTTCTGCATCACCAACTACACAGGCTACGATCCTGAGGTTGACATTCAGAATGGTCTGACTCCAAGTGTCGACTACAACCGCTATCCACGTAGCCGTGCTTATCTGTTCGGTATTAACTTGTCACTCTAAAAACTGCAATACAATGAAGAAGAAAAATATATTCATCGCGGGACTTGCCTTACTCAGCCTGACCGCTTGTAACGACTTCCTTGACGTGGAAGCTCCCTCAAGCGTGAATGACGACTACGTGTTCAGCAACACCGAAGAGGCCAACACCCTGCTCAACGGCGTCTATCAAGCATTGGCCAGCAACAATACTTATGGCAATGCCTATCTGACGACCTTTAACCTGAATAGCGATGTGGAGTTTACCACCAGTACCGCCGAATCGCAGACAGCTGCCCACAACGAGTACAAGCTCTTTGATGCCGAGGCTGATGCCAGCGGACTTCTGAACACGTGGAACGCTGCCTACACCACTATCGAGCGTGCAAACAACTTTGTAAATGGCGCTGAAAAGAGCACATTAAAGGATAACGAGGATATGCTCCAGATGATTGGCGAAGCAAAATGTATGCGCGCCATGAACTATCTGGACCTCGTGATTATGTTTGGCGATGTTCCTTTCTCGCTCACTCGCTCATACGAGGCCGAGAATCTGGTCATGCCAATCGTTAACCGCGATGAGATTCTCACTACCCTCATCAACGACCTGAAGGCAGCTGCACCAAAGATGAAGCTCTCTAACGAGATTAACGAGGGTGTTGAGCGTTGCAGCAAGGAGTTTGCATGGGCTCTTATCGCTCGTATCGCTCTGTTCCGTGGCGGTTATTCGCTGCGCCCCAACACAGCATCACCCAGCGATATCGGTACTATGCAGCGCGCTACCGACTATCAGGAGTACTACCAGATTGCACGTACCTACTGCGACTCTGTGATGCAGGCCGGTACACACAACCTTACTAAGGACTGGTATCAGGTATTTATCGACGAGTGTAACTATCGTACCAACAATTCCGACGATCCTATCTTCGAGATTCCTTTCGCTATGAACGTAAGCGGTAACATCGGTTATGTACATGGTCCTAAGGGCGATAACACTTCATCAGGTGGCACCGAGGCTCCCAACTACTGGGGTTCTTCAAACGGTGGCGTACGTCTTAACGCATTCTTCCGCTTTACCTACGACCCACAGGATGTTCGTCGCAACGCTGTTGGTTACTGGAGCTACGATGGTTTCGGCGAGCCTACCATCATGACAGGCTATAACAACTATTGCAACAAGTGGTCGAAGTTCTGGGACGAGTCACACCGTCAGGGTGCTTCAAGCTCAGGCAACACAGGTATCAACTTCCCATATATGCGCTATGCCGATGTGCTGTTGATGTTTGCCGAGGCCGAGAACGAGCTCAACGGTCCTACCGAGGCTGCCAAGAGCGCTCTTAAGCAGGTACGTGCACGTGCCTTCAGAGGTGCTACAAATACAGCCACTACCGTTGACAACTACGTGAACGCTGCAAACGACAAGGATGCCTTCTTCGAGCTCATCTTCAACGAGCGTGCTTGGGAGTTTGCTGGCGAAGGCTCACGCTGGAAGGATCTGGTACGCTGGAACCGCTATGCCGAGGTAGTATTCAAGACATTCTGGACCTACTACGGAAAGGCTACCGACGACTACAGCTACGATATCGACGATAAATTCGACAGCTATCCTACCGATGTATTCTACAAGATTGTAGATAATCCTGGCGATGGCAGCTATCCTAACAAGACTTTGAAGGTGCTGCAGTTCTTTAAGCACGAAAGCGACACACTGGTTATCGACAACCTGTGGGAGAACTTCGGTCTGAACGGTAAGTACATGCCATCTACAACAGGTGCCGATGCTTGGAAACAGGCTACATGGTTTGATTGGCAGAACGATACCGGTGCACGTCCTGAGGTACGCTGCTCACTGCGTGGATATATCTATATCGACGTTGAAGGCAACAAGACTCCAGCATCAATGCCCGAGCTCTCTGCAGGTATGGACTTCAGCGCACTGCCTCCTGTACGTTACATTCTGCCTATTCCACAGGATGCCGTAACACGAAGCAACGGAGTCTACAAGAATTACTACGGTTATTAATTCTAAACCCCACAAACAATGAAAAAGTATAGTTTTTACATTCTGATGCTTCTGGCCAGTGCCTCAATGGCATTCACCAGTTGTAAGGAAGACGACAAGATAACAGACAGCTACGATCATCAGAGCGATCGTCTGTTTATGCCCCAGTTCCGTGTTACACAGAACACCGGCGTAAGCAACGACCCCTATGGTTGCGGTCTGGCAAGTGATTTTTCACATAGCGGTAGTACCCACGTTAACGACATCTGGCTTAACTGGTACGGTGTAGAGGGTGCAGTTGCCTATCACCTGAAAGGAAAAATTGCAGGTGGACGCTGGAACAAGGACGAAATCCTTGACACCATCCTCTATGTTGATGCCAACGGCAATCACCCCTTGAGTTTCCTCCACGAGGATTTGGCTTACGGTACACCACATCTGTACTGTATCCAGGCCATATCACCCAAAGGCGATGCTTATAACTCAAAGTGGGCAGGTTGGCTGAGTGAGGCTGCCGACGGTTCCGACGATCTGGGTCATCAGAGCGATATGTCGCGCGACGACGATCGTGGCGGTTACTATGTAGGCGCCCTTAACACCGGTGAGCGTTACGACATCCCTGCCATCTTTGGTGTTGAGAAGGTTACAAAGACCTCTATGCGAGTAAAGTTCAACGATAACGTTGAAGGGACTTTCAAGGACTTTGTCGAGGCTTCAGAGGGTTATACCATCGACGAAGTCAACAAGAAGTGGCTGTTCGATGAGATTCTGATTGTTCCTTCGTCTGATAATGCCGATCTGCCTTCGTTAACTCACAAGGTAACCGAGACCGATCTGAAGAACGGCTATGTAGACTTTGAGGGCCTTGAGAGCAACGCCGCTTATATCGTAAACGGTCGTAACACCAAGGTATCGCGCTACTACGATAGCCAGTACAACAGTACCATGGTACGTATGCTTGGCGATCCTGCCGAGCCTATCAAGCTGGCATGGACTCCCGATCCTAACGATACCATTCTGGCCAAGACGGTTAAGAACGCCCAGGAGTTGCTGGGTAAGGCCTGCCGTATCGACACTGTTCTCATCAACTACATGAAGGATAACAGCATTGCCGAGGGACAGATCTTCTACCTCGAGGGTGGTAAGACCTATTACATCCAGTCGAGCTTTAACATGACCAAGGGCTTTACCCTTGAGACCGATCCTGCCGACATTTCAGCCGGTAAGGGCCGTGCCGAGGTTCTGATTGGTGTAGGTACAACCGACGACGCTGGTAACTCAACTAACGCTACAACTATCATGTTGAGCCGCGAGCCAGCATCATCATCCGAGAATGGTGTATCACTGGCCATCCAGCCTATCACCTTCAATCAGCTCAACATCCATCCACACATGGTTTGGAACTATATGGATAAGAACGGAACTGGTGGTAACAAGGATCGTACTATTAACGGTAACTACTTCATCAACATGAATTCAAAGGGTCTGTCGTTCACACTCAGCAAGCTGGCCATCACCAACTGTACTTTCAGTGGACTTACTCGTGGATTCATCCGTTTCCAGGGTAATAACACCCAGCTGATTGAGAACCTGATTGTTGATGGTTGTGTATTCCACGATTGTGGTCCATACGATGCCAACGGACGTGGTTATGCTTGGTTTGCCGGTCCTGGTAAGAACAAGAACTCTAACTTCTACCAGAATCTGGTTATCACCAACAACTCTATCATCGACTGTCCTAAGCATGCGTTCGTATCCGAGAATGGTAACTTGGCATGGCCTACAGGTACTGTTTGGAATATCACTATCGAGAACAATACATTCATCAATCTGAACACCCGCAGCAAGGACCGTCTCATCCTTGAGACACGCTATGCTCCTGCAGGTAGTAAGATTACTGTTAAGAAGAATCTGTTTGTTCATGTTCGTAAGGGCGATAGCGATGCCCGTACCCTTTATGAGGCAGGTATGCGTATTGATACCAAGGACATTACTTACGACTTTGCCGACAACTACTCAACAACCGTTCCTGCATGGAGCACCTATAAGGCTTCTACCGATCTGAAGAGTACGCTTAAGGATGGTATGTTTACCAGCTATAACTTCAGCGATACCAAGAACGGTGCTGGCTACCAGAAGGGTTCGTTGAATGTTGGTGGTTATGGCGAGACTCAGATCAAGTTCGGTGATAACCGCAACGAGAACGAGACTGATGCTGTAGGCTATCAGCTCACTCCTGAGGAACTGTTCAAGAACCCACAGCCTCTGCAGGCTAACGGACATGCCGACATGCACCGTTATAACATCGATGGTTTCTATTACAAGACCGATGCTAAGGTTCAGGCACACCCAATCATCACTAAGAAGATTGGCGACCAGCGCTGGGCTACAGGTGCACCTTGGAAGTAATCATCTTTCACTCTAAATAAAAAGTGGAGACTCCTACGGGTCTCCACTTTATTTTGATGAGCGAATAATTATTTTTTAGCTGTAGTACATTCATTTACTAAGTATACGATGCTCATATACGGTATGCCTGTGTTCGACTCGAGACCGATCTCACAGGTACGACTGTTTGAGTAGCCCACCTCGATATGGTTAGCCTCAATCTGTGGGCGCAGCTTGCGCAATCCGTACTTATTCAGCTCTGGACAACTTCTGGCAAGGCAACTTGGAAGATGCACGCCAAAGTCAGTTGCATGTAGATTGCAAGAAAGTGGACAGCTACTGCACCGATGAGACTGACACCTACCTGTTGAAGATAAAGACCGACAAGCGGCATAGCATATACGCCTATCTCTCACGCCCCAAGAAACAGGGGCAATATCCTGTCGTGCTGTGCCCTCCTGGTGCCGGCATCAAGACCATCAAGGAACCCATGCGCAATATCTATTACGCCAAAAACGGGTTTATCCGTCTGGAGATGGAGATACACGGTCTTAACCCAGAGATGACCGACGAGCAGTTTAAGGAGATCACAACAGCCTTCGATTACGAGAATGGCTATCTCACCAATGGTTTGGACAACAAGGACAACTACTACATGAAGCATGTCTATGTGGCCTGCGTACGTGCCGTGGATTACTTATGCTCACTATCTGATTGGGATGGTAAGAACGTATTTGTGCAAGGGGGCAGCCAGGGAGGGGCGCTGTCGCTCATCACAGCTGCACTCGACCCTCGTATCACGGCATGCGTGGCCAATCATCCAGCATTAAGCGATATGGCAGGCTATCTGGACAACCGGGCTGGAGGGTATCCGCATTTCAACCGCTTAAAGGGGATGCTCACGCCTGCCAAAGTGGAGACGATGGCGTATTTCGACGTGGTCAACTTTGCGCGTCGCATCACTTGTCCAGTCTATCTCACCTGGGGCTATAACGACAATGTATGTCCGCCCACAACCAGCTACATCGTATGGAACCTCATCACGGCTCCCAAGGAATCACTCATCACGTCCATCAATGAACACTGGACATCAGACTCCACCAACCACCAACAAATGGAGTGGCTAAAGAAGCGCTGTAAATAAATACATCGTAAAGGAATATGTGGAATAAATAATAGTAAAAAGGATATATGAAAAAAAGAATTTTCTTACTGACCATAATAATGGCTGTGGGTATGCAGATGGCCAATGCTCAAGCTATCGAATTCAGCATGCAGGCGGAAGCCGAGGCGCAGAACACGCCGCAGGGCTGGAAAGCGGTAGAGCTGCCACAGGGGCTACCTGCGTTCACGGCAGCCAACACGTTTGATATCACTGATTTTGGTGCAGCCACTACCTCGACGGACAACACCGCTGCCATCCAGGCCGCACTCGATGCTGCCCACCAGGCTGGCGGCGGCATGGTCATCGTGCCTGCCGGCGAGTGGCTCTTCGGGCGCATCACCATCGGTTCGCGCACGGTGCTGCATCTCTGTGCCGGAGCCACCCTCAAGCTGCTGGCTTATGCCGACCAGCCCGACCACACCACCAAGACACCCTATATCACCGATAAAAAAGGAGCGACGGATATCGTCATCGAGGGCGAGAGTGCCGAGACCTCCATCATTGAGGGGCAGGGCGGCCCCTGGTGGGATGCCGTCGAGGCCAAGGAGTCAGGTTTGCAGCGCGGCTCAATCATCCGCCTCTATCAGGGAGAGCGCCATCTGTTCCGCCATTTCCGTCTGCAGAATGCGCCAGGCACCAATCTCACCTTAGGGCAGTCGGGCAAAGGGGCACACAACACCGTACATGATGTACACATCTATGCACCAGCATCGACTGTAGCCGACCCATCGCATAACACCGATGGCATTCCCATCTGGACACAGTATTGCAACATCTACAACTGCCTGATAGACACGGGCGACGATAACGTCGTCACCGACAGCAACGCCCAATACATCCATGTGTGGAACTGCCAGTTCAAGGCTGGTCATGGTGCCTCGTTGGGCAGCTATACCGTGGATATGCACCATATCATCTACGAGGACCTGAGCTTCGATGGCACCGACTGCGGCTTCCGCCTCAAGTCGAATACCGACCGCAGCGGCGACGTGCACGACATCATCTTCCGCAACTGCACCATGCACAATGTGGCCACCCCGATACAGATCACCGCCTGGTACGACAAGGTGCCCGACTCGCCAGCCGATGCCGCTGCGTCGCCCGAGAGCGTCAAGTCCACCACCCCGCACTATCACGACATCCTCATCCAGAATGTCACCGTCTCAGGCTACGACACCAAGAACAGCAATGACAAGAACTACAACGGCATCATGATCTACGGACGCCCGGAGAGCTACGTGCACGATGTCACCTTCGACAATGTACAGATATCACATCGCAACGGCGTACGCTTGTTCTTCTGCAAGGACATCCGTTTTATCGGTTGCTGCACCTTCACCAAGACACGCACCAACCAGACGGTGACGGCTACCGATGCCAATCTGAGCAGCGTGATGGAGAACTCCTACGAGGCCTCTTACAGCTGGAACGGCAGCACCTCGGGCATAGCTCCCGCCCTGAGCACCCCGCAGTCAGCAGCCGGACGCTACTACACCCTGCAGGGCCGTGCCCACAGCACCAAGCCACACACCCGAGGTGTCTATATCCACAATAAGAAGAAAGTCATTGTGAAGTAGAATTCTTCAATTTTATTACGGAAGTTCCTGCACCAGTTTCCGATACAATCCGTACTTCACTTTCTCTACGAAGCCCTCGCTCACAAGGCGGTTGATGGCCTTCCATGCCGCTGGCTGCGAAGTACCGAAGCTGTCCATGAACTGCTGTGTCTTAAACTCGTCGGCACCTTCTATCACCTCCTGATGGCGCTGCACCATGCCCTCATCGGGCAGCGGAATCACGGCCAGTCGAGTGCACATACCCGTACCGAAGTTACGTTGGTTCACCTTGCGGTGCAGGGCATACGGCGTACCCGTATAGATGAAGTTCTCTAACCAGAAGAATACCGCCGTGCCTACATTCGAGAACAACTTCTACTCAGGAGCTGATGGTTACGTAACCGAAGGTGCCAACGCCAATGCTCTCTTCGTAGATAAGAGCGGAACCATTGCCGATCCTCAGTTCAAGGATGCCGCCAATGGCGACTTCACCATTGGTAACGACAATGTAAAGGACAAGAAAGCTGGCGATCCTCGCTGGTACTAATTAAATAAAGAAGCCCCGCTACGATGAGCGAGGCTTTTTTATTACTTCTTTAATCTTACGAATACTGGATAATGATCTGAAGGCAGACGCTTCTGATACTTTTTAAAGCTGATTTCCTGCGGAGCATCGGCGCCTTTAAGCTCCTCACCTTGCTGTGAGTTCTCTGTCCAGTAGGTGTTGGTTAATACACCATAACGCTGTACGGTAAAGGCAGGCGATACAAACACGTGATCAATACGACTGGCGGTCTTCAATTCCGGATCCCAACTGTTAAAGGTACCGTTCTCAGCAAAGCGGAACTGAGCCTTCTCAAAACTGTCGTCCAATACGCCCGACTGTGTGAAGATACCATAAATCTCATTAGTCTGATCAACATTGAAATCACCTGTCAGCACCACGGGTTTGCCCTTAGCAATCTCTTTGATACGCTGCACCACCAGTTTGGCACCCTCGCGACGCGCTACCGTACCCACATGGTCCATGTGCAGATTAAAGTAATAGAACTTCAAACTGGTTCCCTTGAGCTTAAAATAGCCCCACGAGCAGATACGCACACAAGCTGCATCCCAACCTAAACCAGGCTTCTCGGGTGTTTCCGACAACCAGAAGTCGCCATGATCCAGCAGTTTGATTTTGTTACGGTCGTAAAAGATGTTTGAATGCTCACCGGCATGCTTGCCATCGTCGCGTCCTAAACCGATACAGTCGTAATCGGCCAGCTGCTTCAATAAGTCCTGACGCTGCGACTCCAATACCTCCTGAGCACCGAAGATATCCGGATGCTCAAACAGTATCTGACCACACAATACCGGCATGCGCTGCTGCCAGGCATTACCTGCTTTGGCATCGCCGTCGTTCTGGTAACGAATGTTGTAACTGCCCACGTAAAGCTCCTGGGCCTGTGTAGTAATGCTGGCTGCCATCATCATGGCAACCAGCACAATTTTGCTAAATACTTTCATTAGTAGTGGTTATTATTCTGTTAATGTCTGTTTGATTCTACTTCTGCACGTTTAGCTCTGTAATAACGGTCCACGAAATCAATCTGCTCACGGTTGGGCACATTGATCAGCGATGCACCATTGCTGAACTGCATAGTGGTTGGCTTGCTCTCGTCGAAGGTTGGCCAGTAAGGCAGACCCTTGCCGTTAGGATTACCCGTCTTAGCAAAGTTCACCCAGTACTGCTGAATGATTTCGGCCACGGCACTCTCAGCAGGATATTTTTCGCCTTGCAACAGGAAGTGACCGTTCAGGTACATGATATCATCTGCATGAGCCACACCCTTACGACGTGGATCCTGCGAGAAGCTCATAGTTGAAGGCTGAGCCAGATAAGCCGCATAAGCCGCACTCTTACCCGTTTTGGCCTGCAGACTTACCCATGCGTACGATGGCCATGCAAAGCCCATATCACGGAAGGCATCGCCAAAGCCGTGCCAAGCCTCGTCGTTGGTAGCACCAGGATAGAATTTCAGTGCCTCGTCGGCCCAAGCACCAAAAATGCTCTTCAGTGTTTTCTGATAGTCCTCGGCAGTAATGTTACCTGGAGCAAACAGTGCACCCTCATCGCTGTTGGTCATCACGATTACAGGCACATCGTTATACTCGCCTCGCTCATACATACGATACTGGTCGTCGCAAATCACGTAGCCGTCAACACAAGGCCAGAAACCGGCAAAGCCCACGTTGCCATCGCACAGTGCCATGGCATCCATGGCGCGCAGCTGCTTCAGGTTCTTTTTCTTCAGATGCTTCATGAAGGCCACACCCTGCTGCTCGGCCCCCTTCTGCGAGGCATCAAGGCCTAACGAACGTGGCGCATCGCTCCAGGGCGCAAACGAACCACCGCTATGACTGATGCAACGGTGGAACAAGCCACGTGCCAAAGGCGATGCACACAGCATACTGCAACTGATGGCACCGGCACTCTCGCCAAAGATGGTTACCTGGTTAGGATCGCCACCAAACTGGGCAATGTTGCGCTGTACCCATTGCAGGGCATAAATCTGGTCTAACAGTCCGTAGTTGCCCGAATGGCCGTCTTTGCTCTCCTTTGTCAACTCAGGATGAGCCATAAAGCCTAAGGCGCCTGTACGGTACTCAATGCTCACAATTACCACACCACGTAGTGCCAGGTGCTTCCACAGGTCGCCACCATACCACTCGGTCTGGAAACCGCCACCGTGAATCCATACCATCACAGGCAGTTTGTCGTTAACCGACTTAGCTGGGGTGGCAATACCCAGATACAAACAGTCCTCGCTCATCATATCGGCTGTACGACCAGGACGTGTGGGCTGTGGCGGCATCTTACCAAACTCATCACACACACGCACACCTTCCCAAGCCTTAGCAGGCTGTGGAGCACGCCAACGCAGATTACCTACAGGAGGCGCTGCGTATGGGATGGCCTTATACACGGCCAGTCCGTCGTCGAATACACCTTGTACATCACCAGTTTCTACATGTGTTGTCAGGAGCGCTTGCGCCTGAGCAACAGTGCTGGCTGCCATAACCATGACAACCAGCAACAGTTTTCTAAGTAACACTCTCATCACTTGTTTAATTATTATTTTTTAGTTGTTGTACATTCATTTACCAGGTACACAATACTCATATAAGGAATGCCTGTATTCGATTCGAGACCAATCTCACAGGTACGACTATTAGAGTAGCCCACCTCGATATGGTTTGCCTCAATCTGTGGGCGCAGCTTGCGCAATCCGTACTTATTCAACTCAGGGAAGGTAAAGCCTCTGTCGCCAGCAAAACCGCAACAGCCCACACCCTCTGGCAGGAATACGTTATTAGAGCACAACTTAGCCAAGGCTATCATATCCTTATCTACACCCATCTGTCGGGTAGAACACGTCAGATGCAGTGCTATATGGCGGTCGATAGGATGGAAATCCAATCGTGGTACCAGGTACTTCATAATAAACTCAGCGGGCTCGTACAGTTTCATCTTGTGCATCACCTTCTTCATGCGGTGCAGACATGGACTCTGCGCACACAGCACAGGATACCGGCCCTCCTCACTGGCTTTCCACAGGGCTGCCTCCAGTTCGGCACTCTTACGGTCGGCAATATCCAGCATACCCTTCGATTCCCATATCTGTCCGCAGCACATACGCTCCATACCCTCTGGGAAAATCACCTCGTAGCCGGCCTTAGCCATCAGCTGTATCACCTCATCCACCAGGTCGTGAATCTTGCCGCCATGCCTTGACTGTCCCATCGTCTGGTTAATACAGCTGGGGAAGTAAACCACCTTGAGGTCGGAATGCTGTTCCTCATGCTTAGGAACGCTTCTCTCGATGATAAACTGCGTCAGGTCGCTCTTCTTAGGCTGACGATGCTTTTTAGGCATAGCGGTAGTCCATAGTGGCAAACCCATCTTGTTCATCGTACGACATACGGTAGTCATCAGTGTCGGACCAAGTGTAACGTGAGCTGCATGTGCCACATCAAGTACCACGCGCAGTCCGCTCTTAATGCCCGCCATATGCTTGGCTGCATAATCGCCTACCCAGTAGCCTAATGGACGTGTGTTCATATCCAACTGACGAATCAGGTGTGTCAGCTCACCCGTGTTAATCTTCATAGGACATGAGGTTGAACACAAGCCATCGGTAGCACAGGTCTGATCTCCGTAATACTTATATTGACTCTGCAAGCGCTCCAAACGCTCGTCGTCCTCACCGGTCTTAGTCAGATGACGAATCTCGCGCTGTACGGCGATACGCATACGAGAGGACAGTGTAAGTCCGCACGACATACAGTTAACCTCGCAGAATCCGCACTCTATACACTTGTTGGCACGCTTGGCCTGTTCAATGGTTTCCTTGGCTGTACTCAGCTTGGGATCCATCAGATAGTGGCCACCATCAGGCACGCTCTTGAAGTCGTAATCCAACTCTGGCAGCGGCTTCAGACACTTGATAAAGCTGTCGGGATCGTCATTGAATATCACACCCTGATTCAACAGTCCGTTCGGGTCAAAGATTGCCTTCAGTTCCTTCATCACCTCGTAAGCCTTTTCGCCCCACTCGTACTTCACAAACGGTGCCATATTACGTCCTGTGCCGTGCTCGGCCTTCAAGCTGCCGTCGTATCCCTCAACCACCAGCTTGGCCACATCGCGCATCATCTCGGCATAACGGGCCACCTCATGCTCATCGGCAAAGCTCTGATTCAGAATAAAGTGGTAGTTACCCTCAAAGGCGTGACCGTAGATACAAGCATCGTCGTAGCCATGATCGGCTATCAGCTTCTGTAACTTCACCGTAGCCTCAGGCAGACTCTCGATGGGGAATGCCACATCCTCAATCAGGCACGAGGTGCCTACCGGACGTGTACCGCCTACCGATGGGAATATACCGCTTCGGATGGCCCAGTACTTGCCATACACAGCAGGATCCTCGGTAAACTCAGCAGGTATATAGAGCCTGAATGCACCTAAGCACTCCTTAATCTTCTCAATCTTCAACAGCAGTTGATCGTGGGTAATACCCTTGGTCTCGGTCAGTATAGCCGTTAAGTTATGGTAATCGCCAGGCTGCACGCCCTCAATCTTACCGGCATCCACATCCTGCTTATACTGCAGATAAACGGGATCATCAACCGATGATAGCGACTTATAGTCGAGCATCTCGGCACTCTTCACCATCAGGTTCTCGGCGCTCATCTCCAGGTCTTCGTCGCCAGCCTTCAGCTTCTTCATAGCCACCACAGCCTCGCAACTCTCCTTCATGGTCATAAAGTAAACCATGGCCGATGCCTTGAACGGATAGTCCTTCAGTGTTTTCATCGTTACCTCCGACAGGAAGGCCAGTGTGCCCTCGCTACCTACGATAGAGTGTGCGATGATATCAAACGGATCGTCGTAAGCCACCAGTGGGCGCAGATTCAAACCCGTTACGTTCTTAATACTGTATTTCTTGGTAATGCGATTAGTCAGCTCCTGGTCGGCACGTACCTTGTCACGCAGTGCCTCGATCTTAGAGATAAAATCAGGATGTTGTTTCTTGAATGCCTCGCGACTCACCGGGTCGCCAGTATCCAGCACCGTACCATCCGTCAGGATGATACGCGCCGATAGCAGCATACGGTCGCTATTGGCATGCACGCCGCAGTTCATACCCGAGGCATTGTTTACCACGATACCACCTACCATGGCAGCACCGATAGATGCCGGATCGGGTGGGAACACACGTCCGTATGGCTTCAGTATCTGATTAACCCTCGCCCCCACTATACCAGGTTGCAGCTTGATGCTCTCGGCTGTATCCGAAAGCATATACTTCTCCCAATGCTTGCCAGCCACAATGAGCACGCTGTCGGTACAGCTCTGTCCCGAGAGCGATGTGCCAGCAGCACGGAAGGTAAAGGGCAGTTTATACTTATCGCACAACTGTACAATCTTTGATATGTCTTCCTCACCATCACTACGAAGCACTACCTTCGGAATCTGGCGATAAAAACTGGCGTCGGTACCCCAACCTAAGGTACGTAGCTCGTCGGTGTAAATGCGCTCGGCAGGCATGAATCGCCGAAGTTCTGATAAGAATTCGTTTAGCATAGGGCTCTTGGGTTTAGTTATACTTCGATTTTTGTGAGCAAATATACAATTTTTTTCATTAGGTACACACTTTTTCGGTATTATTTTTTGCCTCTTTTGATTTTTTCACAAAAAAAATCGTGGTACGTATCAAAAGTTTTCGTATATTTGTCGGCAGAACTTATATAAATATTCACTAACACTAAAATCCTATGTCAGCATTAGTATCTGCTATCCCTATTCTGTTACTCATTGTATTAATGATGGGTTTCAAGGTATCTGGCTACAAGAGCGCTATCATTACGCTGATTGTAACCGTTGTATTGGCACTATTCGCAGCACCTGCCTTAGGCATTGTGCCCGAAAAGTATGCACAGGCAAGCATTGTTGGCATCACGCTATGGTCGGTAGTCGAGGGACTGCTCAAGGCCTGCTTCCCTATCATACTTATTATTATATGTGCGATTTTTAGTTATAACATCCTTTGCGAAACCAAGGAGATCGAGACGATTAAAACGCAGTTTATCCAGATGACCTCGGATAAAGGTCTGCTGGTACTGCTGCTTACATGGGGTCTTGGTGGTGTGCTCGAAGGTATGGCAGGCTTTGGTACGGCTGTGGCCATCCCGGCAGCCATCCTTATCGGCTTAGGTTTCAAGCCTATGTTCTCGGCTGTTATCTGTTTGATTGCCAACACCGTAGCTGTAGGCTTTGGTGCTGTGGGATTGCCCGCCACCACACTGGCCAACCAGGTTGCTGCCAGCGGTACCGCTACCCCCGAGGAACTTTGCGAGGTTGCCACATTTATTATCCTGCAGCTGTCGCTGATGTTCTACATCACTCCGTTCCTCATCCTGATGCTTACCGATAAGACCAAGATTCTCAAGAACATCAGCATTGCCCTGTTTGTAGGCACTTGCTCTATTCTCGTGCAGTTCTGTTGTGCCCACTTCATCGGTCCTGAGACTCCTGCCATCCTTGGTTCGGTAGCCGCCATCGCCGCCATGCTTCTCTACAACAAGCTGTTTATCCACGACGAGAATCCTAACGACGAGGTAAAGGTAGAGAAGAAGAACTTCGGTCTTGTTAAAACGCTCAAGGCCTGGAGTGTTTATGGATTGATCATCTTCTTCATCCTGATTAGCAGTAAGATTGTGCCTCCTGTTAACGAACTGTTGGGTAGCACACTGGTTACCAAGTTCGACCTGCCCGTTATTGGCAACACCTTTAAGTTTGGCTGGCTTTCTAACGCCGGACTGATGATTTTCCTGGGTGCCGTGATTGGTGGTCTGATTCAGGGCATGAGCATCGGCGCACTGCTGAAGCTGCTGGCCAAGACCACACTGAACCTGCAGAAGACAGTGGTTACCATCTGCTGTCTGGTAGCAATGGCTATGCTCATGAACAATGTAGGTATGACTAACGATATCGCTAAGGGTCTGGTAATGCTTACAGGCGTGGCCTTCCCATTCTTTGCACCACTCATCGGTTCTATCGGTACGTTTGTTACAGGTAGTGCCACCAACGCCAACATTCTGTTCGGTAAGCTGCAGGCAACTGCCGCCAGCGACTTAGGCTTGGTTAACCAGGGCACCTTCTTTGGTGTGAGTGGTAGCGAGACCAACTGGCTTGCTGCAGCCAACTGTGCCGGTTCTGAAGGCGGTAAGCTGCTGTCGCCACAAAGTATCGCCATCGCAACCGCAGCATGTGATATGGAGGGTCAGGATGGCGATATTATGCGTAAGACCATGCCGTTCGCTATCTTCTGGATACTGATGAACGGCCTGA
>JAEEGI010006730.1_pt1 | contig 25908 bp, 19 predicted proteins | sample 8958751 | NCBI WGS metagenome assembly JAEEGI01 (sample SAMN16246545, study PRJNA631951) | gut metagenome | biome: gut microbiome; feature: rumen; material: KS-attached | host: Bos | place: Iran: Karaj | collected 2018-10
CGTACTTGATCCGAAGTGAGTCCGTAGGGGGCGATGACCTCAGCGCCCCGTTTAGGTTTGATGTAACTTTATACGGGCTGCCGAGGTCGTCAGCCCCTACGATTTGATGCCCTCATTTAATAATCATTCTCCCCGAAAAACTCCGATTTGGCGATATATTGTCCTCACGGACAATGCGATATAATTTGTTTTACAAATTGCGATATACACGGACTTCGACCGTGTGCGATATGATATTAATTCCTCGTTTCACGCCCGCAAGGCATATCGCATCTTTAGGATATATCGCATTCTTGAATATATCGCAAATTCCGTCAGGAATTTATATCGCTGCGACATCATAGATGTCGCCAAACTCCGATTCGGAAAATATGAATAAATTGTAAAATATTGCAAGGTATATTGCATTGTATGGTAGTGTGTGATATTATGTACTTGTGTTTGAACGATACTATCTTTCAAGGAAAGGAGAGATGTTATGAACATTCAGTTCAAGAAGGGTGTGCTTTCGCTTTGTGTGCTTTCGCTCCTCAAGCAGGGTGACAAGTACGGCTACGAGCTGGCGGACACCGTCGGAAAGAGCATAGACATTTCCGAGGGTACGATTTATCCGCTTCTCAAGAGGCTGCGTAACGAAGGGTACTTTGAAGTTTATCTTAAGGAATCGCCCAACGGACCTGCAAGAAAGTATTACAGACTTACCCAGAAGGGCAAAGATACTCAGGCTTTACTTGAGCATGAGTGGAACGAGTTTTCACAGAGCGTAGGCGAAATATTAGGAGGTGGACAAAGGTGACAAAATTTGAATTTTTACAGCGTCTTAACAACAGTCTTATGCCGCTTTCGATACCCGAAAGGGGAGAGATAATTCAGGATTTTGAGGAGCACTTTGCGGCGGGACTTGATATGGGCAAGACCGAGCAGCAGATTTGCGACGAGCTCGGTGCTCCCGAGGCATGTGCGGCGCAGTATCTTAACGGCGCGGTTCCTCCGCAGCAGCCGTCGCAGGGCGCAAGGCCGGTCTATACGGCTTATACGGGACCTGCTTCGCTTAATCCGAACAACGACCCGAACAATAAAAAGAATCAGACAATCTGGAAGGTGCTTTTCTTTATTTTCCTGTTCGGCGCGTTTGTAGTTTATCCGACGGCGCTCGGACTGATGGGCGCGACGGTAGCCGTTATAATTGCGGGCATACTTGCAGTAGCGGTTGTTCCGACGGGCTGGATGGCAGTTCTTATGATTTCGCTTTGCGTAGCCTTGTTCACGGCGGGACTGTTTTTATTCCTGCTTATGACGTGGCTGCTCAAAACCAGTTACAAGAGATCGGGCTTTTAAGGGGGAGGAATAGAAATGAAAAAAGCGTTAATAATTACAGCGGTACTGTTCGTTATATCTTCCCTGCTTGTCGTAGTCAGCGCGGTTGCGCTCGGCGCAGACGCAATTCCGAAGCTGATTGACAGTATTAAGGAAGGCGGAATACTCGAAAAGATTGAGAACGGCGATGAGCTGTTCGAAAACATCGAAAACGGCGCAAACGAGTTTGCGGATAAAATTAAGGACGGCGCCGAAAACTACGTCGGCGACGGTATGTTCAACGGCAGAAACTTCTCAATTATCGGCGACGATGAATACTGTATCGGCGGCGAGCGAGCGGACGGACTTGACGTTTCGTCTCTGAAGGAAATCAGAATAAGAAGCGACGTCGGTTCGGTTAAACTTGTAATGACGGACAATTCAAAAATGTCGGCTTCGTACAACCTGTATTCCGATAAGACAAACGCAAATCCTGATGAATACGAGTTGATACTGTTTGCCGAGAATTATGACATCTGGCTTAAATCCGACAAAAATATCAAGGGCTGCGTCAGCGAGCTGACGGTAGAAATTCCCGTGGACTATGACGGCGCAATTCTTATTGAAAGCGCAATCGGCGACGTGGAGATTAAGGACGTTGAACTCGGCGACCTTAAGGTTAAGGTTGATGTCGGAGAAATCACGGCTTCAGCGGGTACGGTTACCTCTGCTGATTTCAAGGTCGAAACGGGCAATATTACGGTAGCTCCCGACTTCGTAACTTCAGTCGGCGCTTCGTACAAGACCGAGATAGGCTCGGTTGAATACGCTGTTCCTAACGTTCCAAATGTTGACATTGTTTACTCCGTCAAAACGGGCGGTACAAACATCGATGAGGTGGACAGCGTTATGGGAATTACCATTGATCAGAGTGCTGACGTCGGTCTTGACGGTATGCAGACAACGGGAAAAATCACAGCAAGAACTCCTGGAATATGTTCGGTAATTCCGGAGGATTTATACACGGTTAATATCGAGGTCGGCATAGGCTCAATAGAATTCAAAATAAAATAATAAGGAGAGACAAATATGGATAAGAACAAGAAGCTTTACAAAAGCGCAAACGACAAGGTGCTTTCGGGCGTACTCGGCGGCATAGCCGAATACCTCGGCATTGACTCGACTATCGTTCGTCTGATTTTCGCGCTGGTTGCGATTTTTACGGCGGTAATTCCCTGCGTGGTATTCTATATCATCTGCGCGGTAATTATGCCCGACCCGCCCTTCACGGTTGAGCAGTAAACGACAGAAATTTATGAAAACTACGCTGAAATGACGGCGTAATACGACTCGGTTTTCACCGTTTCCGGATTATAATTTTTTCGATTATAATTTCGGGAACGGTGATTTTTTTGAACGGTTTTGCATTTGTTAAGGAAAGATTCAATGCTGCCGACGAGGGCAGAATTATAAAAGTCTGCAGGCTTATTATTAATCAGCTCCTCAGTCTGCTCGGCGGCGCTCTGCTCGCCTCGGTAAACGGACTTTCGGTGATTTCTCCATTCGGCGTCGCTTTCGCGGTATCGGTCACGCCGAAATATCTTATAAGCGCGTGCTTCGGCGCGGCGGCGGGCTACGTCATGAGTCAGGACAGTCTTTCCGCGCTTCGCTATATCTGTGCGATACTCTGCGGCGCGGTGCTAATAACACTGGTACGGCAGTTTGAACGAATCAAAAAGTTCCGCTTGCTCGAAGCGTGTACAAGCTTTATTGTACTGTTTCTGACGAGCGTTACGGTGCTGTTTGCAGGCTCGGTGAGCTTTGAGAGCTTTATGCTTTTTCTCGGCGAAGCGTGCATCGGCTTTGCCGCGGCATATATTTTTACCGCCGCGAGAGACGTTCTGTCGCTTTTCAGGGTGCAAAGGGGCCTTGAAAAGAGGGACCTTCTTATAGCGGCGCTTTGTGCTTTTCTGCTTCTGCTGTCCGTAAGCGAAATTGCCGTATTTTCGGTATCGTTTTCGCGGATTTTAACGGCGGCGGCGCTGCTTCTTATGAGTCTTATTTCACCCGAAACGGGTGTGGCTGCGGCAGTCGGCGCGGGGCTGATTTTTTCGGCTGACAGCGCGGTAGGAACCACGGCTTTTCTGTGGTCGTTTTCGGGACTTGCCGTCGGAATTATAGGCAATGTCGGCAAGCTTTTCAGAACCGTTTTATTCTTTCTTACATACACGGTCTTGTACGCGTTTTTCGTTGCATCAACGGACAGGCTTTATCTCGTTATTGAGGTGTTCGTCGCGTGTATAATCATCGGCGCCTTGCCCGAAAAAGCTGTCAGGTTTATAAAGTCAAAGCTGCTCGTTACAAGAGAGCCGGAGAGCACCTGCAATCAAAGGCTCTGCGTACTTTCGAAGCTGTCGAAGGCGGCGAATGCGCTCTCGGAAATCGGTGAATGCGTCGACAACGCTTCCGAGCTTCTCAGAGCGCAGACCAAGGGCGAAGCGGTCGAAATCTACGCTGCAGTCAGAGATGAAATCTGCTCCTCGTGCGGTCATTTTTCACTGTGCTGGACGAAGAATTTTTCCGACTGCAAAAAGTCTTTCGAGACGATGTCTGAAACGCTCAGAAACAGTCGCAGATTAAGTCCCGATTCACTGCCGCGTTTTCTCGGCGGCTGCTGCGTGAAAAAGCAGGAGCTGACCGAGTGCTTTACCCGCCGTTATCTTGAACAAACCATTGAGGCGGGTATGCGGCGGCAGGTTGACTCCATACGCAAAACCACCGCCGAACAGCTCGGCGGACTGGAGCTTCTGTTGAACGAAATGTCGCTTGAACTCGACGCGCCCGTCGGCGTTGACAGTGAGCTTGCGGACAGGGTTTATACCGTATTCGAGGACGGTTACGGCATCAAGCCGAAATCCGTCGTCTGCACCCGTGACTCTCAGGACAGACTGAAAATCGAAATCACCCTTAACGATAAACCGAAAAAGCTGCGTGAAGCCGAACTTCGCGAAGAGCTTGAAGCGGCGTGCGGGCTGACTCTCTCGCCGCCCGAAGTCGGTCAGTCGCAGTCGCCCCTCACAATTACATATTTTGAGCGTGCGAAATACCGTGTCGAGGCAGCGGCCTCGCGCAGTGTTGCTGACAGTGACGGCGTGTGCGGCGACAGCTACGAAGGCTTTTACGACGGCGCGGGGAATTACTGCGCGGTTTTAAGCGACGGCATGGGTACGGGACTGCGCGCGGCGGTGGACTCCTCGCTCGCGGTTACAATGACGGTCAAGCTGATTAAGGCGGGCTTTTCTTGCGAAAGCGCGGTCAGACTTGTGAACTCGGCTATGCTTCTGCGCCCGGGCAGTGAAACACTCTCAACGCTCGACATAATTAAAATCAATCTTCATACCGGCAGGGCAAGCTTCTGTAAGGCGGGCGCGTGCACGTCGCTCGTCAAGCGGAAAAGCCGACTCTCCGAGGTCGGCGCGGTGTCGATGCCGCTCGGAATTTTACGCGACATAAGCCTCGACGCCCAGAGCGTACAGCTCGGTGCGGGCGACCTTGTAATGATGGGCTCGGACGGCGCTTTTGAGTACGCGGGGAACGCTGTAAAAAACGCCTTTTCCGTCAGCCTTGACGAGAGCGTTTCGGCGGTCAGTCAGCGCGTGCTGCTGGCGGCGAAAAAGGCGCGCCGCGACGGTCATACGGACGATATTACGGTCATAGCGATACGGCTTTGTGAAAACTGAAGCAAACAATTCTCCGAAAAAGTCTTATATTGGAAAATAAAAATACAATAAATTCATTGACATTTCCGATTTTTTATTGTAAATTGTATAATGTATCGAATAAAAAATGCATTATTCTATGCTTTAGTCTTGAAAGGGGATAAAATCGCATGGCTAAAAAAGAAAAATTGCCTTTAACTCCCGAGCAGTTAGCGGCTAAGAATGAAAGAAAGGCACAGAAGCGCAAGCTCTTCGGCACAACCTTCCTTAAGGCTCTCGCCGTAATGCTTTCAATCCTGCTTGTCTATTCAATCGTTTACATAGCTTTCGGACAGGGTACGACCATTGTTCAGAAGGTTGTTTCAAACGGCAGCTCTTCACAGGGCGGCGGCTCGTCCTCGGGCGGTTCTTCGTACAGCGGCGGCAGTTCGTCGAATAACGGCGGCAGCTCGTCCAACGGCGGCAGCTCATCCAACAGCGGCGGCTCATCCAACAGCGGCGGCTCAGCGGCTCCCGTTGACAACGGCGGCTCTTCCGATAACGGCGGCGCGGCTGCGGCAAATGACCCTGCAAGCGTAGCGGCTCTTATCAATAAGGTTACCGGCGAAGCCGTAGCGGTCAAGGCAGGCTATGACTGGGAAAGACACTGCACGGTTGACAATATCGATGTCGGTAGCTTTACAGGACTTCTTAACGGAATTATTCATGTAGTTGACGAAAACGCAGACCTTAACTCTGTTGTCGGCGGCTTCCTCGGCAGAGGCGACAAGTCGGCAAAAGTTCCTCAGGGACAGACACTTGAAACAATTCAGGTTCCGAAGGATGACGGCAGTATGGAAAACGTTTACCATGCGTCCAGCTATACGCTTAAGGCATCCAACCTTCAGGCGGGCGATATCACCAATCTTCAGGTTAACGGCGACACTTATGAGTTCGACCTTGTTGACTCCAACAATCCCGACAGAAGCGGCAACACTGCTTTCTCAAGATTCTGTAACGATATAGTTGTTGTTGACGAGGTTAACAAGGAAATTCAGGAGCAGGTAGGCGATAAAGTTTCGGTTAACTCTCTTGACGCTTCATATCACAACATTCACGTTAAGGCTGTTATCTCCGACGGAAAGCTTAAGGAATTAAGCTATTCGATGAAGGCAGAGGCACAACTTGGACTGAAGGCCGGTGTCAGCATTAAAGGTTCAGGTAACCTTGATGCAAACGCCAAGTACAGTAACATCAACTATTAATCTTTAACGGATTAAGGTTATCCGGAAAGGAAACAGAGATATGGCTAAGAAAGAAAAAGTTCAGTTAACCCCCGAAGAGATTATACAGAAAAAAATCAGACGCTCCGACAGATGGACGCGTTTCTGGGCTGTAGTTGTTGCACTTGCGCTTACGGCAGGCGTTTTCGCCTTCGCACGTTCACAGGGCATAAAGGCATCGGAAGCTACCGAGGTTGAGACCAGCGAGAATGCTGAAAACAACAGCAACAGCAACAACAATTCTTCAAACACAAATTCAAATACGCCGAGCAACAGTTCTTCGACCGACAGCAGCTCGTCAAGCAGCAGCTCTTCAAGTTCATCGACTGATAACAACAGCGCTGCACCCGCAGACAATTCGGGCAACGGCGGCGGTGGCGCAGCAGCGGCTAACGACCCCGCAAGCGTAGCGGCTCTTATCAATAAGGTTACCGGCGAAGCCGTAGCGGCTAAGGCGGGCTACAACTGGGCGAGAGACTGCTCCGTTCAGAATATCGACGTTGGCGGTGCAATGTTTACAAATATTATAAACAGTCTTATCGGAACAATTTCAAAGGGCGACGACCTTAACTCGGTTGTCGGCGGCTTCCTCGGAAACGGCAGTAAGTCCGAAACGGTTCCGAAGGGCATGACGCTTGACACCATCACCGTTTATAAGGATGACGGCACACCCGAGAATCTTTATCACGGTTCAAGCTACACTCTTAAGGCTGCCAACATTCAGGCGGGCGACATTTCAAACGTAGTTGTTAACGGCGATACTTATGAATTCGACCTTGCGGATTCAAACAATCCCGACAGAAGCGGCAATACTGCTTTCTCACGTTTCTGCAACGATATAGTTGTCCGTGAAGAGGTTGACTCCGAGCTTAAGGGTTATACCGACGCAGTTACCGTTAAATCTCTCGACGCAAGCTATCACAACATCCACGTTAAGGCTGTTATCACCGACGGAAAGCTTAAGGAGCTCACCTATTCAATGAAGGCTGACGCAACTCTTAAAATTAACCTTAAGGTTGATATCACCGGCACGGGTAATCTTGACGCAACGGCAAGATATTCCAATATTGATTATTGATCTTTAACGGATTAAGGTTATCCGGAAAGGAAATCAGATATGGCTAAAAAAGAAAAAATCCCAGTACCTCCCGAGGTGAAGGCGGCGAAAAAGCTTAAGCGCAAAAAAGGCTGGGCAAGATTTTTCGCTATTGTACTCGCTGTGGCAATCACAGGCGGCGTATATGTCATTGGCTCGAAGGACGGTCCGAAGATAGTTAAAGAGGAAGAGCCCGCTCCGGTTGTGGTTACTCAGGTTGTTCAGCCCGTAGTACAGCCTACTCAGGCTCCCGTTGTAACACCTACAACACCTCCGACTACCACCAAACCTGCTCCGACTACCGCAGCTCCTACAACTGCGGCTCCGACCACCACAAAAGCGGCTGACAGCGGCGAAGGCGGCGGAATACTCGACACGATTATGGGACTGCTCGGCGGTTTTGATCCGAGTTCGATTACCGACACGCTCGGCGGTCTTGTTGATACCAACGGCGCGGCCGATACAATCGAAGGCGCAGGCGAATCCGCAAAGGACTTCTTCTACGGTCTTGCTGACTCGGCTGACGAAAACGGCCTTGACGGTGTTGTTGATAACATCAAGGACAAGATCGGCGGTCTCGGCGGTTCGGGCGACTCAGGCGACTCGGGCAGCGGCCTCGGCGGTTTTGACCTTGGCAGCTTGGGCGACACGCTCGGCGGTTTAGGCGACAGCCTCGGCGGCATAGGCGATATGCTCGGCGGTCTGTTAGGCTAAATAATATCCCCAAATATAATTAAAAACGCAGTCTCACGACTGCGTTTTTTGTTATGTCTGCTATTGATTAAAGCTTGGCGCTTCTGAGTCGGCAAAGTCCGGTGTTTTTGAGTTAGCGCAATACTCCCACCTCCCCTTGTCAGGGGAGGTGTCAAGCGCTTTAGCGTTTGACGGAGGGGTAGTCATACTATAGTGTATTTAACTACCCCTCAGTCGTTTTGCTTTGGCAAAACGACAGCTCCCCTGACAAGGGGAGCTTAAAGTCTTTATTTCAGTTTTTCATTTACTTTTAAGTTTATAAATTCACATACTCCGTCAAAATTATTCGAAATCTCATTGTTTGGAATTCTGACAACAGTTAATCCAAGTTTCTGAAGATTTTCGGTACGTTCATTATCCTTGTTACAGTTTTCTTTCTCAAAATGCTGTCCGCCGTCAAGTTCGACGACCAGTGATGCCTTAGCGCAATAAAAGTCAACTATATAATTACCTATCGCCTTTTGTCTGGTGAACTTAATCGGATATGTTCTTAAGTATTGAAACCAAAGTTTCCTTTCCCAAGGGGTCTGATTTTTCCGCAGAATTTTTGCAATTTTTATATTGTCTTTATTATACGGTTTCATATTTTCAATTTACCACGTTTATCGGGTGGCCTTCGGCGAAGGCTCTGAAGTTCTCTTTGAGAACGCTCATAAGTCTCTGTCTCGTTTCAAATCCCGCCCATGCGATATGGGGTGTTATGTAACAGTTTTTCGCCGTCAGCAGAGGGTTGTCAGCCCTTGCCGGTTCAACGCTCAGAACGTCAACTGCCGCACCTGCAATTTTGTCGGAATTCAGCGCGTCGGCAAGCGCCTGCTCGTCAACGACGGGACCTCGCGAGGTGTTGATAACGAACGCCGAGGGCTTGCATTTTGACAGAAAATCTGCGCCGAGCATTTTTTCGGTTTTCGGCGTCAGCGGAGTGTGGAAGGTTATGAGATCCGCGTTGGCTGCAATCTCGTCAAGACTTGCCCATCTGAAGTTCTTTCTGCCGCTCTGGTCGGTTTCGTGGCCAGAGCAGGCAAGTATTTTCATATTATATGCTTCGGCGATGTTTGCAACCGCCTGACCGATTTTTCCGAAGCCGACAATGCCTATCGTTTTTTCGTTCATTTCGATAAGCGGCTGCTTCCAGTAACAGAAGTGCGGACTGGCCGTCCAGCCGCCGTTTCTGACGTCTTGTGAATGGAGAGCAACGCCGTTGCAGAACTCTGAAATATAGGCAAAAACAAGCTGTGCGACCGCCATGGTCGAGTAGGTCGGAATGTTGGAAACGGGTATGCCTCTTTGCCTTGCATATTCGCAGTCAACAACGTTGTATCCTGTTGAAAGCAGAGCTATGAATTTCACTTTCTGCATCTGCTCAATCACTTGTCTGGGAAGGGGAGTTTTGTTGGTGATAACTATATCTGCATCGCGCGTGCGCCCGACAACCTCATCGGGCGAAGTCAGGTCGTAAACCTCGAGCTCGCCGTATTCCTTAAGCCAGTCCCACGACAGGTCGCCGGGGTTGGTCGTGTAGCCGTCGAGTATAACGGTTTTCGGCATAATATTACCTCCCAATATGGTATTTTTATATTATTTATTACAGTATATCATAAAATTCTAAAATAATATATACTTTATAATGCGATTTTTTCACATTTTTAATTGACCTTGAAGCAAATATGTTATAGAATTATAATGATATGCTATGCAATTAAAATGGGAGACTGTATCGGAAAGGAGTGAGTAAAAACGCATACAAGAACAATGAACAGAAGCCTGCTTCTGAATTTTCTCGGAGTAGTGCTTATTATACTCGGCTTTGCGCTGCTTGCGCTGACGCTGCTTATGCAGACTCAGCAATTCTCGCTGAGATATGAAGCGTTTTTACAGATGCTTTCCAATCTTGACGACGCGGTCGCTAATCTGCCGCTAAAGGGACTTATAGTAGTCGCGATACTTCTTATCTATGTTGCGAAGTCTCTCGTGCCGATACCGATGTCGGCGGTCTGCGTTATAGCGGGTATGGTTTTTCCGACGCCTGTAGCGGTATTGATAAATATACTCGGCTTCTTCGGTCTTACGACAGCCAAGTACGCCTGGGGCAAGCATCTCGGAAGCGGAATTATCTACAAGCTTCTGTGCCGCTACGAAAACATACAGCGCATACTTGAATCGGACACCTCGGCAAAGGACGTACTGCTTGTCGGCTTCAGACTTGTTCCCGTTGTTCCGATAAATTCAATCAGCCAGATTTACGGCGCTATGGATTTCAGCTTCGTGCGCTACACAATTCTTTCGCTGCTGGGCTTCCTGCCGCGAATCATTTCCTACGCGATGGTCGGCCGTCACGTTTACAATCCGTTCTCGCTCGCGTTTATGCTCCCGATTGTAATTATGTTTGAGCTTTCGGGCGCGGCGCTAATTGCGGTCAACGCGTTTATAGAATTCTACAACAACAAAATCAAGTCCGTTTAAGGGGGATATAAAATATGGCAAATACAGCTTTATTAAGAGAGGAATTAAGACAGGGTAAATATGATGACAGACTCAGAAGAGTTTATGTCAGCGACGAAGAAATTAAGGCGCAGTACGACAGATACTGCTCGCTTGCGGACGATTTCGACGAAATCTTTTCTGCCGACAGAGAGGTCAGAATGTTCTCGGCTCCCGGCCGTACCGAGGTCGGCGGAAACCACACAGACCACAACCACGGCAGAGTGCTTGCCGCGGGCATCAATCTCGACGCGATTGCTCTCGCTTCAAAAAATAACGATAATACCGTTCGTGTAAAGTCTAAGGGCTATGCCATGGACGTTGTCGAGCTTTCGGACTTAAGCGTTCACGACAGCGAAACCGGCCATTCACCCGCTCTTGTAAGAGGCGTTATGAAGGGCTTCAAAAATTACGGCTACAACATCGGAGGCTTCGACGCAGTCACGGCTTCGAGAGTGCTTTCGGGCTCGGGACTTTCGTCCTCCGCAGCTTATGAGGTTCTTGTCGGCACTATGGTAAACTACCTCTACAACGACGGCAAGGTTGACCCCGTAACTATAGCCAAGATTGCGCAGTATGCCGAGAATGAATATTTCGGCAAGCCCTGCGGACTTATGGACCAGATGGCTTGCTCGGTCGGCTCGTTTATTACGATTGATTTCAAGAATCCTGCTCAGCCTTATATCGAGAAGGTTGACTTTGATTTTGCATCCTGCGGTCATTCGCTTTGCATAGTCGATACCAAGGGCAGCCATTCAAATCTTACCGACGAGTACGCCGCAATCAGAATTGAGATGGAGAAAATAGCCAACCAGTTCGGCAAGGACGTTTTAAGAGAGGTTGACGAGGAGAGATTCCTCAAGGAAATCCCCGAGCTTCGCAAAAAGGTCGGCGACCGCGCAGTGCTTCGCGCAATTCACTTCTACAACGACAACAAGAGAGTTATCAAGGAGGTTGAAGCGCTAAAGGCCAAGGACTTCGAAGCCTTCAAGCAGTACGTACTCGAGAGCGGCGCTTCGTCATATATGTATAATCAGAACGTATTCGCCACCAAGCAGCCCGACGTTCAGCCCGTTTCGCTCGCGCTTGCGATTTCCGAATCGGTACTCAAGGGTAAGGGCGCGTGGAGAGTTCACGGCGGCGGTTTCGCAGGCACTATTCAGGCCTTCGTTCCCAATGAGCTTCTCAGCGAGTACAAGACTAGAATCGAAGAAATCTTCGGCGAAGGCTCATGCTACGTGCTGAGCGTAAGACCCGTCGGCGGAGCGGAGATATAAAGAGGAGTTATAATGAATACGCTTGACTTATTAAAAGAATTAACTTCGTGCGCCGGTGTTTCGGGACTTGAAAAATGTATTGCCGACAGGCTCGTAGAGATTTTAGGCGAGTACGGCAATGCATATACCGACAGACTCGGCAACGTTATATGCGAGATTGACGGTGAGGGCGACGCGGTCCTGCTCACGGCTCACATGGACAGAGTCGGAATGATAGTTACCGACATCACCGAAGAAGGCTTCCTCAACGTTGCGCGTTGCGGCGGCATTGACAACAGAACGCTGTGCGCTCAGCCCGTTACCGTTCACGGTAAGCAGGATATAAAGGGCGTTGTTATCAGCACTCCGCCTCATCTTCAGGAGGAGGGCAAGGAACGCAAGGCGATTAAGACCGAAGAGGCCCTTATTGATATAGGCTTTTCCAGGGAAAAGGCGGAACAGCTCGTTTCAAGAGGCGACCGCGTAACGGTTGATTCGGATTTTATTCAGCTTGCGGGCGACAGAGTTGCGGGACACGCCTTTGACGACAGAGCGGGCGTTGTTTCGATACTGTACGCGCTTGAAATTCTGAAAAAGAGAAAATATGCAGGTAAGATAGTCGTTGCCTTCTCCACGCGTGAGGAGGTCGGCGGCATGGGCGCAAAGGTTGCTTCGTTCAACGCGAAGGCTGCATCGCTTATAGCGGTTGACGTCAGCTTCGCGCTTACGCCCGACTCGAAAGCACAGGATTGCGGCGAGCTGGGCAAAGGCCCGATGATAGGCGTTTCTGCGTCGCTCGACTATGAGGCTTCGCAGGCTCTCAAGGCGGTTGCCATTGAGCGTAAGATTCCGTATCAGCTTGAGATTATGGGCGGACGCACCGGCACCGATGCAGACAGTATGACCATAGCGGCTGACGGTATGGTAAGCTCGCTTATCTCGATACCCCTTCGCTATATGCACACGGGCGTCGAGGTCGTTGAAATCGGCGATATTGAAAATGTCGGCAGACTTATTGCCGAATATATACTCGGAGGTGCTGAAAATGCTTAAGGAATTATGTCTGATTAACGGCACTTCGGGCAGGGAAAAGGCGGTCAGGGATTATATCGTTTCTAAAATTCCCGCCGACTGCGAATATGAAATTGACAGACTCGGTAACGTTATCTGCCACAAAAAGGGCAGGAACAGAGCCAAAAACAAGGTAATGCTCTCTGCTCACATGGACGAGGTAGGCTTTATCATAACCTACATCTGCGACGACGGTATGCTTAAGTTTCATAATGTCGGCGGCATTGACGAGAGAGTCGTTTTCGGCAGAAGCGTAACACTCGAATCGGGCGCAAGAGGCGTTATCGGTTCAAAGGCGTTCCATCAGCTTGAGGGCGACGAGCAGGACACACTTCCCAAAATTGCCGATATGTATATTGACATCGGCGCAAAGAATAAAAAGGAAGCCGAAAAGTATGTCAATCTCGGCGACGCGGCGTATTTCGACAGCGAATACACTGAGTTCGGCGAAGGCTTTGTAAAGGCAAAGGCTATCGACGACAGAGCGGGTTGTATGATACTGCTTGAAATGCTGAACTGTGAGCTTGAATACGACGCGGAAATCTGCTTCGTGGTTCAGGAGGAAATCGGAACGAGAGGCTCGGCGGTTGCGGCGTTCAGCGTTGCACCCGATTACGCGATAGTACTTGAAAGCACTACTGCAAGCGACATCGCAGGTGTTTCGGGCAATAAAAAGGTCTGCGTGCTCGGCGAGGGCGCCGTTGTATCATTTATGGACAGAGGCACCGTTTACGATAACGAGCTTTACAAGAGGGCCTTTGAAATTGCAAAAGAGAATAATATAAAGGTACAGACCAAAACCGTAGTTGCGGGCGGCAACGACGCGGCGGCTATTCATAAGTCAGGCGCAGGCGTCAGGACGGTTGCCGTTTCCGTACCGACAAGATATATTCACTCGGCTTCATGCGTCGCGAAGCTTGAAGATATCGACAGCGTAAGAAAACTTGCTTTCAGGCTTGCAGAGGATTTTGCGAATGCTTAAGCTTATTGAAAATCTCGGTGCGCAGACTGCTTCACAGCTTTCGCAGTTTGTTCCCGATACGCTTTCGGGCAGATACGTGCTGTTCTCACTGCTCGATTTCACGGGCGTTGACGGCGCGTGGGTGCAGACAATAGACGACGAAGTCACGGCGCTCGTTGTTCAAAAGGAAATGAGCAAGGTGTTCGTTACCGCGACTGACGAAGCGGATTTTTACGAGCTCGGCGATTTTATATCGCGGCTCGGCGGAATGGTGGTTCACTGTCCCGGCAGTATCAGTGAGAAAATCGGCATGACCGCTTATTCCAAGCTTACGCTGATGCGCCTTGAGGGAGAGATTCCCGAAGGCAGGGCGTCGGTTGAATTGAACGACAATCTCAGACCTGTTTTCGAGCTTCTGATTCAGTCGAAAAAGAAGCCGTTAATCACCGAGGACAGAAAGGCGTATAAGGAAATACAGAAGTTTACCGACCGCGCTTACAACGAGTGGCTCGCAAAAACGTCGAGAGGCATTTTCAACGGCTTTACTTCGGTCAGGGCGGTTAAGGCGGGAGAGAATTCAGTGCTCTCCGTCGCGGTTGCCGACAGACTCGGCGGCACGGTATATCTTCGCGACGTGGCTACGGATTCCGATTTTCGCAGAATGGGCTATGCTTCGGATTGCATCAGCGGCATCTGTAAGGACTTTTGTAAAAACGGCGAGGAAATATTTCTCGCGTGTAACGATTTGCAGAGCGAGAACTTTTACCGTAAAATCGGTTTTGTAAGAAAAGAATATATGGACGTAGGAATATTTGAAATATGAGCACGTATTTTGAAATAAGCGACAGAGTGCTCGATTACTCCGACAAGGCGCTTAAAAGGGCTGAACAGTCCTTTGCCGAAATCGAGAGAATCGGTGAGTACAATCAGCAGAAGGTACTGTCTGCATTTATAAAGAACAAGGTCAGCGAAACGGACTTTAACTCCACCACCGGCTACGGCTACGGCGACGTCGGAAGGGAGAAGGCGGACCGACTGCTGGCGGACATCTTCGGCTGTGAGGATGCGATAATAAGAGCGGGCTCGCTCGCCTGCGGCACGCACACTCTCGGCGTTGCGCTTTACGGAGTGCTCAGACCCGTCGACGTAATGCTCAGCGTTACGGGCCTGCCGTACGATACCATTCACGGTGTTATCGGCATAGACTCAAAAGGAAAAGGTCAGGGTACGCTTGAGGACTTCGGCGTAAAGTATGAACAAATTAACCTGACAGAAAATGACGAAATTGATTACACCGCTGTTGAACGCGAATCAAAACGACCTGAAATTAAAATGGTATATATTCAGCGTTCAAGGGGCTATTCGTTAAGACACAGCATTTCGGTTGACGAGATTAAGAAGGTCTGCGACATTGTTCACGCGGCCAACAAAAACGCAATAGTTATGGTTGACAACTGTTACGGTGAGTTCGTTGAGGAAAAGGAACCTACCGACGTCGGCGCAGATCTGATGGCGGGCTCGCTTATCAAAAACGCGGGCGGCGGCATTGCACCGTCGGGCGGATACATAGCGGGACGAAAGGAGCTCGTCGAGCTTTGCTCGTACAGAATGACCGTACCGGGACTCGGGCGTGAGGTCGGCGCAACACTCGCTCAGAACAGGAACGTATTTTTCGGACTTTTCAATGCACCGAATGTTGTAAAGGAAGCGCTGAAAACAGCGGTATTCGCTTCGGCGCTGTTTGAGGAAATGGGTTATTCGGTAACACCGAAGCCCGATGAAAAAAGACACGATATTATTCAGGCAATCTGCCTTCGCGATACCGAAACGCTCAAAGCGTTCTGTCAGGGTATGCAGAAGGGCGCGCCGGTTGATTCGTTTGTAGTGCCCGAGCCGTGGGATATGCCCGGCTACGACAGTCAGGTCATTATGTCGGCGGGTGCATTTACGTCAGGCTCGTCGATAGAGCTTTCGGCAGACGCGCCGCTGAGGGAACCCTACGCGGTATGGATGCAGGGCGGTCTGAATTTTGCCAGCGGTAAGGTGGGCGTTATGCTTGCCGCCGAGGAAATAGTCAGGAGGAAGCTTCTGTGAGTTTAATTGAATTAAAAAGCGGAACCGATATCCGCGGAACTGCGCTCAGCTACAACGACGGCGAAGAGGTACAGCTTAACGACGAAGCGGTCAGAAAAATCACCCAGGCGTTTGCGGACTTTATTGCGGCCAAGACGGGCAAGGACAAGGATGAAATCACCGTTGCCGTCGGCCACGATTCACGTGTGTCTGCAGACAGAATCAAAAATCAGGTTATCGCAATGCTTCTCTCGTCGGGTATAAACGTTAAAAACTGCGAGTTATGTTCAACACCCGCCATGTTTATGACAACGAAGCTTGCCGACTGCGATGCCGCGGTTCAGATTACCGCCAGCCACCATCCGTTTGACAGAAACGGACTTAAGTTCTTTACTGCGGGCGGCGGACTGTCGGGAGAGGAAATAGCCAAGATACTCGAGGTTGCCGAGACTATGGAGGGCATAGCCTACGACACTTCGCACGAGGCCGAGAACATTGACTTTATGGCGACGTACAGCGAGTATCTGTGCGATATGGTTAAGAAGGGCGTAAATTCCGAAGAGAATTACGACCGACCGCTTGAGGGCCTGAAAATAGTTGTCGATGCAGGAAACGGCGCGGGCGGCTTCTTCGCGACGGACGTGCTTGAAAAGCTTGGGGCCGATATTACGGGCTCGCGTTATCTCGAGCCCGACGGTATGTTCCCCAATCACGTTCCCAATCCCGAGAACGAGACGGCTATGGAGTCCATTATAGAGGCTACTGTCGAAAGCCATGCCGACCTCGGAGTTATTTTCGATACCGACGTTGACCGCGCGGCGTGCGTAAGCGCGGACGGCAGTGAAATCAACCGCAACCGACTTGTTGCGCTTGCGGCGGCAATAGCGCTCGAGGGCAACGAGGGCGGCACGATAGTTACCGACTCGGTAACATCTGCGGGACTGACCGAGTTTATTAATGAGACTCTCGGCGGCGTTCACCGCCGTTTCAAGAGAGGCTATAAAAATGTAATTGACGAGAGCATACGTCTTTGCAGAGAGGGCGTGAACTCTCCGCTGGCGATAGAGACCTCGGGACACGCGGCGTTCAGGGAAAACTATTTTCTCGACGACGGCGCATATCTGATGGTTAAAATTATAATCAAGCTTGCCGCGCTGAAGAAGCAGGGCAGGACGCTTGACGACCTTATCTCGGCGCTTAAGATGCCGTACGAGGAATGCGCGGTACGCCTTAACATAAAGGACGAAAACTTCCGCGAGTACGCTCAGACCGTAATTGATAAGATTGAAAAGAGCGCGATACTCAACGAGAACTGGACCGTAGCCGACGACAGCTGCGAGGGCGTCAAGATAATCTTCAACAACCCCGAATGCAACGGCTTCTTCATAATGCGTATGAGCGTGCACGACCCCGTGATGCCGATAAATATCGAGAGCGCGGTTCCCGGCGGCTGCAAGAGAATAGCCGCGGCGCTTCTAAACGCGTTGCAGCTTTTCGACGGACTTGATCTCGAACCGTTGCAGGCAGTTGCAGGAATTACGGGTTGACAAAGTACAAATAATACTTAAAATAAGTATAGCAATATTTCTTAAAGGAGAATCATTATGGTTTTTGAGAAAGTAAGAGAAATCATTTGCGAGCAGTTTGAGCTTGACGAGAGCGAGGTAACTCCCGAAACCGTTATCCGTGAGGATCTTGACGCGGACAGTCTTGACCTTGTTGACCTTGTTATGAGCTTTGAGGACGAGTTCAGGGTTGAGGTTCCCGACTCGGCAGTCGCTTCCTTCAGGACCGTAGGCGACATCGTTAAATACATAGAAGAAAACTAATCATTATATAAAGGATGTAAAAAATGGCTGAACAGAAGAAAATGGTAGACGACATTACCGCTATGGACGAGGATTTTGCCAAGTGGTACACCGACGTCGTCAAGAAGGCGGAGCTTGCGGATTACACGAGCGTCAAGGGCTGTATGGTAATCCGTCCCTACGGCTACGCTATATGGGAAAACATACAGAAAACGCTTGACGGTATGTTCAAGGCAACGGGACACGAAAACGTCTGTATGCCGATGTTCATTCCCGAAAGCCTGTTGAATAAGGAAAAGGACCACGTCGAGGGCTTTGCTCCCGAGGTTGCGTGGGTAACTCACGGCGGCGAGGAAAAGCTTGAGGAAAGACTGTGCGTAAGGCCGACTTCCGAAACGCTTTTCTGCGACCACTATAAGCAGATTATCCATTCCTACCGCGACCTGCCGAAGCTCTACAATCAGTGGGTATCGGTTGTACGCTGGGAAAAGACGACCAGACCTTTCCTTCGTACCCGTGAATTTCTCTGGCAGGAGGGACATACCATTCATGCTACTGCCGAGGAAGCGCAGCAGGAAACAATTCAGATGCTCAACGTCTATGCCGACTTCTGCGAAAACACGCTTGCAATACCCGTAATCAAGGGTATCAAGACCGAGAAGGAGCGTTTTGCGGGCGCGGTTGAGACATATACGATTGAGGCTCTTATGCACGACGGCAAGGCTCTTCAGTCGGGCACGTCGCATTTCTTCGGCGACGGATTTGCAAGGGCGTTTGATATTCAGTATATGGATAAGAACAATACGCTTCAGTATCCGTTCCAGACATCCTGGGGCGTTACGACGAGACTTATCGGCGCTATCATTATGACTCACGGCGACGACAACGGCCTTGTCCTTCCGCCCAAGATTGCACCGATTCAGGTAGTCGTTGTTCCGATTGCCCAGCATAAGGAGGGCGTGCTTGAAAAGGCGCAGGAGCTTACCGACAGACTTGCGAAGTTCTGCCGCGTCAAGGCTGACGTGACCGAGAATTCGGCGGGCTGGAAATTTGCCGAGTATGAGATGAAGGGCGTTCCGCTGCGTCTTGAAATCGGTCCCAAGGACATTGAAAACAATCAGTGCGTTATCGTTCGCCGCGATAACCGCGAAAAGATATTCGTTTCGCTCGATGAGCTTGAGACCAGAATTCCCGAGCTTCTCGAAGCGGTACATAACGGACTTTACGAGAAGGCGCTTGAGCGCAGAAAAGAGATGACCTACGTCGCGCACAACCTCGACGAGCTTAAGGATATAGCCGACAACAAGCCCGGTTTTATCAAGGCTATGTGGTGCGGCTCACGCGAGTGCGAGGACAGGCTCAAGGACGAGGCTACGGTTACCTCGCGCTGCATACCCTTTGAGCAGGAAAATCTGGGCGACGTCTGCGTCTGCTGCGGCAAGCCTGCGACGAAGATGCTTTATTGGGGTAAGGCATACTGATAAATGAAAAGGAACATTCTGACAAACGGAGGAATTTGAAATGATTAAAAAGATTTTGGCGATTGTTCTGGCAGCGGTTACGGTGATGCTTGTTCTCGCTGCATGCGGTAAGAAGCCTAAGGAAGTTGACGTTAACGGAATTGACAAGCCTGTCGCATATAACGATAACGGCTATGCCGTGTTTGACGAGGACGGTCACATCCGCATTTACGACACCGATGAGAAAGGCAAAATAATCTATGATGAGCAGGGCAATCCGTCATACAAGTATTTTGATGCTGAGGGCATACTCAATCATGACGGAATTATTGATACAACTGCTTATGCGCTGAAAGTGCCGTCCGGCTGGGACTGTGAGGGCACAACCGCCTATAAGAGAGGCACGGATAAAAAATGTAAGATTATGGTGTTTATGGCGAGCGAAGACGGCGCTGCTATTGAGGACTTTGTTTCCCAGAACCGGGCTCAGAACGCCGATGTAATGAAGAAGGTCAAGGAAGAATACCCGGAAAAGACAGGCAAGATGCTGACCGAAGACTTTACTTTCGGAGCTCAGGAGCTTTCTGCCTATGCGAACACCTACATTGTTACCAACGACAGCGACGGAAAGGTTGAGCACTACGCTGTTGACGTTTTCGTACTGTTTAAGGGCCAGATTTATGATATAAACTACCTTTGCTTAAACGGTGAGGGTTATGATGAGAGCTTCGATTTCATAAGCTATGTAAAGGAAAACTTCATAGCGAAGTAATCAGATGTGTAACAACATATATTAAGGACGGGATTGTTCCCGTCCTTATTTTTATTCTGAACACAACATTTTCTTATGCCGAAAATGCTCAACACAATATCTTGAAAGTGTCGATTTTTAATCAACAAAAAGTATTGAAATGTTGATTTGTGCAAAATTCTGTTCATAAATTTGTTGAAAAAATGACAAATTCAAGATTGTTAACAATTTATTCACAATTTTATTGGAAAATTGCCAAAATCGTTTGAATAATTTGCCCAAAAATCACAAATTTGTTTGTGAAAATCGTAAAAATGGTAATAAAGCGTGAATAATTTGAACTAATTTTATTGACAATTTTGAGCCTAAAATATATAATTGGTATAACCATAGGAATGGTGTAAAAGGGCGAAGTGTCTGGATTTCCGGACGCTATGTTGTCCGACCGCCCGAATATCGCTTAAAATACGGTACGTGTGCGCGTGCATACGTGCGCGCGTGTGCGGCGATTTTAGGTATTGAGGTCGGGCGGGTATCACCCGATACACATCCTTTGGTAATACGACCTCGGGTGTGTATCATCGTCTCCCACCTTCTGCCTTCGGGCTTTGGGAACGGTGGGAGCCAAACCGAGTCAACTTTGACAGCGTTTGCGGAAACCTCCCTAACAAAATCTTTTATCAGGGGCGGTCAGAGGCAGGAAACAAATGCAGTCGCAAACACCGGTGTTTCACTTCCGCCGGTATCTTGTAACAGAAGTGAAAGCAATAAAATTGCAATAATTATAGGAGGAAAAACAATGAAAAAATCAACTAAATTGTTAAGCATCTTCTTAGCAGTTCTTATGATTTTGTCATCGCTTACCGTAGGCGCATTTGCGGCTAAGACAAAGTATTCAACGGTTGCTAACCTGACTTCTCTTAACGCATACAGCCCTTACGGCACAGTAACAAGACTTACCACCGAAGTAAGACTTGGTATGCTCCTCGACTGGTTGAACAACTTCCTCGTTGAGAAGAACATCAAGGTTAACAACGGTGAAACAGTCGGTGCTGCAGGTATCAACCTTCTGCTTGACTTCTCAAGCGTTGATAAGGTTCTCGACTCACTCGACTCCATTGACGACGCTACCGGCGCATTCCTTTGGGCAATCGGTAAGGGTCTTATGGGCGACCTTCAGTACATCACGACAAGCTCCTGGCAGACCGGCATGAGCCTTAACGGCACAGCAGCCGCTACCATTATCTACGAGCTTCTGGAATTCCTTAATTCCAACACCAACCTCATAAACCACCTTTGGGACGGCATTTCGATGGGTATTATTTCGAATTTCGTTACTTTCGACCTTTCGTCGATTGACAAGATTCTTACTAATTTCCCCGGTTTGTTCTACAAGCTGCTCTATCCTCTCTTCTCAAGACCGGATGACACAGCTGCTGCAACAACCACTCTCAAGAACAAGAGAGACGGCGCAGGCTCAGGCTCCGACCTTGTAACTACTCTTAACAGCTTCGTTAAGGGCATCTTCACAAAGCCGATGAACTGGACCTCTTACAGAGTTGACGCTGCGGGCAACGACCTCGGCTATACTACAACTCTTCCGACAACCGCTCAGGGTACTGCACGTTACTTCACAGTAAGCGGCGACCAGATTACCCAGATGGACTTCAACTTCGACACCGGCGCATGGGATACAACCGTAACCTATACTAAGGAAGAAGAGTTCGTCGGCAGCGATACTTACGTATTCAGAGCTCCCGACGGCTATGAAGGCGACGCTAACCTTAAGTGGTACACAGCCGGCGACGACGGATACTTCCTTCCGTCGGTAAGAGACGCTATGAACGCTAACACCTTTACGGTTGACGTAAACGGCAGCGACAGCGTACTCGGACTTCTCTACAAGTTCGCTCCCTATCTCTTCAGAGAGATGGCAGTTATTGTTCTTAACGGCTCCGTTAAGAAGCTCGTTGCTGAGCTCTTCGGTGTTAAGTTCACCAAGATCGGCGACAGAGACGCTGACCTCAACGTAATTAAGGACAAGGACGGCAACACCGTTACCGGACTTCCGAATGATTCCTTCTTCACATCTGATCAGGAATTCTATCTTTGGGAATACTCGAATTATAAGGTAATCGACGGCGTTCCTTATTACCGTTACCAGGAAGAGTACTTCAAGGGCGAGCTTCCGCTTGACCTTAGCTCTTACTACTGGATGTTCGACTGGAACTACACCATTACCGATGACTGGGCTGACGAATTCATCCCCGCTTCCGACGGTGCTACCTCGGCTGCAGGCTACACAAGAATTCTTCCCGCTCTCAACGATTTCGTCGGTAAGGCAATCAACACCTTCATCCTCCCGACATGGGAAGCTAAGGGCGTTACCTATCAGAGAAGCAATATCTTTGCATGGACCGCAGGCGGCGTTGACAAGCTCGCACAGAACATTCTCAACGTAGCAAGAAAGGTCTTCATGATCGCTCCCGAAGAGATCATTGACGATTACTACATGGAAGCTCAGTTCTATGATGTAATGATGAACGGCACACTCAAGCAGGCTGTTAACGGACTTATCTGCGAAGTAGTTAAGCTCCTTATGCCTCAGATGACATGGCCGGACAACGTAGTTAATCAGGATATGCTTTCAATCGCAGCTATGGTAGTCCGTGAGCTCATCACTGACCTCATGCCTTCCTACAACTACGATGCACTTATCTATGCAGACTATAACAACAGAACCCTCCTTGAGGGTAAGTCAAAGGAATACTGGACCAACGTAACCCTTACAATGGGCGTTGACCTTGGTATGTATTACCTTCGTAACCTTGCCGACCTCGGCGAAGACACCGCACAGAGCTACTTCAAGCAGATGCAGTCTCAGGGCGCTCTTCCGACCGACAACGCAGAGACTCAGACTTATTCGGCCGACTTCGACGTATCGAAGTGGACCTATAAGGTTGACTGGGTAGCTGACTGGGCACTCGGCACAGAGCTGTGGCAGTGGAAGATGAGCAAGCTCGTCAACGCCGGCACAGTTAACATCACAACCTATCAGGATCCGTGGGCTAAGATCAATACGGTTCTTCTTAAGATCCTTCCTCTTAACCAGCTGCTCAACGACAGCGGCGTTTCGACAACCTCCGGCACGTTCCTTGAGAACATCCTCAGAGGCAAGCTTGTAAACGCTATTTCGGATCTCGATTTCGCAACATTCATTTCTGCTTTTGACGTACCTTCGGGCTACTTCAGAAACACAAAGATTCTCGATCAGGCTGTTAAACTTGTAGTTTACATCCTTAACGGCGTTACCAATAAGGTAATGGGCGGCACAGATCTCCTTGCATCCGGTACATATACCACTGTAACTGCTCTGTTCAGCCACTCCAACCTTACAGGCACAATCAACACCCTTGTCGGCAAGCTCACAACTCTCTATAACAACGGCTTGCTTGACCCGGTAATGTCGCTCGTTAACATCTTCCTCGGCTGGAAGACAGATCCTCAGGAATATGCGGACCCGATCCTTCAGCTTTCGAACTCTGCAGCAGGCAGCTACTTCCTTACAAGCGGTACCGAAACCCTCAAGGTTATCAACAACTCCGCAGGTATGCTGCTCAAGCACAGAAATTCGTCAATCGTTGATACCGCTTACTCCATCAAGGTTGTAAGCATCACCTCGAACGACGGCACAATCACCTGCAACCCCAACAACAAGGTTCTTCAGCCTTGGGAGGATGCAACCTTCACACTTGCGAACTCCAGCAACACCGAGAGAGCTGTTCAGATTACTGTCGGTTACGAGTTCACCGGTAAGGACGGCGCCGTTCTCGGCGGTACTCAGTATAAGACAATCACAACCTTCGTTTCACCGACAGCTCAGTCGTCGAACGTAGTTGCAAAGTCAAGCGAGTACAAGTATTCTTACATCTTCACAACTTACGTTGACTTCTACCGTAACGAGTACGAGACCATTCAGTTCGTTAACACCGTTGACGCAATTGAGGCGTTCTCAATCCCGTTCTCAAGTGAAGTTGACAGAGCGCAGTGGGTTATCTCGGCTACGAGAAACACCGCTCCCGCATCACCTCTTGCATATAAGAGCTTTACCGCAGGCACAACTTCATCGTTCGTTCACGGCTCGTCCGCTAACGCTAACATGAAGACTGCCGACCACGGTTACATGGAGGCTAAGGGCTCGCAGATGAACATCTCGCCTCTCGTAGTTAACGATGCTGACGCACTTGTTCCCGGTAGTGCTTACTCGGGCGGCGTATTCAGCGTATCAGTCGGTAACGACGGCAGAGGCACCAACTCCAGAAAGGGCGTTGACAACCTTAACTCCGGTACATTCTACTGGTATGATATTAAGGATCTGTCAGACCTCTATAACAGTGTTCAGGGCATCGGCAAGACCAACCTTTCGGGCGACTACACCGCTGCTTACAACACCTTCCTTGCAGCTCTTAAGGACGCTGCTCAGCTTGTTATCGGTCCCAAGACCACAGGCACATTCTCAGCAAGATATACAGCTTCCAACGTTCAGGCTAAGCTTGACGCTCTTCAGGCAGCTTATGACGCACTCGTTGACGGTGACTACTTCGTTAAGGAAGACTACACCACTCAGAGAGCAATGCTTCAGACAGCTCTTGACGCTTGCGAAGACAGAGCAAACGGCGAAGACTATGACTTTGCTGACCATCAGCTCTTCGAGTACTTCCAGTATGAGAAGCAGAGAACCAAGACCCGTGAGATGATCAATGCTATGACAGAGCCCGCAGCTCCGGCAAAGTACATCGAGGGTGACGGCGCTTCTGCTGAGCAGATCGATGCTATCGTTGCAGCAAAGAGCGGCAAAGAGCTCGTAGGTATTAACTACACAATCGTTAATCCGACTCAGGATCAGCTTGATCAGTATGCAGCTGACCTTGCAGCATGGAGACCGGCAAGCTATGACGAACTTAATGTTAAGAATCAGGCTGCCCTTCTTCCGTACTACAAGCAGTTCATGACAGCTAACCCGAGAGACGTATCCGCTTCCTATCAGGATCAGTTCCTGAACAAGGAAATCGCTTATGCTCAGGCTCAGAACTATGATTCTTCAATCTACACCGCTGACACTTGGGCAGCATATCAGGACGCACTTGCAAACGCTCAGGCAGTTGCAGCTGCGAACTCACTTCCGTCAGAAATCTTCGACGCTAAGTATGAACTTATGATGGCTCAGCATGACCTTCTTAAGATCGCACGCTCGATGAAGGAAGACGGCCAGAATTATCTCGACAACGAACTTACAGGCCTTATCGCTAATGCCGAAGTTATCCTTAACAACTCTCAGTACTATGATGTAGTTGCAGGTATGACCGAGGACGAAGCATACGGCACACTCGTAAGAGCACTCGGTGTTCGCTACACCGACCTTAACGGCAACGCTGCTGTTCTTTACGATCATCCCGCATATTCATTCGTTGACTATGACAGAGTTGACTCCACAAAGAACAGAACTAAGGTTGATGCCTGCGCCGACAAGCTCGAAGCAGCAATCAACAACTTCGTATGCAACGTAGTAATCGAGTCCACAAACGCTTCGGTTATCTCCGACGTTGAAACTGATGTTAAGCTCATCATGGGCGTTCTTCCCGGAGCTATCTCATCACTTCAGGGACTTCTTTCCTACGTAACCGGTTCGGTTAACGAGGCAGTTCTTACTCCTGCAGCTTCTGCAGCAGGCCTCTTCGGTACCGGCGCAACCGTAACCCTCAGCATCCCGGCTATCGGCGACCTTGCAATCTACAAGGTAATCATCTTCGGTGACGTTGACGGCGACGGCGCAATCGACGCATACGACATGTTCAACGTTGACAAGGCTCAGTTCTGCGGACTCGTTCTTGACGGTGCGTACAAGACTGCTGCTGATATCA
>JAEEGI010006731.1_pt1 | contig 25907 bp, 19 predicted proteins | sample 8958751 | NCBI WGS metagenome assembly JAEEGI01 (sample SAMN16246545, study PRJNA631951) | gut metagenome | biome: gut microbiome; feature: rumen; material: KS-attached | host: Bos | place: Iran: Karaj | collected 2018-10
CGTCCAGGGTATCCGTCATTGAATACTCTCTCAGATACTCATCAATATCATCTGCACTGTCTCCATACCAGTATTCCTTTGATTTGTCGATCATAGAATTCCTCCCCAGGTGTTTCCCTTTTTCCCTAACATATGAGCTGATCATCTTAACTGATACCATTATATAGAAGTGATAACTGTTTTGCAATGCATTTTCATATTTCATCGTATACCAGTAATCTTTGGGGAACAGGAGGTTATATGTCCTGAAAGGCCTAAAGAGCGATTTACTCGCATACGAAGTTTTCATGGAGATGCCGTGAAATCAAGGCATAAAGCCAAAAAGTCACAACCCCAATCTCATATCAAGATCAGGGTTGTGATGTGGCGGAGCGGGTGGGATTCGAACCCACGGACGGTTGCCCGTCACCTGATTTCGAGTTTTCCCCGCCTTTGGGAACTTGCGAGAACCTTTCGGAAGATAACCGAAAATATTGGAAGTCTCCAAAGGCATTATAACACGGGCAAAATCGGACTTCAAGAGAGAAAATGGAGAGAAAACCCAGGCGGCACAACGGGTTCAAACATTTTGCTCAAAACCGGGGTATTTGGAGATCAATTTTGCACGTTGGAGAGAAAGAGGAGAGAAAACAGGTTCCCAAACCCCCTACACGATCAAAAATCAGGTCCTATGAGATTCACCGAATTAGAAAGGGGCAGGTGCATCCTGTACCATGTGATGAAGAATCAGGTACTTCACAATTCACCATTGAAATCAGAACTTCACTCTGTTATACGCACGGCAGCACTTCTGCTGATTGGCAATCAGTTGCGAGGAGGGTTATCGTGCTTACAAATAAAGAAATTCAGGCAATGCTTATTCGGTATCCGGATGGCGTCAACAAGGAGATGTTCAGAAAAATATGCCATATCAGTCCGCGGATGGCACAGTATCTCTTGGAAACGCAGTTGGTGCCATGTGAGATCAAGGCTCAGCGAACGCACCGTTATTGGATAGCGACGGCTGACATGGTTGCTTATCTGCGGGATCGGGAAAAGCACCCGGAGCGTTACTTCTATCCCAACCAGCGAGACAATGGCGAACATGAGCCCAAACGAAAACACAGGCGCATAAAGGATCGGCCATCAAAATATCAGCTACAAGCTCTGACAGATAGCGACTATGCACAGGCTTGCCTGGAAGCGGTAGAAAACTGTCCGGACGTGATGACGATTGAGCAGGCCAGAAGAATCATTGGGTATTCCTATAAAAGCTATTTATCCTGGATACAAGACAAGAAGCTGATATGTGTCAACGTTCGTGGGCAGCACCTTGTGCCCAGGCTGGCTCTGTATGAGTTTATGCTGTCAAGCCATTTCAGATCTATCCCCACTAAATCCGATCGGCACTGGGAACTGCTTTCATCTGCTGTGAAGCATCAGAAGGATTCAAAATAATCTATCTGCCTGCTGCATGTGACCTATGCGGCGTTGATAAGGCGTTCAGGCAACAAAACCTGAACGCCCTTTTTTTTATCTATTTTTGCCGCAATAGCACCGAATGCATGGAACAAAAACGGAAAAGGAGGAAGAATCATGTCTGTCATGCGAGTAGAAAAGAACAGCAATTATACTGTCATGGCAAACTATCATCTGAGGGACAAGGGAATCTCACTAAAAGCCAAGGGCCTTCTTTCAGTCATGCTTTCTTTACCTGCAGAATGGGATTATACCCTTGCAGGGCTTGCTCATATCAGCAAAGAAGGCGTTGATGCCATTGGCACTGCCGTGAAAGAATTGGAATATGCGGGATATGTTGTTAGAACGAGGCGTAGAAACGAAGCGGGTCAGCTATTGGATACCGACTATACCATATATGAGTTCCCTCAGAACAAGAAAACTGAGGAGGCCAATGCAAACGAACATAAGCCTGCTCCAGTCACACCTATACCCGAAAAGCCAATACTGGAAAATCCAGTATTGGATAATCCAGTCCAGGCCATTCCTTCACAGGAAAAGCCTATTCGGGAAAAAGCCGTACAATTAAATACGGAAGAAAAAAAGAAAAAAGAAAAAAATACTGATATATCAAATCCTTATCAATCAAATATCCATCCATCAATCCCTGAAACGGAGCGTCCTCCACAGATCGACGAAGAGGCCGAGCTTCCTTGCGAACAAGATGAAGCATTGATAGGTCTTCTCAATTATCAGGCACGACCATGCGGGCTGACGGAACGGCAGATCTACGCAAGCGAACCGACAAAGCTGCCAGACATGCGGAAAAGGCTCTCCTACAACGAATTGGTGCGAAAGGTTAAGGATCAAATTGATTACTGGGAATTGATGGATGACAACAACAGGGATGAAATCGAAAACATCTTGTCAATCATGGTAGAAGTGATGTCCACAAAATGCGAATACTTCACCATCTCCGGGAAGCAGTATCCAGCCGATTTGGTACATCAACGATTTAGTCAAATCAACAGCAGCACCATCGAATATGTGTTGGAATGTCTTCACAAATGCGGAAGTGACATAAGAAACATCAAGCAATATCTGATAGCGGCATTATTCAATGCCCCGGCAACCTATGACAGCTATTACAGTGCTGCGGTTCGCCGGGATTTTGAATTTTTACGGCGATAAAGGAGGAACAACAGTGTACAAAAACCATGAAGGTTATGCCGATCCTACGGCAGGAGCAGCTTTAGCTCATATCATTTATGAACAGCGCCAAGGTAAAAGAAAAGCATCTCAACGGCAGATTATTTCTGAACACACTCGAAAGAAAACCCAACGTAATTCTGCGGCAGGGAGGATGGGAACTGATGATTATCCACATCATAAGCGACAAGAATCCGCCCTATGATCCATTTGACGATCTCGTCATCGCTATTATTAAGCAAGCTACGGATGATTATCGTTCCGCAGCCAAAATGATAGCAGAAACAGGAAGCCGGTTTGAGAAAAAACGATTGGAGCGGGAAATGAAATCCATCAGTCGCTTTTTTCTGGGTGATTGGTATCTTTTATTGAGCGGGCGTGATAATGGCCCACAAATTCTTGAACGTCTCGATCAGGAGGTTTTCAAAAATGATTGATGCAAGAGAATATCTTCATTCCTTTCGTATTGCTGATTCCAAGATTCAGTTAAAAATCCAGCAGGTGCAGAAGCTAAATGACAGGCTTCTCAGCTTGACAGCGCCAATGGATAAGGAACAAGTTTCACATACTAAAAACGTGGGAATCATGGCTGAAACGATTGCGACAATCGTCGATAAGCAAAATGAAGTTGATCGGGAAAACAATGAATTAACGAAGAAGAAATGTGAATTGATAGAGTTCATGTGCCAAATGCCAGCAGAGGATGCGAAAATCTTGCTCGATCACTTTCTTGACGGTAAAACGATTCTCACAATCGGCAAAGAGTTATTTATAACAAAGCGACAAGCGCAAAGGCGTGTTAATGAAGCTGTGATTGAATTCCAAAATCTGCTTAACGAGCAGGAGATCCAAGCAAGATAAAAACGGATTTCCTGTTGATAAATTTCAAATTTGGGGTTATAATGGAGCTGTAAGAAAAATAAAAACGGAAATTCCGTTTTTATTTGAAAGGATGATGCTTATGAAACTTCTTAGTATCTCAGCCAAAGGTCTGCCGCTTTTCAAAGAGGAACTGCATATCACTTTTTTTGCGGGACAGCGTGTAAGTGAAGCGGACAGAAGTCAGCTTCATCTTCTTCGCAAGGGCTCCAGCTATTATCTGAACAATGCTATATCACTGATTGGTATCAACGCATCAGGCAAGACTTCGGCGCTTAAAGTTGTTTTGCTTGCACTGAATATGCTGAATAATGAACCAATCAATCACATTGAAACGCGGGATATTCTTGGGCAATCGAAAAAAGTAACGCTGGATATATGCTTTTTCTCAGATTGCGATGAAATATGTCGCTTAGAAACTGTCATCGCAACCACTCTGGGTAAGAACAAAGAAATCAAGTACACAATCAAAGAGGAAACACTGTGGACAAAACCCGCTTCAGCAGTAACAACAAAAAAGCAATTACTTGATTTTGATGGAATTACTCCTTCAGCTAAACGAAGCAACGACGAAGCCTTTCTTCCAAGCGACATCAGTATCATCATCGCTTACAACAAGCAACATCAACAACATATTGAAGTAGCCGATCTTTTATCTTTGACCAATATAAATGTGCTGCCTATATCTGATGATATACCGCTAGATATTGTTACTTATCTTGATCCAACAGTGGAAAATCTTTCGTTTGCGCATGAGGATAACGATAACAAGATATCCGTCCATCTGAAGTTTAAAGGGAAGTCAGAAATCATACTGTCTGATCCTGTTGAACTAAATCACTATCTCTCTTCTGGTACGATCAAAGGAATTGTTACCTTTACTTTAGCGATTCGTATTCTAAAATCTGGTGGCTATCTGGTCATTGATGAATTGGAAAACCATTTCAACAAAGAGATCGTAGCGACGCTGATACGCTTTTTCATGGATGCTGCTATGAATCGCTTCGGTGGTACTTTGATCTTTACAACCCATTATCCGGAATTGCTGGATGAGTTTGAGCGAAATGACTGCATTTACATCGTTCGCAATCGAGATGGCATTACCGTCAGCAATCTGACAGATATTCTTAAAAGAAACGATCTCAAGAAAAGTGACGCTTATCAGAGTGGTTTTCTGGAAGGCACTGTCCCTATCTATGAAGCCTACTTGAACCTGAAAAAAAGCATTCGCCTGGCGCTCGGGAAGGAGGGCTGACGGATGAACTATGTGGCTTGTATTGCGGAAGGGGCAGCGGAAACCGCTATCATAGATATTCTTGTGGATCATCACCTTCTGATATTTGAGAGAGAGCAAATGCTGGATGAACAAGTGCTGCGCTGTCGAAATGCCAGCACGTTTGAAAGCAGGTATTTACGGAAAGGATTCAGCGGGAAAATCACAGTTTACCGTATTCTCGATTCCAGGCGGGAAAGATTCCGTCTTAGCAAAGCCTATGAGCATAAAGTAGATGTAATCAATGTAGTCACTGCGCCAGAAATCGAAATGTTGATTATTCTCAATGAGAATCGGTATGACGACTTCAAGAAATCCGGCATGAAACCAAGCGCATACTGTACGATTGTACTGAAGCTCCATGATGTAAAATCCTATGAGTTTGTTGAGCGGTATTTCTCAGATCCGACAGTTTTGATCTCAGCAATGAAGAAATACACAAAAGTTTCAAGAATTCCCAAAGGCGAATGGGCTTTGCTCAATCTTGTTAAAATGTGAAAGGCAAAAATCTATGGATAGCACTAAAAAAGAATGTACGAAACGGATTGGATTGGATATGTATTGAAGTGGTTTTATAAAAAATGTCTCGCCATGTCACCTACATTACACCCGAATGTCACCTTCATTACACCCTTTTCCTATGCTATACTGTACCATGTAGAAGAAGGACAAGAGAGCATCAGCAAACGCTGGTGCTTTTCTTTATCCTCTTTGACGGGAGGCAGAATGACGATCAACTGAGAGGAGGATTGATAATGGGCGTAGCAAGCAAAGCCCAAATTGACGGAAGGGAGCAGATTCAGCATTTGCTCCTGTCTTCACTGGTTCCCTTCAAAGATCATCCCTTTCGTGTAGTGGATGACGACCGGATGAAGGAAACAGTAGAGAGCATCCAGGAGTATGGTGTGCTGGTACCGATCCTTGTCCGTCCACTGGAAGATGGCGCTTATGAGATCATCTCTGGGCACCGCCGAAAACGGGCATGTGAATTGGCCGGCTTGGATGAAATCCCTTCCATAGTACGCGAACTGGACGATGATGAAGCCACTATCGTAATGGTGGATAGCAATCTCCAGCGGGAAAACATTCTGCCCAGTGAGCGGGCGAAGGCTTATCAGATGAAGCTGGAGGCCCTGAAACACCAGGGAAAACGGCAGGAATTAACTTCTGCCCAAGTTGGGCAGAAGTTGGATGAGCAGACTGCACGGGCACTTGTAGCACAGGAGGCTGGCACAAGTCGAAATCAGGTACAGCGCTATATCCGCTTGAATAGCCTGGAGCAACCGCTTCTGGAAAAGGTGGACAACGGTGAACTGGCTTTTACACCGGCAGTGGAACTTTCCTATCTGAATCCGGAGGAACAGGGTTGGGTACGATCTGCGTTGGAAACAACACAGCAGACCCCATCATTGTCGCAGGCTCAGCGGATCAAGCAAGAAAGTAAGGAAGGAAAGCTGACGGAGGAAAGCGTACTCAGCATTATGTCAGAGGAAAAAAAGCCTCTGTTCAATTCCGTTACCCTAAGCCATGACACGCTGAAAAAATATTTTCCCCGCAGCTATACCGCCAAGCAGATGGAAAAAGTCATCATCAAGCTGCTGGATAACTGGCTGAAAAAACGTCAGCAGGAGCAACAACGATAGGCGCACGTCGATGTGATGTGCGTTTTTTGATTGGAGAGATGAAGTGCAAAAGAAATCAAAAAAACAGGACATAGAGCTGGCTGCTTTATTGTTCCTGGTTGGTCTGCTTCTCTTCATATATCCCGTTGTGAATCAGGTTTCCTCCTATCATACGGATGAAGAAGAATACGAGGATCTGGCGATGCAATTCATGCCGCAGGAAGCAAGTCCTGCTCCGATGCTGCCAATCCCGAAGCAGACGAAAACGCCAACAGATGAGCCACCAGTTTTGGAAACACCGCTTATATCAGAAGACGCAGCAGAAACAGATTCGCAGGACAGTGACCAGACGGAGATGGTAGAAACACCCACCAAAGCTCCAGCCTCGTCAATGCCGTCTGTCATACCAGAATATAAAGAAGCGTCAGATGATGCAGAAATCCCACTTCTGCCAACAGCTAACGTGACTGCGGTTCCTACTGCGATTGTGACCGCAGTTCCTTCAAAAAAGCCGTTTACTCCGACTGCTGTGCCTACCCAATCCGATATTGATCTGGAAGCGTGCATTACTCAAAACAGGGATTTCGAGGCCTGGCTGACGATTCCCGGTACAAAGATCAATTATCCGGTTGTACGCTCAAACAACACCAAGTATTACCTTCACCATCTTTTCAACGGAAAAGAAAGCAAGCTGGGCTGCCTGTTTTCTCTGACAAGCTCAGATTATCAGACGCCCAGCAAGAACATAGCGATCTACGGCCATCATATCAGTCACAGTGATGCTATGTTCAGCACCCTTATGGATTACAAGGATGACTCCTACTGCGCGGCCCATAGCCTGATCCGAGTAAGCAGCCTGTATGGAGAACGCACTTACCGCGTCTTTGCGGTGCTAAACATGAACGTCAGCGATTGGGACGCAGCGACAGCTTCCTTCTCCAGTAATGAAAGCTTTCTGCGTTTCGTCAATCGCGCAATCGAAAAATCCATGGTTGATACCGGTGTGCAGGTGACAGCAGAGGACAATATCCTGACCCTGATCACCTGTGATCGAAGCTATGGCGGAGCCAGCGGGCGGCTCATCGTGATGGCTGTTCAAGAATAAAAAAGGAGATTTGTGAATGCAAGTGAGATGCACATTTAAGCGTTTCACCGCTCTCATTCTGTCATTGCTCATGGTGCTGGCTTGTCTGCCCGTGAGCGCAATGGCGGAAGAGACGGTGATTCCTGAAGAAAGCATCAGTGTCGAAGTGATTCCTGACGCTGTGGAACCCCTGCCTGTGCAGGAACCTGAAGAAGTTGAAGAAGTCACTGAGGATGATGCTTCTTACCCCATGGAAAGCACTGATCCAGTCGAGGATGAACCAGAAATAATGGATGAAGCCTTGGAACAGGAAGCTTCGGAACAAGTTGATCCTGACAGCATTATGGGGGATGATCCTATTTCGGTCGAACCGGATACTAATCCTTCGGATGAAACCGAGCAGGAGATTTCTGAACCTGTCCTGGATGATCGTCATCCTTTGCAGGCGGCGATTGACGCCTATGGTCACATCTATGTGGCAACTGTGCGGAAAGCCGACGTGTTCAGCAGCCCTTTGCTAGATGCAGATGCGCTGGTTTTCTCTACGGCTAATGACGTTTTCCTGCTCCTGGCAACGAAGTTCACCGAGCATGAAACAGTCATGGTCTGGTTCCTTGACAAGGATGGAAACGTAGTGAACGGCTATGTTTCCGCTAAAGACCTGGATGACAAGTTCCTGCTGGATGAGGACATTAAGGAGATCAATTTTCTCCCCAAGGATCAGGGAATGACCGCTATCGGCATGATGAACCTGTTTCTGGTAAACGGCACTTATCCTGTTGAAGCCGCAGAAGATCAGCCCACGGATCATCCCGTCGAAGAAGAACCTGTCGAAAGCCAGGATGAACCGGCAGTAGATGAACCAGTACAAGAAACTGAACCTGTTGAATCTGAGATTCCTGACGAAACCGAGCTTGTGGATGAACCCTTGGAAATTCCGGCGGGTGAACCAACAGCCGAACCGAAACAGGAGGAAATCCCCGAAGTGCTTCCTGTGGAAACAGATGAACCGCAGGAGGAAACACCTGAAATGCCGGAAGAACCTGCCCACGATGCCGCTGGTTCCTATGTCAACGTCACAACCAAAACCCGCGTATTCGCCAGTATGGATTCTGAGGCTGCGAAAACCTATTACAGCGGCGAATACCTCGGCAATTTCGTGAAGGATGCCACTGTTCAGATCCTGTCCGTCGATTTCGACGAAACCGGCAACGTCTGGTATCAGGTGCGGTTCCTCTATGGCGATGATTTTGCCGATGGCCGTTTGAAATGGACAGATTACGCTACGGCCTGGATTCTGCCGGATGAAAGCTTTGAATCATCCGATGCATCATGTACGGTCACGGACTTCGCTTATACGGTGGAGTTTCTGAACATGAACCGCAGCAGCGGAAGAAAATTGCTTAAGGCTGCGACACCTATGAATGGCTTTACGCTGAAGAATATCAATGGCGCAGTCGGCGGCTTCTATGCCTGGCAGAATGGTTTGTACGGCAGCTCGGGAAAAGACAGCGATTATCCCCAGCTTGCCAAGTCCGCTGCTCACGGCACGATCTATGCCACCCCGCACTATCTGGAGGGTTTCACCGTGTTCTGCCTGGAGCACAATCTCTCCGGTCCCGGTGAAGGTTCCGGCTCCAATCAAAGCGCAAAAGGCCCCTATGTGCTGGTGGACATGGACACATTTGTGACGAATCCCAGCTATGGCGGCACCACTGGCGTCCGCTATAAGGCCAGTACCATGCATGCCCTGGGCTGGGTGCTGCGTCATACTTACCCGTTCATGGCCCTGAACCGCAGCGATTCCAACAATGAAGTGTGGAGCCGGGCTGCCGGGCAGTTTGCCATGCGTGAAGTGATCAAGCGCCTTGAGGGCGCACAGTATGTGCGCAGCTACTGGGATATGGATAATTTCTATTCCTTTTCTGGCGGTGCGCCTGCTGTGTATCTGGAATATGCCCGCTGGCTGGCCACAAATGGCATTGCCCGTGCCAGCATCACCGGCAATATCACGGCTTCCAACCAGAGCCTGAGCGTTTCCGGCAGCAACTATATCGGAACGGTCAAGCTGACCACGGATGCCGATCTGATTCGGATTCCCAAATCTGCTGGTACGCTGACTGGTAACAGCGGTGGATCTGACAGCAGCTACTACTATGTAAAAAGCGGCGATACGATCCAGGTGACTTCCAGCAAGAATAAGTTTGCCATTTCCATGGAGTCCCTGTCTTCCGCCGATGAGGAAGCCAACTTCCTTGTAGGTGTTCCTTCTGTTTCTATTCAAAAGATTCTGGTTCCTGTCTACGGAGCCCCCAATGTTTTGAAGAGTGGAAGCATTTCTTTTGAACTGAGCTATGGTGAGATTGCCGTTACCAAGAAATCCTCTGATGGGATTTTGCTGCAGGGTACGGTATTTGAACTTCTGAACAGTGCTGGGAGCGTGATTGCTACCGCTACCACCAATGCAAAGGGTGTGGCTACCTTTTCCAGCCTTCAGCCCGGTACCTATACCGTGAGAGAAAAGACAGCTTCGCAGGGCTATAAGCTCGCGTCTGCTTCCCAGAATGTTTCTGTGGTTGCCGGCGTGACTTCCAAAGCGACCTTCACCAATGACCGTATTTCCGGGCGTATCCGGATTGTCAAGAAGGATTCGGTCACTGAAAAGCCCCTTCCCGGTGCTGTATTTACAGTCACCAGGCTGTCCGGGCCGGAATCGGACAATGCTTCCGACATCGGGAAAGTTGTCGCTACCATTACCACCAATGCCCAGGGCATTGCCGAAACCGGCCTTCTGCCCTGGGGTGAATACAAGATCGTCGAGGCAGGCGTGCCGGATGGCTACCTAGATTCCGGCTATACCACCACTGTCTGGATCAAATAATTGAGGAGGATACAAGATATGTTCAATATGAAACGCTTTCTTCACCTAATGCTGGCCGTGGTGATGCTGCTGACCTGCTTTCAGATTCCCTATGCTTACGCAGCGGATGACCCCGTAACCGTTACGCTGAATGTTACCAATACGCCTGTGCGCGGCGATGTTGCGCTGGAAAAGACCGGTATGCAGCTGGTTCGCTTTGCGGATGAAAAAGACTCCTATGGCAACACCATCATGAAGCCTGTTTTCCAGAACGGATTCCTGGCCGGTGCGGTCCTTGAGTTGCACGCCGCCGAGGATATTATCGGCAAGGAAGGCACGGTGTTTTACAAAAAGGATGCCCTGGTTGAAAAACTGACAACCAGCAGCTCCGGCGCGGTCAAATCCAAGGTGTTGCCCCTGGGCAAGTATTACCTGAAGGAAGTGTCGGCCCCGGACGGCTATGTGTTTGACAGCACACCTTATAACGTGACTCTGGCTGCCGTGGACAAAAAGACGGCGGTCGTTGAAGTTAAGGTTTCTGCTTCCAATACCTATTTGCCTATTCGTGTGACGCTGCGCAAGGAAAAGGAAAACATCAAGATAACCGAAACCAAGGAAGGCATGATCCATCAGACCATTGAAGTGGTTCCCGGCCAAGGCTTTGTGTTCGGCCTGTACAACACTAACGTGATTACCTATGGCAATGACCAGAAACTGCCTGCCAACACTCTGATGGCTACTGCTACCACAGATGCGAAGGGCAATCTGACTTTCTCCGGTATGTATCCGCATGGCGAGTATTACATCAAGGAGATTTCCGTACCTAAGGGCTGGCTGCTCAGTGCCGAAAAGTATCCCGTGAAGCTGACCAGCGCAAATAAAGCAGCCAATGAAAATGTGATCACCGTGTATCTGGAGGACCCCATTCTGAATCACCTGATCTATACGCCTGTCACAATTACTAAGAAGGATATTACCGGAGCGGAAAAACTGCCCGGAGCGCTGATTGAAGTGTATGATGCGGACGGCAACACCATCTACCGCGAATACACCAACAGCAAGGGTGAAATCCCCAATATCCCCGTTGTGCCCGGAAACTATACATTCAAGGAAACTTACGCGCCCTCCGGATATGCGCTGAATGTCGCCATTAAGACCTTTACGGTTTCTGCCGATGGCAAAGTCACCGGTGACACCGAGATCCGGGATGAGCTGAACAAGGTAGAGCTGAAGAAGGTTAAGGATAACGGCGAGCCTCTGCCCGGAGCGGTCTTCGGCCTGTTCGACGCCAAAAACACCAAGATTCAGGAGGCTACCTCCAAGGCGGACGGCTCCGTGGTGTTCACCAGGATTCCCTATGGCAGCTATACCATCCGTGAACTGAGTGCCCCCCATGGCTACCATCCTTCCGACAAGGTATGGAAGGTTGACATTGACGGCACCTATGTCAATCCCACCAAGGTGCTTGATACCGTTGAGAACCAGCCTGCTCCCGGCCGCATTAAGATCCTCAAGCAGGATGAGCTGGACAAGCATGTGATTGCCGGTGTGCAGTTCGACATTTTCACGGTCGGCGCGGACGGCAAGCCCGGCGACCTGGTTGCGAAGATGACGACCGGCAAGGACGGCATTGCTGAATCTCCGGATCTGTTCCCGGCGGATTACTTTGTGCAGGAGCACGCCAATCCCACCGGCTACACGGATCAGCTGTGGAGCGAAAAAATCACCGTAGGCATGGATGAGACCATTACCCGGACCGTCAACAATATGCCGGTTCAGGGCAAGATCCGCATCGTGAAAACGGACAGCGAAACCGGCAAGGGTCTGCCTGGTGCGGTGTTCACCGTGACCCGTATTTCCGGTCTGCCTTCCCATAACGGAGAAAATGACGGCGAAATCGTTGCTGTGATCACCTCCGGCAAGGATGGTACGGCAGAAACCCCGCTGCTGACCTGGGGTGAGTATCAGATCGCGGAAACCCGCATGCCGGATGATTACCTGGACGACGGGTATTCCGTTACGGTTAGGATTCCTGCCGGAGTCAAGGCGGAAGAGACTGCCGATCCTGTGAAGTGAGCCAGTGGGCAGCGGAGCGATCCGCTGCCTTTTCTCTCTTCACCAACAGAGAAACGAGGTATAACGGATGTATTTTACAAAAAACAAAACCCCGGCTTTCCTGATTGCACTGCTTCTGCTGATTCTCTGCCTCCCCATGATAGCTCTGGCGGAATCCGTGGATATTCAGGAAATCACCGTTCCGAACAGACCGATCAAGGGACTGATTCAGGTGCAGAAGCAGGGGCCGGTGCTGACCGGATTCAATGAGCATCAAGACCCCTTCGGCAATACGGTGCATACGCCCATGTACAACAAAGGTTCCTTGGCCGGAACCGTATTCGAGGTTCGTGCGGTGGAGGATATTGTCGGCAAGGACGGCACTCTCTGGTTCAAAGCCGACGAAGTGGCTGCCACCATTACGACCAACGCGGAGGGCGTGGCAGAAACCAAGCTGCTGCCGCTGGGCCATTACTATGTGACGGAGGTATCTGCTCCCGCTGGGTACATCTTCGACAGTACCCGTTACGATGTGCTGCTGGAAGCCAGGGATCACGAAACGCCCACAGTTTCTATCAGCATCATTGCGTCCAATGACTATATGCCCACCCGAATCACCCTGCATAAGGAGAAGGAAGTCGTGACTACGGAAACCGACAAGGAGGGCATCACTCACACCAAATTGGTCAATGTGCCCGGCGAAGGTTTCGTATTCGGCCTGTATAACAGAGAGCCGATTGTGTATGCCGCCGGAACCCTGGACGCGGATACGCTGCTGGCGACTGCCGTATCGGACAAGAACGGAAAGATCAGCTTCGGCGGCCAATTCCCCCAGGGCCCCTACTATGTCCGGGAGCTGTCCGGACCGGAGGGCTGGAAGCTGAGTGAAGCGGATTTCCTGCTTTCCATTTCGGAAGAGTTCAAGACGGCGAAGAATGAAATCGTGATCGACCTGGATGCGCCGATTGTCAATGAATTAGTACACAAGGACGTGCGGGTTTCCAAGACCGATCTGACCGGCTCCGACTATCTGCCGCACACCCTGATCGAAGTGAAGAGCGCGGACGGCAAGACGGTGCTAAGGGATTACACCGGTGATGACGGCTATCTGCCTACTTTCCCGGCAGTTCCTGGCAAGTACACCTACCGTGAGGTGCTGGCCCCGGAGGGCTATGAGCTTTGTGTCACGGAGCTGGCCTTTGAAATCACCCCTGCGGGAGAAATCGAAGGTAAGACCGCTGTTGCTGATGATTACACCCGGTTCAGCATCCTGAAGGTGGATGAATACCACAAGCCCCTGGCTGGTGTGGAGTTCGGCCTCTTCCGGGAGGACGGCACGCAGCAGGCATCCGCGGTATCAGATGAAAAGGGTCTTGTGACCTTTGAAAAGATCCCGTATGGCACCTACACCATTCAGGAAACCAAGACGCTGACCGGCTACCTGAAGAACTTCACCAAGGTGCCCATCACCATTGACGGAACGTTCGTCAATCCCAAGGAACCGATTGCCACGCTGGAAAACTGCCAGGCGGTGATCGTGATCCAGAAGGTCGATCAGAACAACACGGCACTGCAGGGCGCTGAATTTGGGCTGTATGATGAAAGCGGCAAGCTGATCATGACTGCCGTCTCCGATATGGAAGGCAAGGCCCGCTTCGTCGGCGCGGACTACGGGAAATACACTATTCGTGAACTTTCCGCTCCGGACGGCTATCTGCCCAGCCGCGATGTGATCTCCGTCACCATTGACGAGGGCTACACGAACACCGATCAGCCCGCCGCAACTGTGATCAACCCCGAAAAGAAGATCATGTGCATCAAGGCGGATACCTCCGGCAAGCCCATTTCCGGCGCTGAATTCTCCCTCTATAATGCCGTCACCATGGAAAAGGTGGAAACCGCTGTCAGCGATAAGGATGGCGTAGTCATCTTCCGTAATTTCGATTACGGGGACTGGATCATCCGCGAGACTGCTGCTCCGGAAGGCTATTCCAAGATGGAGGATATCCGCTTCCAGGTGAATGATGGCTGGAAGGAGCCCAAGCCCATCCTGTGCATCAATGTTCCAAACCACTATGAGTTTATGAAAACCGACAGCTCCGGAACACCCCTGGCGGGCGTGAAATTCCGTCTGGAGGACGAAAGCGGTAAGGATTTGGGAACCTATGAATCAGATCAGGACGGCTTGGTTCAGATCAAGGATCTGCTGCCCGGCACCTACTTCATCAAGGAAATTGAAACCCTGGAGGGCTACAGCGTTTCCGGCGAAGTGATCAAGCTGAAGCTGGATGAATACTATGTGGTTCCTGAAAAGCTGAAGCAGTTCGTCAACTACACCACGATCCAGACCGGTGTGCATCTGGCCGTGACAGGCGTCATGTGGGCTGGACTTGTCCTCATGGTGATCAGCGGTACGGTGGGCCTGATCCGCAGGCGGCGCAAAACGAAATAAGCAAGGAGAGATGCTGAGATGAGGCGTCTGTTTTTCCTTCATCGTTTGGAGGTGCCGCCCTGGCGTCTCCTTTTATTCTTCACAGAGGAGATGATTGAATTTGCAGGAAGAGATTGAAAACAAAACGCTGACCCTGATGATCAATTCCAGCAAGCTGACTGCCCGAACCCTGGCGACGGCTTTTACAAAATTCCTGCGGTACTCCCGTAACAAAATGAAGGAGCACGAAAAGGAGCACCAAGACGTAAAGCCCCAAGGCAAACAGACCATTAAGGAGCTGATTGCCCAAAATCAGGGGGTCGAAAAGACGGAACTGGCAGATAAGGACGAGGTGAAAACCTTCGATCATATCGCCAAACAGTATGGTGTGGACTATGCCATTAAAAAAGGCGTTTCCCCGGAGGGAAAGCAGCGATACATGCTGTTTTTCAAAGCCCGTGACCGTGCTGCCATCGATCAGGCCATGTCTGCGTATGCCGCGGATTATATGAAGAAACATCAGCGGGAGCATCCGCCCATCGAACAGGTCATTGATCCTGTCAAGGAGATGCTGCCGGGCCGCAAAAAGGAGCGTGTCAGGGATAAGGGGATGCAGCGATGAACAGCTCAAAGCTGAAAAAGAAGCTGATCCTAAATCTTCCTTACTTCCTGATCGGCCTGTATGCTTCAAAGCTCGGCGAAGCCTGGCGGCTGGCAGAGGGCTTGAACGCTTCCCAAAAGCTTCTGCATCTTCTGGATGGATTTTCTGCCGCTTTTCAGTCACCATGGCCCAGCTTCTACCCCTCCGATCTCCTGATCGGGCTGGTGATCGGCTGTGTGCTTCGATTGCTGGTTTATGAGAAAAGCCGGAACGCAAAAAAATATCGGCGCAATGAAGAGTACGGCTCCGCCCGCTGGGGTACGCACTCCGATATTGCGCCGTTTATTGATCCCGATCCATGGAACAATGTGATCCTGACCAAGACGGAAAGCCTGACCATGAGCAGCCGTCCCAAAGACCCACGCAATGCACGAAATAAAAACGTGCTGGTGGTCGGCGGTTCCGGCAGTGGTAAAACAAGGTTTTTTATCAAGCCCAACATCATGCAGTGCACCAAAACGAAAGGTACTTCCATCGTGGTGACCGATCCCAAGGGGACCCTGATGGTTGAAACGGGCAAGCTGTTAGTCGCTGCCGGATATGATGTCCGGGCTTTTAATACCATCAACTTTAGCAAATCGATGCATTACAACCCGTTTTCCTATATTCACAGCGAAAAGGACATCCTGAAGCTGGTGACGGTGCTGATCGCCAACACCAAGGGTGAAGGAAAGGCCGGTGAAGATTTTTGGGTCAAAGCAGAGACTTTACTGTACATCTCCCTGATTGGCTATATCCACTATGAGCTGCCGCCGGAAAAGCAGAATTTCTCCACACTCATTGATATGCTGAACAAGATGGATGTACGGGAGGATGATCCTGATTACAAAAACCCGATAGATCAGGATTTTGAAAAGCTCGCAAAAAAGAATCCGGATCACTTTGCCGTCAGGCAGTATGCCAAATATCGGATGGCCACCGGCAAAACGGCGAAGTCGATTTTGGTCTCCTGCGGCGCGCGCCTGGCAGTATTCGATATTCAGGAGCTGCGGGATATTACCGCCTATGATGAGCTGCACCTGGATACGATTGGTGAAAAGCGCACAGCGCTGTTTCTGATCATGTCTGATACGGATGCCAGCTTCAATTTTTTGATCAGCATGGTTTACAGCCAGATGTTCAACCTGCTGTGTGAAAGAGCGGATGATGTGCATGGCGGTCATCTGCCGGTTCACGTGCGGTGCCTGATCGATGAGTTTGCCAATATCGGGCAGATCCCAAATTTTGAAAAGCTCATCGCTACTATTCGCAGTCGGGAAATATCCGCCTGCATCGTGCTGCAAGCCCAGTCTCAACTCAAAGCCATCTATAAGGACAACGCGGATACCATCGTAGGCAACTGTGACACGCTGTTGTTCCTGGGCGGGAAAGAAAAGACGACCCTGAAAGAGATGGAGGAGCTACTGGGCAAAGAGACCATTGATACCTTTAATACCGGTGAGAGCCGCGGCCGGGAGGTATCACATTCCTTAAACTATCAGAAACTCGGCAAAAGTCTCATGTCTATGGATGAGCTGGCCGTGATGGATGGCGGCAAGTGCATTTTACAGGTGCGGGGTGTCCGTCCCTTTCTGTCGGACAAATATGACATCACGGCCCATCCAAACTACAAATATCTGTCAGACTTCAATCCTCAAAATGCGTTCCACATTGAAAAATACCTGCATCGCCAGCTGAAAATCAGGCTGGAAGAAGAATGCGAGGCATTTGAAGTCAATGTTGGAGATGATGAGGAGCCACTGGAAGACCTGACAGATGAAACACAGCAAATGGCTGCCGGATATGGCGGCCTTTTATAATATATGGAGGTAACTATATGGCTTTCTTTTCTTCTGCTGTCACTGTCCTTCAGACCCTGGTAATCGCCATCGGTGCCGGTCTCGGCATCTGGGGTGTTGTGAACCTGCTGGAAGGATATGGTAATGATAACCGTGCGACACGTTCCTGACTGAAAAGGTCAGGCACAAGGTCGAAGGGCATTCAGCCCGAAACTTTGGAGAACTGATATTCCGACGGGTGAAATGAAGGGGTAACGCCCTGAAGCGCCCGCCCTGATACTCCGAATGGCGAATCATGTGTAACAATGAAAAGTCATCGAGCTCGGTGAAGTCGGCAGAGAGCAGCCGTAAGTTTGGTTTTCAGACCAGACACGAAAGCTGTCCAGCGGTGGATGGTGCTGCCTATATGCCGGGGGTCGGATACCCATGACCAGAATGTGCGAAAGCACTGACGAACTTCCGAATGTACGGGTCTAAACGTACCGCTGTCGAAAGGCAGTAACCCGAAAACGGGGGTGCTCGTGGATGAGTAAAACTGGTTGTTATGAAAGTCCATGCGCTGTTACAGGCGGCGCGGCCGTATACGGCTGGGTACAGGCTCAGAGGAAGGGACTTCATATCCGTGAGGGTATGATAAGCCTGTCCGTTTCAGAATGGAATGGATGCAGGTTCTAAAGGTATCCAATGATAGGAATATTGGAACGTGGAAAGCTGGGAACATGGAGGCAGTTACAGGCCAATGAATTGTTGAATGGGAAAACAATCGCGAGAGGGCAATAACCATTCTTTATCCCAGTGAGAGCAGAGGCGTGGTACCGATGAAGCCGTGAAAAAGTAAGCGGTGGAGGGACGGCCTCAAGTCGAATTCAGGAAGAAAATGAACACACAATAAACGCAGCTTCGAGTATGACAAAGAAAATCCAAACCGAAAGGAGAGGGTGCCTGTGTTGGCTTCGGAGCAGCAGAAAGGGAAAAGCAAGCAGAGAAAGATTCGGTACTCCGAGTATTACGATATGGAAGCTGTCTTTGACAGGCTGTACGCGGAAAGCAAAGCCGGAAAGATGTTCAATCGCCTCATGGAAATCATCGAGAGCGAAGAAAACATCAAGCTGGCCTACAGAACGATCAAAGGCAACACCGGAAGCCATACTGCCGGAGTAGACCACAGGACAATAAACGATCTCGCAAAATTGAGCGAAGCGGATTTTGTCCGGCTCATCAGAAGACAATTCAGCAGCTATCACCCGCGTCCTGTCAGGCGCGTGGAGATACCCAAGCCCAACGGCAAAACAAGACCTTTGGGCATTCCCACGATTGTTGACCGCATGGTGCAGCAATGCATCCTGCAAGTCATGGAACCTATCTGTGAAGCGAAGTTCAGCGAAAACTCCAATGGTTTCCGCCCAAATCGCTCCACAGAGACCGCAATCGCGCAATGTTGCAGACTGATACAGGTACAGCATCTGTACCATGTTGTTGATCTGGACATCAGAGGTTTCTTTGACAATATCAGCCATACAAAGCTGATTCGGCAAATATGGGCAATGGGAATCAGAGATAAAAAGCTGATCTGCATTATCAAAGAAATGCTGAAAGCGCCGGTCATCCTTCCCAACGGTGACAGGATTCTCCCGCAAAAGGGAACGCCGCAGGGCGGAATCCTGTCCCCATTGCTGGCGAACATCGTTTTGAATGAATTGGATTGGTGGATTGCTTCCCAATGGGAGGAAATGCCCACCAGAACGAAATTCAAAATGCGAACAAACCAGCAGGGAATGGAAATCAAAAGCCACGTTTACCGGGCTTTGCGCCAAAGCACTTTGAAGGAGATGCACGGGGTTCGATACGCGGACGATTTTCTCATCTTCTGCCCTACGCATGAAGATGCGGCGCGGGTTTTCAAGGCGACAGAAATGTGGCTGAAAGACCGGCTGGGGCTGGAAATCAGCCCGGAAAAGTCCAAAGTCATCAACCTGAAAAGGCAATACGCTGATTTCCTGGGATTCAAGCTGAAAGCACACCCAAGGGGCAAGAAATATGTTGTCCGATCTCATATGAGCGATAAGGCTTACAACAAAGCGCATGAAAAGCTGGCAAAGGAAGTCGATCTTCTGGAACACACGGCGGATGATACGGCGCAGTTTATTCAACTGTTTAAGTACAATTCCGTTGTGGCTGGCCTGCATGAGTATTACTGTATCGCCACGGAATGTTGTGCTGACTTTGGCAAGTTGGCATACAGCATCAACAAAAGGCTCAAAAATCGGCTGCGGAAAGACCTGACCCGAAAGGGTGCGCTAAGAAATGGTTACATCAAGGAAAAATACGGCAAGAGCAGGCAGTTGCGGTTTCTGCATGGCAGACCCGTTGTTCCGGTTGGTTATATCCAGCCGAGAAACGCGCAGCATAAACGGAAATCTGTCAACAAATACACGGCGGAAGGTCGAAAGCGGATTCACAAAGATTTGGCAATCGACACCCAAACCATGCTTTGGCTCATGCAAAACCCTGTACAGGGCAAAAGCATCGAGTACGCGGATAACCGTATTTCCCTGTACGCGGCGCAATATGGAAACTGTGCGGTCACGGGGAAGCATATGGCTCCCCACGATATACACTGTCACCATAAAGTGCCCGTCAGAGACGGCGGAACGGACGCCTACGCCAACCTTGTGCTGGTAACGGTGGATGTTCACCGGCTGATTCATGCCATCCAATACGATACCATTTCAAATCTTCTGAAAAAACTGAATCTGGATCAATCCAAACTGGCAAAGCTGAACAAGCTGCGCCAGCAGGCAAATCTTACACCCGTTGGCAACTGAAACGAAACGCTGCAATGAAGCGTGTAAATTGTGTGTAAAACGACCGGAATCCTAAATTCGATGGCGCGCCGGATGAGTACGAAAGTCTCACGTCCGGTGCAGAGCGGGGGAAAATCCAGAGATCATATCAAAAGATTACCTATCGCTATCCGGCGCTAAGAGCCAGGGAATCAAGCAACTGATGGCTGGCGGCGGTGTCGCCCTGATCGGCACCACCCTGGTCCCCCTGCTGTCTGGTCTCTTCGGCTGATGTGCCGAGAATCACTCTTTCGCCCTCTCCCGCTTCGGCGGGAGGGGGCCTTTTAGGAGGGATGTCCTTTGAACTTTATATGGGACAAAATCACAGAATGGTTGAAAGGCCTGCTGGTTGGCGGGATTGTCAGCAATCTGTCCGGACTGTTTGACAGCATCAACACCCGTGTGGCCGATGTGGCATCCACCGTAGGCAAAACGCCCCAGGCCTTCAACGGCAGCATCTTCAACATGATCAAGAGCCTGTCAGAAAATGTGGTGGTGCCCATCGCCGGGATCATCCTGACCTTCGTCATGTGCCTGGAGCTGATCCAGCTCTTGGTTGACCGCAACAACATGCACGATTTTGAGACCTTCATCTTCTTCAAATGGATCATCAAAACCTTCGCTGCGGTGCTCATCGTAACGAACACCTGGAACATTGTGATGGGTGTGTTTGATGTGGCACAGCATGTGGTCAGCCAGGCAGCCGGTGTGATTATCGGTGATACAGCGCTGGATGTTTCAACCCTGATAGGAAACATGGAAGCACGGCTCAGGGAAATGGATATAGGCCCATTGTTCGGGCTCTGGTTCCAGTCTTCCCTGATGGGCATTATCGCATGGATTCTTAGCATCTGTATCTTCATCATCGTCTATGGGCGTATGATTGAAATTTACATGGTTACGTCTGTCGCGCCGATCCCTATGGCCACCATGGTCAATCGGGAATGGGGCCAGATGGGTCAGAATTATCTGCGCTCGTTGTTTGCCCTGGGTTTTCAGGCGTTTTTGATCATGGTGTGTGTGGGCATTTATGCCGTGCTGGTACAAAACATCAGCGTCGGCAGCGATGTAAGCGCAGCGCTTTGGACCTGTATCGGTTACACAGTGCTGCTGTGCTTCACCCTGTTCAAATCCAGCAGCCTCGCCAAGTCAGTGTTTAATGCCCATTAAGCAGGAATGAGCGTGAGAACCATGACGAAAAAGAAGATTGCTTTCCGTGAAAAACGGAAAGGAAACAAGAATAAACGATGCAGATATCTGCGTAAACGGAAGCCCAAGCGTCAGGGCAGCAGAAATCAAACCGGAAAACGGATGCCTGTTTGGTATTCGTTCTGCAAAAGAGGAGGATAAACCATGGCCTATGTACCGGTTCCCAAGGATCTTACAAAGGTAAAATCCAAGTTCCTTTTCAATCTGACGAAGCGACAGGTGGTCTGCTTTGGCCTGGGCGCGCTGGTGGGCGTGCCGGTGTTTTTCCTGACAAAAGGGATCATCGGCGTGAGCATGGCAGCGGCAGTTATGATTGTGATCATGCTGCCGTTTTTCATGTTTGCCATGTTCGAGAGGCATGGCCAGCCCTTGGAGGTGCTGCTGAAGCATTACATCGAAGCGCGCTTCATCCGGCCCCGGACGCGGGTGTATGAAACAGAGAATTTCTATGGCACCGTTGAGCGGAATATCCGCAACAAACGGGAGGTAAATCGAATCCTACATGGCAAAGACAAGAGAAAAAATCAAACTGACACGGGCTGAGAAAAAGCAGCTTCAAGAGCTGATGGCCCGGAGCCAGCAGCAAAACGCAAGAAAAGGCCCGCGCACCGCGCAGGGCACCATCCCTTATCAGCGCATGTGGCCCGACGGCATTTGCCGTGTCACCGACAACTACTATACCAAGACCATTCAGTTTCAGGACATCAATTACCAGCTCGCCCAGAATGACGATAAAACCTCAATCTTCGAGGGCTGGTGTGATTTCCTGAATTATTTTGACTCCAGCATTCATCTTCAGTTTTCCTTCCTCAACCTGACGGCCAGTGCGGAATCCTTCGAGCAGAGCATCGTCATCCCCGACCGGGATGACGGCTTTAATGATGTTCGGCATGAATATGCCGAAATGCTCCAGAATCAGCTGGCCAAAGGCAATAACGGTCTGACCAAGACCAAGTTCATTACCTTCGGGGTGGAAGCAGAAAACTTCAAGGCAGCCAAGCCCCGGCTGGAGCGCATTGAGATTGATCTGCTGAACAATTTCAAGCGCTTGGGCGTTGCCGCCTCCCCGCTGGATGGGCGGGAACGGCTGAAGCTGATGCATGACATGTTCCACATGGATACGCAGGCTCCGTTCCAGTTCGATTGGAAGTGGCTGGCTCCAACGGGACTTTCCACCAAAGACTTCATCGCGCCGTCCAGCTTTGACTTCCGGGCCAAGAACACATTCGGCATGGGCAGCAAGCAGGCGGAGGTCAGCTTCTTTTCCATCCTGGCATCGGATCTGAATGACCGCTGTCTGGCGGATTTCCTGGCCATGGAATCCAGCCTGATCGTCTCCCTGCACATTCAGGCAATTGACCAGGTGGAAGCCATTAAAGAGGTCAAGCACAAGATCACAGACCTCGATAAAATGAAAATCGAGGAACAGAAAAAAGCAGTCCGCGCCGGGTATGATATGGATATTATCCCGAGCGATCTTGCCACCTATGGCGGGGAAGCCAAAAAGCTGCTGGAAGATCTGCAAAGCCGGAACGAGCGCATGTTCTTAATCACCTTCCTTGTGATGAATACGGCTGACAATAAGAAGCAGTTGAGCCTGAACGTGAAGCAGGCGCAAAGCCTGGCCCAGCAGCATAACTGCCAGCTGATCCCGCTGGACTTCCAGCAGGAAGCGGGCATGGTGTCCTGCTTGCCACTGGGACAGAACACGATCCGGATTCAGCGCGGTTTGACTACATCGTCAACCGCTATTTTTGTACCCTTTACGACGCAGGAATTATTCCAAACCAGTAAGGAAGCGCTCTATTGCGGACTGAATGCCCTGTCCAACAATCTGATCATGGTGGATCGGAAATGGCTGAAAAACCCCAATGGTCTGATCCTCGGTACGCCCGGTTCTGGTAAATCCTTCGCCGCCAAGCGTGAGATCGCCAACGTGATCCTGCTGACCGACGACGATGTGATCATCTGTGACCCTGAGGGCGAGTATTACCCGCTGGTCAACATGTTCCACGGTCAGGTCATCCGGATTTCGCCCACCAGCGATTCCTACATCAATCCTATGGATATTAACCTGAACTATTCGGATGATGAGAACCCGCTTTCCCTCAAATCGGACTTCATCCTGTCCCTGTGTGAGCTGATTGTCGGCGGGCGTGACGGCTTGCAGCCGATTGAGAAAACCATCATCGACCGCGCTGTGCACATCATCTACCAGCCCTATCTGAATGATCCCAGGCCGGAAAATGTGCCAATCCTGGAAGACCTGTACAACGCCTTACGCAAGCAGGAAGAACGGGAGGCGCAGTCGCTGGCGACTGCCCTTGAAATCTACGTGACCGGTTCACTCAATGTGTTTAACCATCGCACCAATGTAGATGTGCAGAACAGGCTTATTTGCTACGACATCAAGGAATTGGGCAAGCAGCTCAAAAAGCTCGGTATGCTGATCGTTCAGGATCAGGTATGGGGTCGCGTGACTGAGAACCGCGCCGAAGGCAAGTCCACCAGGTACTACATGGACGAGTTCCATCTTCTGCTGAAGGAAGAGCAGACCGCTGCCTACAGCGTAGAAATCTGGAAGAGATTTAGAAAGTGGGGCGGCATTCCAACCGGTATCACGCAGAACGTGAAGGATCTGCTGGCCAGTCAGGAAATCGAAAACATCTTTGAGAACAGCGACTACATCTATATGCTCAACCAGGCTGCTGGCGACCGTGAAATCCTCGCCAAGAAGCTAGGCATTTCGCCGCATCAGCTGTCCTATGTGACGCAGAGCGGCGAAGGTGAAGGACTGCTGTTCTACGGCAATGTGATTCTGCCTTTCCAGGATCGTTTCCCCAAAAATACGAAGTTGTACGGCATCATGACGACCAAGCCAACCGAGGTTCATGCGTCCTGATTGCTGGAAGGAGAACAACGATGATTATATTTCTGATCTGCATGATCCCGGTCTCCGGTTTCCTGGGCTTTATGCTCTGTGCGATTTTACAGATCGCCGCCCAAGCCGACAGGCAGGAGGAAAAGCTGTTTGCCGCTCAGGTCCAGAAAGACGCTGCGGAAGCGCAAGACCATAAGGAGGATGAAGCCTGATGGATGAACAGCACAACCGTGGCTCTCCCAGACTTCAGTTCTCCAGAGAGGAGCTGGAAAACGATGCCCTGGCCCGGCCAATCGCCAAAGCGGAAAAGGCTGCTGATAAATATAAGGCAGTCCAAAAGAAGCTGCGGAAAGGCCATCGTCTCAAGCTGACCTGGGAAAGCAAAGAAACCGCTGCTTCTTCCGCTTCGGATCACCCGCGCAATGCTTCTGATGAACACCGTGAAGTGTCGCATGAAGAAGAAATCCCGGATATCAAGACAGATCCCAAGGCTCCCGCTGTGCAGAACACGCGGAAAAAGCCGAAATCTGAAAAGGCTGAAGCGAAAGCTCCTGATGCCAACAGCACACCGGGGTCTGAGCAGCTTTTCCATGGGATTGTCCCGGATGCAGCCGTGCCTGCCGCTTCTGCCGGCGCAAAGAAAAAGGTGCTGCGCCTGAGGTTTGAGGAAACGCAGGCAAAGAAGCCCTCCCAGCTCACGCATCCTATTCAGAAGGCTGTCAGAACAGCTGGCGATCAGCTTCACCGTCAGGTGAAGGAATCCAATGAGGATGACAACGTGGCTGTGGATGCCATCCTTCAGGCGGATCAGAAAATGGAGTCCGCATTGCAGATGGGCGAACATGCCTATCATGCACATAAGATGCGGCCATACAGGCGGCTGGAGAAGGCGGAAAAGCGGTTGGATAAAGCCAACATCCGCGTGATGGAAAAGCAATATCAGCAGGAGCATCCACAGTTCACCAGCAATCCCTATTCCCGGTGGCAGCAAAAGCGAGCCATTCGCCGGGAATATGCCGCAGCCAAGCGAGGCGCAAATGGCAGAACTGTTCAGAGTACAGCAAAGAGCGCAGAGAAAGCAACGGAGAAGGTCAGCGATGCCGCTGCCAAAACAGTGGAAGGCATCCGCCGTCATCCGACCATCCTGCTAATTCTGGCCCTGTGCGCAATGCTCCTGGTGCTGGTTGCCGGTCTGCAATCCTGCTCCCCGCTGGTTCAGTCCGTATTGGAATCCATCGTTATCGGCACATATCCTGCGGAAGAAGACGACGTTCGTGCCGCAGAACGGGCGTATGCCGAAAAGGAACGGCAGCTGAAGGATGAGATGGATCACTATGAACGCTATCATCCGGGCTATGACGAATATGTCGTGGAAGCGGATGAAATCTGGCATGACCCCTATGTGCTGATCGCTATTATCTCCGCTTACTATGATGGCGAAGAATGGAATATTGATTCCGCCATGCCGGTAATCAACAAGTATTTCGATCTGCAATATGAGGTCACAGAAACGGTCAGAACACGGACATGGACAGACGATAGCGGCGTATTGCAGAGCAAAACCACATGCACTGTAAAGCTGATAAACAAAGATCTGTCCCATTTGCCGGTTGTCAGCATGAGTCACCACACCTTGGGCATGTACGCCCTATACATGGGCACACACGGCAACATGGAGGGCATTT
>JAEEGI010006732.1_pt1 | contig 25907 bp, 10 predicted proteins | sample 8958751 | NCBI WGS metagenome assembly JAEEGI01 (sample SAMN16246545, study PRJNA631951) | gut metagenome | biome: gut microbiome; feature: rumen; material: KS-attached | host: Bos | place: Iran: Karaj | collected 2018-10
AGCCGCATGCTCTATTCCAAGCAGGAATGGTTCAAGACCCGTGAGGAGATGTATGAGATATTCTCCGACGTGCCCGAAGCAATGGCTAACACATGCGAGGTGCTCTCCAAGATTGAGACTTACAGTATTGACCACGACCCTATCATGCCCAACTTTCAGATACCGGAGGAATTTGGTTCAGAAGCGGAATACCGCAGCCGGCTTACTGAGGAAGATCTGTATGACGAATTCACCCAGGACGAGAACGGCCACGTGGTTATGAGCCGTGAGGAAGGCGAGAAGAAAATAAAGCGCCTGGGCGGTTATGACAAACTGTACCGCATCAAGTTCGAGGCAGACTATCTTGCGAAGTTGGCGTACGATGGCGCCAAGCGTCTGTATGGCGACCCGCTGCCTGAGAATGTGGCAGATCAGATAAAGTTCGAACTGCATATCATGAAGACGATGGGATTCCCAGGCTATTTCCTTGTGGTGCAGGATTATATCAATGCTGCAAAGAAGGAGTTGGGCGTGTGGGTCGGTCCTGGGCGTGGGTCTGCTGCCGGAAGCACCGTCGCCTACTGTCTCGGCATCACGATGGTGGATCCCATCAAGTACGACCTCCTTTTTGAGCGCTTCCTCAACCCCGACCGAATCTCCCTCCCCGATATCGATGTGGATTTCGATGACGACGGCCGCGGAAAAGTGCTGCAGTGGGTGACGGAGAAATATGGTGCTGAGAAAGTGGCACATATCATCACATACGGCAGTATGGCAACAAAACTCGCCATCAAGGATGTGGCACGTGTCCGTAAACTCGACCTGAAAGTGTCGAACGACTTATGTAAGGCTATTCCCGACCGCTTGCCCGACGGGATGAAGATGAACCTGAAGAATGTCATCGCCAGTGTGCCGGAGGTGAGGGACGCTGCCACCTCGCCCGATGAGAACCTCCGCACCACCATCAAGTATGCTCAGATGCTTGAGGGCAATGTCCGTAACACCGGTGTTCATGCCTGTGGCACGATTATCTGCCGCGACGACATCAGCGACCGGGTTCCCGTCTCTACAGCCGACGACAAGGAGACGAAGGAGAAGGTGAGATGCACGCAGTATGACGGACATGTGATAGAGGAGACGGGCCTTATCAAGATGGACTTCCTTGGTCTGAAGACCCTGTCGATCCTGAAAGAGGCGGTGGAGAATGTGCGTGAGAGCATGGGCGTTGAAATCAATATCGACGAAATACCCATTGATGATGCCGCCACCTATCAGCTCTATTGCGATGGCCGCACAATCGGCACGTTCCAATTTGAGTCATCCGGAATGCAGAAATATCTCCGTGAGCTTCAGCCTCATGTGTTTGAGGATCTCATCGCAATGAATGCACTCTACCGTCCGGGGCCGATGGACTATATTCCCGACTTCATTGACCGCAAGATGGGAAGGAAGCCGATATCTTACGACATCCCGATTATGGAGAAATACCTGAAGGACACATACGGCATCACTGTATATCAGGAACAGGTGATGCTTTTGTCGCGCCTTCTTGCTAATTTTACGCGTGGTGAGAGCGATACGCTCCGTAAGGCAATGGGTAAGAAACTCAGAGATAAACTAGATGAGTTGAAACCAAAATTCATCAACGGCGGAAAGTCGAACGGCCACGACCCGAAGACCCTTGAGAAAATCTGGGCAGACTGGGAGAAATTCGCATCCTACGCATTCAACAAGAGCCATGCCACCTGCTATTCATGGGTGGCATACCAGACAGCTTTTATGAAAGCCAATTTCCCAGCTCAGTACATGGCAGGAGTAATGACCCGTAACATGGCGAATATCAGTGAAATCCGCAAGCTGATGGATGAGTCGAAGTCTCAGGGTATCAACACCTACGGACCAGACGTGAATGAAAGTAACCAGAAATTCGCAGTCAACAGCCGTGGTGACATCCGTTTTGGACTCGTCGCCGTGAAAGGCGTGGGAGAGGGTGCTGTCAACGCACTGGTCGGTGAGCGGAAAGCAAACGGCCCTTTCAAGAGCGTGTATGACTTTTTCGAGCGTGTCAGTCTGACTGCCTGTAACCGTAAATCGGTTGAGAGCATGATTCTCTCCGGAGCGTTCGACTGCTTCGGCATCCCCCGCGATGCTTATCTCGTGAAAAACAAACAGGGAGACACTTTCCTTGATGCGCTTATGCGATATGGGGCGAAATTCCAGTCTGACAAGGCACAATCCACTAATTCACTGTTCGGGGACTTGGGTGTGACAGTGGATATTGTCCATCCACTCCCGCCGGACGACTATCAGCCTTGGTCGGACATGGAGCGTCTCAACATGGAGCGCGAGTATGTTGGCATTTATTTGTCTGCCCATCCGCTTGATGAATACAGTGTTATCCTTAATCATGTGTGCACCACACATGTTTCAGAACTTGAGAATAAGGAAAATCTATCAAAACTGCAGGAGTTCTCTTTCGGCGGTATTGTTACTGCCGTGCGTACCGGTCAGTCGAAAAATGGTAATCCGTTCGGGATTGTGAAGATGGAGGATTTTGATGGAACGGGCGAAGTGGCACTCTTCGGCAAGTCATGGCTTGAGGTTCATAACTTGTTTGTCGTTGGCACTCCGCTGTTTGTCCGTGCCAGAATGGTGGCAAGACGTTATAATGACAAAATATTCGATCTGCAGATTCTTTCCGTGGAACTGCTCAACGATATCAAAGAAACCGCTATTCAGAAGCTTACGCTTAATGTGCCGCTCGACAGAATCGATGATATGTTCGTGGAGGAGCTGGCCGATATCCTGGCTGAGAACCCCGGCAACACTGAGCTGTGCTTCAACATCCGCGGAATCAATAATCTCCATGTCAATATGGTATCTAGAAAATTCCATATCAGGATGAGTAAAGAAATCACCAATTTTCTCAACGACCACATCAACGATTTCGAATATAGCGTGAATTAGCGTTTTTATTATTTTCTAGAGAATCTAGAATATCTAGAATATCTAGAATATCTAGAATATCTAGAATATCTAGAGAGTCTAGAGCATCTAGAAAATCTAGAAAAACCAAATCATCTAAAAAACAATATCAATGTCTGTAGATTCGGCAAAAAAAATAGATTCCATACTCCGAAAGCAAACGAATTGGAAGAATCTGTGGTTCTATCAAAAGACTGTTGTCCTTTACCAAATGACCTATGTGTTTACACGCCGATTTCTGCCTGCCTTTGGTGATCGGACAGTCGATCAGATGGTACAGTCTGCTCGTTCAGGAAAACAAAACATTGTGGAGGGTTCTGCAGATGGTGTTACATCAATGGAGATGGAATTAAAGTTACTTAATGTGGCAAGATCGAGTGTCAATGAGTTGTTGGAAGATTTCTATGACTACATTATCAGTCATAGATTAAATAAATGGATGTCTGGACATTCTCGATATGATGATATGTTAACTTTTTGTAGAACACATAATAAATTAGATGATTATCTACGTTTTTTTGAAAAATGGACAGATGAGGAAATGTGTAATGTCGGTATAACACTGTGTCGTATGGTGGATAAGATGATGATGACATATCAGAAGAAAAAAGAGACTGAATTTATAACCGAAGGGGGTATTCGTGAGCGAATGACAGCGGCGCGTTTAAATTACCGAACTAATCAGCGCGAGGAATTGGAACAATGTCGTCAAATAATAGAACATCTTCAACAAGAGAATGAAGCCCTTAAATCAGAAATCCGGAAGTTAACGATGCTTATCGACAAGTCTCAGATTCACTAGAACTTTTATGAAAAAAAGAAAAAAAAATGCGTTTTTTTCTTTTTTTCATTTTTTTTTTGTAATTTTACGCATTAAATCGAAAATCATGAGAATAACTAAAATAATATTACTAACTATTAAAAAAAATCAAATAACCTAACTGATTAAAGAACAAAGAATTGAATAAGAGAAAGCAACGGTGGAATTACCACTAAGACTGGGATTCTCAAACGGCTTGCACCGTTGCCGGAAAAACTGAATGAATGGTATCCAATGAGCGAAAAACAGTTATAATAACACTCAAATGAAGTTACCAACGAAATTAATAATTCTGCGCAGACGAGCCGAAGACGCGGAAACCTTTTTTTACTAACACAAAAAACACAGTTTTATGAAGAGAATTTATTCTTTATTAATTCTGATTGTTGCTTTATTCTGCTATGGAAACGCGTTTGCTGCTCCTGTAGATGCCCTTACCTTCCCCGACTATAACGACAAAGGTAACTCAAGCTATACTGACTCATGGACAGCGACAAAGGACGCCAAGATCTGGGCCATCAGCGGATTCAACAACAACGGTAATGGCTGGGCATTAATTAAGGCTGGAAGTAAATCTGCAGAAACTACTTCCACCATCACTACTCCAGCCTACGATGTCGCTGTGACTGACATTGTATTCACAGTGGAATATACTGGTAACGTGACTTCTGCTGTAGTTGAGGTGCTCAATGGCGAGGAAGTTGTAAGCACTGTTGACATTTATGGCCAGTGGAAAAAAGGCGAGGTAGATGCCAAGGTAAGTGGTGCTGCGGGCAACAGTTACCGTCTGACGATTATCTCCAGTAAAGGCGCGGCCAACGGTTCAACGGCGATTTCTCAGGTTGCACTTTATGAATCAGGACAATATACCGCTCCTGTACTTGAGGAAGTGACCGCTGAGTCCAAGAAGTTCTGGGACTTCGCAGACTTCACTGTTGGTGACATTGCCGAGACAACTATCATCGACAATCTCGAAATGGTTGCTGCAAGCAATAAGAAACTGAGTATTGATGGAAATACTAAGTCAATCGATGACATTGATTTCACCCAACGCCTGAAGTTTGGTGGAACAGGATCGTCAGAAGCACGCTACGTTCATTTCAAAGTGGCTCCAAACACAACGATTACCATTTATGGAATGTCAGGCAAAGAAAATACTTCTCGTGTGCTCAATGTCGACTTCGGACAGATTGGATTCACAAAGGCTACACTAGAGAACGATGGAACAGATATCGGTAAGGTTGAGTACAAGTATACCGGCGAAACAGAAACGGATGTTTATGTGTACAGTACCAATAGCGGATTCAATATCTATGGTATCAAGGTTGCATCTGATAAATACTTGGTGAATGTGTCAACTGCGGAGAACGGAACTGTAGAGGCAGACGCGGATGAGGCAGCAGAAGGTGCTACCGTGAAACTCACCGCCACTCCTGCTGACGGCTATCAGCTTGATGCCATCAAGGTGACATACCTCGATGACACAGAGGAGAAGGAAGTAAGCGTGGCTGCAGACAACTCATTTGTTATGCCGGCTTCCGATGTCTTAGTCGTTGCCACCTTCAAACAGCGGGTGAAGAACGAGCCGGGCGTGTTCGCCGACACCCCTCTGAGCAAAGATTTGTATAAGACCTGGGACGGCTTCGATGACTATGCGAAACCAACAAACCAGACTCCTGCATGGGATGAATATGTCTATGGTACGACAGTGGAAGGCGGCGCAGTTATTTATGGTAACGGCTCCGTATTAAATTCAACATACGCAGACATTACTGGCACGACAACTATCCGCTTTACAGGAACTCCTGGTCTTAGGCTCCGCATTCTTTTAAACCGTCAGGCAGACAACTCTAATAAAGAAGAGAATCCTGTTATCGGAGAAGACGGTACTGTAGATTTTTATATTGGCTCCTACGATTACATTCATGTGAATGCTATCAAGGTGGGCTGGGGTGCTTCCGGTGCTGTTGAGAGCATCATTCTCAACCCGTCTGATGCGGAGGAGAGAGTGAAGAACGAGCCGGGCGTGTATGCTGACACACCACTCACCAAAGACATGTTCAAGAGTTGGGACGGCTACGACGACTATGCTAAGCCTACAGATGCTCAACCTGCATGGGATGACTATACCTACGGCACGACTGTTGATGGCGGAGCTGTGATTTATGGTAACGGTTCTGTGCTCAACTCCACTTATGCTGACATCACCGGTGCGACTGTTATACGTTTCACAGGAACACCAAACCTTCCGCTCCGCGTGATGATGAACCGTCAGGCCGACAATACATATAAAGAAGAGAACCCTGTTATAGGTGAGGACGGAACTGTAGATCTTGACATCAGTTCCTACGAGTATGTTCATGTGAACGCCATTAAGGTAGGTTGGGGCGCTTCCGGTGCCGTTGAGAGTATTATCCTCAACCCGAGCGAAGAGCCTACTCTCCCCGAGGCACCTGAAATCATCAACCCGAGCTTTGAGCTTGCTGCTGCCGACACACCGCTGACAGAAGATCTGAAGGCTTCAAACGGACCTCTCACCATTTACGGATGGACTGAAGAAGTTAATACGTCGTTCAACAATACTGAGATTCTCAAATCTGGTAATACCGCTTCTTCACAGTTTGGTTCTTCCGAGGCAAGCGACGGTGAGTACGCATTGTTCTTCCGTCACGGATGGAACGAAAGTGGCACCACCAACACATTCACATCCGCTGCTTTGGCTACACTTCCTGCAGGTTCCTACAGACTTTCTGTGGATTACAAGCAGCACTACAGCTACGATAACTCACAAAACAGCAACACTACTGTGGGTATTGCCATGATGAATGGTGAGACCGAGCTCGGTTCTGCTAAGTCCGAGGGAGCTGCAGGCGTACAAGGTGGTAATGCCGATGCCACTTACTTCAATGACAGCGAATGGAGCACCCTTGAAGCACTCTTCACTGTAGAAGAAGCTGTTGAAGGTGCAACTGTTGTTATCTCTCTCAACGCAGCCGGTCAGCGCCGTTCTGATTTCTTCATCGACAACGTGAAGCTCGAGAGTGTTTCCGAAGAGGAACTTGCCAAGGGCGAGCTTGAGGAGGAAATCGAAAAAGCCAAGGCTGAACTTGAAAAGTATCCTGCCGGTGAGAACTTGTTCCAGTATGCTGAAGATGAGCTCAAACCGATGAACGATGCTATTGAGGCTGCTGAGACCGCACTTAATGATGAAGCCGCTACTGCTGAGTCATTGAAAGCCGCTCTTGAATCCCTCAAGGCTGCTGAGGAAACTTTCGCACCTGAGCAGACAGAACCGGTAGATGGTCAGGCTTATACTCTTTCTCTCACCACATCTGAAGGCACGTTCCAACTCAATATTGAAGGCACCGCCAACACAATCGCTGTAGAAGGTACACCTGTTTATCTTGTGAAGCAAGAGGACGGCACATACGCCATTACCCCTGACAATGAGAACTATGTGGTTTATGCCGGAGGCAACAACTGGACGATGAGCACTTCCACTACTCCTTACGGATTCAAGTTCGCAGCACTTGCTGATGGAGGTTACTCCATCACGGGCAAGAACGGTTTCTATGGTACCAACAAAGGTGGTGGCGACGCAGCCGGCTCTCCTGTTTATGGCGACAAGAACACCGGAAACGGCAACTACATCTGGAATATCGCAGAGGCAGAGGATGACAAGGATCCTAATGATATGACCGACCTTATCGTTAACCCTGCTTACCTCCATGAAGGTGATGACGGAACAGCCGACTATGCCGGATGGACATGGAACCCTGCTCCTGGTGAGAGCGGTTGGAAGTATCGTGACTATGACGAACCGATGAATCTCGTTACTTATAGTGGAAATGTGAACTTCTCGTTCGAGCAGACCATTCCTGAGGTACCTGCAGGCCAATACCGTCTCTCTGTTTATGGCTTCTACCGTGCTGGTTCCGCTCAAGACGAGGCTGACAGGGTGGCGAACGGTGATGTGACCCACAACTTACAGATGTTTGCTGAGGTTGGTGATGAAATCTATACCCAGCCAATCATGAACCTTTACGAAGGTGCTACATCAGAAGACGTTACAGGCAAGAACAACCACTGCCTTATGATTGGATATACTGACCTCTTCGTCCCTGACGGTGCCGTTGACTCCCGCGACTTCTTCATCGCCGGTTACTACCGCAATGACCTTATAGTTAACATTACAGAGGCTGGTGAAATGAAGATTGGTATCAATCACCCTACAGGAATGACCTACGACAGTGACTATGCTCCAATCGGTGCATGGGAACTCTACCGTATTGGTGACGCCGAAGAGGAAGTTACCCTCCTGGGCGACGTGAACAAGGACAATAAGATTTCTATCGTTGACGCCACAATGACTGTAGAGTTTGCTCTCGAAAAAGCAACTCCTACAGCTTATCAGCGGAAGGCAGCCGACTATGACGAAAACCAGGAAATAGACGTGGTTGACGCTGCTCTTATCTTGCAAGCCGTTATGAACTTCGACTACGACGCAGCCGGAACGAAGGCACGTGAGTATGTAAGCAACGATTATCTCGTTGTCAACGGCAACAGCATCGCTCTTGAGAACAATGATACTTACGTGGCATTCCAGATGGACATCACCGTTGACGGTGAGTTTAACGGCGCAGAACTCTCAGCCCGTGCTGCAGACCACCACATCGCATACAACCAGATTGGTGAGAACAAGTACCGTGTGATTGTGCTCTCTAACAGCAACTCCGCATTCAGCGGCAACGCAGGAGAACTTATCAACCTCAACGTGAACGGCACTTACGAGCTGAGCAATATCCGCTTCGTTGATTCAGAAATCCGCCCTGTATTCATCGGTGTGGACAACACAGCAACCGGCATCGGTTCAGTTCGTGCAATTGAGGCAGGCGCTGAAGGTATCTACACGTTGGGCGGTGTGAAAGTGAACGCTCTCCAGAAGGGTGTGAACATCGTTCGCAAGGCTGACGGATCAACTGTTAAGGTACTCGTTAAGTAATAAATAATGTGTGAGAGTGTGGCGGAACAAACACCGCCACGCTCATCATCCTTCATATTGTCTTAAACTTGAAACGAGACAAGGCTATACCTATGATAAAAGTTCAAATTGCTTTTTAATTATTAACTAAATATTTTAACTTATGGACAAAACAATTGGAAAATGGCTGTCACTGCTGTTGCTGATGTTCTGTGCCGGTAATGCTGCTTTTGCTCAAAAACTTACGGCTGAAGATTTCTCCATCAAGGCCGGTGAGTCGAAAAACATTACCATCGTCTATGAAGGCACAGAGGCAATGCACGGCTTCCAGGCCGACATCACTCTGTCTGAAGGACTTTCCTGCGATGATCATCCAATGGGAATTGCAATGTCTTTCTTGAACAATTCAAAAGAGCTGGGAACCAATGTCTACCGAGTGGGTGGTTATGGTGAAGAAGGTGCTACCGCCAGCAATGGAGACGCTATCATCTCACTGACCGTGAAGGCAGCAGAAGACTTCACAGGCGGCACGATTAAACTCACCCACACTGAGATTGCTTTTGAAGGCGACCATGCCGTCAATCCTGAAGATCTCACCATCAACGTGACCTTGGATGAAGCATCTTCGGATGAGGCTAAGTATGCGCTCTTTACAGGCGAAATCGAGCCGGGCGACTACATCATCTTTTATGGCGGCAAGGCTATGAACAACACCATCGCCACCAACCGCTTACAGTATGAAGAGGTTACTCCGGTAGATAATGTCATCGTCAACCCTTCTGCTGACATCGTTTGGACAATCGCGGCTGACGGCGACTACTACACGATCTACAACGCCGCTGCTGAGAAATATGCTGCCAGCAACGGCACGAAGAACCAGGCTGCACTTGCTACAGCAGTGGATGACAATGCACGCTGGGCTGTGTCGGGCTCCGGCACCTATGAATTCGTGAATGTGTTTAACAGCGCAAACAGTCTCAACGCCAATCTGCGCAACAATGGCACATACGGATTCGCTTGCTATGGAACAAGTACAGGCGGTGCTCTCTACCTCTTCAAGAAAGTGGCTGAAGGTGAGGTTGTGAAGCCGGTTCTGACCGAAAGCCAGAACTTCGACTCTCCTCTGACCATTGAAATCACCGCCGAGGATGGTGCAGACATCTACTACACCACCGATGGCAGCACTCCTACCGAGAGCAGCACGAAATATACAAAGCCATTCGAAGTGGTTGAGACGACCACAGTCAACGCCATTGCTGTGAAAGGCGGTGTGACAAGTGAGGTTGCCACAGCAACCTACACACGCGTAATGCCTATCTTGATCTCAGAAGCTCAGGCGTTGGATGCAGGCTCCGAAGCTTACATCGTTGGTGCCTGTGTGGCATCTGCCGCCAACGGAGCAGTGCTCTACGACGGGTCTGACTACATATACTACTACAATAATGCGAACGACCTTGAGGTTGGCAAGTATTACAGTGTGAACGGCACCTTGAGCTCATACGGCGGCGCGAACCAATTCACAGCTGCTGCTGATGTGAAAGAACATGCACCTGCTGACCTTATTATTCCTACAGATGTGGCAGAGCTCACATCCGACCACTTCGAGGCTGTGGTGGCAGACGCAGTTGCACCTCGTCAGCTTGCCTCCTTCGAGGGTACACTCACTATCGACGGCAACTATTACAACATCGCCATCGAGGGAACAGAGACCGCCCAGGGTTCACTCGTGAAACCCAAGGAGGACATCTCCGACCTCAATGGCAAGAAAGTGACAGTGACCGGCTATGAGATGTATGTGAGAAACAAGTATGTCTATTTTGTGGCTACTGAGGTGAAAGAGGCTCCAGTTGTGGCTGAAGGCATCTACTACCTCTACGACGAGACATCGAAGAAATTCATGTCGCGTGGAGCCACATGGGGTACACGTGCCATTGTTGACAACTATGGTCTTGCCATTGAACTGGTTATGGCAGACGGTGCTTACAAACTGAAGACTGTTGACGGACAGGCGTTCTATGGTGATGACGGAGATATGTACACAGACTGCACTGGCAACCGTGAACGTTCGTTCCTCGTCGCTCAGGATGGCGAAGGCTACACTTTCACAAACACTAATAATTCACAACCTGTATTTGTGACAGCAGATGGCTTCGTCAACAATGGCGAAGGAACAGCCACAGTATGGAAACTGCTCTCCCAGTCTGAACGCGACGACATCGTAGAGGAACGTGTGGAAGCAGAGATGTTAGCTGCTACAGAAAAGGCTGGTATTCCTTTTGACACGCCTGAATCCCGTATTTCATACGATGAACCTGTATCACTCACATTCAAGACCGGTTCTGCATGGACATTCACTCCTGAGGAACGTAGAGGCGCTTCTGTGGCAACCAACGACTTCGGTTCTGAGGTGTTCCAAGGAAGCGGTACGTTCAACCAGAAGGTTGAAGGCCTTGAGAAAGGTCTCTACAAGGTGACTGTTCAGGCTTTCTACCGCGACGGAGCCAATGAGGCTGTTGCCGCCAACTACGATAAGGGCTACAACCTGTCACTTGCTTATCTCGACGCCAACGGAAGCACAGCACAGGTGCTAAGTTGGGGAGAGGACCGCACAAGCGACACAGAACCTAACGGAATGAGCACGGCTGCTGCCTGCTTCGCAGACGGAAAGTACATCAACGAGACCTACGCATTCGTGGGAGATGACGGAGTGCTCGACCTCACGCTGTATCAGCCTAACTTCATCGGTTCTGGATGGTTTATGGCCAACGAGGTGACTTACTCCAAAGTAACAGTTGAAGAGAGCAATCTCTTTACTGTCACCATTAACGAAGATATTGAAGGCGGTGAGATTACTGCTGAACCTGCTGAGGCAGAAGAAGGCGCAACCATCACCCTCACTGTTACTCCTGACGAACACGCTGTATTGGAAGTAATCAGTGTAAGCTATCCTAAGTCCGTTACAGGCGATACCGGTGAAACAGAAATTGAATTTGTGGAAGTGGAACTCACCCCGGGTGAGAACGGCACTTACACATTCACTATGCCAGCTGCCAACGTTGAAGTTGACGCTGTCTTCGATGTTAGAGAGAAGAACCAGCCTGGCACATACAAGGACACTCCTCTCACTCGTGATATGTACAAAGGCTGGGACGACGTGGACGACTATGCAAAGGTTAACAATGATAATCCTGCATGGGACGGAAAAGAACTTCCTGCAGAAGTAGGTGCCGGCAATACTGTGTTTGGTCACAGCACTGTGGGTTGCTACGGTTATGCTGACATCACCGGTGCGACCACCATGCGCATCACTGGTACACCTGGCATTCAGGTACGCGTGCTTATGAATCGTGCATTCCAGGAAGATGGTCAAGGTCCGTTGAGCGAGAAGAGTGGAACCATCCCTGAAGAAGGCTATCTTGACATAGACCTTTCAGAGTATGATTATGTTCACGTGAACGCTATTAAGACAAACTGGGGCTCAGCATCAGGAACTATTGAGAGCATCATCCTCAACCCGAGTGAGGAAGATGATATCGAAGGTGAGAACTGGCACTTCGATTTAAATCCTGAAGACGTGATCACAGTGAATACCCAGGGCTATGCACGTAACATCCCTGAGGGCAGCACTGATATCGCAGGCATGCAGCCTGTAACAGGATGGACTCCTGGCGAGCAGACCGAGTCTGACCCTGGCTACACAGGTGGTATCTTTGCGTATGGTTCGACCAACTTGCTGAACAACAAGGTTTCTGCGCCCGAAGACGGCCCGACAGACTCCCCTTCAGCACTCGGACTTGCAGCTGTATGGGCTGGTGTCGCTCAATACACTCAGCCTATCACGCTTGATGCAGGAAACTACAAGTTCTCATACTATGTGTATAATGGTGCCAACACAGGCGAATTACAGAAGAACCTCTTCGGTTTCATCGCTGACGACGGCACAGAGTATCTGTCCGAAAAGATGACTTTCGAAGTGGGCGAGTGGGCACTTGTTGAATTTCCGTTCACGCTTGAGTCAGAGACTACAGGTAATATCTCTGTAGGATTTGTGGGTAAGGGCGGTTCTGGCGCCTCACCTCATCTCTTTGTTGACTACATCGACCTCTCATCTGTTACAGATGATGAAGCTATAGAGGAGGAACTGTCGAATGAAATCATGAACGCCCAGCTGAAAGCAGGTGAGTATGTGATTGGCGACGACTTGTTCCAGTATCCTCAGTCGGAGATTGATCCATTGAATGAGGCAATCGCAGCCGCTCAGGCAGTAATCAGCGATGACAACTCAACTGCAGACGACTTGAAGAAAGCCCTTGACGACCTGAAGGCATTCGAGGAGAGCTTCGATCCTCAGTACAACGAGCCAGTTGACGGCCAGCCTTACACGATGACCCTCTCAACGACTGAAGGTCAGTTCGACCTTGCCATCGACGGCACCGCCAACAAGATTGTTGAGCAAGGTGAAGGCTCTGATATCTACTTCGAGAAGCAGGACGACGGCACATGGGCTATGAAGACCGAAGACGGTGCATACATCAACTATGCAGGCAATAACAACTGGACTATGTCCACATCAACCGAACCTTATGGCTGGACTATCACTGCCCTTGAGGGTGGCGGTTGCAGCATCCAAGGCAAGAACGGTCTGTATGGTACGAACACAAGCGATGGCAACGGGGCTAATTCTCCGATTTATGGTGACAAGAATCCAAATAACGGTAACTACATTTGGAACATCGAGGCTTCTGAGCCAGAAGTTAAGACTTACGATGGAACGCTTACTCAGACCAACTCATCTCCTAATCCTGAGATTGGGGTGATAGGTACATCTGAGGAGGACTACACTATCACCATCTCCGAGCCTGACGCTAACAACATGGTTCAAATCACCTATCCGGCAGGGTTCACATTCCCAGGAATGCCGTTTACCGTTCCTGAAGGAACTGTAGTTGAGGCACTCAAGACCGTGAACGACGATGGTTCAATCACCTACACAAATGATCAGTTCCAGGTTGGAGTTCCTATGGGTATGATGACTATTAACTACAACGCAACACTCACCGGTACTCAGGAGAATGAGGAGTCTGTTCCTACCATCACACTCACTCTGCAGAATGCCACAATCAATGAGGTTGTGTTCGGTCCGAAGTCAAGCCTGTATAAGATTGACATCGAAGAGGCTGAGAACGGAACTGTTGAGTCAGACAAGGACGAGGCAAAAGAGGGCGAGACCATCACGCTCACAGTCACACCTGATGAAGGTTATATGCTTGAGTCCATCTCCGCTTACTACGAGCCGGCTACTCCTGAAAATGCTGACGACGTTCCTGTTGTTCCTGCAGGCATCGCTCCACGTAAGGTAGGAGGTGTGCAAGTGGATGTTCCGTTGACTCAGGTTGACGAAAGCACTTACACATTCACAATGCCAGCTGGTGATGTGACGGTAGTACCTGTATTCAGTATCTCTACTGGCATCAATGGTGTTAACGCAGGCTTTGCTGCCACACTCAACGACGCACTGCGCAACGGAAAGGTATTCGATGTTTCCGGCCGCAGAGTAAGCAATGTGGTTAAGAGCGGTGTTTATATCGTTGACGGCAAGAAGGTGATGATCCGCAAGTAAGCTGGAATTTTCTAGGAAAACTAGGCATACTAGTAAAACTAGAATAGCTAGGATGCCTGGAAAAATCTAGAAATAATACAACTCAATCAAGCGATCCGGTTCTAAACCGGGTCGCTTTTTTAGTTTTTTTTCTGTTTTTCTCATTATTATAAAGAAAAAGAATGTTTTTTCATTTTTTTTTTGTTAATTTGTATCGAAAATAATTGATTATTAATAACTAATTCTTTATTTGCTTATGAAAAAATTACTACTAACTTTATTTATTGCCTTTCTTTCGCTCACAGGCGCAACGGCAAAGGACTTCGAGTGGGGCACCGCCACATGGAACATCCAGGACGGCTGGGTGTTCGAGAATTTTGAGGACTATAACCAGGAAGGTGTGGTGCTTTCTTATCCTAATCCGGCTAATTACTCTTTGACTTTCCTCAACATTATTGCTATAAATTATGATGTTTATATTGATGGTGCAGAGGAGCCCGTGGAAGGATTTTCAAGCAGACAGGCTGGTACGGACATCAAGCTCTCTTTTGATTTTCTGGAGGGACATTCCTACAAAGTGGTGACAAAGGAGGCGATACTCGTACAGGCAAATCTTGCTACTTATGTGACTGACACGCTCTCAATTAACGACACCGACTCTTATTCGATTTCATTTACCATCAAAGGACCTGAACTTGTGAAGACCATTGATGTGGAGCAGCGTATGTCGCTTGCCATCATTGACCAGGATAACCCTCTTACCTTCAGTGAACTCGACGCAAACAGCATCTTCAGTTTGCTTGGGATTTCCTCTGCTGATGAAGCCTCTGTGTTCGGCCTTCAGGCAAACGGTGCATACGTAACCAAAGATTGGTATGGCTCAAACTATTTTGATGGCTGGCGTGATGCAGACGGTGATTACACCCTTTGGGGCGGAGGATATAACAACTGGGCGAAGCATAACGCTTATCCTGCCGTATATAGCATTAAACTCAACGAAACTTGTGACACCGTGAAATATTATTTCTATGATTATTGGAGAATTTATGATCCGAGTGAGGATGGCGAAATTCCGGCCTATGGTCAGGCGAAGCAACGTATAAGAGGATTTGCCGGCTCATCCGTTGCTGACGAGTCCCTTCAGGAACAAATATCTCGTCGTGTCATCGTGCCGAGTTCCTCATATTTAGGTGAAGGCACTACCATGCACCTTCGAGGCACAGGCAACTACAATCAGAATCTGTCGTCTCCACGTAAGGCTCCAGATACTCATTTCAATAGGATAGTGTGGGACTGGGATGACGGTGAAGGCAATATCACGAAATACACCCGCAGTTTTCGTTGTGATGAAGGCTCTGACTACAAGGCTTCTTTTATCATCAAGGCAAACAACAAGTATGTGCTGATCAATGCTACCATGCATTTTGTGAGCATCGAGGATTACAACAACCCGCCAGTTCCACCGAAGAAGAAAGGTGATGTGAACGGTGATGGAGATGTTAATATCTCTGATGTCGTGGCGGTCATCAATCAGATGGCAGGCACTGCCGAATGGCCCGATGCCAATGTGAACGGTGACGAAAAGGTGGATATTTCTGATGTGGTCTCAGTCATCAATATCATGGCGAGCAGCAGCAGTGAGGAATAGACACAGTGAGATATTATAAAAAAGTGGTTACATCAGCAAACGATGTAACCACTTTTTTAGTTGATTGTTGTTCCTGTTTTTGTTTTTATGCCCTGGGTCTGTGGAGCTCTCAAAACAAAATAAAAAGTCAGGAAGAAGACTGTTGTTATTTACGATTCAAAAATTTACGATGTAAGATTCTTGGAAGACGAGACGAATGTTTTGATGAAGCCAAAACTAAAAACTAAAGACTATCATTGTCCCGGCATCTTGCCGTCAAGCGCGTCGATAAGCATGCTGAGAAGTTCGTCGGTGGGGCGTGAGAGGGTCATGTTGCCGATTTTCCTCATTGGCTGCCGTTTGCCTGCTTTGATTTCTGCGAGACGGTTGCGGATAATGCCTTTCATCTCCTCTTTGTATTTCTTGTCAACAGCAGGGTCGGCGAATGGCTTCACCCAGTTTGCCACCTGCATGTCGTTGGCATCGATGGTGTTGTCGGCGAGATACTGCTTGATGTACTTCAGGTAGTCGTCGTAGTTCTTCTGCTTCTCTGCCACCATGATGAGCGGAGTGAGCTTGAAGTGGTTGGCGTTGCGTAGTTCTGCGTCGGTCACTAATTTTGCGAACTCATCATATTTCGCCTTGTCGAGATCGGCTGTGCCGTCGTGCTCCACCACGAGGTTCTTCATGTAGTTGGTCAGCACGTTCTGTACTTTCATGTCCACTGCCTCATTGCCGAGTGAACCTTTCAAAATCACATCGGTTTTCAGCGTCTGCTTGAACGGTGCGGAAAAAGGGTTGTTGATGTGTCGCATGAAGATGTCGCGCAGCTCAGGGTCGTTTGCGAAAGTCTCTGCCTTCCCTTCGAGGATTGCCTCTGCCACGTCGTTTGCGTCGTTGGTCTTATACGATGCGTTGAGGGTCTTCAGATAGTTGCGGAGGAACTGCGGGTCGCGGTCGCCGTTCTTCCACCGCTGCTCCAAATCAGAGGAACTGCTGTCCTGACTTTTCTGACCTACGTTCTCAAGAAATTTCACAGCGTCGCTTCCTCCGAGGAACCGTCCGATTTCCTTGGCATCAGCATTGAAAATCACAAAGGTGGGGTAGGCAGTGACCTGAAGCTTCTTAGCGAGCGGTGCGCCATATTCGCTCTCCATGTCGATTTGCAGGTTCACGAATTTGGGGTTCATGTAAGCACCTACTACCTCCTGCGGGAACACATCTTTTGCCATCTTCTTGCACGGACCGCACCACTGGGTGTAGCAGTCGAGGAAAATCATTTTGTTCTCAGCCTTCGCTTTCGCAGATGCCTGCTCCAATGTTGTGCCTGCTGGCTCGAACGCCATGCCCTGAGCCATCATCGAGATGCTTGCTGTCAGGGCAATCAATGTTGTTAAAATCTTCTTCATGATTGTTTTCTATTTTTATTGTTGTGGTTTTTGTTGGTTGTTTTTTGGGGTTATGCTGTCCGGCATTACAGGAATGTCCGGATTCTGATTATTAGTTATTGCATGGAGAATTTCCATGCCATGTCTTTCACCTTGCCGGGGATGGCATACTCATAATGCTCCTCTGTGTCGAGGATACCGCTGGCGGGGTTGATGAGGAATTCATACACACGTCCCTGTTGTGTCTGGGGATTCCATGTTGCGATATGCACGAGCTTGTCGGACTGTGGCACCATCAGATATGCATAAATCGTTCCGTGGTAGTATTTCATGATTCTCACGCATGTGATTTCCTCTCCTTCAGGTGCTGTCCACGCCTCGGTGGCAGGCTGCTGGCTGTCGTATGCGAAGTCGTAGAGTTTGTTGCCTGATGCGTAGTAGATGAAGCTGCCGACATGGCTTGCAGCCATCGACGTGGCTTCGTTGATTCCCGGGCATAGTGCGTTCATCGGGTATAGCCCCAGTCCGATGCTCGTGTCGGACGGATTGCTTGCCGCGAAGTTTGTGACAGCGAGATAGCGTTCGTTGCCCTTGCTCATGATCAGGTAGTCGAAGGGCCGCAGTCCCGCACCCTGGCTCATGCCTTTTCCCCAGTCGCCCATGAGCAGCTCCATTCCTGTGTTGTTGATGTCGAACGCCGCCACATTGAGGTCCTGTTCGGCAAATTCCTCCAGCTGGGCTGAGTTGTAGCCGGCATAGCGGAAACGGTGGTAAGTCTGGTCATAGACCACGATGCCATAGTTGAGCGTGTTGGGCACTTCTGCGTTCCATGGAGCGAGCTCTCCGATACCGTCGGCGAATTTCGGCACGCCGAATTTGGTTGTACGTCCTTCTGTTGCGCTGAACGAGTAGGTGTTGGTGTAAATCTGGTTGTCGTTGATAAGCACCTCGGAGCTTTGTCCCGACATCACGCCTGACCCATGCTCGCCATACCAGGTGGGTTTCATCGTGGCAGGCGGCTCATGGAAGAAGTCGTTGAATTCAAGGGCTTTCTCTATGCCGTTCTCGCTCACGCCGACAAGCGTGTAGTCAGTGCAGAGCCCCACGTAGTTATTGCCGGAAGCAAGCGAAACGGCAATGTCGAAGCAGCGTATCGGACTTCCCTGCAGCGGCTCCCCGTTTGTCACCTCATAGAGGTTCATGTAAGACCGGTTGTAGTTCACGTTCAGTTTTGTCCACGGGTTGTAAATCAGCGCCAGGTCGGAGTAGCCGGGCCGGTCGGCACGCTCATAGAACACCATCCATCCTCCATCGAACACCTCGCTGACAGCCACGGGAATACGCCAGAACTGCTTGATACCGTCGTTGCGGTTGGTCACCACTAACTGAACGAAGTAGTTGCCGCCTGTGCGTGTGATGATGGCATCGAGTTTACGGTCCGTTCCGATTACATCCACCACTGTGTTGGCACCTACGCCCGATGTGGCACTGAAGATTGTCCACTCATAGTCGAGCGGAAAGTTTTTCGTGTCGGTCACCAGCTCTCCCTGAAAATATATCTTAGGCTCAAGCTGCAGTGTGTCGTAGCGCATGATGGCATATTCGGGCTGAATGCCTGCGGCTGTAGTGTCAATGCTGACGACCTCCAGCTCATGGTAGTCGTAGTTGCCTTTGTCTTCGTAGCAGCTGGTTAGTAGGACAGCCACTGCGGCAAACAACAATATATGGATTTTTTTCATCATTTGGATTGTTTTTATATGGGAGCAATTGGAGCTATGGGAATTATGTAAGCAATGTGAAAAGCTTTAAAAAGTCACAGGAAGTCCGAATTCGTCGGTAAGTGGTGTGTCATGGGTCTCGTTGTATTCGATGAGGGCACGTTGCATGAGTTGCTGGAGATGCACGGCATAGACAGATGATACAGTGTTTGTTGCCTCATCGTAAGCCGTCTGTGTGTTGTAGTTGATATCAAAGTCGATAAGCCCGAGCACCTCAATCATAAACTGGTATTTCACTCGGCTGTAGGTTCCGAAATATCTGGAGAGGGGGATGCGAGGGAAGTTGGCATTGTCCCAGTTGTCAGGTTTGGCGAGGTAGTTCTTCAGCGTGACGGTGAACTGCTGATGGTTCTCTGTCCCGATTGCGAAGGTGTCGTTCGGTTTGAGCCTGAAATGGATAGTACCGTCGCGGTCGGTGAAGAGGGTGGGGCTGCTGAGCAGCTGGGTGTTGAAGTGCACTTGATAAGTGCCGCTCACCTCTCCAGCAGGGAGCACGTAGTCTTCGGTTCGTATGGTGTTAGCCATGATGGCCGAGTCGCCTCCGAATGGCTCCAGGCGGAATGTACGGTCATGGTCGGCTGGCATGCCTGAGAGCAGTGCGTAGAAGGTGACACTTCCTTCCTCATAGGCATACGAGTAGTTGTAGGTGACGGACTCATAGACAGCACCTGCCTGGGTCCCCACCCAGATGTTCAGCGCTGTCCGGGAGGTGTCGTAGGTGGATACCTCTTCTTTGGAACATGCGGCAGTGAGTAGAGTCAATAGAAGCAAGCTCCAGATTGTTGTATGTTGTTTTTTTGTCATTGCGGTTATGCGGTTTTACGGTTATGCAGTTATGTGGTTTTTTGTCTCGTTATCTCGCTGTCTTGAAAGACTAAAAACTACTTATTAGGTTCTCGCTGTGCTGCCTCTGTTTCTGTGATAGGGAGCGGGAAGGTGTAGGATTTGGTTGCCACCATATCAACATCGGAGTAAAGGATATTCTGTCGGTTGAGGCGTTTATAGAGGAAGAACAGCTGTCCTTCTCCCATCAGCTCGCGCCGGTATTCCTGGATAAGTGCCAGCTCAAAGTCTGCTGGCAGTTCTGTGAGTGCCGGCAGGTTGCGTGCGGTGCGTAGCTGGTTGAGCGTGGCTTTTGCAGCGTCTGCATCGCCACTGCGGTATTCCACCTCGCTTTTGATTAGATACATCTCCGATGCCCTCATCAGCGGCATTTTGTTCATGTAATACACGTTGCTGCTGCTAGGTGCGTCGTATTTTGTGAGGTAGCGGTTGTTGGCGTGGGTTGCGGAGCCCGACTTATAAAGGAACGTGTAACGGTAGTCCTGTGTGGCGTTCTCGAAGTAGTTGAGCAGCCGGTCGCGGGTGACAGCGAAGCTGTATTGTGAGTCGTCGGAGAAATAAATGTTGGCGATGTCAGCGGTAAGTGTCAGGTTGTTGAGTGCAAAGAGGTGTTCGGAGGCTAGGCAGCGGTCGTAGCCTGCCTGCATATTCTGGACTGTTGCCCATGGAAACTTGTTGGAATCTATAACGGTCTTGGCTGCCTCCAAAGCTTGCGTGTAGTCGCCCGTCCACATATACACTCTCGCCTGCAGGGCTTTCACGGCATAGTAGTTGAGGTGTACCTGCCGGTTCATCAGATACCCGTTGTCGTTTGCCTCTGTGATTTCCCTTCCGGTGACGATGGGGTCGGCTTTCTGGAGCAGTGCCTCTGCGGCTTTCAGATCTTCAATTACTTTTTCTGCCACTTCTTTCACAGTCAGCTGTGGAAACACCCTGAAGGAGAGTGCAGTGCTGTAGGGGATTGAAGGCTGTTCCGGATTCACTGCAAAGCTCACTCCGAAGCATCGCAGGAGGTCGAAATGCAGGAACGCACGTAGTGCAAGTGCTTCTCCCTTGATTACGTCGTGGTTGTCGGTGGAGAAGAGCTTGGGGTTGTCATCGATATGTGAGAGCAGGTTGTTCGCATTGGCGATTCCGCTGTAGTTTGTTGCCCAGATGCTTCGCAGATAGTTGGTAGGGAAAGCGGCGTCGTAGTCGTAAGCCACTGCATCGTCGTATTGTGCTGAGTAATAGAAATCCCACTCTTGCCCGAGTATGCCCATGAATCCGTAGGTCATCTCTTTTGCGTAGGTGCCTGTCGATACCATGGATGAATACACGCCTGCAAGTGCTTCCTTATAGCCGCTCTCCGTCTCAAACAGCTCTGTGTCCTCCACTTGTGAGCGTGGCTGCACGTCGAGGTAGTCGTTGCAGGAAGTTGTTATCAGCCCAGACAGGACAAATATCAATATATAGATACGTTTAATCATTGTTTTGTTCATTGGTTTTCAAATATTACTATCGTATGATTTGCCATTGTTCGATACAGAATTGTTTCTGCTGCCCGTCGTTCGGAGACGCCGGCTCCTATTGGTCGTACATACTTGATACGTTTCGACGACGTACTGCTGTTTTTTTAGAATGTGGCACTGAGTGAGAAGGAGAAAGTGTGGGCGTAGGGGTAGTTAAGTCCTCGCTCAGCTTTCACAGATGCGAGGTGGAACACATCGTTCATGTAGAACTGTGCTTTCAGCCGTTCCAGCTTGATTTTCCTCAGCCACTTGCAGTATTTGAAGTCGTAGTAGGCAGTGAGTGTGGTGAGGTCGAGCATATTATTGCGCTGTACGAACCTGGTGGAAGCGTAGGTTGTTGTTGGCGTGCTTGATATATGCTTGTAGAGTGCCACGTCGCCTGGCTCGTTCCAAGTGTCACTGAACACGCGTCTGTCAACGTTGTTGGCAATATTCACGTTCTCAACACGGTCCACGAGCGTCTGGTTATAGTAGTCGCCCCCCACCTGGTAGGTGAAGAGCAGGCTGAGTCCGATGCCCTTGTACTCTCCGTTGAATCCAAAGCTACCGTGGATTTTGGGGTTGGCATCTCCGGCGATGATATAGTCATCGGTCGTGTAGTCGTAGGTGGTGGTTCCGTCTTTTTTGAGGAAGAGCTCGCGCCCGGTGGCCGGGTCGATTCCTAGGGACTTCACTGCCCAGATGGCACTCATCGATTGTCCCTCCTCATAACGTATGATCGGGCTGGTGGTGTTGTTGGCATCCTGCTCGCGGTTGAATGAACTGAGTGCGTCGCTGATTTTCGTCACTTTGTTCGTGTTGTGTGCGATGCTTCCCATAATACTCATATACGATTGCCCTTTCTGATAAAAACGCCAGTTTGCGGTGGCTTCCACACCTTTGTTCTCCACGTTGCCCAGATTCTCCATGTAGCTGGTGAATCCTGTGGATGTAGGGATGGACATGGCAATGAGCGCGTCTTTTGTCTTGCTGTCGTAGTAGTCGAAGCGGAGGTTGAATTTCTTGCAGATACCGAGGTCGAGGCCCATGGTGAAATCGCCTGTCTGCTGCCATTTCAGGTTGGGGTTGGGCATGCCCATGAGGTAGGCTCCCGAAATGTTGTCGTAGATGATGTTGTCGTAGAATTTATAGGTGGCTTTTGCCTGATAGGGAGAGAAGTTCTGGTTTCCTGTAAGTCCGTATGTGATGCGGAATTTACAGAGATTGAGCCATTTTGCACTACTCATGAATGTTTCTTTATGGAGGTTCCAGCCAGTTCCGACACTCCAGAATGTCCCCCACCTGTTGTCGCTTCCGAACACCGACGACCCGTTGAAACGAAGGCTGGTGTCGAAGAGATACCGCTCGTCGTAGGAGTAGTTTGCGGTTCCTGTGATACCGATGGAGCGTGTGGTGCTCTCTGAGCCCGACGGTTTTCCGCCTTCAGCGTATTGCTTTGCGAAGGTGATGTGGTCAACGTGGTTGTTGAGGAATCCCCAAGCGGTCATCCCTTCAGTGTTGGCATTGGATGACTGAAGGGAGTATGCCGCATTGGTGAGGAAGAGATGTTTGCCCCACTGATGTGAGTAGCGTCCAGTGAGATCGACTGCCAAGTTGTTGCTCTCTCCGTTGGTGATGTTGTAGCTTCCTCGCTGGAAATAGCGGTCGCCGGTCCAGTCATAGAACCGTGTGTGGTCGCCCGGGTAGAAGTCCTCCCGCTTGTTGGTCTGATGTGTGTAGCCCACACGTGCGGTGAAGCGCAGGTCATCAATCGGACTGTATTCGAGGTAGAAATTCTCCACCACCTCAGTGTATTTCGAGAAGTTCTTTGTCCCGATATGTGCATTGTAAAGCGGGTTGTAGTAAGTTGTTGTGCTTCCGTTGGCTCCGGGTGAGGTGTATGTGCCCAGTACTTTCAGGATATTTCCGTTGTCGTCAGACGGTGCGAAGTAGGGGTTCACACCCACGTAGTCGGAGAATGTGCCGTAAGGGCTGTCGTCAGCCCTGTTTCCGTTGATGGTGAGTGAGTTGCGGAACATCCACTGCTTATATCTGTACGACAGGTTGATGTTGCCCGAAAGGGTCTTTCTGTCTGATCCTTTCATCACTCCCTTGATGTCGTTATACATCAGGCTGGCGGAGTAGCGCAGCTCCTGGGTTCCGCCTTCCATGTAGGCTGTGTGTTTCTGTCCCACGCCGGTTCGCAGCGGCTGTGAGAGCCAGTAGGTGTTCACTCCGCGTGCGATGTTGGCTGCAATACTGTTATACTGCTCGTCCAACAGCGCCTGATAGTAAGGGGCAGCCGATGTGTATCGTCCGGCATTTTGCTCTACTCTGAGTTTTTCCTGTGCGTCGCAGAGGTCATAGGAAGTGAGGTCAGGCACTTCGATGTTAAGGTCTCCGGTGTATGTGATGCGCAGCCGTCCCGGTTCCGGCTGCTTGGTCTCGATGACAATGACTCCGTTGCTCGCCTTTGATCCGTAGATGGCTTTGGCTGCTCCGTCTTTAAGGATGGTGACGCATACGATGCGGTTGATGTCAAGGTCGAACACCTGTTGTTGTGAGGCTTCGAAGCCATCTACGATAAACAGCGGAGCGTTGGGGTTGCCGTTATAGTCGCCCTGGAGCCCGCTGAACGATGCGTTGCCACGGATGGTGATGTCCGACATATAGTTGGGGTTCGATCCGTTGATATTGTTCATATCTACGATGAAGGATGGGTCAACAGCTTGCAGCACTTTCAGCACGTTGCTGTTGCCTGCGAGTTTGAGTTCCTCCTGCGTGTATGTGGCGGTTGAGCCTGTGAACGTGGATGATTTGAAGTCGAACAGACCCGTCACCACCACTTCGTCAATCATATTGCCCTCTTCGGTCATGGTGATGGTCTCGTTGAGGTAGTTCCGTTTGCCGTCGTAGGTTTTGGTGATGGTTTTCATGCCGAGATAGCTGAATCGAACGTTAGATTCCTTCCCCTGTGGCAGGGTCACGGAGAAACGCCCATCTGCATCGGTCATCGCTCCTGCTTTCGTCTCAAGCACATAGACACTTGCACCGATAAGGGGCTCGCCTGTCTCGTCTTTTACAGTGCCTTTGAGGAGAAGCCCTTCTCCGAGCGGATTTCTGTTTTGCTCCACCTTCAGAGGCTGCATAGGAACGGATGTGGGTTTGCCGTCATTGTCTTGTGCCGTTGCCGCTGCCGGAGAAAAAAGCAACAGACACACCCAAATGAAAAAACTCTGTAAATGATATTTGGTTGATTCTCTTGTCATATTCGTATTTGCTATGATGTATGTGCAAAGATACGAAATATTTTTTAGTTTTTAGTTTTTAGTTTTTAGTTTTTAGTGAATTTGTTAAGGTTTTTTCGTGATTTCGTGAATTCATGGGTTTGCGAGCTGTGTTTTTGGAAATTAGGCTTGTTTCATTGAAAAGAGATTCCGAGATAGTCGAGAAAATAATTCGGATGATAGTTCATGATAAGCTCGTCGGGAAACGCTGTTTCTTCCACGAGGGGGAGGATCCTGCTGTAGTCGGCTATCTGGAAGGAGATATGTGCGTCGCTTCCGAGTATTAGCGGCACGTTGTGTTTCTTGCACAGCCGTAGGATTTCAAGGCTGTTTTTCCGTGAGTCGTATTTGTTGCGTTTCGGTGACAGGGAGTGATTGTTGATTTCCAGGAGGGTATGTGCCTCTGCTGAGGCCTTTACAAGCGGTTCGAAGTCCAGTTCTGCTGTGCCGTCGCCAGGGTGGCTGATGATATGTATTTTGGGATGCCGAATCACCGCCTCCATGCCCGCTGTGTTCTGTGCTTTCGTTCCACCTTTCCAGCATACCTCATGTATGCCGGCGATTCGGATGTCCATGCGGTCCATATAGTCGTCGTCAACATCGAGTTGTCCTTCGGTGTCGAGGATGTTTATCTCGCAGCCCAGAAGTAGCCGGATACCATACATCTCGCGTGGCACGCAGTGCATGTTCTTGAAATAGAGCAGGGGACAGGTGCCTTCGATGCTCGGTCCGTGCTCTGTGATGCCGAGAATCTGGAGTCCTTTTTCGCTTGCCGCCAGTGCCATCTCCTGCAGGCTGCTGTATGCGTGGCCCGACGCTATGGTGTGGGTATGTACGTCTAATAAGGGGGACATGGGTAGTTTGTAGTTTGTAGTTTATAGTTTATAGTTTGTAGTTTGTAGTTTGTAGTTTATAGTTTATAGTTTGTAGTTTGTAGTTTGTAGTTTGTAGTTTATAGTTTGTAGTTTATAGTTTATAGTTTGTAGTTTGTAGTTTGTAGTTTATAGTTTGTAGTTTATAGTTTATAGTTTGTAGTTTATAGTTTGTAGTTTGTAGTTTGTAGTTTGTAGTTTGTAGTTTGTAGTTTATAGTTTATAGTTTGTAGTTTATAGTTTGTAGTTTGTAGTTTG
>JAEEGI010006736.1_pt1 | contig 25904 bp, 19 predicted proteins | sample 8958751 | NCBI WGS metagenome assembly JAEEGI01 (sample SAMN16246545, study PRJNA631951) | gut metagenome | biome: gut microbiome; feature: rumen; material: KS-attached | host: Bos | place: Iran: Karaj | collected 2018-10
CCTTCCCGGTGACGGCAAGCCTGCTCATGAGGAAACACTCGCCTTTCTCAATGATATCCGAGGACTCTTCCCTGAGTGATGCGCTGAAGCCCTCACCGTGCAAAGCATCGAGGTAATCAAACCATGCAGGCAACAGCTCCGTTCCGAGCACTGCCATGTCTCTCTTTAGGTCCGCTCGTGAAATACTTATGTATGATGCGTCGCTGCGCGCTGTCAGCATGCAGACGGCATCTGTTGTTTTGTTGTCGAACTTAAGGCTCCTCATGATCTCACGGGCACTCCCCGTAAAGTGAGTGAGAATCGACCATCTGACCACCTTGTCGGGTTTCGATCTTGAAAGCGCCGCGAGCATGTCGTTCTTTAGCGAACCCTCAAAAACGCCATTGAGCTGCGGCATCACATACTCCGAAAGACCGGTATCGTAAAGGAGGCTGATCAGCTCCGGGCGGTCGCTCGTGAGCAGCTTGCAAAGCTCTGCGCAGATTCTTTCGGCACTCACCGCGCTTATCGACGCGGCAAGCTCTTTGATCGCCGCCATCGTGGCGTCCTCGATCGTGAAAGAAAGACATGCGGCGAATCTGATCGCGCGCAGCATCCTCAGGGCATCCTCCCCGAATCTCGCAACAGGATCGCCCACGCACCTGATGATCCGGGCAGCGAGGTCCCGCTCTCCGCCATAGGGGTCCACAAGTCCGCTCTCGTCGTTGTAGGCCATGGCGTTTATGGTGAAATCACGTCTTAAAAGATCTTCCGTCAGTGAGCGTGTGAACGAAACGCTCTCGGGGTGACGTCCGTCAAGGTACTTGCCGTCCACACGATAAGTGGTGACCTCAAAGCTCTCCGATCGCACGAGTACGGTAACCGTTCCGTGCTTGATCCCGGTGTCTACGGTCCGGTGAAATATAGCCTTGACCTTGTCGGGGGTCGCCGAGGTGGTGATATCCCAGTCGTAAGGGACACGTGAAAGAAGCGCATCACGAACACAGCCTCCGACGCTGTAGGCCTCATAGCCCGCGTCAAGGAGCCTTTTTATGATCATCGATACCGCTTCCGGCATATTAATTCGCATCTCTTATCCCCATATACTTTTTTCTGTGCTCATGCGGACATGAGCAGAACCCAAAATATTATAGCATAAACGTTAAAAAAAATCCTCATCCGGCATAACCGGATGAGGACATGTTTATCAATTATCAATCAATCTGTTTATCAGTCTGCGATAAGCTTTCCGCCACGCTTCGAAACTACGTCGAAGATAACGGCTGCAAGAAGTACCATACCTTTAACAACCTTCTGCCAGTTCTGGTCGACACCCATGATCGACATACCGAGGTTGATAACACCCATGAGCGTTGCACCGATGATAACGCCGGGAACCGTTCCGATTCCGCCGTATGCCGAAGCACCACCGATGAAACATGAGCCGATGGCATCCATCTCGTAGTTCTGTCCGTATGTGGGCTGAGCCGATGTAAGACGTGCGATCGTTACCATACCTGCGAGAGCTGCGAGGAAGCCCATGTTGGTGTACGCGAGGAAGTAAACCTTGCTGGTGTTGATACCGGAGAGCTTGGTAGCCTTTTCATTACCACCGACTGCGTAGAAGTAACGACCTACGCGGGTATTGGATGTGATGTAGTGGTAAACGAGGATGACTGCAACGATCCAGATAAGAACCATCGGGATACCTTTGTAAAGCGAAATAAGAGTACCGAAGGCAAGGATGACAACTGTGATGATACCATTCTTAACAAAGAACGATGTCGTTTTTTCAACATCAAATCCCTTACTGATCCTGACACTTCTCTTGCGAATCTGTAATCCAAGGAAAATTCCGGCTGCGATCACAGCAACGATAAGGCAGGTGAGATTGATTCCCTCCATACCGAAGATATCGGGGATGTAGCAATTTGCGCCGCCACCGAAAACAAAGACGAAGTCCTCTTTGTCGGCGATCGAAACTGTAAGGCCGTTAAGAACTACGTTACTGAGACCACGGAACGCAAGCATTCCGGCAAGAGTAACGATGAAGGGAGGTATACGCACGAACGCTATCCAGAATGCCTGGAAAGCACCGATCGCGGTACCAAGTAAAAACATAACGAGAACCGAAATATACATATTCACATGAAGGTTCATCATTAGTTCCGCACCCACTGCACCGACGAAGCAGACAATCGATCCAACCGAAAGATCGATGTTACCGCCGGTCAGGATACAGAGCAGCATACCTGTCGCAAGGATGAATACATATGCATTCTGTGAGATCAGGTTACTGATGTTCTGGGGAAGAAGCATCTTTCCCTGTGTCATTATCGTAAAGAAGATAATGACCAGAACAAGAACGATGATCATGGCATATTTCTTGATGAAATCCATGGTTTGAGCTTTATTTTTCATTGTGAATCCTCCTAAAAAACAACTTATCCGGCAACACTGAGAATATGTGACATGATCTTTTCCTGAGTAGCATCCGCACCGTTCATCTCAGCAACGATCCTGCCTTCGCTCATGACGTAGATACGATCGCACATACCGAGGATCTCGGGCATCTCGGATGAGATCATGATAACCGACTTTCCTTCAGCAACAAGCTTGTTCATGATGCAGTAGATCTCGTACTTGGCTCCTACATCGATACCACGTGTGGGCTCGTCGAGGATCAGTATGTCGGGATCCGCAAACATCCACTTCGCAAGCAGAACCTTTTGCTGATTACCGCCGCTCAGGTTTCCGACGTTCTGTTCAACGGTAGGACACTTTGTCGCAAGCTTTTCTTTGTACTCGACCGCAACAGCATGCTCTTTGTCTTTGTCAATGATACCATGGTTGCTGACACCGTCCAGATTGGCAATAGTCGTGTTGATCTTTACCGAGCTTGAAAGGATAAGACCGTTACCCTTTCTGTCTTCGGTAACGTAGGCAAGCTTGTTCTTGATAGCTTTGCCTGCGTTTTCAAGTTCGACCTTTTTGCCGTTGATGTAAATCTCACCGGAGATATCGGTACCGTAGCTCTTGCCGAAGAGGCTCATGGCTAGCTCTGTACGACCTGCGCCCATAAGACCCGATATTCCGACGATCTCACCCTTTTTGACATTGAAGCTGACGTTATCAACAACTTTACGTTCACTGAATATAGGGTGATATACATTCCAGTTTTTAACTTCAAACATCGTCTCTCCGATATTGGGTGTACGTTTCGGGAAACGATCCGAAAGCTCACGGCCTACCATGCCTTGGATGATCCTTGCCTCTGACATGTCGTCGACGCCCTTTGTAAGGGTCTCGATCGTTGCACCGTCTCGAAGGATCGTCGCCTTGTCGGCAACATAGGTAACCTCGTTGAGCTTATGAGAAATGATGATGGACGTAAGTCCCTGTGTTTTAAAGCGGAGAAGCAGATCAAGAAGAGCTTTCGTATCATCCTCATTTAGCGAAGCCGTGGGCTCGTCAAGGATGAGAAGCTTGGCATTCTTAGCGAGTGCCTTTGCAATTTCTACAAGCTGCTGCTTTCCGACACCTATATCTTTGATCAATGTCTGCGGGCTGTCCTTAAGACCGACCATCTCAAGATATTTCGCCGCAAGCTCATTGGTTTCGTTCCAATTGATTCTGAGAGCGCTTCCTCTCTCGTTGCCGAGGAACATGTTCTCGGCAATCGTCATGTAAGGGATAAGAGCCAACTCCTGATGGATGATGACTATACCCTGTTTTTCACTGTCTTTGATCTCGTGGAACTCGCAGACCTGACCGTTGTAAACAATGTCACCGTCATAAGTTCCGTAAGGATAGATACCCGACAAAACATTCATGAGTGTTGATTTTCCGGCACCGTTCTCTCCTACAAGTGCATGAATCTCACCCTCTTCAACCTGAAAATTCACGTTATCAAGTGCCTTTACACCGGGGAATGTCTTGGTTATGTTCTTCATTTCCAGCAATATCTTAGCCAATTTTATTCCTCCTCTTTGGAAGCGCTATTATGCGCTTCCGATTCCTCGCCCAAAATTCAAACGAAGTAGTAGGGTCCTCATGGGAAGCGGTTTTTACCACTTCCGATTCCTCGTCCCAAAAACGAACGAAGTGATAGGGTGTGATACTATTCATTTGAAAACCGGCAGACAGAACTAGTCGCCTGCCTGCCGGTTAACTTTTTGTTCAATTAGAGTCTGTTTCAAAGATTACTTAAGTTCTTCTGCCTTATAGTATCCGGACTCAACAAGAAGCTTCTCATAGTTGTTTACATCAGCGAATACGGGATCGCAAAGATATGAAGGAACTACGAACTTGCCGTTGTCATAATCTTTTGTGTTGTTGATGGGAGGCTCGCCGCCCTTAAGGATAGCGTCAACCATCTCTGTTGTCTTTGCAGCAAGATCACGTGTATCCTTGAAGATAGACATCGACTGCTTGCCGGCAATCATGTTCTTAACGTTTGCGATATCACAGTCCTGACCGGTGAGGATAGGATACTTGCCTGTGTAGCTTGCAAGAGCGTTAGCAACACCGAGAGCTGTTGAATCGTTGGAAGCCATAACAGCATCAAGCTGTGTTCCGTCAGCGTAGTTAGCTGCAATAAGTGCCTCGAATCTGGACTGAGCATTCTCTGTCTTCCAGCCCTGAGTAGCTACCTGCTCGAATGTCTTCTGGCCGGACTTAACAACAAGCTTGCCGTTGTCAATGTACTGCTGAAGGATACTCATAGCGCCCTCATAGAAGATGTGAGCGTTGTTATCATCGGGTGAGCCTGCGATAAGCTCGATATTGAAAGGTCCTGCATTGGTCTTAAGACCAAGCTGATCCTCGATGTACTGACCCTGCTTAACACCAACCATGAAGTTATCAAATGTTGCATAGTATGTAACAGCGTCTGTGTTCATGATAAGGCGGTCATAAGCGATAACCTTAACACCTTTTTCCTTAGCCTGTGCAAGAACTGTTCCGAGTGAATCACCCTCGATAGAAGCGATAACAAGAACTTTGCATCCACCGGAGATCATGTTCTCGATCTGGTTAACCTGAGTAGCAACGTCATCATCTGCGAACTGAAGATCTACTTCATAGCCCTTCTTCTCGAGCTGTTCCTTCATGTTGGCACCATCCTGGTTCCATCTCTGAAGAGTCTTGGTAGGCATTGAAACGCCAACCTTGTTGCCCGATGACGAACCGCAGGCGGTAAGCATCGAAACTACCATTGCAAGGCAAAGTAATAAGCAAAGAGCCTTTTTCATAATATTAAAACCTCCCTTTTGGTAAGTGGGTATACATATGCAGACACCGTGTCTGCATCGCTACAAACGCATAATAACATAACGTTTATAGTAATATCTTTTTATCTACAGCATATTTTTTACTAGTTTTGTGAGTTAAGGTTCCTAACACATAGCACATTTTTGCTTATCCTAATCATTTATTGCTATTGCGTATTTCTCTTTATCACATATGCCCTGTTACATAAAAATCTATTGCTTTTTGCCCCGAATTTTACTATTATTAACATAACTATTTATTGGAGGGTTACAAATGAAAACAACACATTGTTCCAATCTTCTCAAATACATCCTTATGGTGCTCTCGTTCCTGCTGATCTTCGCCTGCCTCTTCCCCTTCTATAAGGTAGATGTCGATGAGCTCACAGAGACGGACGAAGCAGCCGCTACTCTTATCATTAACGAAATCAGCACAAAAGTTGACCCCGAAGACAACTCCAGCAACGTACGTTTCAACGGCAACATCGGTGTTCTCAACACCATCACCGGCAGCACCGGAGACGTTCAGTCGGGTACACTTTCATTCTATACATACGTGCTCCTGTTCATCCCCATCCTCATGTTCGTAGCTTTCTTCCTTTGGAGATGGATTTCGGACACCGTTACGGGCATCATCGTTGCGATCCTCGCAGTGATCGAGTTTACATTTTCACTTCTCGTGGGCGGAGCAGCTACAAGCGCGTACAACGCAGCATTCCCCACACTCGCATCGTATGACGTTCTGAGATCGACTCTCATGCTCACGATCACCACTGTAGCTTCGGCCGTGATCTTCGCACTTTCGATCTTCCTTGCTCTTTGGAACACGATCTTTGCAGTAAAGGGTGCACCTGCCAAGGCAGCAGAATGATCAAATAGAATGATCAAGTAAAGCGTTCAAAAACAGATCCCCTTACCGGTTGACCGGCAAGGGGATTTTTTATGGCATCAGTTCAGGTACGTTGAGGTATACGTCCTCTTTCAGATGGAACCCGCTGCCGATGATCACTTCATTCATGTTGTCCTTCGTCACGCTGATCGGCTCCATCGCTATGTAGGGAACATTGTAGGTTCCGTCATTTATCTTGGTGACATCATCATCTTCAAGCTTCTCGCCCTTGGCAAGAGCGATGGCACACGATGCCGCTCTTTTCGCCAGCTTTTCAACAGGCTTGTAAACCGTCATGAGCTGGGTGCCTTCGACGATCCTCTGGCAGGCCTCAAGGTCTGCGTCCTGACCGACAACGCTCATCGTTCCCGCGAGCCTCATCTCGGCAAGTACGGGGATCACCGCTCCCGCGATCGTATCGTTTCCGCACATGATACCGGAAGCATTCTTAATGAGCGGCTCGTTGTTGTAGACGTACTCCGATGCAAGCTCCGCCTTCCAGTTGTCGGCATGCATCCGGCCCTCGACCGTGATACCCTTTTCTTCGCAGACATCAAGGAATCCCGTTTCAAGAAGCGAAACGTTGTTGTCCTTGGGTGATCCGCCGAGCATCACGACACTTCCGAGCGGCGGGGACATCGCGCCGTACAGCGCTTCTGCCATCATACGGCCTACCTTTTCGTTATCGAATGAGATGTAGAGATCGACCGCCGAATCATTTAAGAGTCTGTCGTAAGCGATGACCTTGATGCCGGCCTTGCGGGCATCGGCCACTACCTCCGAAAGGCTGCCCGAATCGATACAGATGATGACGATAACATCCATCCCCGACTCGATAAAGTACTCTATCTGCTCTTTCTGCTTGTCAACGTCGCCGTTGGCACTCTGGACATTGACCTGTGCTCCGAGCTCCTTGGCTGTCGAAACAAAGACATCCCTGTCACGCTGCCAGCGTTCGATAACGAAAGAGTCAAAGCTCATTCCGATCTTCACGGAGTCTTCCTTTTTGTTGTCCGATTCCTCCACGGGCGTCTCGGGTTTGCCGCAGCCCGTAAGGCAAAGGGCGGCAGCTATCAGAAGCGCGATAATCCGTTTCATGACGTCTTCCCCTCTCTGTACTCGGTGGGTGTGACACCGATGTTCTTCTTAAAGGACCGGCTGAAATAATTGGGGTCCTGGTATCCTATCATCGAACAGATCTCCTTCATGCTGTACCTGGGATTCAAGAGCAGCTCTCTTGCATGCTCCATCCTGACACCCGTGAGGTATTCGATGAAGTTCTCGCCCGTTTCCTCCTTAAAGAGTCTGCTGAAGTAGTAAGGGCTTATATCAACCGCTCTCGATACGTCCTCAAGCGAGATGTTGCGGCTGTAGTTGTCACGGATATAGTCCTTGGCCATGTCGACCACGCTCAGGGTTTTCTCGACACGCTTGTTCTCGATGTTGACACATGCTTCGCCGATCTTGTGCACGAACCATTCCCTGAGTTTCTCGACATGATCCGTCTCAAGTACCTCGGGGAGGTAATCGTGTCTCGATTCAAAGCGGTATGTCATACCGCCGTTCTCATAGGCAAGTTTCTCGGCAAAGAGGACGAACTCGATGATCTTGAGCCTGATGTCGTTGATGTCGGCCTCCTTCATCCATTCAAAGAAATTGTCCGCCTCTCTGACAGCTCCGTCCCTGTTCCCGCGTTTTATCTCTTCAAAAAGACGGTTCTCGGTCTCGACGGGGTAGTCGTCCGTGTAATCGCATCCGATGGGTAGGTCGTCGGCATGTGCCACGCTTCCTGTAGTGAAAAGGAGCGCCTTGACAGCCTCGTTATACGAATCGGACATAATGTTTATGGGCCTGACTCCGCCGATGCCGATACGCAGACGGATCCCGAATTTTCTTCTGATGGTGTGAACGATCTCTCTGACCCTGTCGATAAGGGAAGTACGCTCGTTGTACTCCACCTTTGTGCCTTCGTGGGGTACAAGCACCGCGATCTTGTTGGACATCACCGTTCCGACCGCGCAGTCAAATGTGTCCTTGAGGAGGTCGCGGATCTCCTTGTAATTACGGAGCATCCTGACACTGCTGCCGGCAGCGTTCGTCATGTGACTTCCTTCCTGATCGTCACCGCAGATGATGACCATCATGAACGCATGATCCGTTTTGATATCGAGGAGTGACCTGTAGCTTTCGATGTCTTCCTCGAAGTATTCTTTAAAAAGAATGTTGTATATAAGACCGCTCTCGAGGATCGGCACAACCGTCTCGAGCTTTTCTTTTATTATGAGGTCCTCGCTTCTCTTGCGGCGTTCGTCGCTGACCTGATCCATGGCCATATGCAGGATGGAGATCATCCTCTCTCTGTTCATGGGCTTCGTGACGTACTCGAGTACTCCGAGCTTTATGGCTTCCTGAGCGTAATCGAATTTATCGTATGCGGACATAACGATAAAGATGACCGAAGAATTCGTCCTTCTGATCTCTCGCATCGCGTCGATACCGTTGATACCGGGCATCTGAATGTCCATGATCGCGATATCGGGCCTGAAGCTCTCGGCAAGCTCGATAACGCTCCTGCCCGTCTTTGCGGTTGCGATCTCGCACTCCGTTCCGAATTCCTTTTCGATGATGAACCTGAGTGAATCGATCACGATCCCTTCGTCATCCGCCAGCATTATCTTGTACATAACAACCTCTTTCACAGTGTGTTTTTTCGGTTCCGTCATACATACGGAGAAATGTCGAGCTGTCTTGTTCTCCGGTTCGGTTCCGTCATACGTCCAGATAAATGTCGAATCTTGTTCCTTTTCCTTCACCCTCGCTCGTTATCGAGACAGGGTCGCTCTCGCCCGTAAACAGCCTCAGTCTGGCAATAACATTGTCGAGTCCGATCCCGCCGCCCGAAGACTTGGGGTCGGTCTTTAGGCTTCCGTTGAGGATGTCGTTTATGGTCTCCTGCGAAAGGCCCCTTCCGTTGTCGCTGATACTCACGCAGACAATGTCGTCGATCCTGAATACCTCGAGACTGATCCTGCCTTCTCCGAGCATCTCCCTGATACCGTGGTTGACACAGTTCTCGACGATCGGCTGAAGGATCATGCTCGGCATGGGAGTGTCGAGCACCGACTCGTCAAGCTTCTTTTCATACTTGATATCACCGCTGAAACGAACGTTCAGAATGTAGATGTAGTTGTCAATGAGCTCAACCTCTTCGCGGATCGTAACGATCTCCGATCCTTTCTTGACATTGTAACGGAAGAAGTTCGCCACGTGTTCGATGTAGCCGTTCGTCTTGTCGGCGCCTTCCATCATCGCGAGCTGCGCTCCCGCGTTCAGCGTGTTAAAGAGGAAGTGCGGATTGATCTGCGCCTGAAGGTACTTGAGCTGTGCCTCCTTAAGATGCGCCTGCATGAGCAGCTCGTTCTCCCTGAGTCTTCGCTCCGCCGCGGAGCTTTCCCTGAGCCTGTCGATGTAATCCCTGATGCTGACCGTCATCTGGTTAAAGGCCTCCGTAACGACACCGACCTCGTCGTTATTGACAACCTCGAGCGGAGAGATGTCGAAGTTTCCGCGTCCCACCTCGCCCGCCTTCTCCGTAAGGTTCTGGAGGGGCCTGATAACAGCGAGCGTAAGTCTCGTAACGACGATGATATTTCCGGCGATAACAAGCGCAAGGACAAGGTTACTCGTCATCTCGAAACGACGGAACGCCGAAAGCAGCTTGGTGTAGTTGTCGGAGTTCTCGGCGAACTGTTCGTTGTTAAGGCTGTATATCGCTGATTCGATGTAGTCAAAGAGTCGCGTGGCGTTCTCATATTTGAGGCGGTACTTCTCAACATTTCGTCCACGCTTATATTCAATGGTCAAGTTGACCTCATCTATGTACTTCTGGCACATCCTCTTGATACTTCTCTCCATACGGGTAAAGGGTAGAGAAGAGATGTCGTCGTCGAGCTGCGCCACGAGATCCCTGAACTCCTGCTCGCTACTGAAGTACTCGGTCAGAGTGTCACTTGTCTTGTTGTTGAGGTACTCGGTCATGTTGTCCTGAACACGTGTAATGGAGCCCATGAGTTCTTCAAGGAAAAGATTGTCCTTAAATACCGCATCCATCCTGTCCGAAAGGTTGTTGATGGCGAACATCAGGACCACGTTGACAATAAGGATCAGCACGTTGGCCAGAAGTGAGATGCCGACCATCTTGTTCTTGAGCGAGATCCTGCGAAGGAAGCTGTCACTTTTCATCAGGCACCTCCTTCTTCAGATACTTCGAAACGTTCAAAGAATCTATGAGCAGTGAGTCGGCCGTAATATACTGGCTCGTGAGTCCGTACTCGATATACTCGGAAAGTGCCTCCACGCAGGAGCTTCCGAGCTGCTCGGTGTCTATGGAGATGGTGGCTTCGATAACACTCCTGTCGATAGCGTTCAGGATTGCGGGTGAATCATGATACCCGAGCACGGTGATAACACCGACCTTGTTGTAATCGACTACTGTCTGATATGCGCCCGTAGTCTCGGTCTCCGAGAGGCAGACTATGATATCGGGGTTATAGGCGTCAGGGCCGAAAACAAGCTCTCTTACACCTTCCTGAGTTGAAAAAGCGTTGGAGTCATCGATCTGAACAAGTGAGATGTCGACCTTTCTGTCACCCGTATATCCCTGCAAAACTCCGGCCTCGACGGTTTCCTGGATCCCCATGCACAGGATGTTCTGACCCGATGCCTCTGTGTAGCCGTTAACCAGTACGGCGACTCTGACGGGTTCCTCGGACTGCGGAGCGCGCCCCGCAAGCCTGACGATCAGGTTCCCGTACTCACGGCCGATATTGTAGTTACTGATACCGACAAAACTGCACCGATCCGAAGAGGGACAGTCCGACATGAGCGTCACGACAGGGATCCCGCTCTCGGTCGCAAGAGAGATAAGTTCACGCATCTCCTCGCTTTCATCCGCAACGACTATGATCCCGTCGACCGACTCTGCGACGGCTATCCTGAGCTGGTCCTCACGCGAATACTGCCTGAGCATGCTCTTGCCGAGCATCTCAACATAGATCCCCTGTTGTTCGGCGATCTTGTGCGCACTTTCATAAACCTCGTTCCAGAAAGAAGATTCCCGGTCGGGGACTATCATCGCGTAGTATCTGTCATAAAGCTTTTCTGTCTCGGGGTCGTCGACATAGGTGAGATAATTTAAGAATATGATGAACATAACGGCCACCGTGGCCAAAAAGAACACGGTAACGATGACGCTGGTCGGTATTCGCAACTTCTTTGCGCCTTCTTTAGCTTCGTTACCGCTCTTCTTTTCGCTCATGTGGCCGGCTCCTGTATCTTTAGAATACGTATGACATATCGTGTGTCTGGTTGATCAAGGGTACCCATGTTTCGTAATCAACTATTCCGTCGGGCTCGAGTCCGTTGTCAGCCTGGAATTGCTTTACGACTTCCGCAAGGTCGTTGTCATACTTCTTGCCCGACTGTTTTTTCAGGTAACCGAGTTTGACGAGACGACCTCTGAGGTTCTGCACCACGTTCGCCTTGGCTGTCTTTCCGACCTCAAGCACGGGGAAAGGCTCGTCCGACTCGTACTGTAAAAACTCAAGTCCGAAATACTGGAAATGCATGGTGTCGGAGCAGATATCAAACTCTCCGCCCCAGTTCCATCCCCAGGACTTGAACACTTCTATCACTTCATCGGAGATGCAGAACGGATTGCTCTTGTCACGCAGGTCGTTGCCCTTTCCGACATAAAGATCATTGTCGTAGTCGCCGTTGTTGATATCGATCGCAACACCGAACGAATGCGCCGAAAGGATCGGTGAATTGACAAGACCGGCACCGCCGACCTTTCTGTACATAAAGCCCACAAGATAATTGATCGGGAACTGCTCCTCAAGCAGGAAGATATCGCTGAAGATGCACTTCACGCTGTCAGCGAGCACCTCGTTGATCGTGATCTTGCCGGTTGTGGCGGTGCGGTTTCCCGACTTGTCCATAACCCAGTAAGGTACGTCAAAAGTAGACATGCGCTTCGAAGCGACACCCTCACTCGGGTACCACTCCGGCTTGTCTGTCATAGTGTAGACCTTGTAGTCACTTCCTGTGATAAAGTTGTATCGTGCGTCGTTACTCTCGAGAGGTATCGACAGGGCATTTGCCACTGTCTCCTCATCATAGTACTGCCTGCTCGTGACAAGCAACTTTGCGACCTTTTCGGGTACATCTGCGGGGACATCCTTTTGTTCTTCTTCCGTTCCCTCTTCAACCAACAAATCCTCTCCCGTTTCCCCTTCGGGCTGCACCGGTTCCGTCTCGTCCTCTTCCGTAACGGAAACATCACCCCCTGTGACGAATGCGACTTCGGTCGCAGGCTCGTCAACAATGCTTTCGTCCGGAACATCTTGAGTACCGACGGGCTCAGATTCTTCACCCTGTACCTCCGGCACCGCGGTTTCAACCTCCACCGCCACTGCCGGATCGTTCTCATAGGTCGCAGCTTCTGTGTTCACCGGTTCCCACGCGCTCGTTCCGATCGTCCCGTACGCAAGTATCAGCGCCATAAGGACAGAAACGAGTGAGACCAATGCCTTCTGCTGTGACTTCACCCTATTCATTTGTCTGTTTTAGTCCTTTCCCGGTCAGATCATAAACTGACCGATCGTTTCAAATAATTCTTTTTCCGCTACCGGCTTGAGAAGCTGCGAATTCATGCCTCCCTGCGTCGAGCGCTCGATCTCGCTCTGAGAAGTGTTGGCCGAAAGCGCGATGATCGGGATGATCTGCGCATCCGTCCTTCCGCTGCCGCGGATCCTTCTTGAAGCTTCGATACCGTCCATGACGGGCATCTGCACATCCATAAGTATCATATCATAATAAAACGGATCGTGGGACATATACATATCAAGAGCCTCACGGCCGTTGATCGCACTGTCCGAATCAAGCCCCCTGTACCCGAGCATGGTGGCAAGGATCTCTCCCATGAGGACATTGTCCTCGGCGATGAGGATCCTTCTGCCGATATACATCTCACTTGCCTCTCTCGCCTGCTCGATCTCCTCCCTGTCCTGAACCGCAGGCTTATCGACATTGATCCTCGCGGGGATTATGAACACAAATTCCGTCCCGCTGCCGACCTGTGAAAAGACATCCATCGTTCCGTGCATGAGGCGGATGAGGTGCTTGGCTATAAACGTTCCGAGCCCCTGAGGCGCGCCCTTGCGCACGTTGTTGGGGTTGTAGGGTTCAAGTATGAACCTCCTCGTCTCGTCGTCCATGCCGCAGCCGTTGTCGCGCACGCGGAACATGATCATGCTGCGCGTTCTGGCGTTCTCATCGATCGTGACCGTGACCTTGATCTTTCCGCCCTCATCCGAATACTTGCTCGCATTCGAGATGAGATGCCCGAGTATCCTCATGATCTTGGTGAAATCCGAATATATGATCATGCCGCTCTCATACTCAAATTCAAGAGTCTGATTCTTGACATCGCAGAGAGGACCGTAGACCTTTCTGACATCCTCCTCAAGGTCCGAGGGCTTGAACCACGACATGTCGACAAGGAGCCTGTCTCCGTCGATTATCGAAGTGTCCACGCAGTTGCTCATGCTGTCCATGAGCTGCCTGACTGCCTTGTCGAGGCGGTCGAGGCACTGGTTCGCGATCTCGGGGTTATCTATGTTGTGTCTGAGGATCGATGACATACCCGTGATGGAATTGATCGGTGCTCTCAGCTCATGCGAAATGTTTGTAAGGAACTGGCTGGTGGCATTGCCGGCCTCGGAAACCATGTTCTCGGCCTCCGCAAGGATGAATCGTCTGGCCTCGTTCCTCTTGTCCCTCGCCACGATCTTATAAAGGATCCTTGCAAGCTGCTTCATGAACGTGATGTCCGACTCGTCCCAGACTCTGGGTCCGCGCCTGTAAGCAAAAACGAGCTCACCGACGTAGTCCCTGCCGCTCGACATGGCGCATGCCACGAAAGCGGTCACACCCGTCGATTCAACCAGCCCGCGGCTCATGGTCTCAAGTCCGTGATCCGTCGTGTCATCGACACGGTAGACACGCACGTCTTCCCTGTACGGGTTGAGCTTGAGCCAGTTCTCGTTGTCACGATAGTCCATCACGAGCCTGCGGTCTCCGACGAGCGGGGTCCGCTCCCAAACCTCCTCGGTTTCAAGCAGGAAAGGTGTTTCACTCGTCCTGAACGTGAGCAGGGTATCGAGATCGAGTGTCTCGCCGACACACTCAAAAACTTCCATAATGGCCTTGTAACCGTCTTTCTCGGTAAAGGTCCTGTACGCAAAATTCAAGAGTTCGTTTTTTACGGTATCTTCCATCAAGCCACCCCTTTTGAACTGTAGTGATGCCGCATATTCCGCAACAAACCTCTGTATCCCGTTCCGTCAAAGATATTTTCTGACATTGCGCTCACTGTCGCGGGCGAAAGCACTCGCGGCAAAGCCCTTCTCCTTGTACCTCTCGGCCAGAAGGATCGCAAATGTGAGCGATCTGTGCTGCCCTCCGGTGCAGCCGAGTCCTACCACGAGCTGTGACCTTCCCTCACGCTCGTACATGGGGATCGCACTGTCAAGATAGGCTGTGATCCTGTCAAAAAGCTCCTGCGACTCCGGGCAGGACATAACGTAGTCCCTCACCTCATGATCCTGACCCGTCTTGGTACGCAGTTCTTCGATATAGAAAGGATTGGGCAGACACCTCACATCGAAAACGACGTCGCAGTCCGCCGGTATCCCGTATTTGTATCCGAATGCCGTAAAAGCAAGTGTAAGTCCCGGCTTGTCACCCTCCGGGAGAAATTCGTTGATCTTGGCCTTCAGGTCTCCCGTGGTCAGAAGCGAAGTATCGATGATATAATCCGCTTTCGACTTGATGGGCTCGAGGATCTTACGCTCCTGTTCGATGGCCTGCGCAAGATCAAGCTTGTTGTCCGTCATCATGAGGGGATGGAGCCTTCTGGTCTCCTTGTATCTCTTCATCAGGACAGAATTGTCGCAGTCAAGGAAGATGATCTTGAGTGAAACGAGCTTTGAAAGCGAAGTGAGCGTCCGCAGAGCCCCCGCCGACATCTCACTGTTACGCACATCCACCGTGATGCAGACCTTGTTTGAAAAATCGTCAAGCCTCAGGATCATGTTCATGAACTCGGGCAGGATCTTGACAGGGAGATTGTCAAGACAGTAGAAGCCGTTGTCCTCAAGTATGTCGAGCGCTTTTGTCTTGCCAGAGCCGCTCATACCCGTCACGATTATCAGTCTCATAATCCGCTTCCTTTCACCCCCCGCTTGTTTCGGCCCGTAAAAGCATCCGCACGTCACGCCAGAAAAGCGTTTATCTTTTCAAGCGCATTTCCGAGAGGGTCGTCCTTCATGTCGATCCAGACTATGTCCGTCCTCTTTCTGAACCATGTCATCTGCTCCTTGGCGAGATGACGTATCTCTTTGAAAAGTTCTTCGTAAAACGCTTCGTACGAAGCGAACCTGCCCTGCAGATAAAGCAGGATGTACCTGTATTCAAGCCCGAGCCTGTAGAGAAAATCATCGCTGACTCCGGCTGCTCTGAGTCCCTCGACCTCGCCTATCATATTTTCCTCAAGGCGCCTGTCGAGCCTGACTCTTATCCTCTCATAAAGCTCCTCCCTCGGCCACGTAACGCCGAGTATAAGAGTCTCATAACGCTTATGTGATCTGTTTTCAAGCTTCCTGCCTGTCAGTATCTTCTCCGCGGCACGCTCGAGCCTGCGCTTGTTGTGAGGATCGAGTCTTTCCGCTCCTTCGGGATCGGCCTCTTTTATGACCCCGAGGAGTTCCTCGCAGTTCATCCCCTCCACACGTCCCCGGACATCACTCCGTGGTTCGCCGGGTTCGAGCTCGTAGCCGTCTGCCACGGCGTTTATGTAGAGTCCCGTGCCTCCCGTGAGAAGCGGGGTCCTGCCTCTCGCGATAACGTCGTCCACAGCTTTGTAGGCAAGTCGCTGATAATGCGCGAGTGAGAAATAATCACCGGGATACGCGACATCCAAAAGATGATGAGGCACTCCCTGCATCTCGGGGACGGTGATCTTGCCGCTTCCGAGGTCAAGTCCCTTATAGACCTGTCTTGAATCAGCGGAGATAACTTCGCCGTTCACAGCGAGGGCGATCTTCACCGCCAGATCGCTTTTCCCGGAAGCGTTCGTTCCGGCAATAACTACCAGCTTTTCCATCTGCAATCCCTAAATCAGTTCGTCTCAGCGGCCGCCCCGGTGCCTGCCGCTCTTCCGGCCATGCGTTCGAGTACCCTCTTTCGCACCGCAAAGTATGTTATGACATGTACAAGGAAAGTCGCGATCCACGAGATCGGATAAGACACATAAACAGTCTCGACTCTGTGGTACTGTTCGATACCGAACACCGTGGCGATCCAAACCAGTCTCACACCGCAGACTCCGACAAGAGACACGATCATGGGCATCACGGAGTAACCGACTCCGCGAAGAGCACCGACCATAACGTCCATCACACCGCAGGTGAAGTAGATCGAAGCGATGTACATAAGTCTCCTGATGCCGGCCTCGATGACTTCGGGACTCGAGGTGTAGATCCCAAGCAGCTGTCTGCTGAAGATCACTTCGAGGAGTCCGAGCACAAGTCCCGTCACCGTCACGCAGATCAGTCCGCAGCGCAAGATCCTTCCCATGCGGTCAGAGCGTCCGGCTCCGTAGTTCTGGCTCATGAACGAAAGCGTAGCATGGTGGAACGCGTTCATGGAGACCCAACAGAAGCCTTCAAGGTTCATGGCTGCGGAGTTCCCTGCCACCACGATGTTTCCGAAGCCGTTCACGGATGACTGGATCACAACATTTGACATCGAGAAGATGCAGCCCTGTATCCCGGCCGGGAATCCGACCTTGAGGATCATCGCAAGCTCTTTCGTGTCGATCCTCAGCTTTGAAAAGATGAGCTTAAAGGCGCCCTTCTCTTTCATCAGGCATCTTACTACAAGAACCGCGCTCACTGCCTGCGAGATAACGGTCGCTATCGCAACGCCCGCGACATCCATCTCGAAAACTATAACAAATATAAGATTAAGTACAACATTCACAACTCCGGAAAAAGCGAGGTACATCATCGGTCGCTTTGTGTCTCCGACAGCCCTCAGAAGAGCGCTTCCGAAGTTGTATATAAGGCTCACGGTCGCACCCGCAAAGTAGATCCTCAGGTAAAGCGTGGCTTTGCCGAGCTGCTCCGGGGGCGTGTCCATAAGCGTTAAAAGGTCACCCGAAAAGATGACTCCGACTGCCGTCAGGATGATCCCTCCGATCAGTGCCACGCACATGGATGTGTGCACGGTCCTGCCGAGTCTGTCATCTTGTTTTGCACCGTAGTGTCGCGCGGCCATAACGTTCGATCCGACCGAAAGGCCGATGAACAGGTTAGTGAGGAGATTGACGAGCGATCCCGTACAGCCCACGGCTCCGAGCGAATCGTCACCCGCGAACTGACCGACTATCACGACGTCGGCCGCGTTGAAGAGCAGCTGCAGCACGCTCGAAAGCATGAGCGGAATCGTAAAGCGCAGCATCTTCGGGAGGATCGCACCCTCACACATATTTATCTCGTATTTCTTTTCTGCCATTTGATAATGCACGCTCTTTCTTCTGCCACAGCAGCCGTTTTAGCCCGCCGTCACGCAGAATACTTCGTCAGTTCTTGGAAAACTCGAGCAGCTCGAGTCCTTTGTTTCGTTCGAGGACCGTCTTGATGCTCCATGCATGGGCAAACAGCAGCAAAGGATTGCCCTTAAGGTCCTTGACTCTCTTTGTGTCGGAGGTTACCGAGAGCTCTCCGACAGTTCCTTCGAGCTTGCCGATCCAGCGGATGAACTCATAAGGCAGGTTCTCCATGGCGATCTCAACGCCGTACTCCGACGAGAGGCGGAACTTGAGAACGTCGAACTGGAGCACGCCGACAACGCCGACGATTATCTCTTCCATGCCGGTATTGAACTCCTGGAAGATCTGGATCGCGCCTTCCTGTGCGATCTGCATGATGCCCTTCATGAACTGCTTGCGCTTCATGGTATCGACCTGTCTGACCTTCGCAAAATGCTCGGGTGCAAAAGTCGGGATGCCTTCGTAGCAGACCTTTGTCGACGGGTCGCAGACAGTATCGCCGATCGAAAAGATACCGGGATCGAACACACCGATGATGTCACCGGCATAAGCTTCGTCAATGCCCTTTCTCTCTTCGGCCATCAGCTGCTGGGGACGTGAAAGTCGCAGCTTTCTCTCACCCTGCACGTGATAAACTTCTTTGTTCGCATCAAAACGACCCGAGCAGATCCTCATAAACGCGATACGGTCGCGGTGAGCCTTGTTCATGTTCGCCTGGATCTTGAACACGAAGGCCGAGAAGCTCTCACTCATGGGATCGACAGTCCCTGACGTCGACTCACGTGCTGAAGGAGGCGGAGTCATGGAAAGGAAGTACTTAAGGAAGTTCTCTACACCGAAGTTGTTGAGAGCCGAGCCGAAGAACACGGGTGTGAGATCACCCTTCCTGACTCTCTCGATATCGAAGGTATCTGTCGCGCCCTCGATGAGCTCGATCTCTTCCTGAAGCCTGTTTCTTGCGTCCGAACCGATGAGCTCATCAAGCTTCGGATCCGAGATGTCGGCTTCGATCCCTTCAACAGCTTTCATGCCGGCATTGGCTGCCATGTAGCGGTTGATCATGTGGGTCTGACGGTCATAAACGCCCTTAAAGCCCTTTCCGGAACCGATCGGCCAGTCCATGGGACAAGTTCTTATCCCGAGGACAGTCTCGATCTCGTCAAGGAGCTCGTAGGTGTCACGCGCCTCACGATCCATCTTGTTTATAAATGTAAAGATAGGTATATGTCTCATGACACATACCTTGAAAAGCTTGATAGTCTGGGCTTCAACGCCCTTTGATCCATCAATGACCATGACGGCCGAATCGGCCGCCATGAGTGTTCGATAAGTATCTTCGGAGAAATCCTGATGACCCGGTGTATCAAGGATATTGATACAATATCCGTCGTAATCGAACTGCATGACGGACGATGTAACCGAAATGCCTCTTTCTTTCTCAATCTCCATCCAGTCAGAGACTGCGTGTCTGGCTGTCTTTTTGGCTTTAACGGAGCCTGCCAGATTAATGGCTCCGCCGTACAGCAGGAGCTTCTCCGTGAGAGTAGTCTTTCCTGCGTCGGGGTGTGAGATTATCGCAAAGGTTCTTCTCCTTTTGATCTCATCGACAGTGCTGTTCATTACTAAAAATCCTCTTACTGATTATTTCTTTTCCTCAACGGGCTCCTCGGGAACATCCGAAGTACAATGAGGACACTTGGTGGCCTTGATCGGGATCTCGCTCAGGCAGTAAGGGCACTTCTTGGTAGTGGGCTCGGGAGCGGGCTCACCCTTCTTCTTAACAAGACCCTTGCTGATGTCGGTCATCTTATTCATGGCCTTAACGATCAGGAACACAACGATAGCCATGAGAAGGAAGTGGATGACTGCCGTGATGAAGTTACCGTAGTTGAGTGTTGCAAGTCCGAGTTCCTTGGCTTCCGCGAGTGTTGCGGGCTTGGGAAGATTCCCGGGGTTACTCAGAACAACATACATGTTCGAAAAGTCTGTATCGCCAACGATCAGGCCGACTACAGGCATAAAAATATCGTTTACGAGCGACGTAACGATACTGTTGAAAGCGGCACCGATGATCATGCCGACCGCAAGATCGATCATGTTACCGCGGGTAATGAATTTTTTAAACTCTTTAATCATGATCCGCATCCTTTCTGTTTTGTTAGTCAAGGATATTCGCAATCCGCTTCGCACTTGCTCATATTCTTGAGTTTTTGAAATCCTTAACAGAGATTATAAGCGTTCGGGCTCTTTTTTTCAATAAGAAAGAGTTTCATCCGCGATCTGACGCTTATGTCCCAAACTCAAAAAGACCTGCGCTTTTTACGCAGGTCCCAATGAACAACGTATCAGATCTCTTTGTCCCCATCTTCAGCCCCGGGTACCACGGTCCCCGTACCGGCCGCATTTACAAATCCGAGTTCATCATCCGAAAGCTCCTTTCCAAAAGAGCCCTTTATCACTCCTCCTCCGGAAAAAAGCCTGCCACGCAGAGTTTCCTTGAAATTTGTTTCTTTTGAAAAATCCGTTTTGCTAAAAAGTTTCTCAAGATCAGTCATGTGTGACCCCTTTCCCGTCAGTCGTTGCAACTCATTTCTATCGGAGTATTTCCTGTTATGACAGCAATTCACTTAACGTATTTTTGTCTGTGAGACCTTCGCATTTTTTCAGGAGACGTCTGAACCTCTCACAGACCGCTTTGGAGGAAATTCCGAGCCTGTCGGCTATTTCCGTGTTCTTCAGGTCCATAAAGAACCTCATCGATATGAGTTCTCTCTCCTCTTCCGACAGAAGAGACAGGATCCTGTGCACCTCTTTGTTGATGTCGTCCTGCTCTACACTGTATTCATCCTCGACCGGGAAGTTCTTCATGTCATCATCTGCCATGAGCACACTGCGTGTGCGGTTTCCCGACCTGTAATAATCAATCAGCCTGTTTCTGGCTATGGTGCAGATCCATGTCTTCACCGAAGCCTTCTTGGGATTGAATTTACCGTAATTCTCCATGGCCCTGAAAAAAACGTCGCTGACAAGATCCTCGGTCTCCGCCCTGTTCAGGGTTCTGGCGTAGATAATGTTATATACATATGAGAAATACTCATTATATACTTCCTCGAACGTCACCGTAATTTCCTCCCTCACCTATTAATACGACCGATGGCCGGCATATCCACATCAGACTTGCATTAAATCGGTTACTCCGGACCGACAGATTTATAGCAGAATCATCACCCCTTGAATGCCGCCTACTGATTCAGTATAACATCAGGGGACATTAATCACAACGTGTTTTGTCCTTCCTCTCAATAATCACCCTATATCAAACCTTTCAATCTTACACGTGTGTGTCTTTTCCTTCTCGTCATAGTTGATGCCCACAAACAGAAGATTCCCGTTGTAGTGTCCGAGCGACGTGAAGTACTTCTTTTCTTTTATCTGAGTAATGGCGCTTTCGGTACATGAGTTGCGTTTGAGTTCGATTATCATAGCGGGTCGGCTTTCTTTAAAAGGAACAAACACAACATCCGCAAACCCCTTGCCGGTGGTCATTTCCTTGATGACTGTGTACTCGTTGAGTGCGTAGATATATGCCAAATAGATCGCACTCTGAAGAGCGTCCTCGTTGTTGTAGCTGCGGTTGCTCGTTACGTTTATGTGACTGCGGTCAAGCGCGCGAGCGACAGCTTCTTCATCTCCGTCCATTGTCGCTTCAAGCAGATTCATGGAATCTGAGATGATCTTGTTTGTTGTCCCATAATCCTTAGCAACTTTGAGTGCTCTGAGCCATTCGTTACGAATCTCTTTATTGGGGATTCTGCACTTTCCATTTTCTCGGTCATAAGCTAAATATCCAAGATGAATAAGGTACGTAAATACCTCATCTTTCATTTTGAAACCGGTTACCGTATTCATAAACAGATCCGGATCCACTGTTACTTCTTCGCCGCTGACCATTTTGATCACATCTTCCTTTGTTCCTTCAAAATTCTCATCAAGGCGATCGGAAATGACATCAAAGCGCGATGTCTTTCCCCAAAAGTTGCCGAATTCATTCTTGTTTACGCATTTTACAACCGATTCGGGATTATATATTTCAAATCCGTGTTGCTTATAACCGTCATACCACATTTGACATTCGTCATAATTAACTCCGTACTTTCTGCATAGTTCTTTTACCTCTTCTCCGGTAAAACCGATATATTCAGCCAGTTCTTCCGCGTCCAGAATTGTGTATTCATAAAAATTATTGAGTTTCGACTGTATCTTGTCACGCACAATAGGGAAAATACCCGTAAGATAGGCAAGGGATATAGCCGGTCTTAAGGTGTCGCTCTTAAAGAGCCCGTTGAGGAATGAAAGGTACTCCGCAAAAAGCGTCTCCGATACTTTTTCTCTGACAAGGACGTCGTACTCATCCATGATTATGACGAACGTTTCACCGGTTGCAGAAAAAACCTTCAAGATACATTCAGCCAGTGAGTCATCCTCCCGAAGAATAACGGTCGGAAACTGAGAATTCATCTCTTCTTTGATCTTGCCGGTGATCCGCTTTATCAATTCGGCCTTATCAACCGTATTCTGATATTCGCTGTTCATGTCGAGCTTTATGACATTCAGTTGATTGAGTCTCTCCTCAAAGCGGGAATCCTTTGAAATCTTGAAAGGCGCAAAAAGCTCACGGGAGTCGCATCCCTTTGAGTAATAAGCAGAGAGCATGTTCCCTGCAATTGTCTTTCCAAAGCGGCGAGGGCGGGAAATGCAGACATAGTTGTTTCCCTTATCGATAAACTTGTTCATCTCTGCGATCATTCCGGTTTTATCGACATAAATGTCTGCCGCAAGGGTTCTTCTGAAGTTTTCATTCCCGGGATTCAGATAGATTCCCACGTCGTTACCTCCTCAAGACTGTAATCAAACTCGCGAATTGCTTCGCAATTTGCACGTTATAAAGCAGATCGCTTCGCGATCCTGCTGGTACCGGGCTTGAACCCGGCACCAGCGAAAAGTTTCTCCCACCACCTAAAGGTGGTGGGTTATCTTTTTGCTTTATATATTGATGATCATATCGGTGAACCGCCAGAGCATCTTTTAGTCTTATTATTATAAGAATAGCAGAAAAGAAGAGTTTTTCAACTTTTTCTTCTTTTCCGCCAATTAACAAAACCATATACAATACTTGTATGATGGGTATCCGCAAAGTCCCTTTATTCCTCCGGCGAAGGCGCCGTATATATAAATATAGTCACATGGGACGAGTAAGGAAACACGAGGAGGAACATATGTTCCTCTTCATCTGGATTAAGAAGTATAATTACTTCTTAATCCACATCGCAGGTCTAGTAGTCATATGACCAACAATGCTTGTACCATCTGGACGATCACTTGTAATATCTCCAAATTCAGCTACTGTTAAATACATACCATCTTCAGTAGAATAGCTTCTTGTACTCCAGAAAGTATATCCAGTTTTTCCAAAATCACCTGCACCTTTTGATTTACAGTATTCTGAAGCACTAGCTTTCTTATCAATAGTACCATTATCCATATATTCATAGACTTCTTCGATACTTAATAAGAATACATTATCAAATGTTCCAGAACCTGATGAACTAGAAAAACCACTAGTAATCTCTTCATCTGTATTGGCATATAAGATCTTATCTTTCTCTGAGCTTGTAAAAGAATTAGTATAGAAAGAGCCATTTAACCAAGACCTATGTTCAGAATCTTTCCACGAAACAAAATCATTATTACTATTCCAACAAGTAATATCAAGACAGTATCTGCTAACTACAAGAATGCTATCTTTAGTTTCTGAAATAACCAGCCACTCAATGTCTTCTGGTCCATTATTCTTGTCATTATCTTGTTCATATTTTCCAAGAATAATATAGTCACCAATTTTAGCATCTGATGACTTTACTGTTTTAACAGGTAAATTAAATCTGTTCTTAAAATCTTCCACAGGAATAGGATTGTTTAAATCAACATTTTTTACCTCGTCAAAATTAACAGCATAATTTAATAACTGTGCTGTTTCTCCACTAGAAGAAAGAGTATTAATACCAATGACTTCACCATAAGAGTTTACAAGAGGTCCTCCACTATTACCGCTTGACATGGGAGCAGTATGCATAATAGTATTCTTTCCATCAACTCCCCAAGCTGTTTTTCCTAATAAACCTTGAGCAATAACAAAAGGAATACCAAAAGGACATCCTAATGTATATACAGTTTCACCTGCTCTAAGTTTATGTGTATTCTTTTTAATAGGAGTACCCTTTTCTTTTGTCTCAACAACAGCTATATCTCTTAACTGATCATAGCCAAGAACATTGATAGCTTTATAAGACTTACCCTTCATATCAACAATCTTAATAGACTCTAATGCATCTTTTATAACATGGTAATTTGTAACTATCTGATTATCTTCTATGAAGAATCCAGATCCACCACCGCTGGCATATGTGATATGAACTACACTTGGCATAGCAATGTTATATACATCTATACTTGTTAATATTTTAGATGAATTTACAACATTTACTTTGCATTTAAGCTCTTTCTTATCGACAGTTACTCTGATATATGTTTCACCAGAATTAAAAGCTCTAATTACTCCATTACGGTTAACTGTAGCAATTTCTTTATTATCCGAGACCCAGGTAAATAGAGTTTTAGAAGAAGAAGTTCCTTTAAGATCAAGTCTAAATGTTGCTCCCTCTTCAAGTGTAATCGTTGTTTTGTTAAGTGATATATCTGCAGCAAATACATCAATGTTGCTAATGGGTACAAGTATGAAAATAATTGCAAGCACCATAGATATAGTTTTGTAAAATTTCTTCATAATATTTCTCCTTTCATTTATATACAAAAATTTTACATTTGACGGTTGTATAATTCTTATGATATATAAACTTTCACTTCCTCATATCCTGTGTTCCCAGCCACTCGAGATAAGGCTCGGGATCGATATAGACATCGTTTGAGACCACTCCGAAATGAAGGTGAGGTCCGGTCGATACTCCTGTAGAACCGCACAGAGCGATCGTCTGGCCCTGCTTGACGTGGTCACCTGCTGAGACGAGGAGCTTGGATGCATGACAGTAGACGGTCATAAAGCCGTTGCCGTGATCGATCCTCACGTAGTTTCCGCCCGACGCGTTGTAGCTTGCCGCAACGACATCACCTGCGAGTACAGCGACGATCGGAGCACCGAACTCACCACCGATATCCCAGCCCTTGTGGTAAGTCGAGGCACCCTTTTTGGGAGCGACTCTGTAACCGAATCTTGAATATGTTCTGTGATCACCGGGTAGAGGCCAGATCATGCTGAAAGAATCGGTCTCTTCGGTGAGGACGATATTAGAATATTCTTCAGAGTAGCCTTCGAGAGCAACAGCTGCGGCTGCGGCATCCTGCTGACGCTTCTTTGCTTCGGCTTCCTTGCGGAGGCGTTCTTCCTCTTCTTTGCGCTTACGCTCTTCTTCCTCTACTCGTTTTTGCTCCTCTTCGATGATCTGGTCGATCTCGAGCTCTTCCGAGGCGATCATGTCGATGTAGTTGAAAAGCACTTCGTCGGCGATGCCGAGATCCTCGGTAACCTTCTCAATCTCCGCCTGTTTGAGAGCCATCAGTTCTTCAAGTGTTCCCTGCTCAACAAGCACGCTTTCTTCCATGTGATGCAGTTCTTCAAGCGAGACCTCGAGAAGAGCCTGCTGATCGGCTTCTTCCTGTTCATATTCCTTGTACGCGTCGTAAAGAGAGTTGTCGTACTCGTGGATAGCAGTGAGGTATTCCACGCCGTTCAAAAGATCGGAAAGGCTTGATGATTCGAGCATGACATCGAGCATTGAGGGCTCACCGTTCTCGTAGAGGTAGCGGACTCTGGCCTTCATCGTGTCGTACTGTTTGTCTTTCCTTGCGGTAGCCTTTTTGAGTGCTTTCTTTGTCTTCTCAAGCTTTTTGTTCGTCTTCTCTATATCCTGCTGAAGATCGAAGAGCTTTAAGGAGATGTCGTTGAGCTTCAGATCAAGTTCCATGATGTATGACTCGATGTCAGCTTTTTTCTCCTTGAGTTCGGCTACCGTGGCCT
>JAEEGI010006737.1_pt1 | contig 25899 bp, 15 predicted proteins | sample 8958751 | NCBI WGS metagenome assembly JAEEGI01 (sample SAMN16246545, study PRJNA631951) | gut metagenome | biome: gut microbiome; feature: rumen; material: KS-attached | host: Bos | place: Iran: Karaj | collected 2018-10
AGCAAGACCTGGGTAACCTCATTCTGGACAACAACGACCTTGAACGCGAGCGCGGCATCACCATTCTGGCCAAGAATGTGTCCGTGACTTACAAAGGTGTGAAAATCAATATCATTGACACTCCCGGCCACAGTGATTTCGGCGGCGAGGTGGAGCGTGTCCTTAACATGGCCGACGGCGTCCTCCTGCTGGTAGATGCCTTCGAGGGCTGCATGCCGCAGACCCGCTTCGTGCTGAACAAGGCCATCGAACTGGGCAAAAAGCCCATCGTCGTTATCAATAAGGTGGACAAGCCCAACTGCCGCCCGGACGAGGTGCAGGAAGAGGTGTTCGAACTCATGTTCAACCTGGGTGCCAACGAGGACCAGCTGGAGTTCAAGACCATCTACGGCAGCGCCAAACAGGGCTGGATGTCCTATGACTGGAAAAAGCCCACCAATGACATTACGGCGCTTCTGGATACCATCCTGGAGGAGATTCCCGCCCCCGAAGTGCGGGAGGGTACGCCTCAGATGTTGGTTTCCTCTCTGGAATACAGCCCCTACGTGGGCCGTATCGCGGTGGGCCGCATCACCCGCGGTTCCCTGCGTACCGGCATGCCCGTTTCGCTGTGCAAGCGTTACGACATGGTGGAAAAGAGCAAGATCAAACAGCTTATGGTGTTTGAGGGCCTGGGCAAGGCCAATGTGGACGAAGTCCAGTGCGGTGACATCTGCGCCGTGGTGGGTATCGACGGCTTCGAAATCGGCGACACTATCGCGGACATCGAGGCTCCGGAGGCACTTCCGCCCATCGCCGTGGATGAACCTACCATGAGCATGCTGTTCATGATCAACAACTCTCCTTTCTTCGGCAAGGACGGTAAGTTCGTGACTTCCCGTCACATCAAGGACCGTCTGGAGAAGGAGCTGGAGAAGAATCTGGCCCTGCGTGTGAAGCCCGGCGTGAATGCCGACAGCTTCATGGTGTATGGCCGTGGCGTGCTGCATCTTTCCGTGCTCATCGAGACCATGCGCCGCGAGGGCTTCGAACTGCAGGTGGGGCAGCCCAAGGTGCTGGACAAGACCATCAACGGCCAGCGCTGCGAACCTATTGAGGAACTTTCCATCGAGGTTCCCGAGCAGTTCGTGGGTGCGGCTATCGAAATATCCACCCGTCGCAAGGGCGCGCTCATCCGTATGGAACCCCGCGGAGACCGGACGCTGCTGGAATTTGAAATTCCCACCCGTGGCCTGATGGGCCTGCGTTCCAACCTCCTTACCGCTACGCAGGGAGAGGCTGTGGTTGCCCATCGTTTCAAGGACTATCAGCCCTACAAGGGTGACATCGAGATGCGCACCAACGGTTCCCTCGTTTCCCTGGAAACCGGCGAGGCCATCGCTTACTCCATGAACAAACTGCTGGACCGTGGCCGTTTCTTCGTGGAACCCGGTGAAGAGATTTACGGCGGTCAGGTTGTCGGTGAACACACCCGTGACCGTGACCTGAACATCAATATCTGCAAAACGAAGAAGCTCACCAACGTGCGTGCTGCAGGCTCCGATGAGAAAGTGGCGCTTCCTCCGGCCATCAAATTCTCCCTCGAGGAGGCCCTGGAATATATCCAGGAAGACGAGCTGGTGGAAATCACGCCCAACCACATGCGTATGCGTAAAATCCAGTTGGATCCGCTGGACAGGAAGAGAAATTCCTCCTCAGAGGATTGATTTTCCGAAAATTATTCGTATCTTTGCACCCCTTAATCTGTTTTCATGGAGATGAATCCGTTTGTCATACCCTTGAACGATTGGGCTGCCGGGGAGCGTAAGTTCCACTCCCACGCAGGATTAGAGTTCTTTCAAACGTTTGACAATTCAGAAATCCTGGACGCCGATGTAAACGTGGACATCACGGTGGTTAAAGAGGGTTTGCGGAAGGTGGAGGCTGTTCTTCATCTCAGCGGGACGGTCACCGTTCCGTGCGACCGCTGCCTGGAACCCCTGGTCGTTCCCGTGGAAGCAGAACCTTCCGAGGTGTTCCAACTGGACACCGTTACAGAGGATTGGGACCTGAGTCAGGCAGTATACGACTACATCTGTCTATCACTGCCCTTGCAGCGGGTCCACCCGGAAGGGGAATGCAATCCCGACACCGTCCGGTTTCTGGGTCATGAAGAGCGAGGGGACGAGGAGGCTGAGGCAACCGGTGCGAACAGCCCGTTCACCGCTCTGAAAGGACTTTTTGAGAGTAAATAAACAATTAAAAAAGATAAACAATGGCACATCCGAAACACAAACTCTCCAAGCAGAGAAGAGACAAGAGACGTACGCATGACTTTGCGCCCGTTCCCACTCTGAGCGTCTGCCCTAACTGCGGCGCCACCGTGATGTATCACCGCGTATGCCCTGAGTGCGGCTACTATCGCGGTCGTCAGATCATCGAGAAGAGCGCTGAATAAGCGCTTTTTTTTGTTACCCGGTTTGGCCCGGTAGTTCAACGGATAGAACGGAAGTTTCCTAAACTTTAAATAGAGGTTCGATTCCCCTCCGGGCTACAAAATTAAGCCAGGCAGTCGCCTGGCTTAATTTGTAGCCCTAATATCTTCGATAGATTGGGGGGCGTACCCCCCAAGCCCCCTGCCTTGCCGCCTTCGGCTCTAAATGTGCCCGGAGGGGAATTTTCAGGTTTTCCTGGAGATTCCACTTTTTTTATGCCGGGGACCTTCCCCGGGGAAATGGCAATCAATTTTTTGTTTAACTTTGTGTAATCAAACAAGGTTATACCATGGAAACAGAAAAGACACTTGTCATTTCACCGGAGCAGTTGCGCGGTTCTCTCGGCCTGAAAGGAAAGTTCGGGCTCTGGGTAGCCAAGCGTGTGATCAGGCTGCTGGATATCGACAGAGTTAATGATATACAATCCCGTTATCCGGATCTTAAGGGTCCGGCTTTTTCCGAAAAAGTACTGGAAGAGGTAGGGGTGAAGTATGAGATTCCGTCTCAGGATTTGGCGAATATTCCGGCCGAGGGCGGCTTCATCACTATCTCCAATCACCACTTCGGCAGTATAGACGGCCTCATTCTGAATTCCGTCGTGGGGTCCAGAAGGCCGGATTACAAGCTTCTCACCACTTTCCTTCTGGCGCTTATCCCCAGCCTGAAGGAAGCCTTCCTGCCGGTGGACAACCTCTCCGGCGGCAAGGCGGACGCCCGCAGCATCAACGGAATCCGTATGGCCCTTCGCCATATTGCCGACGGCGGTTGCATCGGCTTTTTCCCCGCCGGGGAAGTAGGTACATGGCAGAAGAAAAAGAACCGTCGGGAAGGCGGCTTCTTCACCATCCAGGACAAGCCCTGGGCAGACAATATCACCAAACTGATCAAGCGCTCCGGCCTGCCGGTCATCCCCATCTATTTCGAAGGAACCAATTCGCTGACATTCCATCGGCTGGGCCTCATTCACCCGCGTCTGCGCACGGTGCGCCTTATCCACGAGCTGTTCAACAAGCAGGGGACTACGGTGAAGGTCCGTATCGGCCGGCCCATTCTTCCCGAAGAGATGGAGGGCCGCGAGATCACGGAGCTCAGCTGGTATCTCAGGGGCCGATGTTATGCTCTGAAAAACGCGGAAGAATAAGAAATTATACGTATCTTTGCGGGATATGGGAAGAAGATCAACCGTTATAGCGGTAACTGCTTTGGCTCTGCTTCTGGCCGGTATCACGCTGGCTGTCATCCGGCTGTACAAGCCGGCCGGCCCCCGTGCCGGTGAAAAGAAGGTAGAAGCCTCCTGGCATATACTTGGCGCCATCCCCTCGGATGCCACCGCCGTCATCGTTTTCGACGGCTCCCCGAAGGCCGCCTCTTTCATGGAGGATTCCACGGCTTTCCTTCAGGGACTGCTGGCTCCCGGGAATCCTGCCTTCATGCGTTTCGTAAGCGCACTCGGCCGTCATCGTGTGGCGGTGTCCCTGCACAACAGCGGCTCCCTTGTCCCCCTTGTAGCGGCCGATGCAGAACCGGACTCAACCCTCCGGGCCCTTGCTGCCGGGGCGGGACTCAAGGTGCAGAGCGCCGGCGGATACCTGCTGGCCTCCCGCAGTGAAACCTTCCTGAACGCCGGCGCCCGCCAACTGGAGGAGGGCCATTCCATCCTGGGTACCCGTCATCTGCAGGACCTCGTGAGCCATGTCTCCGGCCCTGCGGTCATTCTGGTGGCCCACTCCCACGCTCCCAAACTGCTGCAGATGTTCGCCGGCAAGAGTCTTCAGCCCAAGGCTACTTTTGTCAAGAACCTTACGGCATGGAGCGCGTGGAGCATTGAATCCCTCAATAAGAAACAGATTGTAGTCAGCGGCCATTCCCTCCCGGGAGACGGCCCTGCCAGCTACTTCAAAGCCTTCAGCGGCGCCCCGGCCCAGAAACCGGAATTCCCGCAGGTGCTTCCGTATTATACCGCAACCGCCGTATCCGTTCCGGTAGGCAAGGTGGAGGATTACCTCGCCGCCCGCCGCGAGGAGGAAGACGGCCGCGGGAAACTTATCCCCTTCAACAAAGCGCTCAAGGCCAGAAATGTCCAGAAGCTGAGCGTCGAGGAGTGGTTTACGAGCCTTCAGCCGAAGGAAATCGTCCGCGCCCGTTTTGCCGATGAGAACGGCGTTGAACGGGAAGCCGTCCTTCTCCGCAGTGCCAGGGATCTGAAGCTGGGCGGTGAAACGCCCAATCTCTACCGCGGTGCCCTCTCTACCGTCCTGGGAGAGGATTTCGCGTTGCAGGACAGCGTCTGCGCCAGCGTGAATGGCCGATGGTCCGTCTTCTCGGACCTTCCCACCGTCCGCCTCTTCTGCGACAAGGGCTTCCTGGAGTACTCCCTGGAGGACCGCATGGAGGACGCCTCCGTGGAACTTCCGGACGGATTCGTGGCATATGCTTCCTTCTCGGACGATCCTTCCCTCTGCGGGAAGCTGTTCGCATCGGCCTTGTCGGCCCCTCTCCTTTCCTTCGTGAAGGGGGCGGGATACGCTCCTGCCGCGGCTTCCCTGGACCTTTCCGGAACACTGCCCGCCATGCGTGTCCAGCTGGAAACCAGGGCGCTGAAAGGTACCAAGGTGCAGGTGCTGGAGCGCGATACCGTCGTGGTCATCCCCGGCGGCCTGTTCCCCGTGACCAACTTTGCTACCGGAAAGACCAATTACCTTTACCAGAATTCCCATCAGTCCATCTGCCTGAGGGACGAAAACAACAAAGACGTCTGGGGTATTCCGTTCAAGGAAACCATCTGCGGCCGCGTGCAGACCATCGACTTCTACAATAACAAGAAACTCCAGTGGCTCTTCTGCGCTGGCAATAAACTGTACCTGATGGACCGTCTGGGCCGATGGGTGAACGGCTTCCCCGTAACCCTCCCGAAGCCGGTGCTGCTGGGCCCCGACGTGTACGATTTCACCGGTGCGGGCGGCTATACCGTCATGATTCTCCACAAGGACAATACGCTGCAAAGATATAATCTTCACGGAGAGGCTGTGGTCGGGTTCAAGGGAATCCGTGCGCCGGAGACCGTGAAAAATCTGCCGGAACTCCTTGAGGTGAACGGCAAACGCTACTGGGTGGTGCGCACCTCCATCCAGACACTTATCTACCCCTTCGAGGGTGGTGACCCTCTGTACAAGGCGGAGGGCGGAAAGATGCTCAAGCCGGACGGCCGCATCACTCCCACTTCCAAGGGCGTGAGCGCCGAGTGCTACGACGGCAAAGTCCGTGACATTAAATTGAACTAAAATCTTACCTAGAAGAATTAATAAAGATGGAATTTAAATCAGTAAACAAAACGCTTCAGGAAAGCATGGTCCGCAACTGGGACCGTCCTGCCCTTACCAACTACCAGGGCATGACGCTGGCCTACCGTGATGTGGCCCGCAGAATCGCCAAACTGCACATCGCCTTCGAGGAGTGCGGTCTCCGGAAGGGAGACAAAGTGGCTATCTGCTCGCGCAACCAGGCCAACTGGGGTGTCAGCTTCCTGGCTGCCATTACCTATGGCGCCGTCGCCGTGCCTATCCTGCATGAGTTCAAACCCGGCAATATCCACTATCTGGTCAACCACTCCGAGGCCCGTGTCCTTTTTGTGGACGACGTCATCTGGGAAGGCCTTTCGGCCGAAGAGATGCCGGACCTGTCCGTGGTTGTGCAGATCAATACCTTCAAGTTCCTGCATGCAGCCACCGAGGAACTGGCCCAGGTACGTGAGCACCTGAACGAGGACTTTGGCAAGCGTTATCCCAACAACTTCGAGCCCGAGGACCTCAATTACTATGAGGATTCCCCCGAAGAACTGGCCATCATCAATTATACCTCCGGTACTTCAGGCTTCTCCAAGGGCGTCATGCTGCCTTACCGTGCGCTGTACTCCAATATCGAGTTCGCCCACAAGGATGCCTGCCCCATGCTTGGCGCCGGCATGAATGTGGTGTCCATGCTCCCGTCGGCCCACATGTACGGCTTGATGTTCGAGTTCCTCTTCGAGATGACCATCGGCATGCACGTGCACTTCCTGTCCCGCGTGCCCAGCCCCAAGATCATCATGCAGGCATTCAGCGAGATTCATCCGGACATCATCATCGCCGTGCCGCTGGTGATGGAGAAGGTTTACAAGAGCAAGCTCAAACCCCTGCTGGACAAGACGCACATTTATCGTCGCATCCCCATCCTGGGCCCCACCATCGAAAAACGCTTCTGCACCGAGCTCACCAACGCTTTCGGCGGCAAGTTCGAGGAAGTGATCCTGGGTGGCGCAGCCTTCAATCCGGAAGTGGAGAAGTTCCTGAACAAAATCGGCTTCCACTATACGGTGGGATATGGCATGACGGAGTGCGGCCCCATCATCGGCTATGCCCACTGGGATAAGGTGAAAGTAGGTTCCGCCGGCCGGGCTGCCATGAACATGCAAATCCGCATCGACTCCTCGGATCCCGCCAACATCCCCGGCGAGGTGCAGGTGAAGGGCCCCAACGTGTGCCTGGGCTACTTCAAGAACGAAGAGGCCACCCAGGCTTCCTTCACGGAAGACGGCTGGTTCAAGACCGGTGACATGGGCGTTCTGGACCAGGACGGCTACCTGTTCCTGCGCGGCCGCTCCAAGTGCATGGTCCTGGGCCCTTCCGGCCAGAATATCTATCCGGAAGAGGTGGAGGCTACCATCAACAATTTCAACTACGTTGTGGATTCCCTGGTTATCGAGGACGACGGCGGCCTCACCGCCCTCATCTACCCCGACTGGCATCAGGGCGAACTGGACGGCTTCACCCGTGAGGACTTCAAGAAGCGCATCCAGGGCATGCTGCCCGCCATCAACGACGAGCTTCCCAAGTATGCCCAGGTGAAGAAGATCGAACTCATGCCCGAGGACTTCGAGCGCACGCCCAAGAAGAGTATCAAACGTTACCTCTATCAGAGAAACTAATGGCTAAATTCGACCACAGCTACCTGGAAATGGCCGAGGTGTGGGCCCAGAACTCCTACTGCAAGCGCAGAAAGGTGGGTGCGCTCCTCGTGAAAGACCGCACTATCATCAGTGACGGATACAACGGAACGCCTTCCGGCTTCGAGAATATCTGCGAGGACGAGAACGGTGTCACCAAACCCTATGTCCTGCACGCCGAGGCCAACGCTATCACCAAGGTGGCCAAAAGCGGCAACAGCAGCGAGGGCGCTACCCTCTATGTGACGGCCTCGCCCTGCGCAGAGTGCGCCAAGCTCATTATCCAGGCCGGTATCAAGCGTGTGGTCTATCGCGATGCCTACCGTCTCACGGACGGAATTGACCTTCTGAAGCGTGCAGGCATTGAAGTGGAACAAATCCAGTAGCCAAATGGACTCCGGAAAAATCAGACAAATCATTCAAGTAATACTGGGCGTCGTGATTGGCGCCCTTATTACCTTATTAATTGTCCGTTACAGGGACGCCAAACACCTGATCAACACCCGTTACTCGGATTGGCGCAAACTTAACCTGGTGCTGGACATGGTGGAGAAGAACTATGTGGATACCCTGGACCGGGAAGGCATGACGGATGCGGCCATCAATGCGGCGCTGTCCCAGCTGGATCCCCATTCCGTGTATCTCCCTCCCCAGCAGTTGGAGGCCTCGCAGGAGGAACTCGCCGGCAATTTTGACGGAATCGGCATCCAGTTCAATGTGCCCAACGATACGGCCATCGTGCTGGAGGTCATCCCCGGCGGTCCCTCCGAAAAAGTGGGTCTGATGGCGGGAGACCGTCTCCTGAAAGTGGATGATACGGTCATCGCCGGCGTCAAGTTCCCGCAGGACAGCATGGTGCGGCGCATCAAAGGCCCGTCCGGAACCAAGGTTACCGTCACCGTAAAGCGGGGGAGTGAAGTCATCCCCTTCGAGATCACCCGCGGCAAGATTCCCGTTCACAGCGTGGACGCCGCCTTCATGCTGAAGGACAGCGTCGGCTATCTGCGTCTCGCAAAGTTCTCCCGCACCACCTTCAAGGAGTGCCACGAGGCTGCGCTCAAACTGCAGGAGCAGGGAATGCGGCACCTCATTTTCGACGTGCGTGACAATTCCGGCGGCTATATGGACCAGGCCCTCCTGCTGTGCAACGATTTCCTCTCCCGCGGCGATACCCTTGTGTATATCGAGGGACTCCACCGTGCGCGGGAAGTCTATCAGGCCGATGGCCGCGGCTCCCTCCAGGACGTCGGCCTTACGGTACTCATCAGCGAGAATTCCGCATCGGCCAGTGAAATCTTCGCCGGTGCCATCCAGGACAACGACCGCGGAAGGATTGTCGGCCGCCGTTCCTTCGGCAAGGGCCTCGTGCAGGAACCTTTCTTCTTCAGCGACAACTCCGGCGTGCGCCTAACCGTGGCGCGTTACTATACTCCCAGCGGCCGATGCATCCAGAAACCCTACAGCGGAGACCGCGACTACGCCTATGATATATATTATAGGTATGCCGAGGGAGAAGTCTTCAGCGCCGACAGCGTGAAACTGGATACGGCCGATGTCCACCGCACCCGCGCCGGGCGCCTGGTCTATGGCGGAGGCGGCATTATGCCGGATGTCTTTGTGCCGGTGGATACCACCCGCGCCTCCGATTTCTACATCGCGTGTAACAAGAAGGCCACCCAGATGCGCTTTGCATCGGCCGTCTTTGATAAATACGCCCGTCGCCTGCAGGCCATCGTCTCCTTCGACGAGATGGATAAGTTCCTGGATGGGCTTAATTTGAAGGTGGAGTTCCCCTCCTACGCCCGCAGGCAGGACGGAATCCGCTGCACGGAGGCCGAATGGGACGAATCCGCCCCTTATCTGGTGCCCCAGCTGAAGGCGCTCATTTCACGCTATTCCAAATTGGGGGAGAACGCGTTCTACCGTTATTATCTTCCTGTCGATACTACCGTTGAGGCTGCTATAAAGGATTTGTAGCGCGCTTGTCATTCGACATTGACTTGCCTGCAGGCTTGCAAGATCTCTTGCTTCCTGCAGGCAATTTCTTTTTGTAAGTATGAATATTTTCATAAACTATTCATATTCTTACATTGTGAATAACCCATGAATATATTCATAGTTGTTTGGCATGATTTGGTTTCAATTCGTTGTTATATTGCGTGTTTAGCTACCTTTTAGCAATCTGCCGAAAAATCGGGATGAATAAAAAACAGAAAAAATTCAATAACATATTGTAGTTTTTAAAATAATATCACTATATTTACGAGCCGAAAAACCCCATTGGGTGGTAAGGTTTACCTGGTCCAACTTTCAATCCGTAACCTGATAGCAGGCTCTGGGTTAGTTTTATTAGTATTAGTAAGTGTATCAAAATAATCTATTATGAAAACTACAAAAATTGCAGTAGCTGCAATGACGGTGTTTTGCGCCGCTTCTCTCGTGTCTTCATGTGTAAAGGCCGGAAAAGAGAAAGAACCGGCGGCACAGCCCGAAACGGAGTTTACCGTTTCTCTGAACACCGTTGAGGCAGATTACGCCGAAGTTGTGGTTCGTCACACCGGCGCCAAGGATGTTACCTGGTTCGGTTTCGTTACAGATGATGTCACCACCTCCGAGCAGGATCTCATCAATGCTCAGGTGGCCCATCTGGACAAAAAATCCCTTCACGTGGGCAATGCCCAGACGGTGGCCGTCCGCAATCTCAGCGAGACGTCCAACTATCGTTACATCGCTTTTGCCGTCAAGGACGGAAAAGAGGTGTTCGGCAAACCGGGCAGCGTTTCCTTCTCTACTTCTCCCAACCTCAAGGTTACTTTCACCGCCGAGGCTACCGAGGTGAAGTACAACGAGGCCAGCTTTACCATCGGCCACGCCGGATACGAAGCGCTCACTTACACCTGCTTCGTGACCACCGATTCTGCAACTTCCGCTGCGCAGCTGGCCCAGTCGGACTTCGCTTCCAATGTGACCGAAGGAAAGCTGAATGAAGGAGTTGTCCTTCTGTCCGGCAACTCCCAGACGGTCACCATCGACGAGCTGGACGATGAAACCAGTTACCGTCTCATCGTTTACGGTATCCTCGACAACAACGGCACGTACATTTATTATGGTACCCCGGCAGATTGCGCATTCGCTACGCCTATCGATCTGTCCACCGTTAAGTTTAGCGCCAAGGCTACCGATGTTACCAATACGTCGGCCAGCATTGTGGTTGGCTACAGCGCATCGGTAGATAACCTCACCTGGTACGGCTTCCTCACCGAGGATCTGACTTCCGAGGCGTCCGCCCTTATCTCCTCTAAGGTCGCCGGCATCAACGAATCCGATTGGCAGACCGGTCCCAAGACGGTATCCCTGACAGACCTCACCAAGGACACGGAGTACCGTTATATCGTGACTGGTATCAATGCGGATGGTGTATATGGCGTTGCTGCTGAGGTGCAGTTCAAGGCTTATGTGTATGAGGCCGCCTATGGCGAATACATCGGCACCTGGACTATGACGGGAGCGGACAATGTGTACGACTTCACCATCGAAAAGAAGGTGGAGGGCCAGAGCTACACCATCAGCGGACTTAGCGGCGCCACCGTGGCGAGGTATGGTATCGATACTCCGCTTGTCGTTGAGGCTGTTTATGCAAACGGTATCCTGTCCATCGCCTGCCAGGCCATCAGCGCGTCCTACGTGGATCCTTCTGATAACAAAACTTATGTAGATATGTTCTGCGGATTGTATAAGTCCGGCGACCAGAATATTGTAGATGTGGATGAAGGAGGTATCGTGGCCAAATTCATCTTGTCCGCCGAAGGCACCATCGAAGTTGTTCCCGGTGTGACCGCTGATGGAGGCGAATTTACCGCAATGCGTTTCTTCCAGGTGGCTGTCTCCGGCGATGATATCTATTCTCAGGATTCCAAGGGTACGTCGCTGCCCAATGTGGCAACGCCTGCCGCCGCCGCTTCCGAGGCTTATAACAAGTGGCTGGGAGACTGGACCATCGGCGGTGTTCCCATGCACATTGAGAAGGCTACCGTGAACGCCACTTACAAGATGACCGGTTTCCAGAATGACTTCTACGCCATTGTTGCCTTTGACAGCGCTACCGGAAACATCGTGTTTAACCACATGCAGCAGGATTACACCGTCAATTCCCAGGACGGAGACACATACCAGATGTTTACGACGGGTATCAACAGCCTCAATTATGTGGCAGTCCGCAGCGGAGACGACACCTCGCTGGCCATCTTCAGCCTGAACAGTGCCGGTACCAGCGGCACCGTAACGGGTGTCACGTACGAACATCCCACCGGAGGCCAGACCACGGTTACCGAGATTGGCCTGTATGGTTATAACGCCGCTGCAAGCAAGTGGACCAAGTGGACTGGCTGGAATTACTTCACCCTGCCTTGCAATATTGCCAAGGGCAGCAGTACCAGCTCCGTTCCCACCGCCTTCAATACCGTGCCCGGTGTTGATGTCCAGCGCATCAGCCGCACCAAGGAAGCGAGCGTGTTTTTCAGCAGAATTCAAAAGTAACGATATATGAAAAAAATCAGATTTTTTATCGCGGCATTCCTGATGGTTCTCGCAGCCGCCATCGCACAGGCCCAGCCCAAGACGGTGAAGGGTACTGTCGTGTCCGCTGCGGACGGTGAGCCCCTTGTGGGCGCCACCGTCACCATCGACGGAAATACGAAGTATTACGCGATCACCGACCTGGACGGTAATTTCCAGATTAACAATGTACCCTCCGGTGCCAAGTATGTCATTGCCAACAACATGGGATACAAGGACACGAGCGTTCCCGTCGCCGCCCAGGTGACCATCGTCATGGAGGAGGATGCTAACGTACTGGAAGCCGCTGTGGCAACCGGTATGTACACGGTGGACCGCCGTCTGAACACCGGTTCCACCGTTAAGATTGACGCCGCCGAAAGCAATATCGCCGGTATGGCCGATATCTCCCGTTCCCTGGAAGGCCGCGCTGCCGGTGTGTCCGTGCAGAACGTTTCCGGTACCTTCGGTACGGCTCCCAAGATCCGTGTCCGTGGTGCCACCTCCATCTACGGTTCCTCCAAGCCGCTGTGGGTGGTGGACGGTGTAATCATGGAGGACGTCGTGGATGTTTCCGCCGACGAACTTTCCTCCGGTGATGCCAGCACCCTGATTTCCTCCGCTATCGCCGGCCTGAACTCCGACGATATCGAGACCTTCGATATCCTGAAGGACGGTTCCGCTACGTCCATCTATGGCGCCCGTGCCATGGCCGGCGTTATCGTCGTCACCACCAAGAAAGGTAAGGCCGGCCAGACTCATCTGAGCTATACCGGTGAATATACCTATCGCCTGAAACCTTCCTACAACACCTTCAACATCATGAACTCCCAGGAGCAGATGGAAATCTACCAGGAGTTGCAGCAGAAGGGTTTCCTTAATTATGCAGAAACGGCCAATGCTTCCGCGAGCGGTGTTTATGGCAAGATGTACCAGCTTCTCACCCAGTATGACGCCACTTCCGGTAAGTTCGGTCTTGAGAACACGGAGGCTGCCCGCAACGCTTACCTTCGCGCCGCCGAATACCGTAACACCGACTGGTTTGACATCCTGTTCAACAACAGTATCCAGCATAACCACTCCCTGAGTGCTTCCGGTGGTACCGAGAAGGGTAACTACTACGCCTCCCTCTCCATTATGCAGGATCCGGGTTGGACCTTGCAGAGCAAGGTGTCCCGTTACACGGCCAATATCAACACTACCTACAAGGTTTCCGATAAGGTTTCCGTCGGTCTCATCAGCAATGCTTCCTACCGTAAGCAGCGCGCTCCCGGAACTCTTTCCAGCGACACCGATGAGGTGAACGGAACTGTCAAGCGTGACTTTGATATCAACCCTTACAGCTACGCCCTCAATACGTCCCGTACGCTGGACCCCGATGAGTTTTATACCCGTAACTATTCTCCCTTTAACATTATCCATGAGCTCAATAACAACTATCTGGATCTGAGCGTGATGGATATCCGTGTCCAGGGAGAGGTGAAATACAAGCCCATTCAGCATCTGGAGTTAGGCGCACTGGCTTCCTATAAGTACACCGGTACTTCCCGTGAGCATCTTGTAAATGACGCCTCCAACCAGGCAATCGCTTACAGGCAGATGCCTACGTCCGTTATCCGTGATTCTAACCCTTTCCTTTACAAGGACCCCGATCATCCGTTCGACCTTAAAAAGACAGTCCTTCCCGAGGGTGGTTTCTTTACTAGAGATTCCAACGAACTGAACGGATGGGATTTGCGTCTGTCCGCCAATTACAGCAACACCTTCAACAACGACCATATCGTCAACGTGTATGGCGGTATGGAGGTTAACAGCATTGACCGTCACGGCTCAACCTTTACCGGCGCCGGCATGCAGTTCGAACTGGGCGAGGTTGCTGCTTTTGACTACAACTACTTCAAGAAACTCCAGGAAGGTGGCATGCAGTACTTTGAGCTGCATAACCGTCACGACCGCAGTGCTGCCTTCTTCGCCAATGCCACATACTCCTACAAGGGAAAGTACACGTTCAATGGCACGGTTCGTTATGAGGGTACCAACCGCCTGGGTAAATCTCGCCAGGCCCGTTGGCTCCCTACCTGGAACATCTCCGGTTCCTGGAATGCTCATGAGGAAGATTGGATGAAGGCTCTTTATCCCACGTTCTCTCACTTGAGCCTGAAGGCTTCCTACTCCCTTACGGGTGACCGTGGCCCTTCCACCGTGACTAACTCGCAGGTCGTTATCCGGGCAGCTACACCCTACCGTCCTTTTACCGCCGTTCAGGAAACCGGTTTGGAGATTGAGGATTTGGCCAACTATGAGCTCACCTACGAAAAGAAGCATGAGTTCAACGTTACGCTCGAGGCTGGTTTCTTCGACAACCGCATCAATGTCGTCGCCGACTGGTACACCCGTGAGAACTTTGACCTGATCGGTCCCGTTAACACGCAGGGTATCGGTGGCGGTGGTATCGTAAAGATGGGTAACTCCGCTTCCATGCACTCCGATGGTATGGAACTCTCCCTCTCCACAACCAATATCAAGACGCGCGACTTCAGCTGGACCACCAGCTTCATCTACTCCCACTCTTACAATGAAGTGACCAAGCTGGAGAACACCTCCCGTGTTCTTTCCATGGTGAGTGGTTCCGGTTTTGCAAAGAAAGGTTATCCTGTGCGCAGCCTCTTCTCCATTCCCTTTACTGGCCTGAATGAAGAAGGTCTCCCCACCTTCATCAATGAGAACAAGCAGCCGACGATTGCTGAATTCAACTTCCAGGCTTCTGAGCCCGAGAAACTGGAGTATCTGGAGTATTCCGGCAGCATCGATCCCACCGATGTGGGTTCCTTCGGCAACATCTTCGCCTGGAAGGGATTCAAGCTGAACGTCTTCTTTACGTATTCCTTCGGAAATGTAGTCCGTCTGGATCGCGTCTTCAAGAATTCCTATAGCGACCTGGATTCCATGCCCCGTGAGTTTGCAGACCGTTGGACTGTGGCCGGCGATGAAGCGATCACTACCATTCCCGTGATTCCCAGCTCCTGGCAGAACCGCTATTACAGAGAAAAGAATCAGTATCTGGACCGTGCTTATAATGCTTACAACTATTCCACCGATCGTGTGGCCAAGGGAGACTTCATCCGTCTCAAGGAGATTTCCCTGGCGTATGATTTCCCCAAGCAGGTGGCAAAGAAGCTGGGCGTTGGAAGCCTGGGCATGAAAGTGCAGGCCACCAACCTCTTCCTCCTGTACTCTGACAGTAAGTTGAACGGCCAGGATCCGGAGTTCTTCAATACCGGTGGTGTCGCCCTGCCTATGGCAAAGCAGTTCACTTTCACCCTTAAGATCGGTCTTTAATTTAATTGGCTCAATAATATGAAAACTAAATATATTTTCGCTGCGTCCCTGATGCTCTTGGGCCTTGCTTCCTGCGACAAGTTCCTGGATGTGATGCCCGATAACCGCACCGAGCTGGATAGCGCAGACAAAATTCGCAGGCTGCTTGTAACTGCATATCCTTCTGTTGATTATCTCTTCTTCAACGAACTGATGTCCGACAACAACGAGAATCTGGGCGATAACAATCCCTACACGGATGTTATCTACGATCAGATTTACTCTTGGAGTGATGTGACGGAGGATTGGTTCGCTTGCCCTGCATGGGTGTGGGAGAATTGCTATCGCGCCATTGCTTCTGCCAACCAGGCTCTCCTGACGATGGAAGAGAAGGGAGGCGCCGAAGCCATTGGCTGCCAGGCGGAAATGGCGGAAGCCCTCATCTGCCGTGCCTTCTCTCATTTTATCCTTGTCAACACGTTCTGCATGAACTATAACCCGGAGACCTCTGACACGGATCTGGGCATCCCCTACATGACAAGATCGGAGACCACCTTGAATCCGAAATATGAGCGTGGAACCGTGGCCGAGGTTTATCAGCATATCGACGAGGATATCCAGGCCGCTCTGCCTTATCTGTCGGACTCTTATTACAAAGTCCCTCAGTATCATTTCACGAGGAAGGCAGCCAATGCTTTTGCTGCTCGTTTCTACCTCTTCTATGAAAAGTGGGAACAGGCCGAGAAGTATGCCGATGCGGCACTGGGTGCTATGCCCCGGCTGCGTGATTTGAAGAAATTCAGCACCATCACTCGTGACTTTGATGCGTGGTGCGACCAGTTCATCAGCCCCTCCGAGAAAGCCAATCTGCTCATGCTTGGCGCGAACTCGATTTACGGGCGGTCTTATTGCAAGGCCGCGGGATATTGTGAGAAATATTCTCATACTCGCTATACGGCCAATAATGAAGACCTTTTTGCTGCCAATATCTGGGGCAATACAGCAGGTTTTGGTTCCGCAAGTCTGTACTATATGCCTCCGGCACAGTACAGCGGAAACAACTTTGACAAAGTAACCACCTGGAGAATCAACGAGCATGCACAGATTGCAGATGCTGTTGCCGAGACAGTTACTCCTTTTATGTTCTTCCCGGCCTTGACCATTGATGAAACCCTGCTGGTCCGTGCGGAGGCCCGTGTGCTTCAGGGCAAGTATGAAGAGGCTGCCGAGGACCTTACTCTCTGGATGCAGAATAATATCAAAACCGAGATGGTCCTCACGCCGGAGAAAATCCTGGCGTTCTACTCCGACCACGGTGATTTCACCTATGCAACCTGGGATAATTCCACCATCAAGAAGCATCTGAATCCCGCTTTCTATATCGGCGCCGAGAATGGTCTTCGTGAGTGCATGATCCAGTGTGTGCTGGGCTTCCGCCGCATCGAGGGCTTCGCCCTTGGTCTGCGCTGGTGGGATGTCAAGCGCTACGGCATCGAAATCTGGCGCCGTACCATGAATGCCAATGGTACTCCCGGGCGTCTGGATGATGTCCTTCTGAAGGATGATCCCCGTCGTGCCATTCAGTTGCCCATGCAGGTTATCGATGCAGGTCTTGAAGCCAATCCCCGCAACAAGTAATCAAGGAGGAAAGTAATATGAAAAAATATATCAAGTATTTTGCTGTCGCGGCCGCTTCTGTTTTGGCCCTTGCCTCCTGCAAGCAGGAGCAGCTTAACCAGGAGAGCGTCATCAAGGACAGCCGTGCTGAACAAACGGAGTTTGACAAGTGGCTGGCTAACAATCTGCTCAATCCGTACAATATTCAGATTAAGTACCGTTATGAGCTGATGGAGACCAACTTCTCCTATTGGACAACTCCGGCAGACTACGAGCAGTCTATCATCTATGCCCATCTTGTCAAGTACCTGTGCGTTGATACCTATGACGAGGTTGCCGGTACCACTTTTACCTGCAAGTACTTCCCGAAGTTGTTCTTCCTGGAAGGAACCTTCCATTATGACAACAACGGTCAGATGATTCTGGGTACTGCCGAAGGTGGACGTAAGATTTTCCTGGGCGGCGTGAATCACCTTCGCGGTGTGCTTGAAGAAGCACAGGAAGCGCAGGACGCCGGTACACTTAATGAATTTTACTTCAAGACCATCCACCACGAGTTTACCCACATCCTGAACCAGACCAAGGATTTCACTCCGGACTACAAGATGATCTCGGGTACTGATTATGTGCTGAATGCGTGGGATGAGACGAATCGTACGACTTACCTGAAATTTGGTTTCATCAGCCAGTATTCGCAGCATTCCGACCGGGAGGATTTCGCCGAGATGCTTTCTACCTATGTTATCAACACGCCTCAGCAGTGGAACGCCTGGATGAGCCAGGCAGGAACGGAAGGCGCAAAGAAGATTGAACAGAAGCTCGAGATGGTCCGCAGTTATATGCTGGAAGCCTGGGATATCGATCTTGACGAGCTTCGCGACGTAGTTCTTCGCCGCACCGACGATGTCCTTGCCGGCCGTGTGAACCTTACCGATTTGACTTTTTAGAACATGATGTCTATGAAAACCAAATACTTATTTGTTTTTGCTGCACTTGCTGCCGTTTTTTCCTGCCAGAAGCCGGAAAAGGTCTTCGATGAGCCCTCATCGACGCGCATGGAGAAATTCCTGGACAATGTTCAGAAAGTGATCTCTGAGTCGGAGAACGGCTGGTACATGGCTTATTACACAAAGCACGAGAATACTGTTGGTGCAGGAAGCATCTACACCATTCAGTTTGATAAACCGGGTGCCGGCAAGGCCACCATCTTTCATGAGGAGGTAAAACCTGCCGAAGGTTGGGGAGACACTTGCACGTACAAACTGACCCGCGATGAAGGTCCCGTACTTTCGTTCGATTCTTACAATGTGGCCATGCATTATTATGCCACATCTTCCGGTCAGTTCTACCAGTCCCGTGGCGGCGACTTTGAGTTCTGCATTGTCAGCGCCTGTGCAGATTCTGTCGTGATGCGTGGAAAAAGAACTCACAACACCTACAAGATGTATCCGCTGGCGGAAAAGGCCGATGCCTATATCGAGAAGATTCACGACATGGCCGCATCCCTTTCTGTAGGATTGCTTGAGACGGAGATTACCGGCGGTCTTGTGGAGATGTCAATTGATTACAACAAGCGTACGATTTCCATCGGACGCAAGGGTTCCGAGCAGAGCGAAATTGTCGATGTCCCTTTCATCATCACTCCTACCGGTTTCAAACTGTATGAGACCCTGGATTTCCAGGGCGTCAAGTTTAAAGACTTCGTGTATGATGCAGATGCGATGTCCCTTACTTCCAACGGGATCACCTTTAATATGATTGTTCCCGAGGGATATATGGCTTACAATCGTTTCCTCGGAAAATACAAGATGACCGTGGGCGCTGCCGGCGTAGGTCCTCTGAATGTTGAGATTGTTAAAGATGTTGTCGGTCGCAGTTACAAGCTCAAGGGCGTGAATCCCAAGTACGATATCAGTTTGAATTATAATGCCGGCCAGGGCGCCTTGAACTGGATGTCCCAGGTTGTGGGAACCACAGAGCAGGGACACGTAATCTGGCTCTGCGCCTGGGCGGTGCTCAATGGTCAGGACGGAACATTTACATGGTCGGATACTGTTGGAATGCGTTCCGTTGCCGACGACATCAACAAAGAAGACTTTGTCCTGAGTATGGTGGACTTCGGCACCCTCTCGGGCAACGTGGTTGACTCCTACATCATGTTTGACCTGACCGAGTATCAGCAGAGCAATACCGTCAATCAGACATTGCCTACCTCCTGGTACTTCCCCGGCGGTAACTACCGTCTTACCGGTCCCATCACCCTTGCCAAAATAGTGGAGGAATAGATCTATGAAAAAAGTTTTTACCATTATAAGTGTTGCCGCGCTGCTTCTTCTTGCTTTCTCCTGCAAAAAGAACGGTTACGAGATTCCGGAAAAATATAAGGTTGCAGAGGAGCTCTCCGTCAAAGGAAGCGCTCATGTGGAGTTTGGAGCTGCCGGCGGCAGCCAGTCCCTTTCTGTTTTGCACAACAGCGAGGCCGTTACCGTCAAGGCAGACGCCGAGTGGGTGAACGTTTCGGCTTCCGACCAGAATGTGATTATCTCCTGCGACGAAAACTTTGCCTTGACTTACCGTTATGCGCAGGTTACCATTTCGTCATCTGGCAAATCCTGCAGTATTCAGGTGAAGCAGAACGGCGTTACCAATGAATACCTCTGGGAGGAATCCTACTCCTTTGCCGCTGCCGGCGGAGAGGTTGCCCTGAAGTATCTTCCCACTACCCTCTCCATCAAACTTAAGGTGGAAGGAAGCGAGTGGATTACTGCAGCTGCGACGGATAATACACTCAAAATCCTGGCCGCCAAAAACGAAACCGGCGAAGCGCGTACGGGCAAGGTTACCTGGCAGGCCGGTGAGGATATCCGTGAGATCGTGATTACCCAGGCCAAGGGTAACGGCGGCGGTGGCGACGAACCGGGTGAAGTGACTTATGCTTCCTGGATTGGCAGCTGGAGTTCCTCGGCAGGAACCCTGGTGATTTCCGAATTGAGCGAGGCGGATCATATCTATCTCATGTCTTTCGAACAGTTTGGAGAGCAGAATGTCCCCGCATTCTTTAATGAGGAAACCGGCGCACTGGAGTTCTATGCGTATGAAATTGGAACAGAAGGGAATTGGACCTATTGGTTCTGTTCGGTTGACTCCGAAAATTATATTGAGACGGGCGGCCCCAACGATGACATCATGCTGGCGTCCGCTACCCTGAATGCGGCCAAGACGGCCTTCACCATCAAAGGAAACGAATACACGGCTGTTTACAACGGGACTCCCTACGATGAGGTTATCGTCAAGCTTGTTGTTGCTGGATATCTTTCTGAGAAAGAGGGTGATAAATCTGTCGGCTGGTACTCCTTCAACAATATGGAACCGGTTGATTTGCCCGCAGCATATATAAAGGCCGGAACCACTTCCGTGAAAAACACCCCGTTGGTACTTGCTCCCAAGTATGGCATTTCTTCTATAAAACAGTTTCAGACGCGTTAACTGAATGAGAAAAGTCTGTTGGATAATTGTATGCACGGCGCTTGCTTTTTCCTGCACGCGTGAAATGCCTCAGCATGTGTCCGCTCCCGCGATGAAAGCGGGAACGGGCACAGTGGAGGCGTTACCGCAGACGGAACTTGGCGTAGAACCCGGTGTGGCCATTGTCTATCTGGATAAGTCTTTCTCCGCGAAGGCCGAGAAAGGGGAGGCCGCAAAGCGCCTTCCGCAGCAGCTGAAGGTGACCTCCATGACGCGACTCTTCCCTGACGCAGGGGAGTGGGAGCCTCGTACCCGGGCCGCCGGCCTCCACCGCTGGTATGTGGTGAAATATGACAAGAGCGTTTCCTCCGATGAGGCCTTGCAGGCCCTGGAGAATACTGCAGGTGTCCAGATCGCGGAACCCAGCCGCATCATCCGTCCGGAGGTTACCATCAACGACCCTTACTGGAGCCAGATGTGGGGTGTGAACAATACTGAATACCAGGGCTATGACATCAACGTCAAGGCCGTTTGGGACCAGTATGGTACCATGGGTAACCCTTCCGTCACCGTCGGTGTTGTGGATGGCGGTATCTCCCTGAATCATCCCGACCTCAAAGCCAATATCGCCGAGAAAGGCCATTACAATTATGTGGATGGCAAGGATGGCGCAAGTGGCATCGCAGATCATGACCACGGAACGCATGTCGCCGGCACGATTGCGGCCGTCGGCAATAACGGCGTCGGTGTCATCGGCGTGGCCGGTGGTAACGCGGCAGCCGGTAAGCCGGGCGTGAAACTTCTTTCCCTGCAGGTGTTCAAAACCCTCCCCAATGGTCAGGATGCTACGGCTTCCAACTTCGCAAGAGCCATCAAGGAGGGCGCAGACAGAGGCGCTGTCATTTCCCAGAACAGTTGGGGAAACTACTTCGATTTCAACGATGACGGCTATGTTTCCGGTTATGAGCTGGAGTATGCCCGCAATGCCCATGAGCATCCCGATGCTTCGTTTGTGCAGGCCGTGGAATACTTTAACAAGTATGCCGGCTGCGACAACGCGGGTAATCAGCTGCCGAACTCTCCCATGAAGGGTGGTGTAGTTATCTTTGCCGCCGGGAATGAGAATATTCCCTACGGCTCTCCGGGTAACTATGAGGGTTGTATCTCTGTCGGCGCCATCAACAAGAACGGTAGTCGTGCCTCCTTCTCCAACTACGGAGACTGGGTAGACATCTGTGCCCCCGGTGTGGGCGTGTATAGCACCTATCTGAATGGCGGTTATATCGCGTATAGTGGTACTTCCATGGCCTGCCCGCACGTGAGCGGTGTCGCTGCCCTTATCGTCTCCCACTTTGGCGGTCAGGGATTCACGGCCGAAGAGCTGCGCACGCGCCTGATCCAGGGTGCCCGTCCCATTGCTGCCACGACTGGCAGCAAACCCATTGGCCCTATCGTGGATGCGATGGGCTCGTTTCAGGTGAATGGCTCCGGTGCGCAGGCGCCTGATGCGGTCACTGAGTTCACCGTTTCTCCGGTCGGCCACAACATCAAGGTGGATTTCAAGGCTGTCGAGGCATACGGCTACATGGTCGTGGCTTCCCGTTCTGCATCCTCCCTGGAGAAGGTATCCTATGACAATCCTGCCAGCGATATCTCTTACGCCAGCAAGGTGCTGATGAACGTCGAGCCTGGCTCCGACCAGAATATCGTGCTGACCGGCCTCACTCCGGATAAGGATTACTATGTGTCAATCGTTGCCTACAGCTACGACCGGAAGTATTCCCAGCAGGCTTCTGTCAGAAAAGTACATACAGCCGTGAATATGGCTCCCGTCATTGATATTCCGGATTATCCCGAGCAGGGCTTCGAGTTTGAGCATTATCAGAATGTTTCCCTCCCTGTCAGTTTCTCCGATCCGGATGGAGATCCCATTACGGTAGATCTTCATAATGTCGGTACGGGCCGCGCCCAGTTGGAATCCAACAACGGATCCTCCGTCCTTTACAATTTCCAGCTCGTGTGCATGCTCTCCCAGCCCAAGACCTATACGGCTGTGATTACCGCAACCGATGAGCTGGGTGCCCAGAAGAAGATGAATATCATCTACACCGTCAAGCCCAATACCGAACCTAAGGTGTTGGCTACTCCCTCGACTGTCCTGTTGGACGGTTCAGGAAAGACGATCACGCTGGACCTTTCCGAGTACCTTCAGGATCCTGACGGCGAGACTCTTTCTTACAAGGTGTCTTCCAGCAATCACTCTGTGGCTACTGCCAGTGTGGAAGGAACCGTCCTGACGGTAACGTCCGCTTCCGATGGTGTCTGCAAGGTGAAAGTGACTGGTTTCGACCATGACGATAAGAGGGCTGTAACCGAGTTCTCCGTGCTGGTGAAGCCAGAGGACGCCGGTGAGGTGTTCATTACCGGGCAGACTGTCCTGACCAAGGGCAACCTGACCGTGATTCCCGGTGTCGAAGAGGCTCCCACTACGGTGCGCCTGATTTCCTCTTCCGGTGTCGTGGTTTACGAGCATTCCGGCAACCACAGCGTGGATACCCCGATTGTCCTCAGCGTGGACAACCTGGCTCCCGGCTATTATACCCTTGAAGTAACCTACAAGGACCAAGTTTATACCTTTACCATTGTCAAACGATGAAAATCCGTCATTGCATACTTCTCGCTTCCGCACTGCTGTTTCCCTGGTCTCTCAAGGCCCAGGAGCAACTGCCGGCCAACGAGGTCTTCGAGTTCCTGAGTTTCCCCCGCGGGGTGGCTCAGACGGGCATGGCGGGTGCCGGCAAGTCGCTGCTCTCCGAATCGACGGCCCTTGCTGCGTTTGACAATCCTGCCGTGCTTCCCTTCGCTCTGAACCACGTGGACGCGACGGTCATTTATGGCCGATGGGCTCCCGCCCAGACCAACACCCTCAGCAACAACCTGGGTGGTGGCGTTTCCGTCCGCCTGGGCAAGGGCTTTGCCGTGTCTGCGGCCGTTATCAACCAGGCTCACGCTGAGGTTGACTTCGGCGGCGAGAACGGTAAGTTCTCTCCCAAGGACCTCATCGTCGCTTTCGGCGCCGGTGCTTCCTTCGGTGAGTACGTGAGCGTAGGTGTATCGGCCCGTCTGGTGCAGCAGCAGGTGATGGCGGACTATAAGCTTTCTTCCACCGCTATCACGGCCATGATTCAGTACCACAAAGATGCCCTCAATGTGGCGGCTGGCCTGGCCAACCTGGGCGCGGGTGTCAAGTCGGAGAACGACAATGTGTCGTCCCTGCCTTCATCGGCCCGTGTGGCTGCTTCCTATGAACTGCCTGCCGGCCCCGGCGCGCTGACCTGCGCACTGGATGCCGACTACTACTTCAGCGGCAAGATCGGCGTTTCCGCCGGTGTCGCTTACGGTTTCAAGGACATGCTCTTTGCGCGTGCCGGTTACCGTTACGCTTCTGCGGGCGCTGCTTTTCCTTCTCACCTGGCCCTGGGCCTGGGTGCCAAGTGGAAAGGTTTTGGCCTGGACGTCTCTTACCTGACAGCTAATGCGCAGATCGGGAATTCCCTCTGCCTGGGCATCAGCTGCCGTTTTTAACCGATAATTAATTATTAACCCAAAAATATTAATCATTATGAGAAAATCCATTTGGACTGTACTGCTCACTGCGCTGGTCGCGCTCGTGGCAGTAGGCTGCGCCAAGGAGGCCGATCTCTCTGACCTCAAGAACAAGGTCACGGATCTGGACAAGCGTGTTACCGCCCTCGAAGATGCAGTCGCAAAGATCAACAATGTGACTATTCCCGGTTTTGAGAGCCTGGTGAATGCTGTTCAGAACAAGATCTCCATCGTGTCTGTCGTTGAGGGAGATGGTGAGTACACCATCAACTTCTCTGATGGTACTTCCGCTACCATCAAGAACGGCAAGGATGGTAACGACGGTAACGACGGTAATGACGCCGTCGCTCCTGAAGTCAGCATCACCCTGGGTGAGGACGGTATCTACTACTGGACCGTCAACGGCCAGCTGCTGAAGGACGAAGCCGGCAACCCGCTGCCTGTTACCGCCAAGGGTGACAAGGGTGACCAGGGTATCCAGGGCGACAAGGGTGATAAAGGTGACAAGGGTGATGATGGTATCACTCCTCTGTTCGGCACCAGCTCCGAAGGTAAGGTTATCGTTTCCTACGACGGTGGCGAGACCTGGAAACCCCTCGGGTTCAGCGTTATCGATGGCAGCGCCTTTACTTCCGCTTACATTGATGATGAAAAGTCTACCGAGGACTATATCGTTCTCGTCGTTGGCGAGACCGAGGTTCAGATCCCCAAGGAGAAGACCTTCAGCCTGCATATCATCTATAAGGGTGATCTTACTAGCGTCGGTGCGTATGCGGGAGAAACCATTGGCCTTGAATACGAGGTTGAAGGTGCGTCTTCCGACGACAAAGTGACGGTGGATGTCCTCTGCACTTCTTCGAATATTACCGCCAAACTTCAGCAAGTTGATGACCTGAGCGGTTATATCATTATCAAGGTTCCCGAAGCCGACCCTGAAGCTGCCACCCCTGCCAAAGTCGAGGGTAAGGTTTTTGTCTTCGCCGACAATAACAAGGGTAAGACCAATATCAAGGTTATATCCTTGGAAGATGGTAGCATTGCTGCTGTTGCTGACGTAAGCGCTCAGGCCCCTGCTGCTGGTGGTGAGTTTGAGCTCACCGTGACCACTAACAGAGAGTATAATGTCAATATGGATAGGGCAACAGCAAGGTGGTTGTCTGTCGTTGAAACCAAGGCCACTCACGAGGACAAGCTGAAGATTGTCGCTGCGGAGAATAAGACGGGATCATACCGGGTTGGTGTTGTTTCTATTAATGATGACATTACCGGTGAGCTCATCAAAGATTTCACCGTGGTTCAGCAGCCTTCTGATAAGGTGGCTACGGATATCGCTTCCGTTCGCAAACTTGCAGATGGTGCATCGGTTGCGGTTAAGGATGCAGTTGTTCTTGCCGCGTCCAAGAACGGTGTGCTTGTGGGAGATGAGAAAGGTGGCTACATTTATGTAGCTCTTAAGGACAATGTCGCCGTGGATCGTGGTGATGTGGTTTCTTTCACCGGTGTGAAGAAGACCGATGAAACCACCGGCGCAACCTATGTTGAAGTTAGTGTCATCGAAGATGACGATTATGAGGGCGTGATTCCTGATCTTGCTGTCACTCACTATAGCATCGCTTCTCAGCAGAAAGGCTCTACTAGCATTCATACCACTTTTGTTGCATCTTTTGATAAGGATTCGGAAACGGGCGTATATGTCGCAGTCGCTTTCTATGGTGACACTTTTGTTGTGGCAGATCCCCTCGGTAGTTTTGCAAACCTTGAGGAATTTGATGGAAAGCAGGTAATCGTTGAAGGTTACACGAATGGTGGCATCCCTGCTACTGAAGAGACTCCTGGTGTATTTGAGTTCATTCTTACAGGAATTAAGGAGCTGAAGTATACCGA
>JAEEGI010006740.1_pt1 | contig 25895 bp, 18 predicted proteins | sample 8958751 | NCBI WGS metagenome assembly JAEEGI01 (sample SAMN16246545, study PRJNA631951) | gut metagenome | biome: gut microbiome; feature: rumen; material: KS-attached | host: Bos | place: Iran: Karaj | collected 2018-10
AGGGTGATGCGTTCGCCCACGGCGTTGCTGGTCCACACGTTTTTGAAAATCTGTTCTTTATTGTTGTAAATCACGCTGTTGGCGGCATTCACAATATTCTGGGTGGAACGGTAGTTCTGCTCCAGCTTGAACTGCTGTGCCGACGGGTAGTCGCGTTTGAAATTTAGGATATTCTGTATGTTCGCACCACGGAAAGCGTAGATACTCTGGGCGTCGTCGCCGACCACGCAGATATTTTCGTAGCGGGCAGCCAATTTCTTGACAATCAGGTACTGGGCGAAGTTGGTGTCCTGATACTCATCCACGAGGATGTAGCGGAAACGTTCCTGATATTTGAGCAACACTTCGGGAAAATCGCGCAGAAGCACGTTGGTGTTGAACAACAGGTCGTCGAAATCCATCGCCATGGCGTTGCGCAGACGTTGGTTGTAGAGTTTGTAGATCTGTGCTATGAGCGGCTTTTTGGCAAACCTGTCCGACTGTTGTATGTCGGGATTGGAAGCGTAGTCCTCAGGCCCCATCAGGCTGCTTTTGGCGGCGGAGATACGGCTGGCCACAAAGGATGGGTTATAGATCTTGGGGTCGAGGTTTTGTTGCTTGATTATCTGTTTGATAGCGTTTTTGCTGTCGTCGGTGTCGTAGATGGTGAAATTGTGGACATAGCCGAGTTTGTCGGCCTCGATACGCAGAATTTTGGCAAACACCGAGTGGAAAGTGCCCATCCAGATGTTCTTGGCTTCGGTGCCAACAAGCGTCTCGATACGGTCTTTCATCTCCTTGGCCGCCTTATTGGTAAATGTAAGTGCCAGAATATTAAAGGAATCCACCCCTTCGTCGATCAGGTGGGCGATGCGGTAGGTCAGAGTGCGGGTCTTGCCCGAGCCTGCGCCGGCAATAATCATCACAGGTCCGTCGATAACTTCGGCAGCACGGCGCTGTTCGTCGTTTAGTTCGTCTAATATATCCACAAGTTTAGTAGTTTATAGGTGGTTACACAAATTTCTTTTTACAAATAATCTTGCAAATTTACACAAAAATAGAGTTAAAAAGTGAATTTTTCGATTCCACTTTTCAACAACAATATGTAAGTAAAAGCTGACAGTCGTAAAAACCTTATTTACTGTCTTTTACGATAGCATTGACCGTCTCCACCACAGCATCGACATCTATGTGGCACTCGCGGTGCAGCTCGCGCAGACTGCCGTGGGTTATGAACCTGTCGGGCAGTCCCAAACGGTGCACGGGCAGCTCTATTCCGTTGTCGGCCAAGAATTCCAGCACCGCCGAGCCGAAGCCGCCTTCCAGCACGCCATCCTCGATGGTAACGATGTGCGTGTAGGTACGTGCCACCTCGTGGAGCAGACTTTCGTCGATGGGTTTCACAAAACGCATGTCGTACACACCCACCTCAATGCCGAGGGTGCTGAGTAGCTCTGCCGCCTTCATGGCGGTGTTGCCGATGTGTCCCACGGATAGTATCGCCACATCCTTGCCGTTGCGCAGACAGCGTCCTTTGCCTATTTCCACAGTCTGGAACGGCTTTTTCCAGTCGGCGTTCACCGACCTGCCGCGCGGATAGCGTATCACCATCGGGCCGCCGTCGGGCAGCTGGGCGGTGTACATCATATTACGGAGCTCGTTTTCGTTCATCGGGGCAGCGATGACGAGGTTGGGGATGGGACGGAAATAGGCGTAGTCGAAAGCGCCGTGGTGCGTGGGACCGTCTTCGCCCACAAGGCCGGCACGGTCGAGACACATCACCACCTGCAGTTTCTGCAACGCCACATCGTGGATAACTTGGTCGTAGGCGCGCTGCATAAACGAGGAGTAGATGTTGCAGAACGGCACCATGCCCTGCGAGGCGAGTCCCGCGGCGAAGGTGACGGCGTGCTGCTCAGCGATACCCACGTCGAAACAACGGTCGGGCATGGCCTCCATCATTATGTTAAGCGAGCAACCCGTTGGCATTGCGGGAGTTATGCCCACTATCTTGGGATTTTTCCTTGCAAGTTCGAGGATGGTATTGCCAAACACCTCCTGATAACGCAGCGGCTGGTCTTTTTCGTTGGATTTCTTCTGTTCGCCGGTGTCCACATCGTATTCGCCGGGAGCGTGGTAGGTTACGGGGTTTTGCACGGCCATCTCCATGCCCCTGCCCTTCTGGGTGACGATATGCAGCAGTTTCGGGCCTTTGATAGTGCTCAGACGGGTGAGGATTTTTATCAAATCGGGCAGGTTGTGGCCGTCGATGGGACCGAAATAGCGGAAACCGAAGGCCTCGAACATATTGCTCTGCTTGAAGAACGTGGCCTTTAGGTTGAGCAGTATATTGCGGAAAAAACGGCGTATGCGCTGGCCGAAGGCGTTGTCGCCCGACCAGTCCCAAATCTTGGTTTTCACACGGTTGTACGTCCGCGACGATGTGATTTTGGTTAGGTAATGGCTCAGCGCCCCCACGCTCTTGTCGATGGAGATGCCGTTGTCGTTGAGAATCACCAGCACGTTGGCACCCGCCTCGCCTGCGTGGTTGAGGGCTTCGAAAGCCATGCCGCCGGTCATCGAGCCGTCGCCGATAACAGCTATGTGGTTGCGGCTGTCGTTGCCTTGCAGATGCGCCGCCACAGCCATTCCCAACGCCGCCGAGATGGAGGTGGAGGAATGTCCCGTGCCGAAGGAGTCGAACTCGCTCTCCTCCATTTTCGGGAAACCGCTGATGCCACCGTAGGAGCGAATGGTTTCGAACTGACGTTTGCGGCCCGTGAGTATCTTGTGCGGATAGGCCTGATGGCCCACGTCCCACACCAGTTTGTCGTCGGGAGTGTTGAACACATAATGCAGAGCCACAGCAAGTTCCACCACGCCGAGTCCCGAAGCCAGATGCCCCGGATGGGTGGAGAGGACCTTCACGATATAGCTTCGCAGGTCGGAACAGAGCTGTTCCAACTCCTTAGGCGACAGCTTTTTAAGATCGTCGGGCGTGTTTATTTTGTCTAAAACAGGAAATTCCAAGACTGCAAAAATTATGTCCTGAACCGCACTGCCGAACTATTTCAGCAGGAAGTTGATGTCGTCGTCGAGGCCATATTCCTTGGTGTTGGCGAGGTTGGCTTTGAACACTTTCATTTTGTTGGGAAGGCCTATGAGTTTCAGTTTGCCGTTTTCGAGCAGCAGCGATGTGGCTTCGCGTATGCCTGCCACGTACATGTCGGGGTGCAGCATGATATATTCTTTCAGACGGTCGTCGCGTGTCTCACCGCCGTGTTTGGGGTCGAAGAAATCGGTGTAGTGGGGGTTTATCTGGAAAGGCACGAGGTTCATGCAGTCGAAGCTCTCGGGTTGCACTATGGGCATGTCGTTTGTGGTGCAGAGAGTAGGACCTGCCACGTTGCTGCCGGCGCTCCAGCCCATGTAAGGCATTCCGTTTTTGGCGCGTTCGCTGATGGCTTTCATAAGTCCCTGACGGTGAAGCTCTTTCACCAGATGGAAGGTATTGCCGCCGCCAACTGCCACGCACTCAGCATTGTACACCGCCTCGATGGGCGATTTCTTGTGGTGGATGCTCGTGAGTTTCACGCCAAATTCGGCGAACACTTTCTGCACTTTGGCCTCGTAGGCGTTGTAGGAGGCTTTCAGGCCGCCTTCAGCAAGACTAACGCCAGCAAAGGGAATGAACAGCACCGACTTTACGTTGTGACGTTTCAGAAAATCGTTTATCTGGTTTTTGGGCCATTCCAAATAGGCCTCACCACGGTTGGTGGAGTTACTTATCAGCAAAAGGTTTCTTTTCATATCTCTATGATTATTAAATCGTTAATATTATCTATTATATCTTTCGAGTTCGCGTTTGTTGTCGCGTTCCTTGATAGATTCGCGTTTGTCGTAGAATTTCTTACCTTTGGCAAGGGCGATGTTGAGCTTGGCCAAGCCTTTGGGATTCACAAAAAGCAGCACGGGGATGATAGTGAAGCCCTTCTCTTTCACCTTGTTCTGGAGCTTGTGTAGCTCGCGTTTGGTGAGCAGCAGCTTGCGGTCGCGCTTGGCGGGATGGTTAAGGTAAGAGCCGAAACGGTATTCGGACACGTGCATCTCGTTGACAAAGAGCTCGTGACCGCGGAACGTGCAGTACGAGTCGGTGAGGTTGGCCTTGCCGTCGCGGATAGATTTGATCTCGGTACCCGTGAGCACAAGACCGGCCGTGTAGGTGTCTATCAGGAAATATTCGTACGTGGCACGTTTGTTGCGTATCTCTATAATATTCTTTTCTTGCATTTTACGTTATTCTCCATTGCTTTCTGCGAGTTGCAAATATACGGAAAAAAAATGAATTTGTGGGAAACACATATTTATTTGAACACGAATTGAACGAATTTCACAAATAATCCGTGTCATTAATCCGAGATGTCGGTAGTCCCTTTCTCCGCCACGAAATTGCCGTTGAAGATCGTCACAAAAAGGAGGACGAAGAACATAATGCCCGCCTGTTTCTCGAACACCGACTCGAACAGGGCGTTGAAGAAAATCATGAAGAGGAACAGTGCGAAAACCACGTCGAAACGCCGGTCGCGGATGGCGAGCACGGCAGGCACCACGAAAAAGCAAAGCAGCAGGGCGAGGCCTAGTATGCCCGTAACTGTCATCGTGTCAACAAACTGGTTGTGAGAGTTATACTCCCGTTCCAAGGGTATCTGGTTGTTGTCCTTGCGGTACTGCTCCATATATGCGTCGATTTTGTCGCCCACGCCCACGCCGGTAAGCCAGTTTTCGCGGGCCACGGGCAGAGTGGAACGCAGTATCGTAACACGCACATCCTCGCTCTTTTCCGACGAGGTGACGGATTTCACCGTGTCGGCCACACGTGTCAGGGCATTGGGCATTGCCAGAACGACAACCCCCACCGCCACGACGGCCACTATTGCCGTCACCAGTCCGGCACGGTACATCTTTCGTCCGAAAATCATCCACAGGAAAAGCAAGAAATACACCGCCACCATGCACAGCAATCCCGCCCTCGAAGAAAGCAACACCGTGGCCACGGTGAACAGCACCAAGGCAAGCGCCAGCAGCAGTTTCTGCCAGAGCCTGCCGCCTTTGGCCATGCGCACCAGCTCCACAAAACAGACTATGATGCCCACGCAGATGTGCATAGATATATATGTGTGGTGCTCCGACGACAAGTTGACATCGAAGAAACGCGAAGCGCTGGCCCCGCGGAAAGCCACGTCCCAAGCGGCGGAGAGCAGATCCGCACAGACCACGGCGAGGATTCCCAACGTGAACGCCCACAGAACCTTACGCACGTTTTCCCTGTCGAGATACGAGAAATCGAAGATGAAGAACATCAGCGGCAACAGCAGGAACGACAGCCGTTTTTCCAAAGTGGCCCAGCCTTCGGCTAGGTTTTCAGTGTAAAACATACTCACACAATGAATTACGTAAAACATCGCGAAAAGCAGGAACCACCACTTGCGTCGGTTTTGCGATGCCCCGAAATAGACCTGCTTGCGTTCGGCAACGCCACGCACGATGGCCACCACAATCCACAATATCAACACAAAAGTGGCTATATGCCAGGAAATTGGCACAAGAAAAGCCAAAAGCAGGAGAATGGCGAACTCCACCCTCTGCCAAAGCGTGAGATTTTTGCAGTCGGCTCTTTTTAAATCGGGCATATACAAAGACTTTCCGACACAATAACAAAAAGATTTCGTTTTTATTGCGCAAGCTCGCAAAAAACGCAAAAAAAGGGACTTAAAAAGAGTTTTTTTTCATTACTCCGACACCATATTACAAAGCGTGAAACATTATTTTTCAATAATTTAGAAAAAAGTATTAACACACAAATTTCTGACTGACAAACACATACACGTTTTAACTAAAAAAAAAGAGAGAATTTTTCTATTAATTCAAAAAAAAGTAGTAACTTTGCAATCGGGTAAGTCTTGTACGACCAGCTCCCATTGAATCCCCCAGGGTAGGAATGCAGCAAGGGTGTTTGGTTGTAGCGGTGCGATATAAGTAGCTTGCCCTTATTTGAGGAAAAAATAAATTAAATTAATTAATAGACATTCAAAAATTTAAAAAACAATGAAAAAAGTATTCAGAATTATGGCAATCGCCGTTCTGGGCGTTGCAATGGCAACTTCTTGCGCAAAAAGCGACGAAGATCAAGTAAAACAAGCTGCTAACGATTTCTTGACAGCTTTCAACAAATTGGACTTTGACGGAGCTAAAAAATATGCTACTCCCGAAAGTGCAGAACAAATCGACGCTTATGCAAGCCTCGCAGCTATGGGTGGCGCTACCGAAGCTCCCAAGTTTGACGTAGAAATCACCAAAGTTGAGATCAACGGCGAAGATGCTACAGCTAACTACACTTTGAAAGCCGAAGGTAAAGACGCTGAAGAATCTGCTTTGAAACTCAAAAAAGTTGACGGCAAATGGCTGGCAGTTTACACAAAAGAAGGCTTTGGCGGTGGCGAAGCTGCTGAAACCGAAGAAGGTGAAACTACAGAAGAAGCTACAGACCAACCCACTGAAGAAGAAATGGCTCAGGCTGAAGCTAACATCCCTGAATAATTCCATTTTCAATTCATAGAAAAAAAACGGAACTCTTTCGAGTTCCGTTTTTTTTTGCACCCTTCGGATTTTGGATTTTATTTGCTATATGCCACCCCTTCGGGGTTCAAATTGTATATCGCATCCCATATTTACAGGGATTTACACCCCTGCCTATATTATTACACCCCTACGGGGTTTTCCGTAGCACAACCTAGCCCCTCAGGGGCGACATACATTAGGCAGGTGGCGTAAGCCCCTGCTTAAAATGCAACACATTCCAATACAGAAGTCCGTAGGACTGGCACAAAACGCCCATACCGACCGAAAGGTCGCTTTGCGTACAAAACACCCCGTCACGATAAAAACATCCGTGTTTAAAAGTTTTTCAAACGCCGGTGCAAATGTCAGAAAATTTGTGTAATTTTGCACCACGAAAAACACGAATAAAAAATGCTCAAATACATCAGAAAACGCCTTTTGTACGGACTTTTGGTGATGCTGGGAGTGATAACGCTGGTATTTTTCCTGTTCAACATACTTCCCGGCGACCCCGCCCGTATGATGCTCGGCCAGCGCGCCGACCAGGAGAGCGTGGACCTGATAAACAAAGACCTCGGCCGCGACAAACCCATGCCGCTGCAATATCTCAACTACCTCAACGACCTGATACCCATCTCGTTCCACAACAACTGCGACACCGACTCCTATTTCTACCTCAACCCCGACAAATACGCCCCCTACACCCAGATTGCCAAACTCGGCACCACCAGCATAGTGCTTAAATACCCCTACCTTCGCCGTTCGTACCAAAGCAAGCGTCCCGTGACGGCCATTCTCGCCGAGGCTTTCCCCAAGACCGCCCTGCTCGCCATCGTGGCAATGGCCTTCGCGCTTGTGGTGGGCATCATCATAGGCATTTTGTCGGCCCTGCACAAGGACTCGCTGTTCGACAAGCTGGCGCTGTTTTTCTCCGTGCTCGGCATGTCGCTGCCGTCGTTCTTCGCCGCCATACTGATAGCGTGGTTTTTCGCCTACGTCCTTGCCAACGTCACGGGACTCAACATGTTCGGCAGCCTCTACTCCGTCGACAACTTCACCGGCGAGGAATACCTCGACCTGAAAAATATGATACTCCCCGCTTTCACCCTCGGCATACGTCCCTTGGCGGTGATAATAGAGCTCACGAAAAGCTCGATGCTTGAGGTGATGGGACAGGACTACATACGCACCGCTTTCGCCAAAGGGCTGAAAAAGAAAAGGGTGATAGTTCATCACGCACTGCAGAACGCCCTCAACCCCATAGTCACCGCCTCGTCGGGATGGCTGGCGGGACTGATGGCCGGAGCCGTGTTTGTAGAATATATCTTCGACTGGAAAGGCATGGGAATAGTGATTGTCGACGGTTTGGAGAAATACGACTTCCCCGTGGTGATGGGTGCCATAGCGTTCATCTGTATCATACTGATAATCATCAACATACTTGTCGACATCCTTTACGCCGCCCTCGACCCGCGGATACGTCTCAAATAACTAAACCTCACTGCTTTATGGGAAACTCCAGCATCGAACTTGCCGAGAAATACGTCCGCTACACCGACACATCTGTCTTCCTTACCGGAAAAGCCGGGACGGGGAAGACCACTTTTCTGCGTAACATCGTGGAAACGTGCAACAAACGTCGTGTAGTGGTGGCACCCACGGGCGTGGCGGCAATCAACGCGGGGGGAGTTACCATACACTCGTTTTTCCAGTTGCCGCCGTCGGCCTACCTGCCCTCGGTGAAAGGTTTCTATTCGGAATACTCGCTTCCGCAGAACGCCCACAACCTGCGTAAAAACAAGATAAAACTCCTGCAAAGTCTTGATTTGCTTATCATTGACGAGATTAGCATGGTGCGTGCCGACCTGCTCGACGCCATCGACGACCGTCTGCGGCAATACCGCCACAACAACAAGCCTTTCGGCGGGGTGCAACTGCTTATGGTCGGCGACCTGTACCAGCTGCCGCCCGTGGTGAAAGAGGACGAATGGCAGTATATGAAACAGGTGTACAATTCGCCGTTTTTCTTCGAAAGTAAGGCCTTCAAACAACTGAAATACATATCGATAGAGCTGACGCACGTGTACCGCCAAAGCGAGTCGGAGTTTGTGGAAATCCTCAACAGCATACGCAACAGCCAGCCCAACGACAATGTGTTGGAACGGCTCAACTCGCGCTACAAACCCGATTTCGAACCCAACAACAGCGAAGGCTACATCCGTCTGACCACCCACAACGCACAGGCCGCACAGATAAACGACAGCAAACTGCAACAGCTTGAAGGCAAGGGCTTTACCTTCGAGGCTGAGATTGGCGGCACCTTCCCCGACTATATGTACCCCACCGACGATACCCTGACGCTAAAGAAAGGCGCGCAGGTGATGTTCGTCCGCAACGACCCCGGCAGCGAACCCAATCCAACAGAAAAAAAGTATTTCAACGGCAAGATAGTAACCATCGACGACATCGACGACAACCATGTAATAGTTGCCGACGGCGATACCACTTTCGAGGTGCTGCCCCTTGTGTGGGAGAACACCAAATACATCCTAAACGAAGAGAGCAACGAGATAGAAGCCGTGGTGGAGGGCACTTTCAAACAGCTGCCCCTGCGGTTGGCGTGGGCCATCACCATCCACAAAAGTCAGGGACTCACCTTCGACCACGCCATCATCGACGCGGGCAGGGCCTTCGCCTTCGGGCAGACTTACGTGGCACTGAGCCGCTGCCGCACCCTCGAAGGACTGGTGCTGAAAACTCCCATCACCCCCGCCAACCTCTTCACCGACAAGGATGTAAACTCCTTCACCAGTGCCATCCCCGACATAAACGAAGTGCGGCAACGCTACAGCTCCGACCAGATGAACTTCTACTACGGCAAGTTGCGCGAGCTGTTCGATTTCAGCGACTTACAGAAAGCCATCGAGCAGATGCAACGGCTGTTCATGGTGGAACTCGCCGCCGCCTATTCGGCAAAGGCCGCTTCTTTCGACAAACGCATTGCACAGCCGTTCTACGACGATGTTTTCTCCGTTTCCGAAAAATTCCACCGCCAGATAGCCCAGCTACAGGCGCAATGCGGCAACGACACCTCCAACCCCCACCTCCACGACCGCATCGGCAAAGCCGTGGCATACTTCTTGGAAAAAATCAACGGATTGGACAGCGAATCGACTGATTTTCTTTCCCTTACCATCAAAAACAAGGAAACCCTGAAACGCTACAACGACGTCACCGACAAATTCCGTCAGGCCATAGGTCTGAAAAAAGCACTGCTGGCCAACGCACAGTCGGGTTTCACCGTGGAGGGCTACACCAACACAAAGACCAACTTTATCCTCAACGGCACCGAAGCGAAAGAGGAACAGAAGCCGGTAACCGCCAAGCTCAACAAAAACTCCACCGAGTTTTTCGACATCCTCAACGACTGGCGCAGCGAGAAAAGCTTCGAGCTGAAAGGTCGTCCGCCGCACGCCATACTCACTCAAAACCAGATGGTTGAGATAGCACGCACGTTGCCATGCACCTTCGCCGACCTCACCGCCATCGAAGGGATGCTCGGCATGAGAGCCGACGACTTCGGCGAGGAGATTCTGGAACTCGTGAACAGTTTCTGCGAGTCGCGCAACATACGCAAAAAGCTGCCCAAAGGCGAGACCTTTGACCTGACCCTGCAGATGCTGAACGACGGCAAGTCGCCCGAAGAAATCGCCACAGAGCGACGGCTCGCCCTCACCACCATCCAAGGGCACATCTCTCGGCTCATAAAGCAAGGCAAGATTGATTATCACGACTACATCAACGACAGCGACTTGGAAGCAATCTCCAGTTATATCACCGAAAATCCAGAGAAAGGCATTTCCGACATTTACCGGCATTTCGACGGAAAATACGACTATTTCCACATCCGAATAGCAATGGAAGTAACGGAAAAAAATTGAAAGTTGAGAGTTGAAAATTGAAAGATAATGGTCAAATGTCTAAGGTCTAATCTAAGGTCAAAAGACCGACGGCCATTTCAGTTCACAGTTCACTGATCACAGTTCACTAAAAAAAGATTCCCCGAGCAACTGTTTTTTAAGAGCTTAAAAATTTTTCAATCGCAACAAGCTAATAATGTAACTTTTACGTCGCGGCAAACGTTAAAATGCTTGACAAAGGGCCTTTTTTTTCGTATCTTTGTCAAAAATCAGTGTCGAAACACCAATTTTAAGAGAAAAACAACAAAGTAAAAATATAATGAAGTTACACGATTTCAAGTACACTCTGCCCAAAGATTTGTTTGCTGAACATCCCACCAAGGAACGCGAGAACGCACGTATGATGGTGGTGGACCGCAAGACCGGCAAAATAGAGCACAAGCTTTTCAAAGATTTGATTAACTACCTCGACCCCAAGGACGTGCTTGTGGTGAACAACACCAAGGTGTTCCCCGCACTTCTGGAAGGTGTGAAAGAGAAAACCGACGCCAAAATCACCGTCTATATGCTGCGCGAGCTCAACGCCGAAACCCTTCTGTGGGACGTGATTGTGGACCCCGCACGTAAGATACGTATCGGCAACAAACTCTATTTCGGCAACGACAGCCTTGTGGCCGAAGTGATAGACAACACCACCTCGCGCGGACGCACGGTGCGTTTTATGTTCGACGGCACCCACGACGAGTTTATCAGCCTCGTGCGCAGCCTCGGCAAGACACCCTTGCCCGATTTCCTGCAACAGACACGTACAGGCAACAACCCCAAAGAGGACCGCGAGGACAAGGAATACTACCAGACCGAATACGCCCGCAACGAAGGCGCCGTGGCAGCCCCCGCAGCCGGACTGCATTTCAGCAAGATGCTGCTCAAACGTCTCGAACTCAAGGACGTACAGCTGGCCGAGATAACCCTCCACGCAGGATTCAGCAACTTCAAACCCCTCGAAGTGGAAGACCTCAGCAAACACCGCATGGACTCCGAGCAGATGATTATCGACGAGAAAGCCTGTAACCTGATAAACACCGCCAAAGCCACCGGACACAAAGTCTGCGTGGTGGGCACCACCTCGATGAAAGCCGTGGAGACCGCCGTCACCGTCCCCGGCGTGGTAAGCCCCTTCTCAGGCTGGACCAACAAATTCATCTACGCCCCTTACAATTTCTCCATCGCCGACATGATGATCACCAACTTCCACCCGCCAATGACATCGATGATGATAATGGCCGCCACCTTTGCCGGCTACGACCTGCTGATGGAAGCCTACCGCGTGGCAATGAAAGAGAAATACAAATTCTACACCTACGGCGACGCCATGCTGATACTGTAGCCGCCGCAAACCGACAATCCGCGCTATGCAACGCCATATTATTATAGTGGCCGGGGGCAAAGGCCTGCGTATGGGCTCCGACATCCCCAAGCAGTTTCTGCCCGTCGGCGGAAAGCCGTTGCTGATGCGGACTATCGAACGTTTCCACACTTTCGACAGCGAAATGCCCATAACCCTCGTCCTGCCCCAGCAGCACCACCACTATTGGAAGGAGTTGTGCCACAAATACCGTTTCGACATACCGCATACGGTGGTGCACGGCGGCGAGGAACGTTTCTTTTCGGTGAAAAACGCCCTAGTCCATATCCCCGACGGCGTGGTGGTGGGCATCCACGACGGAGTGCGGCCTTTCGCAAGCCACGACACCATTGAGCAGGCTTTCGCCGAAGCCGAGAAAAACGGCTGCACCGTGCCAGCCCTGCCAAGCAGCGACAGCGTGCGCATAGCCGACGGCAACACCTCAGCACCCTTCGACAGACGTAGAGTGTTTCTTGTGCAGACACCGCAGTGTTTCCGCTCCGAGATAATAAAAGAGGCCTACCGTGCCGACTACAACCCGCTTTTCACCGACGACGCCTCGGTGGTGGAGACGGTGCTGAAAAAAGAGATACGGATAACACCCGGCAACCGCGAGAACATAAAAATCACCACACAGTTCGACCTCGAGCTGGCAAATCTCATTTACAATAACCAGATAAACGAATAATAATTTACGAAAAACAGAATGCCATGATTGGGTTGTCGCCGCGTCTGCGTAAGCCCGATTATGGCGTTTCTTAATCATTTAGTATCCATTTTTATTTTTTAGGGAAAAAAGTCATTTTTTTTTCGTATATTTACAATTTGACTTTGACGGAGCGTTGTGTTTATAACGCTTTGTAAGTCATTGTAATAACTAAAGAAACTAATGTTATATGGCATTGAAAAAATATTTTTTGCTGGCCTGCGCCACCCTTTTTGCACTTGGCGTTAACGCCCAAACCGACGAAGAAACCACAAATGAATGGGGCGATATTGGCATTTTCGAAAAGAAAAAGGTGTACCCCCGCACCAACGTGCTACCCTACGCCAAGGACGACGACGTGGAACGTCTTGCCTACTACGGCTCCGACTATTATCTAGACCTTAGCGGCAAATGGAAATATCTCGTCACCAAGGACGCCGACGAGCGTCCCACCGAGAAGAATTTCAACGACCGCAAGCACTTCTCCACCAAGGACTGGGAGACCGTTTCCATACCCGAAGAGTGGTCTAAGACTTGGGCCGGAGTCCGAGGTCTCATCCTTAAGAAACCCCTGCCCATACCCGAGGCGCACAACGCCGTAGTTACCTATTACAAAAGCGTTTACATTCCCAAAGAATGGAAAAACCGCGACATTTTCATCCATTTCGAGTCGGCAGGCTCGGCCTATTACGTGTGGGCCAACGGCAAGATGGTGGGCTACGCCGAGGATTCGTACACTCCCTCGGAGTTCAACCTCACCAACTTTGTGAAACCCGATGACGACAACGACATCATAGTGCAGGTGTTCAGCACCTCCACAGGCTCGCTGCTCGAGATGACAGCCCCGAAAAACCGTCTTGGCATCACTGGCGAGGTGTATATGTACTCCAAAGCCGAGGCCAACGTGTCCGACTATACAGTTATTGCCGACTACAGCCCGAAAACCAAGAACGGCAACATCAACGTAAGTGCCACCATCGAGAACAAGACCAAGAAAGGCGAGTTCTACGTGGAAGCCCTGCTGTGGGGCCCCGACGGCAAAGAGGTGGCCAAATACGGACAGTGGGTTATCTTCGACAAAAAGAACGCCATCGACATAGTTTTCGACCGCGAAGTGCTTGACGTGAAGCCGTGGTCGTCGGAAAATCCTGACTTATACACCCTTATACTCCATGTGCGCGACAAAAAACTGCAAATAATAGAGACCACCGGCACACGCTTCGGTTTCCGCCATCTGGAGATGAAAGACGGCAAGTTGCAGCTCAACGGCAACACCATTAAGCTGCGCGGCGTGGTGTGGACCGACTACGGCAAGTCGTACAAAGAGAGGCAAAACGCTTTCAGGATGATGCGTGCCAACAACATCAACGCTGTACTGACCACCTACCACACCCCACAACCCGTTGATTTCTACGAACTTGCCGACGAATACGGCATTTATGTCGTAGATGAGGCCAACCTGCAGCCTTTCTCCTCGCTGGCCAAAAGCATAGCCACCGACCTCGACTACTCGGCCGCCTTTGTGGCACGTGTGCGCAATATGTACGAGCGCGACAAGAACCATCCTTCCGTCATCGCCTGGTCGCTGGGCAACAATGCCGACAACGGCGTATGTATGGAAAACGCCTACCGTTTCCTGAAAAACAAAGACAAAATCCGTCCCGTGATCTACTCCGGCGCCGACTTTGCCGAGAACACCGACATTGTGGCCAAACGCGGATGCAGCATGGAATTTCTGAAACAGTTTGTGTCGAAAAAGCAGTCGCGGCCGCTGTTGCTGATGGAATACGGCTCCACGCAGGGCAACTCCTTCGGCGGTCTCGGCGAGCTGTGGGACAAAGCCATGAAACACCGCGAGGTGATGGGCGGTTTCGCTGCCTACTGGAACAGCACCGAAATTTTCGACCAGGCCACAGGCCTCACCGTTGCTCTGGAGGGACTTGTCTCCGACGACGGCAAAGCCACTCCCGCCCTCGACGAGCTGCGCCAGCTGTACTGTCCCATCAAGATAAAACTCGTGAGTATGGAAGGTGGCGAATTCAGCGCCACCAACACCGCCGACTGTCTGGAACTCAAGGATTTGTCGGTAAACTACACCATTTTTTCGAACATCAAGCCGCTGGTAATCTCCGGCGATGTGAATATGAGCCTGAAACCCGGCGAGACAAAGAATTTCAAGCTGATGCTGCCCAAGATAACGGGCTATGCCGGCGAGGAGTTCTTTATCCGTTTTGTGGTGAAACAACGCGACAAGAAGTCGTATATCGACAAAGGCACCGAATTGGGTTTCAGCGAGATACAGATAGACATGAAGCAGATGGAACGCAAGCCGCTCTCCTACTACGACCGCAAACGTCTGTATCTGGTAAACCTTAACGACACCGTGCCGCCTGCACAGCCCAAAAAACAGGCGAAAAACGCCAAGAAAGGCGCCAAGCCCGCCAACGCTCCCCTTGTGGAGATGGACGGCGTGAAAGGCGTGTTGCAGATTTTCAACGAATATATGGAAGTGCTCTTCGATGCCGACAAAGCCGAGATTACATCGCTGAAAATCAACGACAAGGAAATACTCGTTACGGCTCCGAAGCTTAACTTCTGGCGCACCCCCACCACCAACGACCGTGCCGACGAAAACGCCCTCACGGCTTGGCAGAGCGCCGGCCTCGACCGTCTCTCCACCGTGGTGAAAGGCATCAACTGCCGTCAGGACGACACCAACCGCGTAACCATCGACGCGCTGCTGGGCATACAGAACGGCTCGGGCGAAGAGCTGTTCGACGTGGTACAGACCTACCTCATCTACTGCACCGGCGATGTTATCATCAACAACCAAGTGCTTGTTTCCGAAGATGTTAAGACTATGCCCCGCGTGGGTATGAATTTTGCCGTAAACGGCGACATCAGCAAGGCGGAGTGGTTCGGCCGCGACAAAGAGTCGTACTGCGACCGCAAGTCGGGAAACAGAATAGGAGTCTTCAGCTCGCCGATTTCTGCAATGACACCCAAATATAACATGCCGCAGGCCAGCGGCAACCACACCGACACCCGTTGGCTCTCGCTCGAAAGCGACAACGTGGCACTGTTTGTAGATATGCTCGACACCTTGTTCGATTTCAGCCTTCAGAAATACACCGACGAACAACTGGCTCACGCACAGTCGTATAGCAAGCTGAAAGAGAATGCCTTTACCGTTGTCAACGTGGACTACCGCCAGACGGGCGTCGGTTCGGGCAACGGCGTTGAAAGTCAGCACATTGTAAACGGCAAGAGATACGCCTTCGCTGTTCGCCTCAAGGCTTACGAAATAGAGGACGAGTCGCCCAACGGCATACGCATGGTGGCTATGCCGAGAGTGGTGACAAAAGTGCTGCCCATGCCCACAATCAGCAAAGACCTCGACAATTTCGACGCACCTATGACCATCACCCTCGCCTCGGAACGCAAGGATGTGGAGATTCGCTACACCCTCGACGGCAGCGAGCCCACCGAGAATTCGACACTCTACAAAAAGCCCTTCATAATCGACAAAACCACGGTGGTGAAAGCCAAAGCCTTCGGCAAGGACTACTCGCCGTCGTTCACCTGCAAAAAGGTGTTCAACTACAACTACGTTTCGTCGATAGAATACACCAACCAGCCCAACACCCCCTACAACAAAGGTCTTGAAACCGCTTTGTTCGACGGCGTTTACGGCAGCACCTCCAACCTCTCCGACGACTGGCTGGGATTTTCGGGAAGCAACTTCGAGGCGGTGCTCACTTTGGTAAAACCCATTGACATACAGAGCGTTGAAGCCACATTCATGCACGCCCCCGAACTTTGGGCATTCGCACCCAAAGCCTTCTCGGTGTACGTCTCGTCCGACGGCAAAACCTACTCGCCAGAAATCAAGGCCGATGTAAAATTCGTTCCTTCGGAAAAGGAAAACGCTTACAATCAGGTGATAAGCTTCCGTTCTTTGGTCAATATCAACCAAGTGAAATACATCAAAGTGGTGGCCACCTCCATCGGCAAGATACCTTCGTGGCACGAGGCCAAAGGTCTGCGTCCGTGGCTGTTCATCGACGAGATAACCATCAACGAAAACGTAAAACAAGCTGAATGACAATGAAAAACGACCTGCAGAAGACGAACATCGCCGGTGATGTGGAACGCTTCACCGAAAACACATACAACATTTTCTCCGACGAGGAGGAGACGAAGTTCGAACGCGAGGATGAGCCGTCGCTGACAGCCGAATTTGAGATAAACGAATACGGCAACATCACAAAACAGACCATCACAGTGCCCTCCGGCGACTTTATCACCACCGAATATGTGTATGAGTTCGGACTGAAAACCGAGGAGATAACGGAAAATCCGGGAGGCCGCTCCGAACACACTTTCGTGGAATACGATGAAAATCAGCTGCCTATAAGCGAGACCGTGAAACGCAACGGCAACGACATTGCCAAGACAACCTTTTTCCACGACGACAAAAAGCAGCTCACCGAGATAGCCACCCTCTACACCAACGGCGTGCATGTGCGCCACTATTTCACCTACGACGAGCGCGGCAACAAAGTGGAGGAAAAGACCATCGAAAAATCGGAGTTCACCTCGGAGGAACGCACCGTTTACACCTACAACGAGCATAACGAAGTGACGGAGAGCATCGACTACGACACCGAAGGCAACGTACTGATGTCCACGCAGTTCCAATACGCCGACTACGACGAGCACGGCAACTGGACCTCCAAAACCGAGCTTATGGACGAAGTGCCTATCCGCACCATAATCCGCACCTTGCAATACCGACGCTGACGATGCTCGTTCTCGCCCCCATGCAGGGACTTACCGGACTGCCTTTCCGCAAGGCTTTCCACCGCACTTTCGGCGATGTGTTCGACTACGCCGTAAGCCCTTTTATTTCGCTCACCCACGGCAATCTCACTTTGGCCGACAAGAAAATCCACGACGTCCTGCCCGAAAACAACGTCGGTTCGATGCCTGTCGTGCCGCAGGTGTTAGGCTCTGAGAAACAAGAGTTTGTGGACTTGGCCAATCGTCTGCACGAAATCGGCTACCGCGAAGTGAACTGGAACCTCGGCTGCCCGATGCCGCGCGTGGCGCGCAAAGTGCGTGGAAGTGGACTCCTGCCCTATCCCGAAAGGGTTGGCGAAGTGCTGGAGGCACTTACAACGAAAACGAAAGTCGGAATTTCGGTTAAGATGCGCCTTGGCTACAACTCCGAAAACGACATTTTCGACCTTATACCCGTCCTCAACCGCTTCCCTCTCGCCAACGTCACCATACATCCGCGTATAGGCACCGAGCTGTACGGCGGCACCCTGCACTTGGACTGCCTGAGAAAAGTCATCCCGCTGCTCAAGCACAAAGTAATCTTCAACGGCGACATCAACACACTTGCCGATTTCCGAAGAATCAACGAGCTGTTTCCTGAGATACGGGACTTTATGATTGGCCGTGGAGCCGTGGCCGACCCGTTGCTACCGATAAAAATACGCAGAAACGATGATACATGCGACAACACTTTGATTGTCAGTTTTATACAAAACCTTTGCAAAGAAATCGGCAAACTGCGCATTCCCGAAAGGTCGAAATCTAACAAACTGAAAGAGTATTGGGGACTGATGCGAAACGGCGTGGCGAAAAACTGTCAGGACAGCGAAAAGCCTCTGTATCTGTCACATTTCAAAGAAGTTGAGGATACAATTATAGCCATTCTCGAAAAGCAGAACTGACCTCCGTCGAAAAAGAAACTACACTTCGGAAAAAAATTTCATTCCTGCTGTAGTATTTTATAGTGTATCTGGAATTATTATTTGAAAACCGTTCAAAAACACGTTACCACTTGACGACGCACGACTACAACAAATGTGTGGACCTCTGGTCCGACGACGTTTACCGTTTCGCCTACCATTGCGGCGGCGATACGTGCGACTGCGAAGATGCCGTGCAAGAGGCTTTCGCCGCTCTGTGGAAAAACCGTGACGACGTGCGGTTTGAAAAAGCCAAGTCGTACCTGCTCTCCGTAGCTTACCGACAGATAATGAAAATGATACGAAACAAAATGACCGCAACAAGAAACCAACAGCAAATAACGAGTTTCGACACCGCCTACTCCCCCGCCGACAACTCCGACCTTAAAGAGGTGCTGACTTTGGCAATGGGCAACCTGCCAGAAATACAGAGGGCAATACTGCAGCTCCGCGACATCGACGGCTATTCCTACAAGGACATTGCCGAGATACTGAAAATCAGCGACAAACAGGTGCAGGTGTATCTCTACCGAGCAAGGTTGAACATGCGCAAACAACTGAACGACAACAAATTCTGAAACCGATAAAAGATAATACAATGAAAATAAACGAAGAAAACTACGAACTCTACCTGTTCCAGTACGCCGAAGGCATGCTCTCCGACAAGGAATGCCGCGAGGTGGAGGCTTTCCTCGACAGCCATCCCGACATACGCGAGGAGTTCGCCCTCTACGACCCCAAGCTCACCGTGGCGGGACTGCCCAAGATGAAATACGAAGACAAGGCGGCTTTGAAACACAACACCTTCGCCTTGTGGCCCGTGCTGCGCTACGCCGCCGCCGTACTGCTGCTCGCCGCCGTGGTGGCTTTCTTCCTGCTCCGCAATGGCGAAAGCACAAAACCCAATACCCCCGTCGTGGCAGAAAATCAAACGAAAACAACCGACACCATAACCGCCGACGAAACTACACCCGCACTTCAACAATTGACACAACAACCTATTGCTCAAGCCGTTACCAAAGAAACTCCAGTCAAAACCCAAAGAACTTTCAAAACCACACAACCCATTGAGCAACAGCACCTTGCCCAAACGCAGACCGAAAACGACGAGCCTTCGCAACCCTCAGCACAGCTTGCCGAAAGCACCGACACCCCGACACAAAACAATGAACTTCAGGGATTTGTGAAGCACTCCCCTACTCCCACAAAAGTGGTTTACACCAACCAGCTGATAACCTATTCGCCATACGTGGCCGTGATGGATGAGGACGAATCCGTGCCCGAGTCCAGCCGTTTAGAGAATTTCGTCATAAACCTCGGACCGGTGCAGGCTTATATGGAAATCCGCAACGGCATCGCCTACCTCAAAGAACGTATCGGCGAAAGCGACGGCTCTATGCTGATAACTCTTTTTTCCACAAAACAACCCAAAGAATAACCCTTTAATTTAAATAGTCATGAAAAAAATATCATTATTACTTGCAACAATGCTTGTGGGCATGGCACTGCTCCACGCCCAAGGCAACGACACTCTGACGAGCTTGCGCCAGAGTTTCCCAAAATCCATAACCGCTTTCAAGATTATGGGCAACACCAAAGCTGTGGTTGTGTGCGACAACGCCAGTTTTCTGGAATTTTCCAACCTGTCCGACATCCGCGATTTCGGCAAAGCCAAGGATTTCGCTGTAACCAACGGCGACACCCTGTGGCTCAACACCGACGGCATCCCCGTAAAGACAACACTTTACATCCATATCGACTCCTCGGCCAAGGCCACCAATATCGCCTTTTCGGGACATTCCTACGGACTTGTAACCGGCCTTGTGAACGGCGATGTAAGCATCTCCGCAAAGGGCCACAGCCGTGTGGTGGTATCCAAAGGCTGGGGCGACACCATACGCAGCGGCAACATCAGCATCCAAAGCACCGACAGTGCCTTTGTAAACTGCATCTCGCCACTGCTGGCCGACACTATAAGCCTCAGCACACGCAAAGCCTCCAACATTGAGACTAACCTTGTTAAATGCGCAAACCTCAACTGTGATGAAAACGACATCGACAACGGTGTAAAATTCCGCAAGGTTTATTCGATGGGCGACAAGAAAAGAGGCTGGCAGGGCGGCGGTTTGGAGACGGTTTATTCGAAAGGCTGGGAATGTGAAGGCCCAAGCCATTGGAGCAGCCGCTGTCCCGACAAGGAATACCCTCCAAAATCTTCTAGCAGATTCGTTGGAGATTTCAATTTCCTTTGGGGATTCAACAACTGGGGCAGTACCCCGATGAGCGGACTTGCCAAAATGGATGACGCCTACGAGCTGAGAACGACACCGTCGTCTTTCCAGTTAGAATTAGGATTCAAATATAAGGTTTCACACAGAATAACTATTGGAGCCGCATTGGGATACGAATCGGACATCTATAAATTCAGCAATCCGTACGTTACCGTAAATTCCAAAAACAATGTAAAATTCCTTGAAATCGGCGACGCGCCCTACAGCGGAGATTGCAAAACCCGACTTGTAACTCGATATATAACAATGCCCTTATTTGTTCGTTGCAGACTTGGAAACAGTGAATGGTCTGTAGATATGACTGTAATACCGGGATTGAATTACCTCAGCACACACACTGGATTCAAGTATCAAATAGACAACGATACAGAAGCAAAAGATTTCCGCAACAATACCAAAAACTTCATCAATCCTTACAAATTGGACTTGCGGTTATCTTTTGGATGGAATTTTATCAGTTTCTTTATCCAACCCTCACTTCTGCCGGTGTTTGTCAACAGCGACCAAAAGGTTTACCCTATCAAAATAGGCATAGAGTTAATATAAATAAATTGAAAAACAAACAAAACTCGAAATAAATTGATTAATAACAAATTAAAACTTTACAATATGAAAAGAACAATTATTATTGCAACAATGTTGGCAATTGTCTCTGTATCGGCAATTGCGCAAAACAACGATTTCCGTCCGAGCATAACAATCGGCTATGGCAGAAATTTCGTAGATATGGGAAATGCGTTTGAAATATACGAAGACACTTACGCTGAAGCATTCTCCGCCGGTTCTTTGTTCGTCAGTGCGGATTTTCTTCGTTTTAACAGGTATCTGAGCGGAGGTCTGTATCTTGGCGGACAGAAGTCTATGTATAAAAGTTATGACGAAAACGGTCATGCGTTTTACTGTGGGGAGTTTGCTGGCCGGGCGGGCGTTGCAGCTCATCTGCATATTCTACAATGTATGAACGTGGAGCAGAACGCATGGGATATCTCACTGAACACCTCGCTGGGAGCATTCTGGTGTCCCAACATATCGCCGCAAACGGAATACAATCTCGGCCTTTCTGCTGCTTATTACCCGATTAAACATGTGGGTCTTTCCGTCGGCTGCGACTGGGGCAAGACCTTGGTCAGCAGTTGGAATGATGGTTTTGTCCAAAAAGGCAGTATCTCACTAAAACTGGGGTTGAACATCCGTTTCGGGAAATGATGATTTTAAGTTAGGCAAATTGTACTATTCTTCATAACTGTATTATCGGGGCGGCCGCGGCGGTTGTCCCGTTTTTTTTTCGTCAAAACGTGATGGATATGGGAATCATAAACTTGGGTGCGGGCTGCGGGGAGTCCTGCCAGCGGTCGCGGCAGAGGCTGTGCACAAGCAGGGCGGTGAGTGTCCCCACCACAGCTCCGGCAATGACGTCGGAGGGGTAATGCACCCCGAGATAGATTCGCGAAAAGCCTACGCCCGTGGCCCACAGCATCGAAGGCACCACCACATACCACTCCGGATAGCACAGACTTAACGACACCGCTGTGGCAAAGCAGAGCGAGGTATGTCCCGAAGGGAAGGAATAACCCAAAGTCGTCCGCACGGGGTGCAGGCGGTCGGGATAGGCGTTGTAAGGACGCGGCCGCTGCACGGTGAATTTCAGTCCTTCGGTGATGGCAAAGGTTGCAAGGAACGAGATGCCGGTGATATAGCCTGCGTGCAGGGTTTCGCTGTTGTCGGTGGCCCAGCCCGTCGTCATCAGTCCGAGCGGCACGGCGGGAGAGAGGTACAGACTGTTGGCAGTCCATTTCATAACGCCGTCCATAGCCGTGGTGCGGTGCTCCTGCAGTGATTCAAGAATCTGCACATCGGCATTCTGCGCCGAAATAGCGTAGGAACACACGACAAAAAATAATATAGCACCAATTCGTTTCATCATTTTTATTTTCGGTCTGTTCGCTCTATTTGTCTGTAAATTTTTTTTTGTTTCTCCTGCTCGCCTACGGCTCGCGAGATCTTGTAAATCTTGTAGATTTTCTTTATTCTCCTTTTCGCCTTCGGCGAAAGAATTGCTTAGCAATCGTGAACTCATTAAAAATTAATACAACAATGTGAACAAATCTTTCAAATCTTGCAAATCGATTTCGCCTATGGCGAAATATTTATTGAGATTTACTAGATTTGTTCACATTACTGATTTATTTCATAGGTGTTCACGATTACTTCGTAATTCAGCCCGAAGGGCTAGGAGCATTTCAATTTTCAACTTTCAACTTTCAATTGACTCAAAATCCCGGCAAGGACAGAAACAGTGTGGGCAGTAGCAGCAGGAAGCCTATAAAGACGAGTACTAGTATGAATTTCCAGAACCATTTGAGCCAAGTGCCATAGGGTATTTTCGCCACGCCGAGACAGCCTATCAGCACGCCCGAAGTGGGGGTTATCATGTTGGTGAATCCGTCGCCGAACTGGAACGCCAGCACCGTGGTCTGCCGCGAAACGCCTATGAGGTCGGCGAACTGCGACATCACGGGCATGGTGAGGGCGGCTTTTGCCGAGCCCGAAGGCATAATCAGGTTAAGGGCGGTCTGGAAGACGTACATCACGCCCACCGAGGCCGTCTCGCCCAGCGACGACAGCGACTTGCTCATGCCGTAAAGTATTGTGTCGATGACTTTTCCGTCCTTCAGTATGAAGATGATGCCGCTGGCGAGTCCCACCACAAGGGCGGCGCTCATTATATCCTTGGCACCTTCAAGAAACAGTTTGCTGATGCTGTCGGCACCCGCTCCGTTGGCGATGCCCGCAAACACGCCCATGGCAAGGAACAATGCCGAAATCTCCATGATATACCAGTCGTAGCCCAGCACTCCTATAATAAGGTAGAAGATGGTGAAAAACAGCAAGTTGAGTATGAAAAAGTGCACCGACTTGCGTAGTGCGACAAATCCTGTGACGAAGAATAGTCCAGCCAGTACCGGCAGCAGGCAGAGCGACACCTGTGTCTGTCCTATGGTGATGGTCGTAAAGGGATGAACGATAGCGAAATAGGTCATCACTGCTGTCAGGAACAGCCACACCACCCACGCCGATTTAGGTGTATGGTAGGTGACGGGGCTTTTCTCCTGTTCCTCCACGCGGTTGCGCCAGTACTCGTCGAGCTTGTACACCGGCGACTTTTCGGGATGTTTTTTCACCCGTGCGGCATACCACAGCACAAAGGCAATACCTATTATAGTAAGCACAATCCAGCAGAAAATGCGGTATTCCATGCCCGAAAACATCGGCAGTTCGGCAATGCCCTGCGCGATGCCAATGGTGAAGGGGTTGAGTATGGCTCCCGCAAAACCTATGTGCGCCGCCACGTAGCAAATGCACACACCCACGATGGAGTCGTAACCCATTGATATGGCAAGAGGTATGAAAATCACCACGAAGGCAATGGTCTCCTCGCTCATGCCGAACACAGCCCCGAAAACACTGAACATCAGCATTATGAAGGTGAGGATGATATTATTCACGCCAATCTTTTCGAAAAACTTGTATCGTTGCAGTTTGGTGACGTTGCGCAGGAAGGTCGTAACCCCGATGTCGATGGCTTTGGTGCTGTTGAGAATCCAGAACGCCCCGCCCACCATCAGTATGAAAACGATGATGTCGGCCTTGTCCACGAACCCGTTGAAAAACGACGAAAACACCTGCCAAGTCTGCGGTTCGCGGTCGGTGTAGTGGAACGAGTCGCTCACCACCACCTCGCGCTGACTGCCATTCACGTCGACGGTGTGCCGCACGAACTCGCCTCCTGGGATAACCCACGTAAGCACGGCGGCGCATAATATCAGGAAGAAAACGATGGTAAAAGTGTGCGGTATTTTTATTGTCTTGGCCATTGGCGGGAGTTTTTCAAAAAAAGAGTGTCGGCAAAATCCGACACTCTCCAATTAATCCTTTAATAATAACTAAATCAATACTTTTCGATACCTGTGATGATAATCTCGATACGCACGTCCTTGAACTGGTATCCTTTGTTGTTGAGCACTTCGGCGGCGGCTTTCTTCACCTCCGATTTTGTCATGCCCTGGGCGCACATGCGGTTGCCCTCGATGCCGTTGTCGATGAAATACTGTCGCACCGACTCGGCCCTTCCGAGCGAGGTGGCCACATCCCGATCCACGTCGAAACCGTAGGATGCCACATAGCCTTTGATGGTGAAGAACACCTCGGGCTGGTTTTTGAACATCTGCAGGTAGGTGATAAGAGCGTTCTCCGATTCTTTGACAAGAAGTTTAGTCTCGCCGTCCTCGAAATACACCTCGTTGATTTGGAAACGCGAGCCGCGCTCAATCTTGTTCATCGTTATCTTCATCATGGTGTCCTCTTTGAAGATGTCGGCGTTGAACTCTTTGTAGATAGAGAAATAGCCGTCCTTTTTGATGTACATCACGTAGTCGAATTTAGGCACGAACGACACTTTGCCGCCTTTGAACGACGGATTTTTCATCACCACACGGTTGTCGGTGTTCTTTTCGATAAGCAGAATGTCCACATCGACGTTCTTGCGCAGTTTGGGGTCATTGAACACCAAAGTCGGAGTGAAGCAGTCGACGCTCACCGATACTTTCAATGTGAAGCCCTTGCCACCGTTGATGGGTTTGTCAACCACAAGGTAGTAGTATTCGTCCTTGGCCACGTCAATGGTGGCGCAGTTGGGGTCGGTAACGGTTTTCGGGATGAATTTGTTGCGTCCCGTGAGCGAAACGCCGATTGCACCTTTCGTTGCCGAGTCGGGCTCAGAGAGGTTGGAGAGAACGGGCTTGGCCCTGCCGCTGATAAGCTGGTTCTGGAAATACTGGTCGGTGTAGCGGTAAACGAGAAAGTCGTAATCGTCCTTAGGATCCTGCGGAGTAAGGGTTACGATAAGTTTTCCGCTGTACGGCACTTTGAATTTGAACCACGCGGTATTGTGCTCTATCTCGAACACGTTTGGGTTGTTCTTGTCGCGTGTTATCTCCATAACACGTCCGCCGCCGTTGGGCACGTTGGTGGGACCGTACGGCACGTCGGGGTTGAGGGTGATGGCATACAGGCAGTCGTTGCTGTTGTAAGGCAGCTCGGTAAGCTGCGGGGCGGGCTTTTCGTCGCCTTTGCCTTTTTTACCTTTTTTGCCCTTGGTGGTTTTGGTCGACTTTTTGGTAGAGGCCGAAGTCTTGGCCTTGCCTTTGGTCTGGG
>JAEEGI010006744.1_pt1 | contig 25889 bp, 19 predicted proteins | sample 8958751 | NCBI WGS metagenome assembly JAEEGI01 (sample SAMN16246545, study PRJNA631951) | gut metagenome | biome: gut microbiome; feature: rumen; material: KS-attached | host: Bos | place: Iran: Karaj | collected 2018-10
ATCACCACCACCGAGTCGTCCACGATCATACCCAGCACAGCAATCAGTGCTGCCAGAGTCACCGTGTTCAGCTCAAACCCGAGGAAATACATGATGCCCAGCGTGGCGGCGATGCAGATAGGCACCGACGTCGAGCTTACCAGCGCCGTGCGCAGCGGGAAGAGCAGCAGCATGACCACAATCACCACGAGGATGGCTTCGATAAGGTCGCGTAGAAACGACCGCACCGAACGGTCCACCACCTGCGGCTGGTCGGTGATGCGATGGATATGGATGTCGGGAGTGAGCGTCTTCTCATACTCCGCCATCACCTTCTCCACCTTCTTGCCAAACTCCACCACATTGTTTCCGCTCCTCATCTCCAGCGAGAGCACGATACAGCGGGTGTTGTCTGTAACAGAATCACTATATAGGATATGCGGAACCTTGTCGGGGTAATGGGGCTCGAGACGTGCCACATCGCGCAGACGCAGCACCTGACCTGTCAGCGGGTCGGAGAACACCACCAACTCGTTAAGGTTATACAAATCGCCATAAGGTATCGACACATGCACTAGGGCGTGTCCTTCGTCGTTCTCCAGCTTCCCAGAAATGGTGCGGAACCCCTGCGCAGCCAGTTCTGCCGACACAATGGAGGGTGAGATGGCATACTGAGTCAGTTTCACGGGGTCCATGTGTACCGCTATCTCCTCCTTTTGGTCCCCCACCACATTGATTCTTCCGAGTTCGGGAATGTTGCGCAGGCGTGCAGAAAGGGTCTTGGACACCTCCTCGAGCGCCCTTGGCGACCGCTCGGCGCTCTCGATGGCTATCAGCAGCGACGACGCATTGCCGAAGTCATCCACCACGGCCGTGGCCGCAACCCCCTGTGGCAAGTCGGTGATGCGGAACAACGACAGTCCCTCCCTGATGCGCGACCACGTCACCTTGGCATCTCCGTCGCTGTGCACCATGGTCACAAACACATACAACATGCCGTCCTTGCTGTAAGAGTAGGTCTTGGTCTTATCTACCTCGTTGAAAGTGAAAAGATAGTCTTCCACTTTACCAGTCACTTGCTCCTCAACCTCCTCGGCTGTGGCACCGGGGTAAATGACGGCCACAATGCCCTGCCGAATCGTCACATCAGGGAATTCATTTTTATTCAAATGCGGCAATGCATATATCCCGATGGCCACCACTGCAATAATGCTGAGTGCCAAAATGGGGAAACTGCGCATCGCCCCCTCTATCATATTGGTTCTTCGAGCCATATCATTATTTTATTGTGTGAATGCTTGAGTTATTGCTTAAATGCTTGAGTGATTAATCAATTCTCAACTCTCAATTCTCAATTTTCACTTTAGCTCCGCTATACAATTTCTGCTGCCCCGACACAATCACCGAGTCGCCGGCATTCAGCCCACCCTCCACCATCACACCGTTACGGATAAAGTCGCCAACGGTCACAACACGGTGGTAGGCCTTACCGCCTTCCACCACCCACACTATCGTCCCCTCGGGCATCACCTGCACACATTCGGCCGGCACCACAATACCCGCCTTCGTGTCAATATCCACCTTCACTTTTGCCACCATGTCAGGCAGCAACCCCGCACTACTGTTGTTCGAGGAGCTCTGCTGCACCATCGTTCCGTAAACCTTGTAGGTATGACCCAGTGGATTGGCCACAAGGCTCTTGTCCGACACCCGCAGTGCAAACTCCCTGTCGTCCAAAGCAGGTACGACAGCCTTTGCCGCTGTGCCCACTGGCAGGAGACCCACCTCGTGTTCGGGGACGGAAAACGCTACACGCAGGCGTCCCATGTCGATAACACGTGCAAAGGGTTCCACGGGCTTCAACTCCTCACCTACATGGTGAGTACCGCACGATACCACGCCGTCGAAGGGGGCACGCAGCAAGCAATCCTCAACCCGTTGGCGGGCAGCGGTCTCTGCTTGGCGGGCCTTTTCAAGGTCCGTCTCCATCTGCACCCAGCGCACGTCGCTGATACCGCCCTCTTCATGTACGTGTTGCATGCGTCCGTATGCATCTTCGGCCTGGCGCAGGGCAGCACACGCTGAGCCCCACAAACTTCGTGCCGTAGTGGCATCCACCTCGGCCAGCACCTGCCCTTTCTTCACCCGCTGACCGTTGTGCACGGCCACCTTTGTCAACTTTCCACCAAGGGGGAAGAATAAATCCATCTCCACCTCCGAGCCAATGGAGCCTACATATTCGCGCTGGTGCATATTCTCACCTCCATCCACAACCGCCACACGGACACCCACAGCGTCCCTCCAGCCAGTATCCTGATTCCTGCCGCCGCAGCCCGTCAGCATTGCGGCAACACAAAGTAATAAGATTACGTGTTTCATATATTAAGAGATAATTATAAAACTTTCCATACTAACTTTCAACGTTACTACAATTATCAAGGTGTTCAAATGCCGTAGTACCTGAAGGTGCGGACCTCGAGAACGGTGGGGGATGAAACGCCGGCAGTGGTGCGGCGCACCCAGTTGCCGTGGTCGTCGTAGACATAAGTGGCTATGATGGGATTGGTGTTGTCCGGTGACTGACCCACAACCTCCTCCAACACACGCCCCAGACTGTCGGTACTCAACGGCGGGGGTGTTGCCATGTACCAAGTGTGCGTCCCGTCGCGGTTTATCTTTGCTTTCAATTCGCCCTGGCCGTCGTACTCAAAACGCTCTGTCGAGGCATCGGGCCAGGTGCGGCACACAAGCCGTCCGGCTGTGTCGTAGTCATAACTGAATCGCGACCCGTCGGGATAGATGAAGCGCGACAAGCGTCCCGCTTTATCGTACCTGAGCCTGAAGGTGTAGCTTTTACCGTCGGGGGCGGTGATGCGGGCCTTGCAGCGACGGCCGTTCCTGGAATAGCTGTAGGTTGTGACCACACACTTCCTCAAGCTGTCGTACGACACCCCAGCGGTGTCCTCCCACGCCCGTTCCTCTGTTCTGCGACCCAGGCTGTCGTAGCTAAACACCCGATGCTGGCAGATGTCGTGGTCGCGGTAGAAATACTCCACGCAATGCCCGGAAGTGTCGAAACAGACAATTCTTTCCGACGCCAATCCTTCATAATACTCATGATACTGCTCGTAGGTGAGCATGGCCACCCGTGCATCCTGCAAACCAAACTCTTGGCGGTTGTATTTCTCAGGCGTGTTCGGCACATAGGGAAACGGCACACCTCTCTCGTGACAGGATGCCAGAAGCAGCACTGCCGACAAAAACAGTCCTCGGAGGCTTGGGCGCAGCATCATTTGAATGTGCTAATTTGAATGTGTCAATTCGTTAATGTGTGAGTCCTTGACTAACTAATTAACACATTTACGAATTAACAAGTTCAGAGTTCCCTTATATTCCAAGGGCCTTGGCCACCACTGAGGCCAGATTGCCATTGCGCTGATGTTTGAGCAGTTTCTCGGCTTTCTTTGAGCTGCCTGTTGACGCTTTGAAGTTCTCGTAATAGCGGAGCATCTCTTCGACGGCGACGTTGGCACACACCAGGGGCGAGGAGTCTTTGTACTGGAGCGCGTGGCGTGTCCAGGCGGCAAGGTAGGCTACAAGTAGCTGCTCGTTATCAGGGTCAACAATGTCAGGGGCGATAACCAGCTGCACTTGCGGGGTGCCTTCGAGCCAGCGGATTAGGAACGAGGTGCACTCTTCGTGCTTGGGTTGGTTGAATGCCGGGTCGGCGGTGAGGAGGTAGTTGCAGCAGTTCAGCACGTCGGTCTCGTACTTGGCATAGTCCGAAGGCCACATCTTCTCGGGCATGATGGGAAGCGAAAACTGCTGTGCCATGGCCATCTGCGACAGCACCAAAGCGGTAAGAACAAGTAATATTTTCTTCATTTCTTTAAAGTATTATTTAATTCGTCAATTCGTTAATTCGTTAGTCTGATTAGCACATTAACACGTTCACACATTCACACATTCTCCTCTATTCATCCACTGCCAGCCCTCCCATCGATGTTTCTTTGTAGAGACTGGGCAGGTCGTGCCCCGTGCGTTTCATGGTGCGCACCACCTTGTCGAACGAGATGATGTGTTTGCCGTCGCTCATCATGGCGTAGATGTTGATGTCGAGAGCACGGAGGGCGGCCATGGCGTTGCGTTCGATACAGGGTATTTGGACAAGACCACACATGGGGTCGCAGGTGAGGCCGAGGTTGTGCTCCATGGCCATCTCGGCGGCATACTCTATCTGCTGGGGGCTGCCACCGAAGAGCTGGTTGGCGGCCACTGCAGCCATGACGCAGGCACTGCCCACCTCGCCCTGGCAGCCCACTTCTGCACCAGAGATGGAGGCGTTGTGCTTGATGACGTTGGCAAAGAGACCGGCCGTGGCCATGGCACGGAGTATCTCGGTATCGCTGAAATCGTGCGCTTTCTTAAGATGGTACAGCACGGCGGGCAGCACGCCCGACGAGCCGCAGGTGGGTGCTGTGACGATGTGGCCGCCGGCAGCGTTGCGCTCGGATGTGGCCAAGGCGTAGGCGATGACCAGGGCACGGCTTTGTAGCGAGGGTTTGTAGGAAGAGGCACGCACATAGTACTGCCGTGCCTTGCTGCGCAGGTGCAGCCCGCCAGGGATAACCCCTTCGGCCTGTAGTCCCTCGCAAATGGTGTTCTGCATCACCTCCCACATCTCCTGCAGATACGGCCAGATGCTGTCGCCTTCGCACAGCTGCACATACTCCCAATAGGTCATCCCTTCATGCTCAATGTAGGGGAGTATCTCGGACAGCGTCGACTTGTCGTAGACGCATAAGCTCTCTTCCCGCTGGGTCTCGTTGGCCAATGCTCCACCGCCCACACTGTAGATGGTCCATTCGGAGGTGACGGTGCCTTTAGCATCGAGTGCCTCGAAGTGCATTCCGTTGGTGTGAAAGGGCAGCACCACATCGGGCTTCCACACAATCTCTACAGGCAGGGGTGCCGAGCCGTCGGTCAAAGCCTTGTCGGTGTGGTGGCCGCGTCCTGTGGCCGCAAGGCTGCCGTAGAGGGTGACACGGATGGCCGCTGCTCCGGGGTGGTCGGTGCGAAACTGCACCGCCGCCCGGTAGGGAGCCATGGTGTGGCTGCTCGAAGGGCCATACCCCTTGCGATATATCTTTTTGATTGATTCCATTCAGTTAAATTGTAAATTGAAAATTGAAAATTGAAATGGCTGGCGCACCAGTTGTCAACAAATTTCAATTTTCACTTTTTTATTTTCATTTTGCAAAAGTACACATTTTTTTTGTTATTTTCAATTTTCAACTTCCGATTTTCATTTTTCTTCGTACCTTTGCCTTTGTTTGTACCCTCTACAATACTATGCAACACCAATGAATATCATTATTATAGCCAACGGATTGTTTCCCGAAAAGCCATGGGTTGACACCCTGCTCGGCGGTGCCGACAGGGTGGTCTGCTGCGACGGAGCGATAGAAAAATACCTTGGCTGGCACAGCCGCCAGACCCTCCTTCCCAACCATCCCGTGGATGTGGTGGGCGACGGTGACAGCCTCGACCCCGCCCTGATTGCCGAGGCACACCGCCGGGGTGTCGATGTGCATCACTACATGGTGGATGAGCAGGAATACAACGACCTGACTAAGGCCACCCGCCACGCTGTGGCGGAGGCACGCCGCGCAGGCATTGCCGACAGCGAAATTGCCATCGACTATATCGGTGCTACGGGACTGCGCGAGGACCACACGCTGGGCAACATCAGCCTGATGGCCTACTACATGGAGCAATACCCCGGCATGACGTTCCGCATGGTGGGCGATTACGGTGTTTTCGAACCCATGCAGGGGTGTCGCCGCTTTGCATCGCATGCAGGGCAGCAAGTGTCGCTCTTCTCCCTCACTCCCGACATACCCGTCACCGTAAGTGGCCTGCGCTACCCGATAGTGAACCGCTGTCTCACTTCGTGGTGGCAAGGCACCCTCAACGAGGCTTTAGGCGACACATTCGAGGTGCAGGGCGGTACGTTGATAGTTTTTATAAATTGAAAAGTGAAAATTGAAAAATTGTTGACGTGTTGTGCGCCAGCCATTTTCACTTTTCAATTTTCAATTTGCCTGACGGATGGCTCGGCAGAGTTGGTCGGGGCAAGAGGTGTCTTTCCAGCCGCAGCGGATGCCTTCCAGTCGGGACAGTACATCCTCGATTTTCATGCCCTCGACAAGGCGTCCGACGCCCTGCAGGTTGCCGTCGCAGCCGCCGAGGAATACGACGTTGTGGAGTCGTCCGTCGACGATGTCGAAGTCTATCTGTTGGCTGCAGGTTTGTTCGGTTTGATAGGTGTAGTGCATGGTGCTTATAGTTTTTGAGTTTAGAATTGAGAATTGAATGTGTTTATTTGTTAACGTGTTAATGTGTTAGTCGATTCACGAATTAACGCATTTACGAATTAACGAGTTCATTTTTCAACTCTCAATTATTTTAAGCGAAGAGGCTGCGGAATGCCTCCTCGATGACGCCGACCCCTACGATTTGAATGTTGTATTTGTTCTGTTCGAGGTTTCGGAGGTCGTATTTGGAGATGAAAACGCGCTCGAACCCGAGGCGCGCAGCCTCGGCGACACGGTTTTCGATGCGGCTGACGGGGCGCACCTCGCCGCTGAGCCCCAGCTCGGCAGCAAAGCAGTAGCGGGGGGAGACGGGCATGTCGATGTTACTGGAGAGGATGCTGCAGGCCACGGCAAGGTCGAGGGCGGGGTCGCTCACACGCAGCCCTCCTGCCATGTTTAAGAAGACATCTTTGGCTCCGAGTTTGAATCCACACCGTTTCTCGAGGACAGCCAGCAGCATGTTCATTCGCCGCATGTCGAAACCGTTGGCGTTGCGCTGGGGGGTGCCGTAGACGGCCGAGCTGACGAGCGACTGCACCTCGACGAACATGGGCCTAGCCCCCTGGAGGGTTGCCGCCACGGCGGTGCCGCTGAGCTCTTCATCGCGGTGCGACAGGAGGAGGGCCGAGGGGTTGGAGACTTCGGCCAGACCGCTGCCACGCATCTCGAAGATGCCTATCTCGGAGGTGGAGCCGAAACGGTTTTTCAAGGCTCGGAGGATGCGGAAGCCGTAATTGCGGTCGCCCTCGAACTGGAGGACGGCATCGACGATATGCTCCATGACCTTGGGACCGGCAAGGGTGCCGTCCTTGGTGATATGGCCGATGAGCAGCACGGGGACACCCGTGGTCTTGGCATAGTGCTGGAACTCGGTGGTGCACTGACGGATTTGGCTCACGCTGCCTGCGGGTGAGTCGACGTCCTCGGTGACGACGGTCTGGATGGAGTCGACGACGAGCAGGTCGGGCTGCACCGCATCGATATGCTCGAAGATGCGCTGGGTGACGGTATCGCTTACCACGTAGCAGTTGTCGACATGGATGCCAATGCGGTCGGCACGCATGCGTATCTGCTGCTCGCTCTCCTCGCCGCTGACATAAAGCAGACGGCGGTCGCGGATGGCCAGTGCCGTCTGCAGCAGCAGGGTGCTCTTGCCTATGCCCGGTTCGCCGCCCAGCAGCAGAAGGCTGCCTGGCACTATGCCGCCGCCGAGTACGCGGTCGAATTCGGCGCAATGGGTTGGGATGCGCTCGGTCTCGCTGTAGGCGACCTCCTGAATGCGTTTCGGGACGGTCTTCCCAAAGTTTCCCGCCTTGGCGGCTTTGGGGGAGGATGCCTGCACCACCTCTTCGACAAAGGTGTTCCACTTGCCGCACTCGGGGCAGCGTCCTATCCATGACGACGACTGGTAGCCGCACTCCTGGCAGAAATAATATGAACGTGCTTTAGCCATCTTCTGAATGTGTTAATTCGTTATTTCTTTAATTCGTTAGTCTCTGAATGTGTTAACTCGTTAATTCGTTAGTCTCCGAATGTGTCAATTCATTAATTCGTTAGTCTCTGAATGTGTTAACTCATTATTTCTTTAATTCGTTAATCGATTTACGCATTAACGAGTTTAAATGACATTTGTTGATGATCCCCGAGGCAAGAATGATGCCGCCTGCAATGGCAATGGTGACTTTAAGTGCAACAAATCCCGTTGCCGCAGCCATACGGAGCTGTTCGGTGACGATGTAGTAGGCAGTCCAGAAGATGCCCCCTCCCGGCACCAATGGGATGATGCCGCAGATGAGGAACACGGTGACGGGACAACGGCACAATCTGGCCATGACGTGGCTGATGGCCGCCACCGTGAGTGCGGCAAAGAAGGCCGCCCCGACGACTGAATAGCCAGCAGCCACAAGCAGATATACCGCCCAGCCGGCCATACCCGCCAAACCGCAATAGAGGTAATAACGGCGAGGTGCACCAAAAAGAACCGAGAAGCCCACCGTGCCCACAAATGCGGCAACCAGCTGGATGGCCCAATGGGAGGCCAGCGAATCTTTTACCGGCGCACCTAGTTGGATAATGCCACCGGTGGTGACGCCGTCGATGATGAATGCCAAGGCGACGCCTAGGGCAATGCAGAGGAACGCGAGAAAAGCATCGGTGAGGCGGGTGGTGCCCGCAATGTAGTCCTCATTGGCCAAGTCGCGCATACCATTTGTAAATGGAACTCCCGGCACCAGAGCTATAATTGTGCCGATTATCATATTGGCCAAGTGCAGCTGCGGAAGGCCTGAAAGATGTATGGCCAGCCGGTAGAGCAGGATGCAGAGGATTCCCCCCACTAAGCCTCCGGCCACATTGCCCACAAGGCGCGAGAGGCGAGGGCTGACAAAAGTCATGAACAACCCCAAGAGAACTCCCGCAACAAGTGTTGCCAAGGCATCGACAAGACTGCCGCCAAACAGGATGCTGAACGACGACACGCCGAAGGCAATGCCCAGCGTCATCTCCCACCACACCTTGCCGGGCATGGTACGGATGGCCTGAATCCTTTGCCTGAGGGTTTCCACAGGCATCGGTTTGAATGTGTTAACTTGTGAATTCGTTAATTCGTTAGTCGGATTAACACAATCACACGTTAACGCATTCCCACGTTCTCCGGCGGTCACATCGCGGCTGAGCTGATTCACCTCCACCACTTTGGCCAGTTGGGTGCCCTTGATGGGGATGAACTCGGCACGGGCATAGTGCTGCCCGGTGGCGATGATGCCGTTGCTCAGCACAAAGAAGCTCTCATCCTCGATACCGTAGGCCGAGGCAATACGGGTCATGGTCTCCTCAACGCGGCTGATTTCCGCGCCGTTCTCGAGGAGAATGTGTCCCGCTTCGGTGGCCAGTTGCAAGGCCTGTTCCTGTTCTTCGGTCATCTTTAAAACTCGTCAATCACCCTGTCCACGCGGTAGAGTTTGTCCCCGCGGTGCAGCATCTCGGTGGTCTTCACGCTGAACACGTCGCCTTGACGCACTTCCGGCACGGGCTGGGCGGTGTCGCCGAGGCGCAGCTCCTCCACGGTGGCGCGGTAAACGCCGGTGGTCTGCCCTATCACCATCAGGTCGTCGCCCTGTTTCAGGGTCTCGGCCGTCTCAATGCGCATCTCCGCCACCTGCGGACGGTTGTAATAATTGGTCACCCTGCCTAAATAGACCTTGTTCTCGGTGGCCTGGGAGCCGTACCGCTCGCTCCACTCGCCCATCTTGCGTCCCAGATAATAGCCGTCCCAGAAGCCACGGTTGAACACCGTGCGCAGCCGCTCGGTCCATCCTGCAATCTTCTCCTGTGTGTAGGTGCCGTCATTGACGGCCTGCACCGCCTCCTTATAGCACTCCACCACCGTCTTCACATAGTCTGCCGAGCGTCCACGTCCCTCAATCTTCAGCACCCTCACGCCAGCATGGATAATCTTATCCAAGAAGCCGATGGTGCACAGGTCCTTCGGCGACATGATATACTTGCCGCTCACCAGCAGCTCCGTGTCGCTCTCCACATCCTTCACCAGATACTCCCTGCGGCACAGCTGCAGGCAGGCGCCGCGGTTGGCGCTGTAGTTATACTCGTCCAGACTCAGGTAGCACTTGCCGCTAACACTCATGCAGAGTGCCCCATGGGCAAACACCTCCACCTGCACCAGCTCCCCTTTGGGGCCGCGGATGTCGTTGTCCTTGATATAGCGGGTAATCTCGGCCACCTGCCAGAGGGGCAGTTCGCGGGCTGTCACCACCACATCGGCATAATGGGCGAAGAAACGCACCGCCTCCACATTCGAGATGTTGCACTGGGTGGAAATATGCACCTCCACGCCGATGCTGTTGGCGTATGTTATCACCGCCATGTCGCTGGCGATGATGGCCGTGATGCCCGCCTCCTTGGCCGACTGCACCAGTGCGTGCATCTCCTCTATCTCATCGTTGTAGATAATCGTGTTCACCGTGAGGTAGGTGCGCACACCGTGCTGCTGCGCTATCTCGGCGATGCGGCGAAGATCCTCCACCGTGAAATTGGCTGCCGAGCGGGAACGCATATTCAAGTTTCCAACGCCGAAATAGACGGCATCGGCCCCCGCCTGGATGGCGGCACTGAGGCTCTCGTAACTCCCCACGGGAGCCATAATCTCAATATGTTGCTGGGCAGCAGTATTGCCCCCAACTTGATGATATGTTTCCATTGTACTGATAATCTGATTAGTCGTGGCACCAGCGCAAGTAGATACCGTTTGCAAAGGTACGACTTTTTTTCGAATCACAGGCTCAACAACCACACCGGGCTATAACGACGTCGAGCCGATGGCTAGACCTGAATACAAAAACCCTTACCCAATTCATCTTCTTAAATAATGTCTGCAATAGTACATATTATTTCATCCCCATAGATTATTTCGATCGCCTTATAACAATATTTAAGAAAAATATCCGTTATCAGTCAAAACATGTATTTAAACGTACCTCTCTAAACAGCACTATGAACATCAAAAAAATGGGGCTTCTGCCCAAAATCCTTATCGCCATTGCGCTGGGCATCGTCTGCTCGTTCTTCTTGCCGGGATGGGCTGTGCGCGTGTTCCTCACATTCAATTCCATCTTCAGCAATTTCCTCGGCATGTTCATCCCGCTGCTCATCATCGGGTTGGTGGCTCCGGGCATAGCCGAACTTGGAAAGGGTGCAGGCAAACTGCTGCTCATCACCGTGGTGCTGGCCTACGGGTCCACCGTCCTTTCCGGCGCCTTTGCCTACGGCTCCTGTGCTGCGGCCTACCCCTACATCCTCGGCAATGGCCTCACAGCCCTCGGCAACATGGACATGTCCAACGCCCTCTCCCCCTACTTCACTATCGAGATGCCCGCCTTCATCTCCGTCACCACTGCACTGGTGCTGGCGTTCATGCTGGGTCTCACCACCGCAGCCATCGAGGGTACTACCATGAGGGGCTTTCTGGTCGACTTCCGCGACATCATCACCCGCGTCATCAAGTCTGTCATCATCCCCTGCCTGCCTCTTTACATCTTCGGCATTTTCCTGCAGATGGGAGCCGAGGGGCATGTGGGCGCTGTGCTGGGGGCATTCCTGAAGATAGTGGGATTCATCTTCCTGCTCCATGTCACTGAGCTGGTGTTCCTCTTCCTCGTGGCCGGAGGGGTGACCCGCCGCAACCCCTTCAAGGCGCTGGTCACCATGCTGCCCGCCTACGTCACGGCACTGGGCACGGCATCGAGCGCCGCCACCATTCCCGTCACCCTGCAGCAAGCCATCAAGAACGGTGTCCGACCCGAGACGGCAGGGTTCACCGTTCCGCTCTGCGCCACCATCCACATGCCTTGCAGCATACTGAAGATTACTGCCGTAGCCTACGCCATCTCGCTCAGCATGGGGCTTCCGTGCGACTTCGGCACCTATATCGGCTTCATCATGATGCTTGGCATCACAATGGTTGCCGCCCCGGGTGTGCCCGGAGGAGCCATCATGGCGGCGCTAGGCCTACTGGGGAGCATGCTGGGGTTCGACGCCAATCTCCAAGGGCTGATGATTGCCATCTACATCGCCATGGACAGCTTCGGCACCGCCGGCAACGTGACAGGCGACGGAGCCATCGCGCTGATAGTGGACCATATCCGCGGCGACAAAGCATAAGCCACCAAACGAAACAGCCTGCAACACTCCACGGAGCGTTGCAGGCTGCTGTTTTTACAGGTTAAATGATTAAACCCAAATCGGTCATTAGACCGACTTTTATATTCTTTCTCGCTTTTTAAGGTCTGTTTATGACATATCAGCATTTCTTTCGGCATCTTGGCCACATCCCTGTCTCGCCGTAGCCCGCTACGCCTTCGACAGCGATGCGGCCAATCTGCTCGAAACAAATACTAATCTGCCATAAACCCTAATAACCGATTTGGGTTAAACCAAAATCGGCCAATAGGGTTTATGGCCTGATGGCCGCCGTGGGTTAGTACTCCACGCGGGGTTCCATCTCCTTGGCCTGTGCCACCATCTTCTCAATCTCCTTGACCGAGGGGACGCGGTTCACCAGGTTCTTCTGGGCATTGACCTCCTCCATCTTGGCAGCGAGGTTGGCGGGCACACGGTGGCGGAACTCCTTGATAGTGTCCACACCGGCGGCCTCGAGCAGTTCGGCAAACTGACCGGCCACACCTTTGATGCGGAACAGGTCGGCATGGTTGGTCCACTTGAGGATAAGCTTCTCGCTGATGCCTGTGGCCTCAGCCACTTTGCGGCGGCCTGCACGGGTGGCGCAGTTGTTCAACAAATCGTCGGTGGTCTTGACACCGGCCTCATTCAACTTGGCGGCATAGACGTCGCCGATACCTTCAATGTCGATAATTTTGTATGCCATAACAGTATTTTGTTTTAAGATTTTTCGCATAACGGCACATTTGTGTTTTTATTGTGCCACGCACTGACAATAATCACGATTATCCCGAACGGGCAGAAAAGGTGAGATTGAGTTTGGAATACCAACTAAGTACTAGTAACACCGTTCAATCTTGGATAATTACAGTATCGTTGTCCGATTGTTTCAGCATTACATTATTAGTAACGATACAGTAAGTACCCTATAACGATACAGGATTGAACGAAGTTAGTGTATTGCGGCAGCAGCACGACGATGCGTGATGAGGACAGGGCGTCAGATGAAGAAGAGGCTGACACCCACCACACTGATGACGGCGCCGATGATTTCGCGGGGGGTGACACGCTGATGGAAAAGGATGGCGGCAGGCGCGATGATGAGGATGGGCGTGAGGGCGAAGAGGGTCTGGGCGATGCCGGTGGAGGTGTACATGGTGGCGAGCAGCGACATGCTGACCCCCACGAAGGGGCCGAAGATGGTGGCACCGAAAACGCACCACATGGCACGGCGGTCGGTGACGGCATGGTGCAGCTTCTGGACAGCGTCCTTGTTGAAGAGGAACAGCAGCAGCGTGAAGCCCAGCAGACCCATGGCGGCTCGTATCATGGTGGCGGCAAAGGGGACGCTGATGTAGAGGGGCATCGGCACAAGGGCGTCGGCAAGGGGTGCATGGGTGTCGAGCCCAGCGGCGGCGAGGGCGGCATCGTAGTGTTCGAGTCCTATTTTGCTAAGCACCAACCCGAAACCCTGACAGATTCCGGCCATACTGGCGTAGGCTATCCCCTTTTTGGGGAGGCTGAGCTTGAGATAGGGAGCATGGACCGGCGAACCTGCTGCGGGGTCGCGCTTGGAGAGGATGGACATGCCGATACCCGTCAGCGTGACGCACATGCCCACGATGGCCAACGGGCTCATCTCCTCGCCGATAAGCAGGCGTCCCATAATAGCGGCGGTGGGGGCCGAGAGGGTCATGAAGAGCTGACCGAAGCGCGAGCCGATATAGATGTAGCCCTGCATAAGGCAGTAGTCGCCAATCACATAGCCCACCACGCCCGAAAGGAGCAGCCAGAGCCAAGTAGGCCCGTCGGCGAAACGGGGCCATGGGATACCCATCACCAACCAGAGGGTGACAGCCAGAAGCGAGAGGGACATGACCATGCGCACCACATTGAGTGGCAAGGAGCCCATGCGCTTGGACGCCACCTCGGCAAAAAGTGCGGTGACCGTCCACGAGAGGGCCACAAAGAGTGAGATGATTTCTCCTATAAACATAGCGTCATAACGGACAAGGACAACTTTTATTGCACAACCATCGGAATAGCATCTTGCCAAAATCCCCTTTTTCCATAACCGCCATACATATATCCTGTTTTTTTTGTATTTTTGCAATGGAATAAGTATTCACGCATTTAATATATATCAATTATTTTCAAAGCATTACATAGAGTACTATCCCACACTTCGCAGTCGTTTTGCCGCGGAGCGGTTTTTGTGTTGCTCGTCGTGGTGATGGGGAGCGGGGCCTGGGGGCAGATGAAGTCGCCCATCTCGGGCACGGTGACAGACAAACTCACTGGCGAGCCGCTGGCCTTTGTCCAGATTGCCATCCCCGGCACCAAATACGGGACTGTGTCGGACATCAACGGTCAGTTTGACCTCAGTGTCACAGCCGTGGACACCCTGCTGCATTTCAGGATGGTGGGGTACCGCCCCCAGACCGTAACGCTGAAAAAGAACTCCTCGCGCCGACTGAAGATAAGCATGGAGCCCGAGGTCACCACACTGAATACGGTGAACGTCACCGCCAAAAAGGGCAAACGCGACCGATACAGCCGACGGAACAACCCCGCAGTGGAGCTGGTGAAGCACGTCATCGACCGCAAGGTCGATAACCATGTCATGGCGAACGAGATGTTCAGCCGCCGGGTGTTTGAGAAGTTGAACATGTGTCTGGATCAGTTCCACCCCGACTTCGAGAATAATTCGTTCTGGAAGCACTTCAATTTTGTAGAAAAATATATCGACCATGCTGCGTTCGACAATGCCGAAATCCTCCACTTCTCCATCCACGAGCGCATGCAGACGCAGAACTACTACCACGGCAGCCTTCGAACCCTCACCACAGCCAATCGCGCCGACGGTGTGGATGCCAACCTGACGCAGGAGGGCTTCGACGACGACCTCGACGCACTCTTCCCCACCATCGACATCTTCGCGAACGAAATCCCCCTGATGTCGGTGCGTTTTGTCAGCCCCCTCTCTTCCATCCTCGCCACCACCTTCTACCATTATTACATCACCGATACCGTCATGATCGACAGCCTGCGGTGTATCGAACTTTCGTTTGTGCCGTCGAGCAAAGGCAACTTCGGCTTTGTGGGGTCGATGTATGTGGTTGCCGACAGCAGCTATGCCGTGAAGCGGTACACGCTGCGCGTGCCGGAGGCTGTGGACTTGAATTATGTGCGCGACCTGAATGTGATGCAGACGTTCGAACGCGACAGTCTGGGACACTACCTGCCTATCCGCACCGACACCTATGGCCGTTTCTATATCGGCAAACGGCTGCGCCAGATTTACGCCCACAAGATGCAGCTCTACTACGACTATTCCCTCGACACCCTTATCCCCCAGCCCGACAGCCTGTTCACTCCGCTGGCCTCGTACGCTGTCCTGCCCAACGCCCACAGGGTAATGCGCAAAGAGTGGAACGCCCGCCGTCCGGTAGAGCTGACCCTTGCCGAGACATTTCTTGACAGCATGCGGTTCGAGTTGATGCGCATCCCCTCGGTACGCTTCACCATCAAGACCGTCGAGACGTTGTTTACAGGCTATATCCCCACCCACTCGAAACGCGACTCCAGCCGGTTCGACTTCGGACCGATATACAATTTCGTCAGCCACAACGGCACCGAAGGCCTCCGCCTAAGGGTGGGCGGCATGTCGACGGCACGCCTCAACCCGCGCAATTTCTTCGACGGCTACGTGGCCTATGGCTTCAGGGACAAACAGGTCAAATTCAACCTCAATCTGATCCACACGTTTGCCGACAAGCGGCGTTTCCCCAAGGAGAACCCATTGGGGTACATCTGCCTGCATGCCGGCTACGACATCGAGTCGCCCGGCCTGTCGTTCGACAGGTACGACCGCGACAATATTCTGCAATGGACAAACAAGGAAGTGCCGGCACAATATGTCTCGAACCTACAGTTGCTACTGCGCAAACAATGGCCTAACTTTCTCGGCATCGAAACATGGGTGGGGGCGCAGCACATCCGTCCCACCAGCCTGCTCAGCTACTACCGCATCACACCCAACGGCACTGAGCGGGTGGACGACATCGTCTTCGCCCAGTGGGTCGGCAGCGTGAACTTCTCGCCCAACTCGTTGGTAAGTAGTGGCCGCACAGGTGTGAGCTCGCTGCTTAACCTGTCCAGCAACGCCACATACGTCACGCTGAACCATGAGATGGGACTGCTTGACGGCTTCTTTTACAACAGGTCCACATTCAATTTGTTCAACCGCTTGTGGCTCGCCGCCTTCGGCTATTTCGACCTGCGGGTGCAGGGAGGCATTGTATGGAACCAAGTGCCCATGCCCAAGCTGTTTGTCCCCAACGGCAACATCAGTCTTTTGATGTCGGAGAATGCCTTCAACACCATGCAACCCATGGAGTATATGATGGACCGATATGTGTCGCTGTTTGCCACCTACCACATGAAAGGGCTTATCCTCAACCACATCCCCCTCATCAACCGCCTGAAGCTACGCGAGGTGGTGGGATTCAACCTGCTTTATGGCGGGATGTCGGACATGAACAATCCCACCAACGGCCACACCGGCCTTTACCTACTGCCCGCCCACACAGAATTCCTCGGCGACACACCCTATATGGAGTACAGCGTCGGCATTGAGAACATACTGAAGCTGATACGCATCGACTACGTGCGGCGGCTATCCTACCTGAAAGACGGCCTCTCCCCCTGGGCCATCAAAATCTGCCTGCAGTTTACCATGTAGAGAATGTGTTAATTCGTTAATTTGTTAATGCGTAAGTGCATTAATGGGTCAGCCATTGACTTTATTTATTTTGCGGGGACCTCTTGGTTCCTATATATCACAGGGTGGAAGAATCCCAACAGCCCCTATTTGAAAACAGGGAAGGTTATACCAATTCCCTTAAATCGGTTAGTGAATTCACCGAAAACACGACCCTGGACGTGCAAATTCGTCAAAGTGATAATTCGTAAATCGTACCAACACGTAAACAAACAAAGCACATCCCCAAAGGATTCCCACGCTACCACATTTAAAAAGATTAACACATTAACACGTTCACACATTTACACATTCAACACACACATTCAAATGCTTACACATTTGCACACCCTTTAATTCCTTAATAAATGGAATGAACTTTGTCCCCAAAGGTGTCGTGTATCAAAAAAAATGTGTATATTTGCAGCCGAAATCGACACGAGAAAAGTCGAGCAATGCGGAAAGCATTTGTACTGTCCGAAGTTGAAATTTCGCCAAAAATATCCAGAGGACAAGATACCGATGCCTTTTGCTTTTTCGAGTATGTATTGGCTTACCGCCTCTGCATATCGTTAAGCATAGGATGAAGTTCTTCCCTGTTTTATTCTGGAATGGCGTTTGGCGATGCCTCAACTTCGTAAAACAGGCAACACGAGTTCTATGCTTTTCCTGTATTTTACTAATTGCCCCACTGAGAACTCAAGGCGGAAAAATATCAATTGATATGGAACAGGTCAAAGAAATGTTAAAAGACTCTATTGGTAGATTTTTATCTAACGAAAGAATGACCTATGAGGAACTCTATGGGATTTTGTCAGAACTGAAAACTTATTTTACATTACCGATTTTTAATGAGGATTTTTTGAGTTCGTTGGGTATAACCAATACTGACTATTTAAAAATCAAAGGTGCCATTGACCGTGCCCTCGGATATAAAAAAATGATAAATAAAAATACGATCAAGGATTTATATGATTTGTCAGAAATACTGAATCATGTCTATGAAAACCTTTGAGTACAAGAGTTACAAATTGATGTGAAAGTCTTCCAAGTTTGGCCAAAACATATAAGAAGTTCTAATGGGCAGGTTATTACCCCCGCGATGATGGTGACGGTTACGTTGCCATACCATGCGCCTACGCCTTTTACACAAGGAATTGGTGCTGTTGCCGACGCGTACATGAGAATTTACCAGTGCGATATCAGACGGTTGTGCTGTAGTGCTGGCGATTTTAATTATAAAGGATTAGCATGATAAACATTCAAGATTTCATCCACCCCGATGATGCCTCGGCACTAAATAATCTAAAGAGCATCCCTGCTTTGCCCACCTTGTTGGAAAAGGTGATGCAGTACGGATATGAGGAAATGGACTGGAGCAGGAATATCGCTTCCAACGTGAGAATCAACGAACGTCAGATGCCTGAGATTTATTGCAGACTTATAGCTGTCTGTCGCAAATTGCAGATGCCTATCCCAGAGTTGTACCTACAGATGAGTCCCATCCCCAATGCATGGACTTCTGGCAATACACGTACATACATTGTGGTGACACTTGGGTTGATACGCCGCTTCCAAGAAGAAGAACTGGATGCAGTGTTGGCTCACGAATGTGGCCATATACTCTGCCACCATGTGCTGTATTCTATGCTGGCCAACGCCATCTTTGACTTGGGGGATTCGTTGATGGACTCGTTTCTGGGTTCAATCGGCAATGCAGCCATGATTCCCATTAAGCAGGCATTGCTTGGATGGTGTAGAGCATCCGAGTTGTCAGCCGACCGTGTGGCATGTGTCGTATCTTCGCCCGAGACCATGATTCGCGTATTGGCAAAACTGGATGGCATTCCTCCTATCATACTAAATGACATGAATCTCGACGAATGGACTACCCAAGGAGCAGACTATGAGAAAATGAGACATGGCTCTGGGGTATCGAAGGTGGTTAGATACATTTCAAATACGGATTTAACCCATCCGTATGGTCCAGTGAGGGCATACGAGGTGAGAAGATGGTCTGGAGGTGTCCATTATTTAAAACTTCAATCACAAATGCAACAACTGACTGACGGTAAAACCTGTCCGATGTGTGGTGCTGCCATCAGTGAGGATTGGGCTTTTTGTAGAAGTTGTGGGGCAAAGATGAAATAACAAACAATACACTATGGCAACATTTTCTACTTCAAAGGTTATGAACGGTGACCCTGCATTAATACCTGAAATTGCAGACCGTATCGTTAGAGATTTCCAGATGGAAGGATTTACCGCCAAAAGCGACAGCTATGCTGGTGGGGTGTACGACATCTCTCTTACCAAAGGCAATGTCTTTAAAGCAGTACTTGGCATGAAGTCTGCTTTAAAGGTCACTCTGACGCCGCAGGGCAATGCCCTCCATATTAATGCTGGGGTGGGTATTTTCGGTCAACAAGCCATTCCTACCGCTATCACGATGTTCTTCTTTTGGCCAGTGCTAATTCCGCAGATATGGGGGATGGTTCAGCAATCCCAGTTGGACGACAAGGCCATCAATATTGCCGAACAGGTTATTCGGGAGCATAGCTCGGCATCGTATGGTTTTGCATCACCCACACAAGGACAGTCTTTTTGTCCAGCATGCGGCAATAAAGTGAATGCCGATGCCAACTTCTGCCCGAATTGTGGTGCCAAGCTTAGCTAATAACCGTTTCAAATCAAGCATACAAATCCTGTTCTATGGACAACAACCCAATTGACGATAGGCACATCCGTGTTTTTATCTCCTCTACCTTTCAGGACATGGAGAAGGAGCGAGAGCAGTTGATAAAGAAAGTGTTCCCTTTGCTCAGAGGGATTGCCGGAGCCAGGGGGGTTGTTATCACCGAATTGGATTTAAGGTGGGGCATCACACAAGAGGAGGCAGAGAATGGAAAAGTGCTTGAAATATGTCTCAACGAAATAGACAATTCACGACCTTTTTTCATTGGACTGTTAGGAGACCGCTATGGCTGGTGTCCTACAGAGGAGGAACTTGAAAAGAACCATAATATAGAAGAACTGCATCCTTGGGTGAGGCGGGCGATCGCAGAGGGCAAGAGTGTGACCGAGATGGAGTTTCTATACGGTGCCCTATCACCCAAACTCTTTCCAGACAAACATATCGATGCGTTCTTTTGGATTAAACGTGGAGACAACTCTACAGACGAGCGGCTTGAACGGTTGAAACAAACTGTCCGCGACAATATAGCGTACCCATGCAGTGAGTATGTTTCTCCGGAAGACTTGGGCAAACAAGTCACCGAAGCATTTCAAAAGATATTGGATGAGAGATACCCTCCAGTACAGTTGTCTGAAATTGACTCTTTTCGTTTGGATCAAGAAACCTATAGGCGGGTGTTGAATAGGCTGTACATTCCGATAGAGGAAAATATCAAGCAGTTAAACGATTTCCTACAGAATGACGACCAGAAAGTATTAACGCTGGTTGGAGAAGCAGGTAGTGGCAAATCGGCAACAATATCAAATTGGTTAAATACTCAAGCGGAGAGCACTAGATTCCAATTTATCAGTTGTATCTTACAGGCATCCAACAAAGGTGCCGACATCAATAGTGTTTTGGATTACCTGAATACTGAATTGCTCCAATTATTAGGACGTGAACCCGAAGACTCCTTATTGGGAAATGACGACGATGCTGAAAAAAAATTCAAACAACTGTTGACGGAGGCCTCTGTTAAAAACAAAGTCTGTATTGCAATAGATGGCATAAACACTTTGGACGACCAAGAAGCCAAGCTCTTGAATTGGTTGCCAGTCATTCCTGATGGCTGCAAGGTCGTAATCACAACAATAGAGCAAGATATTACCTATCAATCGGCTGTCCGAAAAGGATATTTCATTGTCCCAATAACTCTGCTGAACGACAATCAGAAAAAATCCCAATATATAGACCTGTTTTTAGAGCGATATGGCAAGTCGCTCTCTATTGAACAAAAAAGCAGGCTTCTTAATTCTCCAATTATAGAGAATCCCAAAACACTACATTCCATTCTTGTTGAGCTGAAAAATAATGGCAACTACGATGATCTGGACCAAGCCATCGAAAGATACTCAAAAGTCGACAACAAGGAGGAAATATACCGACTAATACTGGATAACGCTGAAAAAACCTTTGGCAAAGAATTTATCATCAAGGCACTGCTTTCAGTTGCTGTCTCTCGTAATGGGCTGTACGAAATAACACTGATGAACATCACAGGTGCCGCTCCTTTGTATTGGTCACAATTTTTATACTCATTTGGTGAACATCTATTTAGTCACCAAGGGTTGATTTCATTCATAGACAATCAGTTTAAGTTTTTTATTTTATCAACACACTCGGATGACTGGATTGAATATGCACGAAAATCAGTCATGATAAGTTTGAAGTGTATGGATGAGAGACAAGCTTACGTTAAGGAGATGGCTTATCAATTATGGAAGTTAAGAAACTACAAATCTCTCAATATCTTCATTTCGGACATGTCCATCTTACCGTCTTTATCCCTTCGAGATAATTATTATCTTAGAAAGTACTGGACAGACCTTTGCCATGTCAACTTGCCAAATTGGAAGTTTCGTTACTATTTTCATGCTAAAAGTTTTTTTGGGGGTGATTTTTTGACCGTGGGGAGATTTATGTATGTTGTTGATGAGTATCAACTAAGTTCAAGTTATTGTATAAAGGAGATTATTAAAGATCAGTTTCGTCTATTAGTAACATCTGATAATGAAAAACGAAATGTTTTATTTTACAATATCTTTTTTTCCTTATCGGTTATCACTGATTCCATGATAGGATTAAGTCATTGTAAACGTGCTCTTTTCTTTGCGAAAGCATTGTTTGTCATTACAGGAAAACATCCAAATGAAATGCAAAGTGGCTACTTCAATAGTATATCTCAAGCTGTGATTGCTAAACTACACGCTTTTCTTGGCCACAAACAAAAAGCTTTGTCAGCAATAGAAAAGACGATTCCGGATACAAAGGACAATAATACTGTTGACGAATTAACAAAGGAAAGCGAATTAATCGTATTGGCTCATGCTGTAGATACTTATCTCCGAACTGAAAAAATTGATAAAGCAAAAGAATGTTTTTACAAAGCAGATAAACTATTTGAAGACCAAATAAAGAATTGGCCATCCGTTTGTAAGGAATATATTCGTTTTTTACTGAATGCCACAGCTGTTTTTGAAAAGGACATATCTCTGCAGAAACAATACTTAGATAAAGCGCTAATTGTAGAAAAAGTTGCCATAAAAGCAGGGGAATCAATAGATAATTATTTAATGGCTCTTGTATATACATCTATTGCTTCTATTATTGCCGAAGAAGAGCCTACAAAAGCACAGGAATATTGTGACTTAACACTTGATAAATATTTAAAAAATGTCACAACTGAAGAATTGTTACAACTACCACTATTTTCTTGTGCGATTGTATATTCTCTTTCGGGAAATAGTGAAAAAGCCAAAGAAATCTATGAGCGATTCCATATTCAAAATATGGATTTTTCGTCATGGGGAGTAAGTCAATACGAGACCCAAGGTGTTTTGGAAGTATGTTTGGGTATTGTTGAATCAGAGAGAGACATCATGTTGGGGATTGGCCACTATCGAAGTTCAATAACGTTATTTGAAAAAGAAGAGGTTTCGTGGCAGAATCTTTATTTTTATGCATTGGCTTATGATAGATTAGGAAGAGCGCTATTGATAATGGAAGATAGAGACTCTGCATATAACTATTTCAAAAAGGCACTATCATTGTATCAAAAATATCATACGGAGGTTAATGACTTAGTTGCAGCAAAGAGAATCGTTGATGTGACAAACAGAATTGTCAAAATACTATTATCTTCTGATAGAGTAGAGGATGCCGTTAGTACTATGAAAGACAATGTTGAGAGAATAAACATGCTTCCCCAAGATTCTTCATATTATTATCTATTAAGAACAGATACCTATTCAACAATGGCAGATGTCTTGTTGCACCAAGGGGACAAACCATCTGCTAGGGAGTATCTACACGAAGCATTGGACGCAACAAAGGAAGGTGGTTTAGACAAGGATACTATCGACAACCTAAATAACACACTAAAAAGCATATGACACATTGATTACTATGTCGCCATTAAGAGTAAAACGTATCATTGACAGGAAACTGTCCTCTGGCATAGGTGAGCAACTTGTTGTGTTCATCATCATATTTGTTCTTTCACTATTGCTTGTTACTTTTTGTTATTGGTTGCTCGGCGTGGGGAATGGTTTTGTCGACTCGATAGCAAAAAGTTTTGCTGATTTCTTTGGAGGAGACCAGTACACTAACTATGCCTATCCAGATGAAACGGCCTCAGACATTGCCTCATGGGTCAAGTGGGTCACATTGGTTACCTGTATTATTGGCTCTATCGTTTTCCAAGGTCTGCTTATTGCTACATTGACCAACGCAATTCAAAGCCGTGCTGAAAAGGTTCAAGAAGGGAATGTCAGATACAATTTCAAGAACCATTATTTGATTCTTGGCTATAACGAGAGTGTGCCAACTCTGGTTTCAAGGTTGTGCAAGGCAAGACACGATATTGTTATTGTGGTCTCGAAGGAAGTACTTGATTGCCGAAACAATATCTATGACACTATAGGCAAAAGGGGGAATGTGTTTGTGTTAAGAGGCGACATGAATAGTAGTGATGACCTGCGCTCATTATTTGTGTCATGTGCAAAGCAAGTTTACATTTTAGGTGAAGTTTCTAATCCTAATCAAGATTTGCAGAATCTGGATTGTTATCGTACTATCACCCACACTATCAATGCCAAGGTTGACTGCTATGTCCAGATGTATGAACAAGCCATATACGATATGGTGATTCATCATGGAGAGGATGACATTCAACATTTCCACCCCTATAACCATGAGGAGTTGTGGGCACGGAAGGTGTTTGTTGATACTGACAATGTCTATAGAAAACCTGACCACCGTTCGGATGACGACAACATGAATACGAAACCTTACAAGTATGTTCATTTTGTGATAATGGGCTTCTCCGCTATGGGCGAAGCCATGTGTAGGGAGGCGGCTCTGCTATTGCACTATCCCAACTTTGCAGAACGAGGGATAAAGTCTAAGATTACTTGTATTGACCCCAATATGGAACTGCGGATGCAATCGTTTATCGGTCGTCACAAAACCTTGTTTGACTGCTGTGGGTATTCGTTCCATGCCATAGATTCATTCGGTAGCATGACCGAGAAATCATTGCAGCCTGTCATTGAATCGGACTTTCTTGATATTGAATTCCAATTCATAGAGGCCGACCTTCAAAATATGGCACTCTTGCAGTATCTCGAAACGTGGAGCAACGACGACAACCAGTTGTTGAGCATAGTTATTTGCAGCGACAGCGATACTTATAATTATCAACTTGGACACGCTTTGCCACAGTCTGTATGTATGAGAGATGTTCCCGTTTTCATGTACCAGAGAAAGAATTATCAGGATAGGGGAAGTCACTCAATGCAAAATTGCATACAGACTTTCGGATATGAAGGTATAGACGTTACAACTGATTCGGCAGAAATCGAATGGGGTAAATATGTCAATTACATCTACAACCAATTGTATGGAGATGGTGTTGTCGCAACAGGGGAGGAAATGAATAGTGCGGCAGAAGAGCTATGGAATAATCTCTCGATAGACAAACGATGGTCTAACATCTATAATGCAAGCTCGATATTATACAAGCTGAGAGGGATAGGAATCAGCAGCCTCCAACAGCTGAAAGTTGAGCAGCGACGATTGGAAGAAAAGTTGGATGTGCTGTCGGAGGTAGAACATAACCGATGGAATGTGGAACAACTGATACACGGCTATCGGCCAACATCCCCTTCGGAGCATCAGGAGATATTAACAAATCCATCATTGAAGAAAACATATAAACAAAGTTTTATCCACGATGACATACGTCATTATGGTGAACTAGATGAGTACACCAAGGATAAGGACAGGCAGTTAATTAAATATTTGGTAAGGGCTATCTTAAATAAACAATAGTAAATATGGAACGTATTTTTATCAGTTACAAACGGGTCAATAAAGACCAAGTATTTAAACTTATTGAACAGATTGAGAAGACTCTGGGTGTGGAGTGCTGGTACGACAAAAAAGGTGTTGAATCCAGTTCTCATTTTGATTATGTCATTTGTAAAGCAATCGATAATGCCGATGTGGTCCTATTTATGCACTCGAAAGCTCACTTGGGAATCAATTTCGAAAACGATTGGACCGTCAAAGAACTGAACTATGCTCTTGGGAAAAGAAAGAAGGTTATACTAGTGCATCTAGACGACGCACCATTGGATAATATCTTCTTAATGGAATTCAGTACTCGCAACAACATCGACTCACAAGACCCTGAGCAGTGGGATAGGTTGATGCATGACTTGCATCGATGGCTGAACCTTGATTCGTCAGTTTCTACCATACAGGGTGAAACGGAATATAAAGTAGGAGATGGTTCCACGCATGGAGTGAAGAATGCGTTGGGTCGTGTGGTAAATATGGGGACAAAATTCAACTTTAGGAAAACAAAACTCAACTTAGAAAATCTATACATAAAAGGGAAAGAAATAAAAGAAAAAGGGAAAGAATATCTTGCTGAAGTTGCAGAAAGCTATAGGGTTGATGCAGAACAAGGCGATGCCCGTGCGCAGTACAAACTGGGACGCAAATACAAATTGGGTTCCGGAGTGGACAAGGATTATGGCGAGGCTGTTCGGTGGTTTCAAAAGTCGGCAGAGCAGGACTACCCTAATGCACAATATGAACTGGGCGTTATGTATGAATACGGTTATGGAGTTGACAAAGACATAACGTTAGCTCGATATTGGTATCAAAGGGCTGCCGAACAAGGCGATAAGGACGCGAAAAAGGCTTTGGAAGAGTTATGATATTAGAATACTAGTGATGCGTTATTTTTATATTTTATTTTGTAATTTATTATATATTTGTTATTTATAGCGATTTTAACTTTTGACGATTTGAAATGAATGAGTATCTTTGCAGG
>JAEEGI010006746.1_pt1 | contig 25886 bp, 29 predicted proteins | sample 8958751 | NCBI WGS metagenome assembly JAEEGI01 (sample SAMN16246545, study PRJNA631951) | gut metagenome | biome: gut microbiome; feature: rumen; material: KS-attached | host: Bos | place: Iran: Karaj | collected 2018-10
CACCGGATTCCCAACTCCGTGCCATATCTCCTCAGTACTTGTCGCAGCCGACTCAATATAGAACTCATCTTCAAGTCCACGCTTCTTTATCATATCTTTTAGAACAAACTCTGCCATGGGAGAACGGCATATGTTGCCGTGGCAAACAAATAAAACACTAATTTTTCGCATCTTATCTACTCTTATCTTTCCTTTTCTTCGCTTTTACTCGTTATTTACTCATACAATTTTATCCCATTTTTACTCATATCTCCACTTATCTTTTTACATCTTCGCCTTCAATTAGAGTAAAATCTCGAGTAAATCCAAACTCTCAAAAAGTACAGAGGTAGCCGTTATTTATAGGTATAATCATTTATCTCAAATACCAATAATTTCTTCAGTTCTAGTCCTCATTTTCCTTATTCAGTTCTTTCTTAAGCCTATTCATTTCTTCCTTGGCATCCTCATACTTCAGATGGGTATAGGTATTTAGGGTAACGCCTATATCGGAATGCCCCATAAGATACTGGAGCGTTTTCGGGTTCATGCCTGACCGTGCACAGTTGGTACAAAATGTATGTCTCAAAATATGCGGTGTTATAGAAGGCAACTCATTTTTGTAAATTCTGTTGTGCTTCTGAACCGCAAGTTGCATATGTTTCTCCCAATGCTGAGCAACCAATGGCAAGTTGTTCTTATCAAGATATAAAAAGCCTTTATATTCTTTTCCATCACTTCCCTTAACAACAGGCTCTTTTCCATATTTAGGTCTCTTATCCAATATCCTTTTAAATGCCTCTATGACACCATCTTCCAAAGGAAGTACCCTTATCCCAGCATTGGTCTTAGTTTCTACTATAATATATCTCATGTCTGATGTTCGCTGTAGCTGCTTATTCACATTAAGTGTACCTTCTACAAGATCAATATCTTCTATTGTAATTCCACACCACTCTGAAATTCTAAGACCAGTATGTATCAATATATAAAAGCAATCATAATATCTGTTATAATGATTATCATTTTTTACAAAGTCCATGAACCTTTTCTGAGTATCTCTATCAAGCGCCTCACGTGTTATCATATCATTTACCACAACCTCGCTAAACTCAAAGTCAAAAGGATTCTTCCTTATCCAATCATTGTCCTCTGCCATACGGAAAGCAGGTCGTAACACTCCCCTGATATTGTGAAGACTACTGTAGCGCACGCCTGCATTTTGCAGTTCGACAAGATAAGCCTTTGCATCATATTTGCTTATTTCATTTATCTTTTTCTTTGAAAAAGACTGCTTTTTTAGATTGTTTAGTACCGTCCTGTATTGACGTTTTGTTGACTCCCTTACGCTGTTCAAGCGGAGATTAATGTATTTCTCGGCAAGTTCATAAACCGTCATATCTACAGGGGCTATGCCGTCATGTAATTCTTCAGCTATCTCTTTCTCAAGTTCTCTGAGTGACTTATCTGACTTCTTTCCTGCCGGAGCTTTGTCTGTAGGTTCAAGTTTCCATGAGTAAACATAATGTCGCTGTCCTAAAGCGTCATCATAGACAAACATATATCTGCCATCGGCGCGTTGTTGCTCGTTCTGGCGAAGCACTCGTCCCTTCTTATCTCTTCTTTTCTCGTTCTTTCCCATAATAAACTCCTCTCGCCCATAGTATGGGAAGCCATTGTAACGCTGGTTTCCCACAGTTTAAAGCTCCTCTTTTTCTTCTATATTCATATAGCTCCGGTCTGGTCAAGGAACTGTTCAAACAATTTCCGCTTCAACATAGTGCGGTTTCCGTTCTGCATGATAAAGTCTGCTCCCTCGTTGCTATCTACAATTAGCCGTAGTTTGTTTTCTCCTATATTAAAGTATTCACTCGCCTCCGCGATTGTAAGCATATAGCGCTCCCACAGTGGGACTCTCTCCTGTTTTTCCATAAACCAGACCTCTTTCCTCTATACTTGTAAATCCAAATTCCAACATGATTGTGTCTTTCGATAACAGTACATTCAGGCTTTGATGTATGTACTGTTATCCACTAATTCTTGCACATGTTGTATTATTCTTTTTTCTTCCTATGTTCACTGGAACTGCAATAAAAGTCACAGCTCCATTTGCACCAAGGATGATATTATTCTCCATCCGCTCCGTATAACGAGTTAATCAAGTCAGCGAAGTCTTTCACATCACTTATCCTGATATAGTTCTCCTTTACAGTGTGCCTGTCAGTTTCACTGTGTAATGCGTAATGATCATCAGGTTTCAATGCTGATAAGTGCCTGATTGAGTTATCGAACTGTGCAAATATATGGTGAACCTCTTGTGAGTCCAACTCTTCAACATTTAGACCATATGCAAGCCTGTAAATATATCTATGCAGGTATTCTCCACCGCAGTTGACATATTTTCTTGTAGCTGTATAGCCAAAAGACTTGCCATTAATGGCATCAGTCATGCAATAGCACTTACCATCCGGCAATACAATTTCATGGTCAACAATAATAAATTGACCTATATTAACTTCAAGCATAAGCATTTGCTGACCACTAGGAGTTTTAAACACAAATGTCCTATGTGGTCTATTGCTACTGCTATATACAGCCTTGTCCTGATGAATAATTCCTTTTTTACCGAGTCTCACCAATGCTTCTTCTCCAATAGCTATAGCTATCTTCTTCCTTAAATCTGTTCCCATCTTCTTTTCCTCCTTACAATTCACCTCATTACCAGTTACCTTTGAATCACTCAGTTCTCTCATAATCTATGCTCCTTTTCTTAAATAAAAAAACACTTATAATTACTCCGAAGTATCAAAACAAGTGTCTATGCTTTATTTCAAAAGCAATTCGCAACTGCTTTACCAAAATTGGTCTGACTACTTTTTTAATTGATGTCAAGTCAAAATCTCTTTGCTGACCTTTGTATTTTTTGGCTTTCGGCACAACATATCTATCAAATCTCAGATACAAATTAGAGCTTGATGATTTAAATCACCAAGCTCTCTCTAATAGTTTTCGCTTCAACTTCTGTTAACGCAATATCATCACTATGCATGTAACTTCTTGCTAATTCACTGGGTAAATAATTTGTCCATAGATACTCCTGCGAACTGCCCTTATGCTCAACACCTGTACGACACGCCATGTTTACCTTGCTATCAAGCTGCCAAACGTGCCAAGCTTCACTGGTTAGATATGTGTCATACAGGAAAATTCCACCACGATATCCCGATAGCATTATTGAGGCTTTCGCATCTCTCACTAACCGCAGTAAATTTTCTTGATCTCTACTATCAAATTTCTCGTAGTATAGGTCTTTTTGTTCACCCATAGTCGAGTATTCGTAAGGGCTATCTACATAAATCATAGCTTCGGAGCAATCCTTAAACTCTTCAATGACATCAAGAGCATCAATATTCGTGATTTCGACATTCTGAAGTCTGTTTTGAACTCGCTTCGCGTTGATATCCAACATTCTGCAAGTCCTATCATAAAGTTTTTTACGAGCCTCATCATGCTTTGGGTCTAAAAATCGCATGTTGGTGCGGTTTGCGTCGAAACTATAGCTTGTTAAAAACAGCTCAGCAAGGGCTACTATTTGTTGATTCACCCCTTTATATCCAGCTCTTTTCATATCCAAAAAATAATCAAATATATCTTTTTTTATGGGAAGTTCCTTAAATACCTTGGATAATTCTTCAAAATCTCGCTGACACTCCCTGATGAGGCATACTGTTCCATAATCCTTATCATTTACAATTTCATTTTTGTGTGGATATGAATTTAATAGCACATTGGCCATTCCAACAAATGGCTCAATATAAACTGACTTTGTGTGATCTTGCATAAGATTCACTTCCTTGGCCCATCGGAATTTACCGCCGAGCCAAGTTGTAATTCTCAGATTATCATTGAACTGTTCCATAACATTCTTCTTCATATCAAGCAGTCTCCTCATCCTTAATCAACCTGTCTACAATTCTGATGCAGTAATAATGCATTGTATTTATTCCAACTCTTTTCTTAATGTCATATTCGCGTTTACCATCCAGTACAAGCAGTTTTTCACGCATATATCCACTTTTGTACAGCCTTAAAAGTGTCAGGTAGCTGCCCTTCCAGCCTAAATTTGCAACTAAATTCTTGAAACCTTCTGCACTATTGATCATCATGCAGTTTTCCCCCTGAATCTCTTCAATCTTAAGTTCATCTGTGGTTTTACCATTTATCTGTAAGTCTTTTATATATCCATACATATTTCTGTATACCTCAAGAGGTGAAATCCCATCACTAACTCTCTTGGAATTTTTTACCACTGTCAGTAATGCCTTCTCTATAACCTGCCAAATATGTATAAGTATTGATTCTGTCATCCCAGGAACATCAATTAACAAGTTAGCCACAAACCCCTGATTAAACTTGCTGTACTTGGCCACATATACTTCTGCGCTCTCATCTCCATCCACGGGAATATACTCCAAAACCACATGTGCTCTTGAATTGATTGTTTCTGCTGACAAAATAAGTCTTTCTTCTCCAATAGTCTCAAAATATTCATCATGCAATATCTTACAAACTTCCTCAGAAAGCAATTCAACCTTGACTGCATCATCAGGAATATGAATGTCACAATCCAATATTATGTTTGCTGCCTTACTCTTGATTTTGTTTATTGCATTTGCAACCTGCTCACTTGCTGAGTCTGAATTAAATGTAACTATATTGTTATTCTCTATTTTCTTCATCTCTAAACTCTCCTTTATTTCTAATATTTTCTGATCAACTGCTTCTTTGTCCTCAGGTTTTCCATAATCAATCCACATATCCCACATAAGTTGTGGTTCTTTTAACTTTTTCTCTGCAAATTCATTAATATGTAGCTCACGAGTCTTTATAGCTTCTTCAATTCTTCTTTTATCTCTTGCAATTTCGACTTCTTCTCCTACAAGGTATCCATGTTCATGACATGTATCTACCATTTGATCTTTTTCATCTATGTTGCAATCCGGCAATCCATAACTACGTGTATATTCCATGCCTGCCTCCATTTCCTTGTGATGCAGCGTCCATGTCTCCATGAGCGATATTTTGTTAACCAAACAACACAACAGCTTTTTCTGTTTAGTCATTGTTTATTATTCGGTTTTCAAGGTGCGGTGCTGTTGTGTTGTTCTTGATGTTGTAATCTTAGCAAGTCTAGAAATGCTTATCATTAATCAAAAAAAATAAGCAAACGCTGTAATGAAGCGCGTTTGCTTATTTAAATCATGACCTATATTATTAATTCAATATACTTTATTATTAATTTAAAATACAATTAATAATCATAGCCGAAATCATTCTTTTTCATGTCGTTATATTTTTGTAATGACTCTAATTTCTTTTCAATTTCGTTTAATCTTTTCTTAGTATTTTCAACCTTTCCCATGAATACCTTATCACCCACACTATTGGCTAAATAAGTTTGATAGTCATTAAATATATTTATGAAGTTATCGGCACTTTCAAAAACCTTGTCCGTTATTTCTTTCTGAACTCTAGCCACAGCACCAATATTTATCAAAAATTTCCCCATGTTTGTTTTTTCCAGTTTATTTCTGGATCTTTTGTTCTTGACATCAAAGAGCTGCATCACTTTATTTGTATACCTTGCAATCCTTGCCATTATTTCTGCTCTTATTTTTGCATCCTTAGGATGATATGCCCTGTTTCTTGTATCTGTTATTTCAACAATTCTGTCTTCTATTTCAACTAGTGCCTTCATCTCCTCTATTCCAAGATTGTATTCTTCGTCATCAAACTTGTAATCAAATATACCATCAATTCTTAAAGTATCTTCATTAAAACCAAAAGACGTCATGTACTTATTAACTATTTTATCTTCAATAGCTCTCTCCCCGTACATATAAGTCAAATAGGTATGTGACATATTCTTTTCACTTTTTTGTGTAAGCACCATTCTATATAAATCATTCATAGATTGATTTGCATTTTTTATATATTCAAAAGCATAATACATTTGCATTAAAACAATCTGCTTTTCATTCTTCTCAACCACAGCACCATCCTCCGTAACCACAGTGATCATCATACATCTAAAATTATTGTAGCACGAAAGATATTCTGTTTTCATATAAACCGCTCCAATTATTCACAAGTCATTTTCTACGCTCCTGCTGTAAACATATTTTCTTTTGACTTCTCCGTTTATATAATAATGTAAGCAATTATCAACATTTCTGTTATCCGTTCTGTCTTATATTATTTTTACAACCATGTATCCAACAATAGTAATCTCTTTCATGAATTTAAATAATCTGGCTTTTTGGCTCATTTGAACCCAAACAATCTTAAACTCTGCCGCTGTTTCTGTCGGAATGCTCTTATCATTCAACATGACTATGGATCTGCTAACTTGATCTGCCTCCTGCTAACAGGTATCGGATCACGCAACTTCAATCTCTCTATTTTCTGAAACTACAGATTTTTATTTTTCGCCATTCTTTTAAAAAACAAAATTTCAAAACACACTTTTCAGCAAAAAATAAACGCGCCCGCCGCCCTCAAAACCCCTTTTCTGTAATTTCAGCCCATTCCGAATTTTTGAAATCCTTAAACCTCTTCGCTGTCATAATTCATCCAAACTCTCCATTTTCAATCACTATTCTCTGACCTTCATTTAACTTGACTTTTACCAACTAGTTACTCCCATTACTAAACCTGATTACCTCCGGCACCGGCAAATACCGCTCTTTTTTCCCACATCAATCTCACCCATACAAAATCCAGACTCTCAAACTCCCATGTAACACAGCTTTTACAAACTTGATCATTACCGGCGCCAGTACATTCAATCAATTTTTTCAACCTTCTGCTGAAATTCCTCCAAATACTCTCGCACAACACTCATGTATCAATCACTTTTCAAACTTGATTCTTACCTGCATTCTTAAACTCACATAAAATCTATATAATCAGCCCCACCCAAATCAATCATAAAACTTGATGTTTGTAGGCTGTAATCTTTTACCAACTTGTCTATAACTTCTGCTAACTTGATATATCATAGCCTAATCAAATCCAGCTTTTATCAACATTTCCGCACCATCGTCAATGTCAAAATCCAATCCCGGACTGCATATATCCATGCACATATCTTATCCCGGAAAATTGGCTTTTTGGCTTTCCTGTATAAATCCATGAGGCGTGAGCAATACTCATAGCACTCACGCCTACATGTCTGGAAGTATATGATTAATTTTGTCATTCTGCTGTTAAACTTCCCCCCAAAGGCTTTTCCTCATTCTTTTATTAAAACTATGCTTAAGCTCATTAGCCACAACAAGGTTGTCCTGTATCTGGCCATCCTTCGGGCACGAAACCCTTGCTATTTCTTGCCTGTAGCCGTTTTTAAAAATAATGTACATATAAATATCCGATTCATTCAAAATCCTGTATTCCAGTCTATATCCTGTCATCTGCTGTTCCTCCTTAAAACTGTAAGTTTTCAAATTTTACTATCATGTAATACCTATCATATAAGCGCTTTATCTTGTCTCTCAGCTTCTTGTTTTGCTGAGCTGATGCATGTTTACTGAACCTAATGCCAATCATGTCTTTGCCAGTACTCAAATCAACAAGCGCCCAGGCATCGTTATTACAATCCACGTTAACCCTATGCTGCCACTCAAACATCCAAACACCTCTCTTTCTCTGCAGCTCTCACAAACTCAAAACCAATAAAATAGATTTTTTATTTTATTGTATTTATAATGTAAGCATCTATGTATATTAATCAAAATCTATTTGCCACCTACTTTTTTAGCAAGGTATCTCCATTTCATTCTCTTAATGCCATGACACGATTGCATTTCACAGTTATTTTCCACAAATGTACATATAATAAAAGACCCATTGCTATTTACAGCAACAGGCCTGTCTATCAAATCCATATCTATTCTTGCGAGTGTACTTCCAACTGCAGTTCATTACAGCTTTTTACTGTAGTCTTTTCTTTATCTGTCTCCCTGAGCCTTGTTCTCATGTCAACAATAAACACTATCACATAAACTTCAATTGCCTTGGTTATGATCCAGCATAGCAATGCCAATGATATCATCCCTACTATAACTGTCATCTCTACCGAATTCATTATCTATCCCTCCAATAAAGGCTGGAGCTTTATGCTCCAGCCAATTCTTATGTTTACACTCAATTACTTTCTTCTACCCTTAACACCTTTTGTTGATTTCTTCTTGATTTCTTCCTCCACAGTTTCTACCTGCTCTTCTGATGTAACATCAATTTCTAATCCTTCTTTTGTTTCAGCCCCTGCTGTAAACTCAGCTTCAACAGTTGTTTCAAGTCCTTCATTTACCTCAACTTCCTGTGACTGTTCTGTAACTGTATTCCTAATCTCCGACTGTTGATTTGGCATTTTCAGTGAGCCATCTTCATTCAATACCACTCCGCCATTTATGATTCCCATGTTGTAATATGTAACCAAAAGAGCTTCGTCAAGATCTACTCTCTTAAACCTGTTTGTTATACCCTCATAAACAACTCCATTCTCAGCTTCCTTACTGCCTGTGACAGTTACAAACATGTTAACCATACAGCCCTCGTCAATCATAGGCTTATAGTTATTGATATGCCTCTTCTCCATGAGGTTTCTCATTCCGAATCCCTCAGTATCAAGCACAAGTCTGTTATCAGCTCCGATGATAAGGCCTCTTATATCCTTACCTGCCTTAAGCTCACTGATGATCTGCTTATCTGTCATCTCAATGATCTCGCCGTTACTATACAATTCATAGCCAAGCTCTCTGTTTCCAAGATAAAGTTTGTTAATTACGATCTTTGTACACATATCCATATCCTCCATGTATTTGTGGCATTTCCAATGCCTTTATTTATCTTACAAACACACTTTATCGCAGGGATATTGTCGTGTCTGTGGACGATATGTACGGACTTAAACTCACTGTTTTAGGGAGTTTGTCGCTCATGCAATAAACAATTCCATCAATCAAACATCTCCTTATTGCCATGTCAAGTTACTGAGTTTCACGTAATGCTCATATTTCTTAAAGTTAGTATTTATCAGCATTTCAAAAACTTTAATAATGTATCTTTCATATCCTCAAATCTTAAAATTTCCCACCAAATTCAATTCTACCCCCTTTTCCAAACAATCCTCCCATCTCAATCCTGAAATTCTGAAAATCGCCCTAATTTTGATTTCTCAACCCATTCTTAACATTTCATCCCATCATCTCAAATCACCACAAACTCATATTTTATCTACATTTCAACCCTTTTAATGTATATGGTTTTTATCCATCATGTACTATAATGATCCTTTTATATATAAACATACAAACTTGTAAGCCTGCATGAATACTAGGTTTTATAAAGTATATTCTCTACCATCTCTGTAACAATCAGCATTTATGCAGTTTTAAGCAACTTGGCAGTGTATATTCAAATCCAAGATGAATAAACTTTAAAGATCACATATCATTTTAAAATGGCTTTTTGCACACTTCTTGATCCACATATTTTGGCACAATGGCACAATCCTAAAAATAAGCAAAAAAATAACACCTTCCGGTGTCTCTATGTTTTAACTTATATACTGCTAAACAACTGAACCACCACCACATGTACCACATGAACCATTTGCTCCATCACCACCAGTACCACCACAACCAGGACATGTCTCTGTATGCCCAGGACAACTACAACCATGACATGTGTGACCTTCACATTCATGATGTCCATCTATTGTCCATTTAAACTGTTTATTTACTATCTTCTCTAATATTCCGTTTGGATTGTCAGGATTTGACATGCTTATACGTTTTGTTATTCGTGACTGACTTATTTTATATTCGTAGTCATCTAATACTACAGGGTTCTCTTCAGTCTTTTCAAGTAATACATAGAGTGTTCCACCAGTTGGCACTTTAACATTTTTTGCTACTTTTCCTGTACCTAATTCCTGAGGTGGTGCCCATGGATTATAGCCAGGATTTGAATTAAACGTCTTTGAACTTGCCCATGCTACTACATTGAACCCTTGTTCATTCTCTATCTGTATGTTTCCATCTACTTCTTCTCTTACATAAGTACCTGCATCTTCGTAATTATTGTTGCTGTCTTTTATTCTATATGTCTTGACTATCTTACATTTTCCGCTTGACTCTTTGGCTGACGCGTGAGGTGTTGGTTGTAATGATTCCTGACAAGTAGTCTGGCCACCTAAATCATTGTAGAATACATGGAGTCCATAACCATGTGTACTAAATACATCATGTGTGATATTTGAATAAACTGTAAAATCAGTGTCAAGTCCTAATATTGGATATGCAAGCATTAATGCTGTTTGTCCTGTACCATTATCAAGTGATTTAGTAAATCCACCATTCGCAAGTCCTTGGTCTTTTTGCATTTGTACCCAATCCTTAGCTGTGCCATAAAACTTCCAACCTTGGTAATTCATACCATCAAATACGCCGTGATACCATCCATTCTCTATGACTAGTGCCTTCTCTGTGGTAGTATCTTTAAATAGGTCAAGGACATCTTCGCCGAAATATGTAGCTATTACCATCTCTATGTTCAATGAACCTGTCCCATTTCCACTATCAGACATCATCCATTCTCTAAACTTTGCTGCGTTACTCACAAAATTATTGCCTGTCCATAAAATTGGATTTGGTATTCCAAGGTTATTTGACTGTCTTTCAACTGATGTTACTGATGGTGTTACACGAGCAACTTGTAAGTCTGGTCTAATGTCCTGCAGTGTATAGTAGCCTGATGGATTTGTTCCCAAAATAACATCTACTGCCTCAGTGTAATTATGACCATGCTCAGTTTCAATAACATACATTCTAATAAACTGTCTAGTAACTGATGCTCCATTTTCTTTTAATTGTGTTGCACTTGATTGACCTGTACCAGTACCATCATAATTATCATTTTCAGCATAGGCAGTTATTGGTAATAATGATATTGTCAGTGCAATTGTAGTAACAAAGGTTATTAACTTCTTAAAAATCTTATGTGTTTGCATCGCCTGATCCTCCGCTAAATTATTAAAATAAATAATTACTTTAATTATAATTTGAAGGTTATGTATTATGTATACGTTTTCTAGGCAATTTACTTATTCTTAAATATTTATATTGGTCTGATTGAATTACTAATATTTCCAATAATTTTTATTTACTTGAATATTATTAACTTATTACTGTATTACAATATAATAAAAGTAAGCGCGCAATAATCCGGTGGGTTGTAAAATACCCCCATTGTTATCAGTTACAAGGGCTTTTGCCCATAAAATATACCCCGAGTTCTTATGAACCCGGAGCACCTTGACAATTCACATATGATAAAGATTACATTGCATCAAAGATAGCATCTTGATGTTTCCTGAACAGCTCATCAAGAGCTTCTTTGCATTCTGGATTCCATGGAGATAGCTTTTCAAGCTCCTCGTCGCTCATCTGAGATGATGGACATTTGATCAACAGATACTTGAGATAGTAGTAAACATCTACTCCGCAAGCCTTGGCAGTTTCGACCATGGAATAAGTAAGTGCACTTGCATCAGCACCTTTAGTACTGTCGGAAAACAGCCAGTTCTTTCGGCCTGTAACAAATGCTTTACAGCTTCTTTCGCTGGTATTGTTGTTGAAGCTACATCCGCCATCCTCGAGATACGTTTCAAGGAACTGCCTACGATTCTGTATGTATACAAGAGCTTTGTATAGTCTTGAGTTCTTGATCGCGGTCTGACAGTCAAGCCATTTCCAGAATCCTTCAAGAACAGGCTTTTCTTTTTTAAGGCGATATTCCTTTATGGCATCAAAATTTAAGCTCTTCTTCTCATGAATCTTCCGTTCCATATCGAAGAGCTTATCTACGTATGCAAGTCCTTGAACCGCAGGCTGCGTGTGATCGTATTCCTTACCTTTGGGAATGGCATCGATAAGGTAACGTCTTACATGTGCCCAACACGATGTTCTCGTGCAGTCCTTGAGTTTGTTATAACCACCATATCCATCAGTCATGAGATAACCGTGGAATCCCTCAAGGAACTCTTTGGCAGTCTGTCCTGCTCGTGTTGGGGAGTAGTGGAACAGAACTATCTGCTCCGGATCATACTCACCTGAGCGGAACACCCACATGTATGACTTTGTTTCAGCCCTGCGCCCCGGTTCTTTGAGTACCTGTACAGGTGTCTCATCAGCCATGATATATTTTCCGGAAACAAGTTTCCTTTGGAAGTATTCATGCATAGGTCTGAAGAAGTCTTCAGCATTATTGATTATCCAGTTGGCTATAGTTCCTCTGCAGATCTCAGCTCCGTACATCTTGAAATCTTTTTCCTGTCTGTATAAAGGAAGACAATTGACGTACTTTTGGTACATCACCCAGGCAACTGTTCCTGCAGATGCCATACCATGGAGCATATGCTTTTGATCATCACGTCCTTTTACGATGTGTGGTACTTCGGCATCTTCTTTGCATTTGGGGCATCCATAACTTACGCTGTAATACTCGATAATCTTAAGGCTTGGCTTTATGATCTCGATTTCTCTTCGAACGAATTCTTCTCCGATTCTTTCAAGAGGCGTACCACAGATATCACAGATGCGTTCATCTTCGGGTACATCAAGAAGAACCTTCTGAACCGGAAGGTTTGCAAACTTATCTGTCATCTTGGTTTTCTTCTTGCGGGTATGTTTCTCGACGGTAGTGAATTCCTGTTCCTCCGGATCAGGCTCAGCCATTAGAGTTTCGGCTTCATTGAAGAGATTTAACTGGCCTTCAAAATCATCTCGCTTCTCACTGGACTTTCCAAAGAGCTTCTTTGTAAGGTGTTCGATCTGCTCTTGCAGAACCTTTTCTTTTTCTAGATGTTCTGCTTCACGTTTGTTGGCAGCTTCTATGAGAGCGTTAAGATTTTTTATGGTAGTATTCAGTTCCTTTACGGTATCCTTCAGCTCAATAAGCTGTTGTTCCCTGGAATCTCTTGCCACGATAGCCTCCTTATATCTGATATATAGATTTTATCAGACATTCAGGACGATTAATATCGGCAAATGTGCCAAAGTGCTCAAAACAAAGCCTCATTATTAATCCGATTCAGAGAGTTTTAAGAAAAATGCACAAAAGCTGAGCTGCTATTGTTAAGAGGCTCTGATAGCCTTAGGCTGCTCAATATCGATGCCTGAAAGAAGCCAGTCAAGCTCACGCCATGAAAGACTTCTGACTTCATCCTTATTTCTTGGCCAACGATATCTTCCCTGAGCAACAGAAAGCCTTTTGTATAGCAATACAAAGCCATCCTGTTCCCACATGAGGATTTTAAGACGATCAGCACGCCTGCCGCAGAAAAGAAAAATAGCCCGAGATCTAGGATCCATGTGTAGCTTATCTTCAACAATGGCGCACAGGCCATCTATGGATTTGCGCATATCGGTATAGCCACAGACAATGTATATGTCATCTGCAACTGTGATATCCCCGATCATGTCAGGCCTCCTAAGATCTTTAAGGTTTCTGATAGAACTACCGGATCTACTGTGTTGCTGATGCGGATATTTGCTCTTCCGAGATTTATCTCTATCGTATGTGAATTGTCAAGGTGCGGCGCCACAGAAGGAATATATTCCTTTGGCGGCTGGATATCATCAATGATATCCACCTGAACGACGTCCTGCTTAGGGAGCGTCAGGTCATGTATTTCATCATGCGAGTTTCGCATCGGCTTTGGTACAGCATAAGCCTTTTGGCGAAGTCGCTTGATCGCACTGTATAAAGAATACTTTTTGATGCCGTTACATAAGCACCACTGTTCATCACTAAGACCGCTCTGGCGGCATTGAGTGACGAGTTTGTACCACTCATCAAGTGTTCTACGTTGTTCTTTGCTTGAATCTGACATAATAAACCTCCGGGATGTGACACCAAAGTGTTGTCTATTAGTCTTAATACATAGACCACTTAAGTGACACCAAAATGTAGTTTATAGTTCAGATTCATTATGAAGGATTAACAGATGGTTTTATATCCGTCGAAATATTTTGCGCTTACTAATAAAATAAGCACCACCCATCAAGGGAGGTGCTTTAAACACTATTACTATTGTAAATAAACCCAAGCCATTGTGACTTGGAGGTCTTTTTAATCATTATTATCTTATATTTAGTCAATACTAAATTGAAATGTTTGTATGTTGGCATCAGTGTTAGCATTTGTAATTGTAAATTGACCTTTCAGCTCCTTAAAGTCAGATGCACTTATATCATTTTTCACCATGTCATATTTTGATAATGTTATAGTCTCATTAGCTTTTTGCCCAGATGGTACTTTAACATGCATGTAACGAGTAAAATCATAACCATTTAGGTATAACTGGTCACATTCAACAATTATATCCTTATCACTGTTGTTTTTTATAAAAAATTTGAAGTCTTGTGAACTATTTAAGCCATTATAATATATTTCAATGTCATTATTATCATATATCAAAGTTCCATTATCTTCTTTAGTTTCTAACATTATTCTGCTTTTAGCATCTGTAGCCATATCATTGATATTCATGTTTTTTGTAGCACCACTTAAAGCACCTGAGAGTATCATTATCCCTATTATTCCACTTTCTATTAGAGCAATAACGAAAGCAGCTATATTAGTTGAATTGTGTTTGTCTTTTGCAAATGCTACAAAAGCACATATAATACCAGGTATAGCACCTATCCCACAGCACAATAGTCCAACTGTCATGAATAGTATAGATATTTTACCAAGATCTCCTTTTTTCTCAATGTCAACACCTATATTTCCATTTACATTCATGTTCATATTCATGCTTTGTTGATTAAACCCTTGCTGCTGATTGTAATTCTGTTGACCTTGCTGCATTTGATTTTGTTGATAATTATTTTGTCCTAATGGTCTATCTCCTACTTCCATGATTGTACCTCCAAAAATTTGTTTTTTTTTATATTTATATTTAATTTGAAGGCATAAAAATAAGCACCTCAGTTGTTGTGAGGTGCTTATTTTTATGCCTATTATTTAGTTTAACAAAGACTTGTTATCTCTTCTATGTTGAATGATACATTATATATCTCATTATTTATCTGTATTTTTAAATCAATCATTAATGAATCATCAATATCCAATTGGCAACCATCAAGTGTATATACTATGCCTCCTCCATTTTTATATGTCTGAAATTTTAATATATCAATCTTCTGCATATATCTTGTTGGTAAAATCTTATCTGATGTAAGTTTCTTGTTATCAATGAATATTCTCAAACACTCTATATCTTTACCAAGATTAAACATGTCAATACTTATTGTTCCCATTTTACCTTTTTCAGGTTTTTGACAATTTAATTGCAATATTACTTCAGATTCTTTGTCTATTATTCTATTCTTGATGCTATCTGTGATTTCCACTAATCCAACTACTGCTTGTAATCCATCTGCTATTAATCCTAAGCTCATTTTCTTTGCTCCTTTCCTCTACTCTTGTCTTTAGTATCATTTGTACTGGTTCACTAACTTTTAAAAACCTTAACTATTTTACATATATTAATTAAACTTCATGTATCAGTTACTGTTTTTAAACTTAATTGTCATGTCAAAAACCTTATCTGTAATTATTTTTAGAATAATCTGCATATTCTAGTTATAAAAATAAGCACCTCAATTGTTGTGAGGTGCTTGCTCTTATAGCTTTGTTTCATTATATTTGGTTATTGTATTTGGCTTTGGTAACATTTTTACTGGTTCTGACTCTGAACTTATATTTAGTGTGTATCCTTTCTTTAACTTTTGAGTTTGTCTTATTTGTGCTTTGTACCAGTTATATCCACATTGTGGACATCCGGAGTGATGTGTAAATCTATTTGCTATACTGCAAATCCAATCTTCGTTTTTACCATAATTACAATTTGGACAAAGCCAATAAGCTTTCGTGCTTGATGTAGCTGATACGTACTCAATACTAAGGCTGCTTTTTTCACTATTATATTCATACGCGAGTAATGGAGCTGCATCAATAAGTTTATTCTTTACTTCCTTATATTTGCTGCTTGTCTTTGTAAACCAATTATATCCACACTGTCTACAACCAGTCTTACTTTTATTTCTATCAGCTACCTTAGCAACCCATTCTCCATTCTTTCCATAACCACATTTTTGACAAGTCCAATAAATATATTCTCTACTATTTATACCCACTTCTGAGCTCTTGATCTTATTCAAAGAGTCATTCCAATCTTTTGCTAATTCTGGTAGTTTGGTTGCTAAATCATTCTCTCCAGGTATTATTTCATTAATATTCTTATTACCGAATTCTCCTTTAAACCATTTGTATCCACACTTAGGACAACCCGTCTCATGACCTTTTGCAGTTCTCCTATTTGGTGATGTATACCATTCGCCGTTTTCTCCATAATTGCATTTTGTACATTGCCAATAAAACATGTCATGTGTTCTACTAGCTATTTCTGCTGGTGTTACATTATTTTTTATTGGATGCCATTCTTTTGCAAGTTCTGGATAATTATATTCAAGGCTCTTTTCAAATATGACATTGCCATGACTATAATCATAAGCATTTTTTCTTACACTTTCTAAGTCTATTTCATCTATAGAATGACCAAGTGATTTTAATATAAATCTAAGTAAGTGTAATATTTCATTTTCAATGTTATAATATTTTAATCTGAACCTTATATAATTATCTGTCCATATCTCTTCAACACCTTGTTCTGTATGTTCCTCTATATAGATAAATCTTACATTATACTGTTTACATATTTCTGCTTTTAATGTATCTCTTTCTGCTCTATTAATATGCCAAATTGATGAATACTCTATACAAATCGCCTTGTAACCATTTATTGACACTGGTATACCTATATCAAATTCTATTCCCTGCGGGTGTTCTGGTGATTTTAAAACTCTGCATCTGTTTTCCGTATTTGGATATATTTGCTTTATTGCATGAAATAAGAATTGTTCTGGATAGGATGTTTGTGATTTACTGCATGATGGACACTTTGTTCTATAATGTACCCTTGAAAGTATAGTAGCATTCCAAGTATGTCCTTTATTACAAGTCCATTTTATTCGTGAATGAGTACCCCTACTATAATCTCTTGGTGTTTTAATCTCACCTTTTTCATTAATGTATTTCTGTGAATTATTACCCTCACCAAATTCTTGCAATAGCTGTTCACCAAACAATCTATTTTTATGGCACCATGTATAAAGGTCATTTATTCCTAGTTTTAAGTTATTTCCTTTACAATATGGACATCCTACTAATTTAGCTGTTCTATCATTATTAAGAGAATAGTATTTTTTACCACATACTTTACATTTCCACAAATATTTTCTTCTAGCATCTCCTCTTGCCACACTTTTAATATCTACTTGTCTATTATTTTCATCAAGTCCAACCCATTCTTCCAACAGTAATTGTCCATAATCACCATTCCTTAAACACCATGAATATAAATCATTGACACCCTGTTTTATCTTTGCATTTCTTACTATATTACTTCTATTTTCATTGAAGCAGCATGGACACCCTTTTAATTTTCCTGATACTCTTTGATTTATAGCAGCCTCCCATTGATGACCTTCTTTACATCTCCATTTCATTCTAACATGTGAACCTTGGGTTATATTTCCAATACTTATCTGATTATCGTTTTCATCTATGCCTGTCCATTCTGATAATAACTGTTGTCCACGTTCACCATTATTCATGCACCATGTATAAAGGTCATTAACTCCATGTTGTAGTCTACTCATTAATGTATCCCCCATAATATAAAAACCGAATTACTAAAAGTAATTCGGTTTTTATCTTTTATTATATTTAATCAATGCCAATTAATGCCTTGGTCGCCAACCGCAACACCATCACCACTACCACCGGATTGTACAGGTATATCAGCAGGTGGACCTGAAACTCCTTTTGGCTTACCGTAATTTGATGATTCATTTGCATGACTGTTAAGGTCAGAACTTGTACTTGATGTCTGTGTTGACCGACTACTTGAACTTGTATTACCTGAGCTTGTATTACCTGAAGATGAGGTTGTATTTATCTTTGTATCACTCAAGTATGCACCCGAAATAAATGCCTCCTCACCATTATATTCCACACATAGCCAGAATGTATCTTTGGCATCATACTCTTCAACTACACCCTTAACTGTAATACCTGCTCCTGCATTTAAACTACCTACCTTTTCAAAATCATCAGCATTAGGACCTTTTCTAATGTTAACACTTCTAATAGCGTACATCGTTTTAGTATTATCATAATACTCTACTTCATAGTCCTTTGCATTTACTGTGTCTGTACTAATCTCAATTGATGCCTCAGTTGTAGCTGTTTCCTGTTCTACTGATGTTGTTTTAACTTCAGCATCATCCTCTTCACCATTCATTTCAAGGTTTATTACAGCCTGCTCTTCTGGTGTTAATTCTACAGTTTTACCATTTTCAACATCTTCAGCTGTAAGTGTGTCTAATGCAAAATAGTTTAAACAATTCCTTACAGTTGCAGATTCATCAGCATTTGTGCTCGCCCAATAGTCTTTAAAGACTGTTGTCCAATCTTCTAATGTAGTGCCTGATTTTATGTTGTCTTTGTTTTCATTGTAATAAGTCTCTGCAAGAGCATCAACATCAATTGTTTCCTGACCTGACTTGTCATTTAATAAAGTATCCTTATCTACAACAACTTCCTGCTGTGTTGCTGCCTCTTTGATTTCATTACTCTTGTAAATACCAAAAACTGTAGCTCCTACTACACCTACTGACGCTAATGCTATAAGGATGTATTTTACTATTGGATTCATATTCGGATTCTCCTTTAATTCTCTTAATTTCATATTTTTTACCTCTTTTTTAAATTAAGTTTAAAAATATATCTTATACTAATTAACATGTAATATTATAAGTACCTACACTTATAATTATAACGCTTTCTTATAATTTGAAATAAACAGCTTACTGTTGTAAGGTGTTTATTATTTTCTATATCATTATCTAATTGAATTGTGTATGATCAAGGTTTTATGTTTATTATCTTACTATGACATTGTATATAAACCCCTTGAGTGCCTTTTCTTTGCACTCATATCCATATATACATTTATTTGTATGACAATCACCCATACAGATTGGTAATAGCTGACACTTTTTACAATCATCAATTATTTTGTCTGTATTCCACTCTGTTTCATTTTTTATAAGTTCATCTATATCAGTACTATTGATATTTCCGACCTTGTACTTCTCAATATTTGTTAAGTGTTCACACCTATAAATATCTCCGTTTGTGTTAATTACTGCATAGTAATCATATTGAGCCTCACAGCTTGTATATCTTCTTTTTGTAATCTTTGATTTTCCTGCATTGAGCCATTCATTTAACTCATAGTATTCCATTATGTCTATTTTGTCTAACTTAGACATTACTCTGTTAAATTGAATATCTACTTGCATTTTATATTTATCTCTGATTATTTTAATTAAATTCTTGATACCCTTTTTGTTGCTTTCAGTAACATTAACTAGTATATGTATATTTATTATATCTTCACAGTCTTTTATATTCTTTAATACTGCTCTGTAATCTTCTTTTTTACAGTTCTTTAATCTTACATAGTCTTTTTCCAAACCATCTATTGGTATGTATATGTCATCTACTCTGAGTTCTTTTAATTCTGTTGCTATTTCTTTCGTCAACAGTCTACCATTGGTATACATCTTTGCTCTGACTGTATACCCTGCATCATTCAGTGCATTTGTTATCTGTGTAATCACACTTCTATTAAGCAGTGGTTCTCCACCAAACCACTTGATATAAATTCTTTTAAGTCCAGTATGTTCACAATATCTCTTAGCAAATTCAATTATTTCATCTGCTTTCTCTGTTGTTAAATGTTCATTACATAATCTATCACCCTCAAAACAATATGAGCATCTGTAATTATAAGCCATTGTTGTATAAATTACTAGGAACAAATAGTCTTTTTTTCTGTGTTCTCTTGCCTCCTCTTTGATTCTCTCTATTTCATTAATGTCAGATTCTATGACAAAACCATCTGTTATGAGTGTTTTATCAATAACTTCATCATTATGCTCAATTGTCTGTATTATTTCGTCATATTCATCTAAAGTGAACCATCTATAATTCTGTGTATATGTGTTTAAAATACATATATCTGATTCCGTATGTGTTACTATATAGTTGAATTTACTCCATTTATACATAGTACAAACCACCTTATAATATATTTTTCTTATTATACCTCTCTGTGTATGAAAAGAGCACCAACTCTTTATAAGTTAGTGCTCTTCATAATCTTAACTGCTATTCATCACTTTCTATGACTGTCTTGATACCATTACTGATTCCGTTATATTCATCATCAGGGTTTCTTGGGTCAGGTCCTCTTCATATCTTCTAATGTAGTATTCAAATTGTCTTATAGATATTTCCATGATCTTACAAGCTTCCTTATCATCTAATGCTCCACTTTTATACAGATCATAAACACTTTCAACTTTGGCTCTATCATATATTCCGTTTACCTGCTCGTATTCCTCCATACGTCTATAGAACGTAGATGTTTTTAATCCCAGTTCCTCTCCTGCTCTTTTTGAGGTTATTTCCCCAGCTTTCCATTTATCATATATTGGCTTTATTATGTTGTTTTCAACTTCTATTTTTTTCCTTCCAAACCTAACGCCTTTTTCGAGTGCCTGTTCTATTCCCTCACGCTGCCGCTTAGCTCTTTTTTCCAGTTCCTGCTGCGCTACCGAAGCATAAACTTCTATGAGGATCTGTGTCACCATGTCCGTAACCCATTTATTGTCTTTGTTGACATCCGTAAGTGTTGTAGGTATCTCTAAAATCCTAACAACAATACCATGCTCTTTGAACCACCTAAGTTCTTCCTTGACGCCTTCGTAATCCCTGCCAAGTCTATCAAGTTCCTCAACAATAACTTCTATAAACTCTTCAGTACCTTCATACGCTTTTGTTATATGTTCAAGTATAATCTTCATCTTTTGATAGTTTTCACGTTCAAAGGTCTTACCTGTTATTTTATCCTTGAATATATTATCCTCTTTTATATCAGGTCTAAACTGCTTAATTGCTGCATCCTGCCTGTCAAGATTCTGATCCTTTGAAGATACCCTTTCATAAGCATATGTAATCACTAAATACACCTCCGATAATCAGTTCATTTTCCAACATGTCAATATTTCAACTAACCTATAGCATTTTGGCACATCTCATTTACAGTGCTGGGATGATAACGCTTTTAATCAATCTTTTCAATTCCTTATTTCCGAGCAGTTCCAAAACTATACTTTTTGAAGAACTATCCAATCAACTTATTTTTCACATTTTTATTTGTCAAAAACTATCATTTCACATTTTCACTCATTTCATTGTAATTACTAACTTTTTGACACAGGAGGTATGTCTGTACAATTTGAAAGTATGCGTTATCATCCCAGCAATATAAACTCAAAATGCCATTACCGTGATGTCATCATAATGGACTATCGAAACCTCTCCACTGAAAATATCCTGCACTGTAAAGTACTGCTCATTTATATCTTCAACAAATCCTGAAACTTCACCGGCTATTCCATTTACGTAAAGTCCTACAAGCATTCCTATCTCAATTCCACCATATGAGTTCTTCATGTTCTCCCCTCCTAACCTCCATGTGATCATAATAAATAACCCAGTTGCCAGCTCCCCACCCCAGGCTCATTACATGAATCCCATACCCTGTAACCTTTGTTATCATTGCCCTCATTGTGTGCCCTGTATCCTTATGTATCATTGTGTAAACATCTCCTGGTATAAATCCTCTTTCCTGCTCAATTATCATAGTTTTGAGTCCTCCTTGCTATTTTTCAACCTTAACAAACAGTTCCATGCAATCAGCACATATTACATTGATGTCTTTCGTAGCCCTAAAGCTGTTACCACACTTGGGACAGACATATTTCCTTGTACTGCTCTTTTTCTTCCCAGTTCCATCGATTCCCGGATCATCGTCCCCTGTATTTCCATTAACACCAGTACCACCAGGCCTTCCAACAAACATGTGCATCATCTCACCATCTCTGTTAATGTCTAAAGGTTTTACAATTTTATATTTATCAATAATACTTTTAAGTACCTGCGTTGGTTCTGTCCTGCTAAATCCAGCATATTGAACATAGCTGATAGCAAGTCCTCTCTTTTCAGCTTCCTCCTTAAATCTCTTGTTGTGATATCTTCCAGCTTTTGAAGTATCTGCTATACCATTAATCTCACAGTAGTAGTGAACCATCTCGTGCATCATTGTTGCGCATATATTTTCAATAGGCCTATCCAAATGCTCTGCTGATATGTTTATCTCATGCATGTAGTTATCTTCACTTCTCCAGACCTTGCTAACAGTGAAGTGTCCATTTGTCTTGACGCTGCTCATAATGCTTATGACAATAGGTGGCAGTGCACTGTCAAAAAACTCATTATTAAACACCTCAAAGGTAAATTCCAATACTTCCTGCATATCCTTCAGCATGAATGCCTCCTATCCAAACAAGTCAGTTATAAAATCAAACGCAAGTTTAAAACTTCAACTCAAATCATCTTTTTTATTTATATTGGAAATCATGTAATGGAATAAGTCTTATCCTAAATAACTCCATGCCGAACCTCTTTGAAAATAATGGCTTTTTGGCACGCTCATTAAATGCAATCAGGGTGCTGATCCTTACAACCAGCACCCTGACTTCACAACATGATTATTCAGCTAAGATTATTAAACCTCTGTCCGCTGCTATCACTGCCTTCACATATTTTTGAATTTCCTCAACATCACCATTCCTCAAGCTCTCGAAGTCTCCTTCTCCATCATCTCTGAGTACAAAACAGTTACCTGCTATAATATCCTGAACCTCTCCGTTATCACCAACAAGAGCTGCTGTATATTCCATGTCCTGCAGCTTTCCAACCTCATTACAAACCAAACACAGATCGCTTCCAATGTATAACACCTCTATGTATCCATCCGCAAATCCCTGTAAAGCTTCTAAGGTGTTATCAATCTCAAACAGTCCATTTTCCTTACTTCCAAATCCATAAGCCAACATTTTAATGTACCTCCATAATTTTGTTTTAATCAGCTTTCTTTTCAGTTCTTACCTTGAAATCATTAAAACGCTGATCAATACTGTTGTCTGTGGAGATACTGCAAGGACATTAGCTTGATAAATTAGATATAATGCCGGAATGGCTTTAAACAAAAAATTGAAATGCTATTATAAGTCTGATTTTATTGCAAAAAAACTGCCCTACCATTAGGGTAGAGCAGCTACATAAACATTTCTCATTGAGTTTTCAGTAATTCTTTATCATATTCCTCTATCTGTTTCAGGAGTTCTTCAGGTACATCCTTATCCTGATTTATAAGCACCATAGCCTTAATTCTATAAGGATTTTCTGTCTCGCCATCAGCATCATGACCAGTGATAACAGTATGCTTCTCACCAATCTTCTCAAGTCTCTCAAACTTTTTCTTTCTCTTTTTCATCTCTTCAGGAGTAATCTTCTTCTCAGAACCTGGGGCAATAAAAGGTAGAGGTTTTGATACGGTGTTATTCTGTTTTCTCATATCTTTTTCCTGCCTTTCTTATATGACATATTATACTTCTCGGCATTTTTCAGCATATACTTAACAGCCTCTGTAGCATTGTACTTATAGCCTTGCTTTTTAAACTGCTCAGCAAGTTTTCCATATTCTACTAAAACCTTGCTGGGATCAAACCCAATATCTTTTCTAAGTACATAAACTGATCCATCATTGCCAACCGCAGTCATTATATATAACGAATCATTGTTGCAAAACGTCCTTAAATCTCTTGCTGAAAAAGTTCCTGTACTTGGATGATTATGAAGCAAAATCAATGAATTCTTGGTGCTTGTGTCAAGTATCTCCTTTGCGACAGGATTATCGTTAATATCAACAATACTGTCCTTCTTGCCTTCAACTACCCAACTATCCCATGTATGGGTATCTAACAAGATTACAGCTTCCATGCTGTTGCTCTTATTTTTCTCACACAAACCTTTGGCTACTCTCAGAACCTCTCTGTGCATTTCTTGAATATACATATTTTGTTCGTTGGTAAATCCAAAAATCTGTGTTCTTGGTACTTTGCTTATAGCAACATCAGTTATTGCTATAGGTCTGTTTCTTTTCTTCTGTGCTACAATACTTCCTTGCATTAAATATTTCGTCCTTAATTGTGTTTCTGATTATATTATAACATACCCCCGCAAGTACTTTTTTACCCCAATTCCTCTGAACCAGTTATATATCTCTAAAAACTATGAAGCAGGAGAAGTCACTCCCCTGCTTCATAAAAAATTGAAAAACCTAGATCATGCAATCATTACGGACTTACAGTTATTATCATAAACATAAACATTGTCACTTAGAACTTCATCCCTGATCATGACAGTATTATTGACTTCATGTACCATTCTTCTCAAACCATCTATATCATCAATTCCGGTATCCTTAATAACGATCAGCTCATGTATACTACTGGGTAAAATATAATATCTTTCTCCGAGTTTTTCTGCAATCTTTTCCAATTTGTCTATCTCACATATGAACTTTGCCCCATAATACCTATTCTTGTTTGATAATACAAACACATAGCCATCTTCTCCCCTCATTTCAGGCCAGAACATTTCACAGTCAATACCATCTTTAAGGCTAATAACAAGATCAAATATGTTTTCCATTACAACCTCATCACATAGGCTATTCTCTTTGGCTGCTTTAACAATATCACTTTTCTTAACTCCCCAACTCTTTAAATGTTCTTTTTTGATCATCATGCTACCACTACCATCAACCGGCATATTGTTAACAGTAACATAATACACTATCGCCAAGTCTAAATATCTGGTATAAACCAGCTTTTCTAACAATTTAGAATTCTCTTCAAAATTTATAACCTTGCAGCTTATGCTATTTTTAATCCTGTTAAAATCCATCATATATCCAAAATCAACACTTGATATCTTGTTTTCTTTGAATATCTCAAGGCATTTCATAGTTGCTGCTTCTACTCCAATTATCCCTCTTGTATATGCTTCAAAAAAATCATCCACATATATTACTGGTGCAATATTGCTTTTTACATTTCTAATCTCTATCCCATACTTTAAGCAATTATTGTTCTTCAATACTTCTTTTACGGCTGTCAGGTATCTATCCCCAAGCACTTCTTTCATTCCGGTCTCGACAGTCCTTGCAAACTCTTTAATTTCCATTAAAAAATCCCTCCTTATATAATTGTGGAGGGATTATAACGCCATAAAAAAGTAAAATCATTAGTGTTTATGCCGGTTCTTGGCATTTTCCATTGGCCATTTCGTATTGAGTAAACTTTAAGTAAATTGGTATTCCCCAAAATTACAATGCCCTATTCATCTTACTTACATGCACTTTTGCAGGGTACTGCCGTGGCATACGAATAGTATTTTAATCATTCCCTAAATCCTCATATTTCCTAGCATTCATACTATTTTCATTTTTTTATAAGTCGGCATATCATTGCATATTTTAGCGTTATTTTGCAACCTGTAGGGTTAAAAACGGGGTTAAAAATTTTGAGTTTAACCCTTTCAGTTTAAAAAAAACATTTGCCGTTTCCCCATGGCAAAATGGATATAATAATTTAACCCTCAAATCATATTGCCTTTAAGGTTTTAAGCGACTTTAGCTCTCTTTGAGCATCCTCAAATCCAACATGAGTGTA
>JAEEGI010006747.1_pt1 | contig 25882 bp, 38 predicted proteins | sample 8958751 | NCBI WGS metagenome assembly JAEEGI01 (sample SAMN16246545, study PRJNA631951) | gut metagenome | biome: gut microbiome; feature: rumen; material: KS-attached | host: Bos | place: Iran: Karaj | collected 2018-10
ACTGAAGTATCCTCGCGATAATAAACCCGATGGTTTTCCTGAACCAACAGATTGGGGTTTTCTATACCAGCTTGTGAATAGAACTTACGTATCTCTGCCGTAGCATCTCCCATAAGCCGGTAGAGAAGCATTGGGCCATCGGAATAAAGAGCAGCTGGAATTAGGTGCTGCTCAACGTGCAGCCGGGTGTTTCGCACCTTCTTCACGGTAGTGAACCCTCCTTATAGCGTATTCCTCGATCCCTTCCCAATCCTCATCCGTCATGAAGAACTCGTAGACCGGAATCTGTAGTGTGTCGCATACGCGTTCAATCGTATCGATGGAAAGTTGTCCGTTTCTCCTTTTTGCAGCGTCAAAAGTCGAATAGTGGATTCCGCTTGCCTTAGCCAGGGCAAAAAGGGACATGCCGTGCTCGGCAAGCAGATCAGTGAGTCTTGCAAGAGAATCCATTTTTACCCCTCCCTGTCATTTATTATTTGCACTGAGATTGATTATGTAGTGTGTCCCCTTTGTGCTCCTATGATACAACAGGAGGAGTCCATTAATCTGGACTTATGAAGCCCTGGATCACTTCAGGGCTTCCTTTTTTATGGAAAATTCAGCGAAGAACCCGGCCGCAGACAAAGAAGCTAAGGCCCGGCCTGACAACCTTCGGCTCGTACTCCGGGTTGTAGGAAACCATCACAGGTTGCATATGAACGACACCTGCTCCATCAGTAAAGGCATCAGGATCCTCCGGTTCCTGCTCCTCATACACCTTGAGATAACCCTCGCCGTCGTAGACCATGATACCGACCTCTCCCGGGTGAAGAGACTCGCAGCGCTGTACCCAAACAATCTGGTCGTTGTGATAGACCGGCTCCATGCTACGGCCACTGATGCGCACCCCAAACTCAGCTCCCGCAGGAATCGTATCCTCAGGGACAGAGATTTCTTCAAAATTGTCAGAGTCTAGCCAAACACCAGGGCCAGCAGATACCGGCATCGTCGCTAACGGCATCTTCCGGTAACGGATACCAGTAATGATAGTCAGAGGCTGCGGCCTATACTTCCCCGAAGCAATCAGATCAGACTTGTACGCCTCCACCTTCTTCATACCTTCCGTGTTAAGTGTGTCTTTTGCTGGGCGAGAGGTAAAGAAGTCCGGAGAACCGATACCGAAGAACTTGCTCACAGCAATCAGCTGATAGGCATTCGGAGTAGAAGCACCGCGCTCCCATTTTCCAATTGTAGTCCGATCCAGACTCAGCCCCATCGTTTTCAGATGCTCTGAGAACTCAGCCAAGGACAAGCCTTTCTCCTCACGAAGCTCAGCAATGCGCTGCCCGACGGCATTTCGCTTCTGCTCTTCTTTTACATCGTATCCGTTTTCCGGGAAAAGTTTAATAACGGTGCCGGCAGATTTCTTGGCCATAGTGCACCCTCCTCTCTGTATGGCCATATTATAGATATGGGAAACACCAGCTGTCAAGCTTTTTGTGGCGCGTTGTTCCACAAATGCAGAATTGACAGTTGTTACCGTTCGACATATAATCGGCATCGCAAAGAGCAAAGGAGGTGACGGAATGGAGTACAGAACGATCTTGCACAGCGACATGAATAGTTTCTACGCATCGGTCGAGATGATGCTCGATCCGTCGCTCCGAGGGAAAGCAGTTGCTGTTTGTGGTTCCACAGAAAACCGGCATGGCATCGTCCTTGCCAAGTCCCAGCTTGCGAAGAAGGCTGGCGTCAAGACAGGTATGGTTAATTGGGAGGCTCGTCAGCGATGCCCGAACCTTATCATGGTCCCTCCTCAGTACGACGAGTATCTCAAATACTCCAAGCTGGCCCATGAGATCTACTACAGATACACGGATATGGTCGAGCCATTTGGCATGGATGAATGTTGGCTGGATGTCACAGCTAGTAGGTACCAACATGGCGACGGCGTGAAGATCGCAGAAGAGATCCGAACTGCATGCCGGGAGGAACTTGGTCTTACTGTAAGTGTAGGCGTGTCGTTCAACAAGATCTTTGCCAAGCTAGGCTCTGACATGAAAAAGCCGGACGCAACAACAGTAATAACTCCGGAGGACTTCCGGGAAAAGGTTTGGCCCCTTGCAGCTTCAGAGATGATCTATATTGGCCGGGCTACAGAAGCCAAGCTGGCCAACTATGGGATCCACACCATTGGAGAGGTCGCAGCCACCCCCCCAGAGATGCTCCGTAACTGGTTTGGTGTTAATGGTCTGGCGCTCTGGCGTTATGCCAACGGGTACGATCAATCTCGTGTCATGCACAAGGATTTCGTGAGCCCCGTGAAATCCATCGGACATGGGATTACATGTAGTGCCGATCTCGAGAACGAAGAAGAAGTCTTCAGAGTTATGCTGGAACTGTCTCAGGATGTTGGCCACCGGCTTCGCGTTCATGGCCTTACCGCCAGAGGCGTGCAGATTTGGATTCGTGGAAAAGATCTGAGCGGAATGCAATGCCAGTGTAAGCTTCCGTTTCGCACCCAACTCCCTAATGAAATCACTGCCGCCGGGTTCAATCTTTTCCGGGAACGGTATAACTGGTCCCAGAAGGTCCGCGCCGTGTGTATTCGAGCAACTGACCTTGAACCGAAGAGCGAGGAGGAGCAACTCTCTATCTTCATAGACCATGAAAAACTGGACCGCCGTGAGCGCCTAGAGGACACCATAGAGGAGCTCCGTGGTCGTTTCGGTAAACGTTCCATTACCTACGCCGTTCTCCTTGGTAATCTCAAGATGCCAGGTGATGGTCGGGAAAAGGTCCGCATGCCGGGCCTCATGTATCAGTGAGGTGCGAGATGTCCAGATACCTTTCGTACAACGACCTCGATGCCATTGCCGACCGCGTCTTCCGGGCGTATAAGAAGCTACCAGAAGTGCAAGCAGCAGGCCAGGTGCTATATGTCGACCCCGAATTGCTTCTGAAAGTACTTCTCGGACTAACGATCGAGTACAGGCATCTTTCAGAAGATGGGACTACTCTTGGAATCACTGCCTACGAAGAAATCGGCGTGGAGATCTTTGATGAGATAGAAGATTTGTTCTATTTCGATGGGAAAACCGTTCTGATCGAGAAAGATCTTCTTGCTGACGACCAGATGGGCCGTAGGAACTTCACAATTGTCCACGAAGGCTGTCATCACGTTTTGAAGATGCTCTTTCCAAAGGATTATTCGAGAGGGCCTAATGCAAGACGCGTTCTTCGTTATAGGGACACACGTGGCAGCCGTACTCAGGAGGAATGGCAGGTCGACAGATTGACATCCTCCATTCTAATGCCTCGGGAACTAATTGAGCAGGCTATGTTCCTTGTCGGGCAAAACGGCAGGATTGAAATGCTTAATGCCGTCTGGCGTCGCAAAGAGTATGAAAGATTCTGCAATATGTGTTATCTGCTCGGGGTGTCAAAGCAGGCGCTTAGCATCCGGATGATGAGACTTGGACTTCTCGGGGAGGAGCATCTGCGGCACCCGAATGAGATTCTAGATATTGTTATGGGAGATGATGACATTGGGTGAAAAGAAGAAAGACGGGATTCGGGTATCTAAGAAGTGCCCAGTCTGTGGATGGCGTGTCATGGATAAAGTCACGCCTACATCGGGGGTGGTTGAACTGAAGTGTGGAAACTGCCACAATATAGTTCAAATTGATTTGTCGTATCGGGTTTCAAGATCGAGCCCATCACTAAGATTGAGAACTGTAAGAAGCTTCTGCTAAGGTAAAACCGACGTACCGAGCAACGGGTCCGTGGCCTGAGTAAGGCCCAACGAGTCACCAAATGGCCGGACATCGGAGTTAAGGGATAAGACTATCCCAAGACTCTGATGTCCGGCTTTTTTATTTTCTGCACTCATCGCGGGTAGCTCCCGCGTGAGAATACAAAATCATATCGAGCCTGATTTGCAATAAGGGCAGGTACGAATACGACCACCGCACCGCTTCGGCGGGTTTTGCGGCCGGCTATTGGTGCCCGACCTTCTGCACCCAAATTCAGGTTCTCACAGGCTCGGGCGGTTACCAAGAACAGTGTCATTTGATTTTCCTGCCCTCTCCGCATCAGGCGGAAAGGAACAGAAATGAAAATCAAGTACCAGTTCGTTAATGAATCCGTCGAGATCGAAGTCGATGAGGAGTGGGCCAATGTAGTTATTGAGCTTGATCGGCTGGAACACAACTCAAATCAGACAGAAACCCGGAGGCATTGCTCTCTTGAGGCGTTGAACCTAGACGATGCCTACCTCCCTTCGGATGTGGACGTTGAGAAAGAAGTACTGGAAGGTATCGAAGCCGCTTCGCTCCATGATGCGATTAGCAAGCTTCTTCCCTGTCAGCAGGAGCTCGTTAAGCGTGTGTTTTTCGACCGGGAAAAGATCGCAAAGATCGCAGCTGAAGAGGGCGTAGACGAAGCTGCAATCCGGAATCGCCTCAAGAAGATTTACAAGAGATTGAAAAAAACTTTGAACTAGGGGGTTCGCTTTTGCCTTTCCCGTGAGCTACCTGTGGAGGGACTAATTCTTCCCCTCCAGAAAGGAAGGAAACGCAAAGTGAATCACGCGCTGCAGATTAAGGTCACCAAGCAACCGAGAGAGCCCGGTGTTGTTGCTTTCCGAAACATAGCTATTCGGGAAAGACTTCTCCGACTTCTGCTTGGCAACAAGGCAAAGCTCACAGTAATTGTCCCAGGAGATTCTGTTTCAGAGCTGGCCATCCAGGAAATCGGAGGAGAAACCGCACATGAAACTGTATGAAATCAACTCAGAAATTCAAAGGCTATCGGATCAAATCTGCTTTGACGAGGAGACCGGTGAGATCCAAGGAGACGCTGAAGAACTACTTTCCCAGATCGATAGCCTGCAGATGGAGCGGAAGAGCCTCCTGGAATACCTCGCCAAGCTGGTGCTCAACCTCCGTTCTGAGGAGGCCGCGATCAAGGTAGAAGAAAACCGACTGAAAGAGCGCCGTACTCGTTTGGAGAAAAAAGAAGATCGGCTCATGCAAGTCCTCGATCGAGAATGTGCCGGTGAAAAAACAGACCTTGGTGTCGCAACCTTTTCTTATCGGAGAACAAATCGGCTGGAGGTCTTGGATGCTGAGAAAGCGATTCGATGGCTTAAGCGTAACAAGTACACCACTTGCTTTCGGGTACCTGCACCTGAAGTGGCAAAGACTGAAGTCAAAAAACTCATCGGTAGCGGTGTTCATGTCCCCGGTTGCTCCTTGATCACGGACCTCTCGGGCACACTGAAATAGGAGGAAACTCATGCTCAACATTACCTCGGGCAAAATAGACCGCGCCCTTAAAGTGGTCGTTTATGGCAGCGAAGGCATCGGCAAAACTACTTTTGCCGCAGCGTTCCCAGAGCCTCTCTTCATTGATACGGAAGGCGGCACAGCTCATATGGATGTGCGCCGTATTGATCGGCCCCAGTCTTGGGATGAGCTCCTTTCAATCGTGGAAGAAGTGGCTTCTGACCCTAATGTCTGCAAGACACTTGTACTGGATACAGCTGACTGGGCTGAAGCACTTTGCGCCAATTACATCTGCCAGAAATACAAGCAGAATTCGATCGAGAGCTTTGGCTATGGCAAAGGTTACACCTATCTCGCAGAAGAGTTTGGTCGGCTGTTCACCGAATTCGATGCAGTGATTGAGTCGGGCAAGAACGTGGTCATTACAGCTCATGCAAAGATGCGTAAGTTTGAACAGCCGGATGAACAGGGGGCGTATGACCGTTGGGAGATGAAGCTTTCCAAGCAGGTTGCTCCTCTTTTGAAAGAATGGTGCGACATGCTCCTATTTCTCAACTACAAGACCTATGTCGTCACAAGTGAGACCAATTCCAAAAAAGCTCAGGGTGGCAAAAGGGTCATGTACACTTCGCACCATCCTTGCTGGGACGCCAAGAATCGACATGGGCTTCCCGCTGAGATGGAGATGGACTTCGCCGGCATTGCCCACCTTTTCAAGAAGCCCGTTCGTCCGGTATCTAACCCCGATGATGCACAGAAGAAAGCTGTTGCACAGCTCCGAACTCTGATCACCGAGTCCGGTATTAGCGAAAAGGATCTCCAGAAGGTCGTTGCAACTAAAGGCCATTACTCGGCCGATACGCCCATTGATAACTATTCCGAGAAATTCATTACTGGCTGGTGTCTGAAGTACTTTGGCCAGATCATCAACATGGTTACGGAGGATAACTAATATGTCTGATTACTACAACAATAACACAGCCAATGGCTGCATGGACTGGGACGATGCTATCGAAAACGATGGCCAGGATTTTGTCATTCTCGAAGAAGGTGACTACATCTTCACGGTTACCGGCTTTGAGCGCGGCCGTTTTCCCGGCGGACCGAAAGTACCCGCGTGCAACAAAGCGGCCTTGACCCTTCAGGTTAAAACCGACGACGGCATTGCCATTATCCGCACGGACCTTCTGCTCTATCGTTCCCTGGAATGGCGACTCTCTGCGTTCTTCCGTTGCATCGGTCAGAAGAAGCACGGCGAACGTCTCGAGATGGACTGGAGCCGAGTGATTGGCAGTCGCGGTCGTGCCCATTTCAAACCGCGTACCTATACCGACCGAGATGGCAATGAGCGTCAGGCCAACGATGTCGATCGCTTCTATGACTGGGAAGAAAAATACTTTCCCGTTGAGAGCACACAGATGACTGAGATTGGAGACGATGACGAGCTCCCTTTTGATTAAGGAGGCCGTCCATGTTTCAGCTGAGACCCTACCAAGCTGAGGCAAAGCGGGCGATCCTCTCTGCGTGGGACGAGGGGCAGCAGAAGACACTCCTCGTCCTGCCCACTGGCTGCGGTAAAACAGTCGTGTTTTCTTCGGTTGCAGAAACCCAAGTTGATAAAGGGCACCGCGTCTTGATCATGGCGCATCGTGGTGAACTACTCGATCAGGCAGCAGATAAACTGCGACAGGCATCCGGCTTAGAAACAGTACTGGAGAAAGCAGAGTCCTCTTGCCTTGGCAGTCCAATTCCTGTGACGGTTGGGTCCGTTCAGTCCCTTGCTCAACCGGCACGGCTGGCTAGATTTCCTGAAAACTACTATCAAGACATCATTGTCGACGAAGCGCACCATTGCCTTTCTGAAAGCTATAAACGGGTTCTCGATCATTTTCCCGAGGCCAATGTTCTGGGTGTCACAGCAACGCCCGACAGAGGTGACCGAAAAAATCTCGGAGAATTCTTCGACTCCCTAGCTTATGAGTACAGCATGACCGATGCCATTCGTGAAGGGTATCTCTGTCCCATTCGAGCGCAGATGATTCCCTTGGAACTGGATATTAGCAGCGTTGGCTTGTCTAATGGCGATTACGCAGTGAATGAAATCGGACATGCGCTGGATCCATACCTAGAGCAAATCGCCGCGGAGATGGTCAACTACTGCGCTGGAAAGAAAACCGTGGTCTTCCTCCCTCTCATTGCGACATCCCAGAAATTCTGCACCATGTTGAACGCAGCTGGGCTCAAAGCAGTGGAGGTAAATGGCTATACCGAAAATCGGGCCGAGATCCTATCAGATTTCGAGTCCGGGAAATACGATGTGCTGTGCAACTCCATGTTGCTGACAGAAGGTTGGGACTGCCCATCGGTAGACTGCATTGTTGTCCTTCGTCCAACGAAAATCCGCTCCCTATACCAGCAGATGGTTGGCCGCGGAATGCGACTGTATCCTGGAAAGGACCATCTTTTGCTGTTGGACTTTCTTTGGATGACAACCCGGCATGATTTGTGCCGCCCCTCCGCTTTGCTTGCGAAGGATGAAAAAATCGCCGCTATGATCGATAAGAGCATAGAGACGGACAGTGACAGTATTGATCTGCTGGAAGCTGAAAAGCAGGCCGAGCGCGATGTACTCGCTGAGCGTGAAGAAGCACTCGCACGTGAACTCGCTATAATGCGTGGGCAAAAGCGAAAGCTGGTCGATCCTATTCAGTACGCTCTTTCCATCGCAGCAGAGGATCTCACGAATTATGTGCCGACATTTTCTTGGGAAATGGCTCCGCCATCGGAAAACCAGATTGCCTTTCTGGAGCGTCGGGGAATCTACCCGGGTGAGATCAAGAATGCAGGCTTGGCCTCCATGTTGATCGATCGGCTCATTCGCCGCCAGGATGAAGGTCTGGCAACACCGAAACAAATCCGTTGCTTAGAACGGTATGGTTTCCGTCAAGTTGGCACTTGGCAGTTTGAAGATGCCAGCAGTCTTATTTCACGCTTGGCGAACAATAACTGGCGCATACCCTATGGACTTAACCCTGCGGTATATACCCCCTAAGGAGTACTAGATGGACAACAACATTTTATCTGCGCTGAAGGCACTCGATGTATCAAAACTGTCCCGTGCAGACTGGATCGCGGTTGGAATGGCGCTTAAGGAAGAAGGTTATCCGTGTTCGATTTGGGACGACTGGTCTCGTAACGATAACCGTTATCATCCTGGGGAATGCGAACGAAAGTGGAGCAGTTTCCGAGGCAGCAAGAATCCTGTCAAAGCCGGTACCATCGTACAGCTTGCAAAGGAGCATGGCTGGAAACCGTTTGGTGAAGACGGCTGTATGGGTTGGGATGACACTATCGAATACGACGGTGATGACGGGTTTACCGGCTTTGCTCCGCCTGCGGCGTGGGATCCAGTTCAGGACCTGATCACTTATTTGGGTTTACTCTTTGAGCCGGAGGATCGGGTCGGCTATGTCACGAACGATGTCTGGCAAGACTCCGACGGAAAGTGGTTCCCAAGTAAAGGTGTATATGACCGCACCGCCGGCGAGCTCATCGCTTCACTCAAAAAGCACCCAGATGATCTGGGTGCAACTGTCGGCGACTGGAAGCCAGAAGCTGGTGCTTGGATTCGCTTTAATCCGCTCGATGGCAATGGCGTAAAGAACGACAACGTTACCCGATTCCGCTTTGCGCTTGTCGAGTCGGATACTCTGCCTGTTGGAGAACAAGACACGCTACTCCGCAGGCTAGAGCTGCCGATTGCTGCGCTTGTACACAGCGGGGGTAAGAGCCTTCATGCTATTGTCCGGGTTGATGCGGAGAACTATGAGGAATACCGGAAGCGAGTGGACTTTCTCTACGACTTTCTGGAGAAGAACGGAGTGTCCATAGATAAGCAGAACCGTAATCCGTCCCGGCTCTCTCGCATGCCCGGTGTCACCCGAAACGGGAATCGTCAGTATTTGGCCGCCACCAATATTGGACGAAAAACGTGGGTTGATTGGATGGACTTTGTGGAGGGCGTATCTGATGAGTTGCCTGACATGGTTTCTCTAGCAGATTTCAAGGATGCTCCTCCGTCGCTCCCAGAAGAACTCATCACAGGAATCTTACGGCGTGGTCATAAGATGCTCATCTCTGGCTCATCAAAAGCAGGAAAGTCATTTCTGCTCATGGAGCTTTGTATTGCTCTTGCTGAGGGAAAACCTTGGCTGGGCTTTCCCTGCAAAAAAGGACGAGTGCTTTACGTTAATCTGGAAATTGATCCTGCGAGTGCCATAAACCGTTTTTTGAAGATCTATGATGCTCTCTCCCTGCCAATTCGAAATGCCGGGAATATTGTGATTTGGAATCTTCGTGGGCACGCCGTACCCCTGGACCAATTGGTCCCAAAGCTCATCCGCCGGGTTCGGGATCAGCATTTCGACGCAATTATCATTGACCCCATTTACAAGGTTATCACCGGCGATGAAAACAACGCTTCAGAAATGGGCGCTTTCTGCAATCAGTTTGATCGGATCTGTACCGAGACTGGTTGCAGTACGATCTACTGCCATCATCACAGCAAAGGTGCTCAAGGAATGAAACGTGCAATGGACCGAGCCTCTGGTAGTGGTGTATTTGCACGCGATCCAGATGCTCAGCTCGACATGATCCAATTGGAGCTGACAGACGATCTCAAAAACTACGTACGAGATGGTAATGCTACGGCTTGGAGGTTGGAATCCTCCCTGAGAGAGTTTGCCAATATCCAACCGGTGAACTTCTGGTTTGAGTATCCGATACATCGAGTGGACAACAGCGGAGCTCTAGAGGCCGCATATGCAGAAGGCAGCCCAATGGCAAACCTCTCGAAGAGCAAGAAGTACACGACCCCGGATGAACGAAAAGCTAGTATAGACAGCGCCTTTGACGCTTGTTCTATAGAAACCCCTGTTACGCTGAAAGCCCTGGCTGAGTACATGGGTGTTAGTGAGCGATGTGTCCGCGACCGGATCAAAGAATTACGTAATGAATACTGGATCCAAAACGGAATTGTTGGCAGGACGGAAAACCGTGATTAATCGATTTTCCGTAATGTTCGGAAAACGGCATATAAATAGTCACTTCCGTTCCGTCGCGACGTTCCGTGTGTGGGAAGGGCTCGAATGCCCGCCCTTCCCCACATCGAGAACGAAAACAAAGGGCATTTCCTGAATTCGAGAAAGGAATGAAAAGATGAACTTCTTCTTAGCTATAGATCCTCCGACTGCAACTGCACAGGAAAAGCAAGTGCGTGTTGTACATGGGAAGCCGGTCTTCTACGATCCTGCTCCAGTAAAAAGTGCAAAGAATCTTCTGATTGCTCAACTCTTGCAGCACAGACCGAAGCTCCCTTATGAAGGACCTGTTTCACTATCTACGGTATGGCTCTTCCCGAAAGGACGACGGCACCGGCATGGTGAATGGCGCGTAACGAAGCCCGATACGGATAATCTTCAAAAGCTCCTTAAAGACTGCATGACGAGATGCGGATACTGGCGAGACGATGCCCAGGTCGTCCGAGAATCCGTTGAGAAAAGATGGTCAGATGATCCGACGGGCATCTACATTGAGATTAAGCCTCTGGAGAGCCCGTCATGAGCATGTACCGCAACTTTGAGGGGTACAGTGATCCGACCGCAGGCGAAGCTCTTTCTAACATCATAAAGGAGGAGCGTTTGAAAGTTGCAAGAAAGCGAAAGGCAGCAGCAAAAATACATGGTTTATCGAAAGATGTCGAAGAAAACAAATATGGCAAGGATAGACCCTTACCAACAACTAGCAAATGCCATTGTAGCCTTCGCAGCGAAGGACTATCGGAAGACATTGCGCTGGCTGAAGCGGAACCCGAAGAGTGCTAGTGCGCACGCTGAGCTGACAAGGCTCGAGCAGTTTTTTCGCTCCGAATGGTATGAGGTTCTCACCCGTGTGGACGGCGAATGGCTGATGACGAGAATAAAGGAGGATTGCGATTATGACGGCTAAAGACTATTTGAAGCAAGCATATCGGTTGGATCACAGGATCAACTCAGATCTGGCAGAGCTGGAACGGTTACGCTTAATGGCATGTAGTATTCGCGCATCTGGGCTGGATGAGCACTACAATCCGAACCGTGCAGCTGAAGCTCCCTATGTTCGGAGGCTTGAGCGTATCTGGGAACTGGAAAAGGCCATTGATAATGAAGTGGATTTGCTGGTTGATTTAAAGGAGCAGGTCCGAGGTGTCATTGATATGGTCTCAAACAAAGATGAGCAGATGGTCCTCCGCTACCGGTACATTCACAATATGACCTGGGATCAAATCGGCGATGAGCTTCACGCTGATTCTCGTACGGTACGCAGATGGCACGGCTCCGCTCTGACTCATGTGGTTTTGCCGGAAAACCCCATCACAATCTGAAAACGCCCGAAATGTCCAGCTTTGCCCTAAAATGTCCAGGTAGATAATGTGTTATAGTATAATCAGCCAAAATTAAAATGAACGAGCCTCACGGAGCTTTCCGCGGGGCTCGTCGTTATATAAAAGCAGTAAAGCACGGGACTGGAATCATCATAACTCCATTTCCGTGCTTTCTGCCTGTTGTACGCTTTCGGGTTCGCCGGCTTTCGTGTCACAGGGTTAACTTCACCCCAGGTGTTCCGGCGCTTTGCGTCGAGTTCTCTTTTCTTCTTTTTAGAGAGCTTCTCGTAAGAAATGAACTTTTCCATTGTGCTACCTCCTTTGGTTAGTACGTAAAGATACCATAACAGAAAACAAAACACAAGAGGTGATCCCATGCCTTATCGGAAGGTTGGATACATGGAGCAGTGCTGGTATCTCCTTCGCTTTAAGGTTGTGGACATTTATAGGAAGGTGATGAAATGCCCAGAAGCCCAAAGCGGCCGTGTCGATATCCAGGTTGCCCAAAGCTCTCGGACGGAGCCTACTGTGAAGAACACAGAAAAATGATGGATCGTCAGTACAACAAGTATGAACGCTCACCAGACGTGCACCGAAAATATGGCCGGGCATGGAAACGAATCCGAGATCGATACGCTTCAGAGCATCCGCTTTGCGAGCTGTGTTTGAAAGAAGGACGACTCACCCTAATGGATGAAGTCCACCACATCCTCCCTGTCTCTCAAGGTGGCCGGCACAACCAGGAGAACCTTATGTCCCTGTGTCGTTCCTGCCATACAAAGCTGCATCATGATCTTGGAGATCGCTAGGAGGTTTCGTATCAAATCATAATCGAAACCTCATTGATGACCCCAGGGGCGGGTCAAATCTCTACGAGGCTCCCCCTTGGGGAACGGCGCGGGGTCACGCGTACGAAAAAGTCGAAATCAAACGGGTAATTAACCGCCCGTTGCACTGGAGGTGAAAAGGTGCCCACGAAATCGAACAACATAGGTGGACGTGGAGGCGCGAGACCCGGTGCGGGAAGGAAGAAAACAGCTGTAAAAAAGAAGCCCACGAATAAAGATCTGAATGGCATGGAGCTTGAAACGCTGGAAATTCCCGAGGTCGAGGGTGTCGATATGCCAAAACCGCATGCCTTCCTTTCTGCTGAGCAGCGGGACGGCAGCGCACTTCAGGCTGAAGAGATTTACACCGAAGTATGGCAATGGCTGAAAGAAATGGGCTGCGCATCGATGGTTTCTCCTCAGCTACTAGAGCGATATGCGATGTGTGCTGCCCGGTGGATTCAGTGTGAAGAAATGACCAGCCGGATGGGCTTCCTGTCTAAGCATCCCACCACGCAGAAGCCGATCACATCGCCGTTTATCAATATCGGAATTAATTACATGAACCAAGCCTCACGCCTTTGGAGTGAGATCGATCAAATCGTAAAAGAACACGGAGGTACGTATGGTGGCAACACGTCGCCCGAAGATGATCTCATGGAAAGACTACTCCGTGCGAGGAAAGGATAAACAAATATGTATGAGAAAGTAAACCCCTCCCATCCGGACAAGCTGGCCGACCGAATTGCAGGTGCCCTTGTTGACTACGCCTACACACAGGAAAAGAATCCTCGCATCGCTGTCGAGGTTTTGATTGGTCATAGCGCCTGCCACATCATAGCGGAAACTTCTGTACATATCCCATCAAGCTTTGTCGAGGAAACGGTTGAACGCATCGCCGGACCCAGGATAGTTTCAAATTATGTAGAAGTCCCTCAGGATACCCATCTCGCCGCTAACCAAGCTATGAAAATTCGCTGCGGAGACAATGGGATCTTTAAGGGAGCGCCAGTGACAGATGAACAAATCAAGCTAACTGCCATTGCCAGAGCCATTTATGCCGAATACGGAACCGATGGAAAGTACATTTTAGACAACCATCGGCTCATTATTTGTCAAAGCAATGCCAGGTCGGCGGATCTCAAAAAGAGATATCCTGCTGCTGAAATCAATCCGCTCGGTGATTGGACCGGAGGAACAGATGTGGATACCGGGGCTACCAACCGCAAGCTGGGCAGTGACATGGCCGACAGCGTTACTGGTGGAGGTCTACATGGAAAAGACCTCTCAAAGGCAGATGTCTCCATCAATGTATATGCCTGGTTAAAGGCCCAGGAGTTCGGAAAGCCGGTAGAGCTCTCATGTGCAATCGGAGACGACACAGTTGATGGCCGGCCATACTCAGAGATTGTCGAAATCTGTCGAAACTACATTGACAGCGTTGGCGGGTTTGAGCGCTTCGCAGAATGGGGGCTTATATGAGCACCAAAACGACTACTGAAATGCAGCTTGTCCCGATCACAAAGCTAGTCCCGTACGCGAACAATGCTCGCACTCACTCCCCGGAACAAATAATTAAGCTCCGATCTTCGCTGCGAGAATTCGGATTCATAAATCCTGTCATCATCGACCGTGACTATGGCGTCATCGCCGGCCACGGTCGAATTCTTGCTGCCAAAGAGGAAGGCATCACAGAGGTTCCCTGTGTGTTTGCTGACCATCTCAGCGAAGCTCAGAAAAAAGCATACATTATCGCAGATAACCGCATGGCACTTGATGCCGGCTGGGACGAAGAACTCCTGCGCGTAGAGATCGAAGCACTGCAGGCTGCGGATTTTGACCCGCTCCTCACTGGCTTTGATGCGACTGAGTTGGCAGATCTTTTCGAGGAAAAGGAAGACACAGTCAAAGATGATGACTATGATCTGTCTGCCGCCCTTGAGAAAGCTGCTTTCGTCGAGCGGGGTGATATCTGGACAGTTGGCCGGCATCGTCTTATGTGTGGAGACGCTACCAGTTCAGATGATGTGTCTCGACTGATGGATGGTAAGAAGGCCAACCTGATCGTGACAGACCCACCCTATGGTGTATCTTTCAAGAGCTCGAGTGGTCTCACTATTCAGAACGATTCCATGAAGGACGAGGAGTTCTATAGTTTTCTTCTGGCGGCGTTCAAGAACATGGCTAACTGTCTCGAGAGAGGTGGCGCAGCATATGTGTTTCATGCTGACACTGAGGGCCTGAACTTTCGTCGTGCTTTTATCGATGCAGGTTTCCACCTCGCTGGTTGCTGTATCTGGGTTAAAGACAGTCTAGTTTTAGGACGTTCGGACTATCAATGGCAGCACGAGCCGGTGCTCTATGGCTTCCTGCAGAATGGCAAGCACCCCTGGTATTCCGACCGGAAGCAGACGACCGTTTGGAATTTTGCTAAGCCCAAGCGTAACGCGAATCACCCGACAAGCAAGCCTCTGGATCTTCTTGCCTACCCTATAGGCAACTCATCTCAGGAAAATAGCATCGTCATTGACACCTTTGGTGGCTCCGGCTCAACCATGATGGCAAGTGAGCAGGCTGGCCGTATCTGCTACATGATGGAGCTCGATCCCAAATACGCATCTGTGATCCTTCGCAGATATGTAGAGGACTTTGGTAACGCGGATCAGGTTTATGTGGAGCGTGGCACAGAAAAGATCAAGTATTCTGACCTCGTCAAAGAAGTCGAGCCGAACGCGTAATGTGCACAATCGCACCGAAGCCGCTTTGTGTAAACAGTCAAATGTCGAATTCTGTCGATAATAGACTTGCTATTCCCGGCCTTTAGAGTGATGTATACAGTACCCTCAAGGCAGGGAATCACAAAACGGAGGTATCCATAATGAACACCTTGAAACTCGCAACAGATAATCGGAAGGCTGCAGCTTTGCGCCTGGCTGAGATCGTTGGCTGCCCGTCCCGCTACACCAGCGTTCCGAGATTCGCTTATGAAGTCGGCCCCTACTCTATTGAGCGGGACGGAACCATCACAGTATCAGAAGGAGCAGATCTCCAGCCGCTCCGGGCACTGGTTGAGGGAGGCATTATCGTGCCCTTTGACCCGCAGCCGGCAGACGATACATTCACAGATAACACCCAGGAGGATGGGCTAACAGTTACAATGCCCAAGGATGGCTTCACAGAAGCTGCACTCGAAAACCTGAAGAAGCTGATCGAAGCTAAGGGCAGCCTGCTCCGGAAGGCTGTAGCTGCAGATCGCTTGGACATCGAGGTCAGCGAGGATCGGGTTTCTTTCCCTTGGTGGAATTGCATGCCGGAGCCAGCAGAAATTCAGGCGTACCTGAGCCTGATCACCGCACTCTGCGCGATGGCAAAAGAGGCCAAGCGCGTCACGGCCAAAGAAGCCGAAGTCGAAAGTGAGAAATACGCATTCCGATGCTTCCTCCTTCGACTTGGTTTCGTCGGGAGTGAGTGCAAGGCACAGCGCAAACTGCTGATGCGCCGGCTGTCCGGAAGCTCAGCCTTCCGTAACAAAGAGGAGGCAGATAAGTTCTCTGCCAACCAGAAAGCCAAACGAGATGCTGCCAAGGCTACCGGAACCAACGGTGAGGTGACAACATGCGCATGATTCGACCGGATCAACTCCAATGCCTGCGTAAAGAGTATCCCAAGGGATCCCGGGTCGAGCTGGTCCAGATGGATGATAGCCAAGCTCCTCCGATCGGCACTCTTGGCACGGTTATCGGAGTGGATGACATCGGTTCCATCATGGTTCACTGGGACAATGGCAGTGGGCTTTCAGTAGTATGGGGCGAAGATTCTTGCCGCCGTATTGATGTGTAAAAACCCTGTAAAATACACAGTTTGCAGGCCAAATCATTGTGTACTTTATGCCTCAGAATTGTCTTGCTATATCTCCGCTTTAGAGTGATTAATACACTACCGAAAGGGAAAACAACAACGGAGGTCAAGACAATGAACGAACGCACCGAACGCCAGATCAGCGAGATGAAGAACCAGACCATCGGGGTCGAGGTTGAGATGAACAACATCACCCGGCAGGCTGCCGCGAAGCTCGCCGCCGAGTACTTTGGAACCAGCCGCTGGGAAGACACAGCCTACCGCAACGGCTACAGCACCTGGAGCGCCTGGGACGCCCAGAACCGCGAATGGAAATTCTCGAAGGATGTCAGCATCCAGGGGCCGGATAGCGAAAAGTGCGAACTGGTCACCCCGATCCTCCGCTACGAGGACATGGAAACCTTGCAGGGCCTGATCCGCAAGCTGCGCAAAGCTGGAGCCAAGAGCGATGCCACCAGAGGCTGCGGAGTTCACATTCACATCGGAGCCAACGGCCACACGCCGCAGACCCTCCGGAATCTGGCCAACATCATGGCAAGCCACGAAAGCCTCCTGGCCGACGCCCTCAGCCTTGACCGCGGCCGAATGAACCGCTACTGCCGCACGGTCGATCCCGACTTCCTCCGCCAGCTCAACCGCAGAAAGCCTCAGACGATGGCAGCCCTCGCGGACATTTGGTACAGAGGCAACGGTGCCAACTACGGCAGAGACCAGCATTACAACGACAGCCGCTACCACATGCTGAACCTGCACGCCACCTTCACTAAAGGCACGGTCGAGTTCCGGCTTTTCCAATTCGACGCTCCCGACGGCAGCCGCCAGAACGGCCTCCACGCAGGCCAGCTTAAGAGTTACATCCAGCTTTGCCTGGCCCTGAGCCAGATGGCTAAGACGGTAAAAACCGCCAGCCCCAAACCCCAGCAGAACGAAAACCCCAAATACGCCATGAGAACTTGGCTCCTCCGCCTCGGCTTCATTGGCGACGAATTTAAAACAGCAAGAGAGCTCCTGACCCGACGCCTTGACGGGGATGCAGCCTTCCGTAACGGCAGAGCCGCTTGAAGGACGCAGCCCAGAGGCCCCCGAACCCGCTGACGGCGGGCTTTCGGTGGTAGAAGGCAAAATCGGAAAGGAGATTTTTATATGCCTAAACGCTATTACATCGCCTACGGCAGCAACCTAAATATTCACCAGATGCGCTGGCGTTGCCCAGATGCCAGGATCATTGGTACCGCAGAATTGGTAGGATGGCAGTTGCTGTTCAAAGGAAGCAAGACCGGCTCGTACCTGACCATCGAGAAAGCCCCAGGGCATCGGGTTCCTGTTGCCGTCTGGGAAGTCTCTCCGACAGATGAAGCAGCCTTGGACCGCTACGAAGGCTATCCGGATTTCTACTACAAAAAAGAGTTGGATCTGGACATCACCGGCATCCGAACCAAAAAAGTCCGCAGACGTAGTGTGTTCGTGTACATCATGCATGAGGATCGGCCGATAGGGATCCCGTCTATGCAGTACCTAAGAATCTGCGCGGAAGGCTATGACAGCTTCCGCTTCGATATTGACTATTTGCTAGAAGCTTATGAGTATTGCTTGGAGGCCGCACGATGAAAGAAAACAATGTAGATAGAATCTCGATTTGCCCCAAATGCGGTAGTGCTTACGTTGGACACCCCGCTCTTTCCCGTGTGGACAACACAACGCTTATCTGTCCTGACTGCGGAGTGCGAGAGGCTCTCGATAGTATGGGGATCGGCGTGGAAGAGCAGAATTCTATCCTTGAGACGATCCATCGTTATACTGGTAGAGAGGTCTAAAACACACAATTCCGGGGCTGTATAATTGTGTAATATACAGCTCCGATTTGTCTTGCTATATCTCCCTTTTAGAGTGATTAATACACTAACAAAACGAAGGGAGAAACGACAATGACGAGATTTCAAAGAGAGCTGAACGGAAGCCTTGGCCCCTTCTGGCAGAAGGAAGCCGAGAAGGAACTGACGAGAGTCAAGGCAGACCTTGAGAATGGCAAGATCACCATCGACGAAAACGGCATCGCCCGGAATTGCATTGGACGGGTTCTGATGGCAGACATGCTCGAGAAAGTCCTGATGGTTACCGACCGCGCCGACGCCGCCGCAACAGCCGCCGCCCGCGAAGCTGAAGTTGACCAGGAGCTTGCCGCCTACTGCGCGGCTAAGCGGACTCACAGCGCGGAGGAACTCAACGAGATGCGGGCTGCCTTCGGCCCGGGCACCACGGTGGTCAATACAATCACCGGCGAGATAATCACCCTTTGATTTAACCCTGGGAGGAGGCCCCGGTTGGGGCTTTTCCTCATACTTTATACATTTTCCGTCAAGGTTATTTGTACATATTATGCTGCCAAATCCAGCATAAATAGCTTGCTATATCTTCCGTTTAGAGTGATTAATACACTACAAAAAATGAACGGAGGTTACCACCATGATGAACGCCTACACCCTTAGGAACCACTTCTTCCTCGAGGACTACAACACTGCAATCACCCGCGAGGATTTCGAAGCACACTTCACCAAAACGAAAGAGAAGGTTACCTTCACATTCAACGGCTGGGATGGCAAGAGCTACGACGGTGAAAGCCGGGTGGCCAGCGTGTACCGCACAGACATCAAGGGGTATGAAGATGTCCGGCTGGTCAAGGTCGGCAAAGGCCTGCACTACATCGAAGAGGACCACGAGGTCCTGGAGAAGGCCACAGGCGATTACAACAAGCAGGCAAGCTGGCTGGTCGATGTGAGAAAAGCATAAGTAAAGCATAAAAAGAAGGAACGAGCCGGCAGGCTCTGTTCCTCGTTATGGGCAGTCGCGATGTTTTTGGTCGCGGCTATTATTGTTGCCTTGAGGAGGCGATTCTTTGCGAAAACTAAAGAGGTATAAGCCAACGGAGTTTATGCTGAAGACGTCTCATTACGATAAAGCTGCAGCAGATTATGCTGTCTCGTTTATTGAGCAACTAAAACATACAACCGGGACTTGGGCTAACGTTAAATTTGAACTCATCGACTGGCAGGAACAAATCGTTCGAGATCTGTTTGGCATCCTCAAGCCCAATGGCTACCGGCAGTTTAATACTGCATATATTGAAATCCCCAAGAAACAAGGGAAGTCCGAGCTCGCGGCTGCGATTGCATTGCTTCTAACCTGTGGTGACGGTGAAGAACGTGCAGAGGTGTATTCCTGTGCTGCTGACACCAAGCAAGCTGGGATCGTGTTCAAGGTCGCTGTTGCTATGGTCCGCTCATGTCCAGCTTTATGCAAACGTGTAAAGATCAACCTTTCCGAGAAGAAACTGACTTATCTTCCGACAGATAGCACATATCAGGTGCTGTCTGCAGACGTGGCAAACAAGCATGGGTTCAATACACATGGTGTTATCTTTGATGAACTCCATGCTCAGCCAAATCGCAAACTGTATGATGTCATGCTCCAGGGTTCTGGTGATGCTAGGAAACAACCCCTCTTCTTTTTGATTACCACTGCCGGCACGGACAAGAAATCGGTCTGCTATGAGGTTCATCAAAAAGCTTTGGATATTCAGGCGGGAAGAAAAATCGATCCTACATTCTATTCCGTGATCTATGGTGCCGCTGAAGATGAAGACTGGACCGATCCGAAAGTGTGGAAGAAGGCCAATCCCTCTCTCGGTATTACTGTTGATATAGAAAAAGTTCGAGCAGCATGTCTATCCGCTCAACAGAACCCCCAAGAAGAAAACAGCTTCCGCCAGCTTCGACTGAATCAATGGGTGAACCAAGATGTCCGATGGATGCCCATGGAGAAATGGGATGCCTGTGCATTCCCGGTCGATGAGGATGAATTGGAAGGCCGCGTTTGCTACGGTGGACTCGACCTTTCAAGCACCACAGACATTACCGCCTTTGTGTTGGTTTTTCCTCCGCGTGATGAGACTGATAAATACGTAGTTCTACCGTACTTCTGGATTCCCGAAGATAATATGGAGAGGCGCGTCCAAAAGGACCATGTGCCATATGATTTATGGAAACGCCAGAATGTTCTGATGACTACAGAAGGAAATGTCATTCACTATGGCTTCATTGAGAAGTTCATCGAAGATCTGGGTGAGCGTTTCAATATTCGAGAGATTGCCTTTGACCGCTGGGGAGCAGTGCAGATGGTCCAGAACCTTGAAGGCATGGGTTTTACAGTCGTCCCATTCGGACAAGGCTTTAAGGATATGTCTCCACCAACAAAAGAGCTGATGAAGCTTGTTCTGGAGAGGCGGCTTGCCCACGGCGGGCATCCCGTTCTCCGCTGGATGATGGACAACATCTATATCCGGACAGATCCCGCTGGAAACATCAAACCCGACAAGGAAAAATCCACAGAAAAAATCGACGGTGCCGTTGCCACAGTGATGGCCCTTGATCGGGCAATCCGCTGCGGTAACGACACCAGCGAATCCGTATATGACAGTCGAGGTCTACTGTTTGTCTAGTTGATGATTCTTCGTATTGCCTCAAGGGCACAGTAAGCGATGACATCCTCAACGGTCGGAACTGAGCCGGTGTCAGAAATGTTTTTCCATTTTTCTTTCGTGTCATGGTCGGAGTTATCAGCTCCGGCCTTGATGGCTTTTTCTATCTCAGCTCGAATCTCTTCTGAAGTGCAGTTGTGGATGGCTCCCAGTCTTTGATAAATCGATTCCATTTGCGTTTCTCCTTTTTCAGATGATGGCCATACCATATCACATCCTTCGTGCAGATTTTGTCGCAAAGAGTCGAGCCTTTTTAATTAAGGAGTTTTCATCATGAGTATTTTCTCTGGCCTTTTTCGGTCCCGAGATAAACCTGAGAACCGGACCGCCGGCAGCAGCTACACCTTCTTCATGGGCAATTCTATAGCCGGAAAGTCAGTGACTGAACGCTCCGCTATGCAGATGACCGCAGTCTACAGCTGCGTCCGCATTTTAGCCGAGGCTGTCGCCGGGTTGCCGTTGCATTTATATCGGTATAAGGATGGAGGTGGCAAGGAAAAAGCCACAGATCATCCATTGTATCTGCTCCTGCACGATGAGCCGAATCCAGAGATGAGTTCCTTTGTTTTCCGTGAGACGCTCATGACGCACCTGCTGCTTTGGGGGAATGCTTATGCCCAGATCATCCGTAACGGCAAGGGCGAGATTATGGCATTGTACCCCCTCATGCCGAACAAGATGTCGGTGGACCGAGACGAGAACGGCCAGCTCTATTACACATACACCCGCTCATCTGAGGAAGCAAAGACATCTGAAACAGGTCGCGTGATCCTGCTTCCGAAAGATGTGTTGCATATCCCCGGGCTGGGGTTTGACGGGCTCGTCGGTTACAGCCCCATAGCCATGGCCAAAAACGCTATCGGCCTTGCTATCGCCACAGAGGAATACGGAGCAAAGTTCTTCGCCAACGGCGCTGCACCATCCGGTGTCCTTGAACACCCAGGGACAATCAAGGACCCAAGCCGTGTGCGTGAAGCATGGCAGAGTCAGTTTGGCGGTAGCGCCAACAGCGGTAAGATTGCTGTACTCGAAGAGGGCATGAAGTACACGCCCATCTCCATCTCTCCTGAGCAAGCACAGTTCCTCGAGACCCGCAAATTCCAAATCAATGAAATTGCTCGAATTTTCCGTGTTCCTCCGCACATGGTTGGAGATCTGGAAAAGTCGAGCTTTTCAAATATTGAGCAGCAGTCACTTGAATTCGTGAAATATACGCTTGATCCCTGGGTCGTCCGCTGGGAACAGTCCATCGCGCGTGCTTTGCTGTCGGAGGATGAAAAGCGTACCTATTTCGTGAAGTTCAATCTGGAAGGCCTTCTGCGCGGCGACTATGCCAGCCGGATGAACGGCTATGCCACCGCACGCCAGAACGGATGGATGTCTGCCAATGATATCCGGGAACTGGAAAACCTCGACCGTATTCCGGCAGAGGAAGGTGGAGACCTGTATCTCATCAATGGCAATATGCTCCCGTTGAAACAGGCGGGCGCTTTTGCAAACAACACTTATGAATTACCTGGAGAGGAGGATAAACCCCCGGATGAAACCCAAGACGAAGAAGTTTTGGACATGGAAGAATCAGGCGGACGGCGACGAAGCCGAAGTACGAGTGCTTGAGCTCTACGGCACTATCGCCGAAGAGAGCTGGTTCGATGATGATATAACCCCAGCCATGTTCCGCGAGGAGCTCTTTGCGGGCGAAGGAGATATTGTCATCTGGATTAACAGCCCCGGCGGTGATTGTATCGCTGCCAGCCAGATATATTCCATGCTCATGGACTACAAAGGCAACGTCACTGTCAAGATCGACGGTGTAGCAGCTTCGGCGGCATCCGTCATCGCCATGGCTGGCACGCATGTTCTGATGGCACCAACGGCTCTCATGATGATCCACAATCCCATGACTGTTGCTTTCGGCGACCATACAGATATGCAGAAGGCTATTGAGATGCTAGATGAGGTCAAGGAAAGCATCATCAACGCGTACGAGATCAAGACAAATCTGTCCCGTGCGAAGCTGTCCCACCTCATGGACAGTGAAACCTGGATGAATGCCAACAAGGCTATTGAGCTTGGCTTTGCTGACGACATCCTGACTGATGAGAAGCTGGTGGTCAGCGTACCTGCTTATGCTTTCTCAGGCAGAGCGGTAGAAAACACCCTGCTCAATAAGATCACCGCAAAGGCAAAAGCAGCTACTCCTACAGAGCCTGAACCCGAACCTGAACTGACCGCTCCGGATGAACCGGAAACCACACCTGGCCGCACCGTCGATGAACTGATGGCGCGGCTCAATCTTATTAAGCCTTAAGGAGGGCACAAAGAATGAACACTACTAATGAACTTCGCAATCAGCGCGCTCGCATCTGGGAGCAGGCCAAGGCCTTTCTCGACTCCCATCGTGACAAGAACGGCATCCTGACCTCTGAGGACACCGAGACCTACGAGCGTATGGAACAGGATATTGTTAATCTCGGCAAGGAGATCGATCGTCAGGAGCGTCTCGATGCCTTCGAGCGCGAGTTGAAGGCCCCAACTTCTGAACCCCTGACCAGCAAACCCGATGGGGCCAAGGTCGACATGAAGACCGGCCGCGCCTCCGATGAGTATCGCAAGAACTTCTGGAATGCGCTGCGCTCCAAGTATCCTCTGCCCAGCGTCACCAATGCGCTGCAGGTCGGGACGGATTCCGAAGGCGGCTATCTGGTCCCCGATGAATTCGAGCGTACCCTGATTGAGGCCCTGACGGAAGAGAATTTCTTCCGCCGCATCGCCACCGTCATCCACTCCAACAGCGGCGACCGCAAGATCCCCGTTGTCGCGTCCAAGGGCACTGCGGGCTGGATCGATGAGGAGGGTCTGTATCCCGAGAGCGATGACAGCTTCGGACAGCTGTCTCTCGGTGCATACAAGCTCGGCACCATGATCAAAATCTCGGAGGAGCTTCTGAACGACTCCGCCTTTGACATGGAGGGTTACATTACCCGAGAGTTTGCCCGCCGCATCGGCACCAAGGAAGAGGAAGCCTTCTTCACTGGCGACGGCACTGGCAAGCCCCTTGGCCTGCTGGCTGAGACTGGTGGCGCGGAGGTCGGTGTCACCACTGCTGGTGGCACCGCGATCACTGCGGATGAGATCATCGATCTCTACTACAGCCTGCGTGTGCCTTACCGCAAGAAGGCGAAATGGATCATGAACGACTCCACCGTTTCTGCCCTTCGTAAGTTGAAGGATCAGAACGGCCAGTACCTCTGGCAGCCTTCTCTGGTAGCGGGGACTCCCAACACCATCCTCGGCTGCGAAGTTATCTCCTCTCCCTTCATGCCCAGCATCGCGGCCGGTGCTAAGGCCATCACTTTCGGCGATTACTCCTACTACTGGATCGCCGATCGTCAGGGGCGCACCTTCAAGCGCCTGAACGAGCTCTTTGCCACTACCGGCCAGGTAGGCTTCCTCGGTTCCCAGCGGGTCGATGGCAAGCTGATCCTGCCCGAGGCCATCAAGGTTCTGAAGCTCAAAGGTACCGCCGCATCCGGTACCTAATAACACTTTTATTCCAGGAGGTGACCGTCATGCTGGTTTCCCTTGCGGAGGTTAAACAGTATCTCCGCGTAACATTCGATGATGACGATATGCTGTTGGAGCAGCTGATTACCACTGCGCAGGAGCTGTGCATGGCGGTCGCCAGACTGGAAGGCAGTGAAGAAGAGTCTGCTGGTGCGAATCAAATGCGCGTCGGCATCCTGTACGCAGTAGCATATCTCTATGAACACCGGGAGGAAGCGGATCATCACGAACTCACCCTGACGCTCCGCTCCCTTCTCTTTGGCATCCGAAAGGCGGCGTTCTGATGAATATAGCACTGCTGAACGTCCGGATAGAAATACAGAAAAATGCAACGATAACTGACAGGTACGGCAACCACAAGAATATGTGGGAACCGTACCTGTTCTGCTATGCAACGGTGAGCGGTGAAACACCGCAGGAGGACACAGAGGCAGGGCTTGTCATAGATGACAGCCGAGTGGATTTCACCATTCGCTGGTTTGCCGCCTCCTCCGTTATCACTTCAACCGGGTACCGAGTTCTGTTTCAGGATGAGATCTACGACATTCTCGGCGTCAATCACATGAACTGCAAAAACAAGTCGATCAAACTACTTTGCCGGAAAGAGAGGCGCTGATGGGGACGAGAGTGAGCGTTGACCAGCTTGCGTCCGCGGTTATGCGGGAGTTGGACGACTATGCGGAAACGACCACGGACGGAGTCAAGGCCGCCGTGAAAAAGGCAGCTGATACCGTGAAGAAGGAAATATCCGCGACCGCTCCTGTCGGTACAGGCAAGTACGCAAAGAGCTGGGCGACAAAGACCACGGGTGAAAACTCCCACTCCCTTGAGATCACCGTTCACTCCCGCAACCGATACCAGTTGGCGCATCTGCTGGAGCATGGCCATGCCAAGCGCAACGGTGGCCGTGTGGCTGCCCGACCGCATATAGCGGCAGCCGAGCAGGACGGTATCGAGGAACTGGAACGGGAGATCGAAAGGAGTGTGCGGAATGGATAGCATTATGGCCATGATGGAGGAAATCGGGCTTCCGTTCGCCTATGACCACTTCGCCGAGGGTGAGTCGCCGGAACCGCCCTTCATCTGCTTCCTGCATCCCGGAAGCGACAACTTTTCCGCAGACGGATGGGCATATTTCAAAGTCGATATGGTCCATATCGAACTGTACACAGATGAGAAAAACCCGGAAACTGAATCCCGGGTGGAAACCGTGCTCGATGGGCACGGCATTTTTTATGACAAGACCGAGGTCTGGATCGAGAGCGAACGGCTCTACGAAGTCCTCTACTCATTCGAACTGGAGGTTTGACAACATGAGCAATAAGGTGAAATACAACCTGAAAAACGTTCACTCCGCGAAGCTCACGACCGAAGTCGTGGACGGCGTGACAAATTATTCCTATGCAAC
>JAEEGI010006748.1_pt1 | contig 25882 bp, 29 predicted proteins | sample 8958751 | NCBI WGS metagenome assembly JAEEGI01 (sample SAMN16246545, study PRJNA631951) | gut metagenome | biome: gut microbiome; feature: rumen; material: KS-attached | host: Bos | place: Iran: Karaj | collected 2018-10
TCCTGCTGCTCGACGAGCCGACCAACGACGTGGACGTCAACGCCCTTCGCGCCCTGGAGGAAGGCCTCGACGGCTTCGCGGGCTGCGCCGTGGTGGTCAGCCACGACCGCTGGTTCCTGGACCGCATCGCCACGCACATCCTGGCGTTCGAAGGCGACGGCCAGGTCTATTTCTTCGAAGGAAGCTACTCCGAATATGAGGAGAACCGCAAGGCCCGTCTCGGCGAGACCGAGCCCAAGCGTTTCAAGTACAAGAAGCTGATGGAATAAGCGATGAAAAAAGGTTATTCAGACGACATAAAGAAACTGCAGGCCTACATCAAGCGCCTGCAGGAGATCAAGGATGTCCTCTATGCCGTGGAGGAGGTCGCGCTCGAAGTGGAGCGCGGCGTGAGCGAGATCGACGCCCGCATCCCCCTGCGGGAGACGCTGGGCGAGATCCGCGACGGCGAGCAGCGCGCCCAGGCCGAACACGCCCTGGACCTGCTCGAAGAGACCTTCGCCCTCATCGACGAGATCCTCGGGCCGCCCGAGGACGAGGTCACCGGCGAGCCTGTCGGCACGCCGATGGACCCCGTCGCCCGCGGCTCCCGTTCCAGCGAGATCAAGCTGGAGGACTTCCTCCGCAACTACAAGCCCGGCAGCAAAGGCAAGGTCAGCTGATCCGCGCGCAGCACTGCATCATGAGGAAAATACTTGTCGCGACTGCCGCCGCCTTCCTGTGCTGGACCTGCGGCGCGCAGCAGATTTATAATATGAGCTTCGACCATTGGTCCAGGCAGGGCGTCAGCTGGAATCCTTTCCCGGAAGGCGCCGGCCCGCGCGAACGCGTATGGGACACCGCCAACCGCGGCCTCAAGCCGCTGGGGATCAATGTCACCACGCCGGAGCGGACGCATGTCGCCGTGGCCGGCCCCGGCAAGGCGGCCGCCCGGGTCGCGAGCCGCAACCTGCTGTGGGGCTTCATCGCCGGCAACCTCTACACCGGCCGCTTTGTCCGCGTGGTCAAGCTCTCCGGCGTGGAGATGTACAACGGGACGCCCTTCAGCGGCCGTCCCAAAAGCCTGTCCGGCTACTACCACTACCTGCCCGGCGTCATCGATTTCGCCCGCGAGCCCTACAAGTCCCGCAAGGGAAAGACCGACAATGGCCTGATCGAGGTGGCGCTGTATGCCTGGCCCGAGGCCAGCCACATCGTGACCACCGACGGCCCGGTCCCCGACCCCGAGAAAGACCCGCTGCTGGTCGGACGCGCCGTCCTGAAGCTGACGCGCGCGACCGACGGCTACGTCCATTTCGAGCTGCCCATCGAGTACCGCAGCGACGCCGTGCCCACCTATGTCGGCATCAGCATCCTATCCAGCGCCCAGGGCGAACACTTCACCGGCAGCAGCAAGACGGTCCTGTACGTGGATGAATTCCGCTTCAACTACTGACCGTCAAGAAGCAGAAATCAGCTGAGCCGGGCGAAGTTGAACTTCACGTGTCCCGTGACCTTGTTCTCGTCCTGATACTGCGTGAATTCCACCTTGAAGCACTTCTCCCCGTCCGCGGTGCGGAAGATATAGACAGGTGCTTTCAGGTACACGGGCGGCATCACCTTGGACCCGTCTTCGTTCGTCATGAAAGTGATGACGGTGGCCTTGGACTGGACGACGGAGGTCACGCCGGACATGCCCCTGGAGGTGACGACCTCGTCCGTCTCGAATACAGCATCCTGCGGGACTCCCGTCAGGGCGTCGAACTTCTGGTCGGAAACATACACGCCGCCCTTGGCGCCGACGGATGTCGCCTTCCCGCTGTTCGTGCGGACGTTGTAGCGGCATACCGCGAAATCCCAGTCCGTACGCGCCGCCCATGCGGCATTGTCGCTTTCGTTCTCCTCGCCCGTCCCGACGAGTTCGCCGGCGGACAGCGAGAAATAGGTCCACGTGGTCTTGGAGGTTGCGTCGATGTAGGCCTCCTCGGCCTCGCGGGAGAACTGTTCGGTCTTGTTGCACGCAGCGAAGGCCAGCACGGCGGCTGCGATCAGTAAAATGCTCTTTTTCATACGCGTTTATATTATTTCAGATAATATCTTAATCCTGCCAGATACTGGCGTCCGGGGTTGATGAAAGAGGTCTCCCGGAAATTGAACAGGTTGTCGCACTTGAGCGTCAGCTCCAGGCGGCTTCCGCCCAGGTTAAACTGTTTCGTGAACGTGATCTTCCAAATGTTGTAGGGTTTCGACTGCGTGGTCTCGTCCTTGCTCTGATAGAGGCGCGGCGAGGTGAAGCGCCCGGCGAGCTGCAGCGAGAAGGGCGCTTTCCAGAGCCGCCCGTTCCAGGTGGCGGACGCCGTTCCGCTATGCCTGACGTTGCTCGGCAACTGCAGGCCCGTCGCGTTGTCCCGCGCATCGCAGAAGCTGTAGCTGCCCTTCAGGAACAGATGCTTCCACAGGATCAGCGACAGGTTGAAGTCCACGCCGGCGATCGTGGCGCTGCTCACATTCTTGTAGTATTTCTCCAGGCCGCCGTCAGCATTGACCACATCATACTGCGTGATCTTGTTGCCGATGTCATTGCGGTAACCCGACAGGGAGAGATACAGCACGGAGCCGCTGTATTCGGCTGACACGGAGTTGTACAGTCCCCGCTCGGCCTGCAGGTCCGGGTTGCCATAGACCCAGAACATGCCCTGGTGGTCGAAGTCATAATAGAGTTCCTTGATGCTGGGCGCGCGGAAGGCCGTGCCGGTGCCGGCGCGCAGCGTGAGCTGCTTCCAGCGGTACATCAGGGAGAGTTTCGGCGTGAGCACGTCGCCGAACTGGAAATTGTAGGTATAGCGCGCGCCGGCGACAATGTCCAGGCGCGGAAGCGGCGTATATTGCGCTTGGGCGAAGACGTTCAGGTCGTCCAGAGACTTGCTGGTCGGGACAGCGCCCAGCGTCTTCGTGGCATAGTTTTCCTCGTGGTTCTGTTCCAGGCCGGCCACGATCTCCCACTTCGCTCCAGGGCGGAAGGTGTTCAGGATCCGGGAAGAGATGAACGAAGCCGTGTTGGCCAGACGGGATTGCGTCAGACCTTCGTAGTAGTCCGTGTCGAAATACTTGTCGAAATTGACGCTGGCGCGCAGCGAATAGCGCTTGTCCTCCGTCGAGAAACCACCGTTGACCCCGAGCGACAGGGTGTGGGTCAGCGGATGTGTGGCGTTCAGGCTGCCGTCCGGGTTGAAAGACTCATGCCGGAAATACCGACCGGTCAGATTGACGTCACCCCGCTCCACCCATTTGTGACCGACCTTGAGATTGCCGCCCCAGTCGGCATAGCGGGCTGCATAGGCGCCGCTTCCCTTTCCGCCGAAACCGTCGGAGGAATTGCGGTACAGGCTCGCCTGTGACTCCCAACCGTTCACGCTGGATTCCGCGAAGACACCGGCCTTGAGCGTGTTGTGGCTCTGATAGGAGACGTTGGCTCCGGCATTGAAGCGGTCTTCGGGCTCGCGTGTAATGATATTTACCACAGCGCCGACGGCATTGGAGCCGTAGAGCGCAGATGCTGCGCCGTTGATGATTTCGACGCGCTTGATGCTGTTGACGTCGATCTGGTCCAGGTTGACGTTGCCGCCTGCTCCTTCGGAGACGAGCCGTTCACCGTCTACCAGGAAAAGGATGTAACGGCTGTTCAGGCCCTTGATCCGCAGGTTGTTGCCCATCCCGTTGGGTTCGGACACGATGCCAGGGATGTTGTCCTCAAGGGCCTCCAGGAAGGACACGGCTCCGGATTTCTCCACCTCGCGGCGGCTCACGACCAAAGTCTGCACGGGGGCTTCCGAAAGGCGTTTCTCCGTGCGCGTGCCCGTCACGACCAGGGCGTCCAGATGCAACGTGCTGTCGGCCCAGTGTTCCTGCGCACCGGCCACGGTCGGACAGACCGCGGCGAGGCAAAGCATTAGTCCCTTCCAGCAGCCCATTCCGATACGGTTTTTTCGATCCACGCCAGCACGTCGTCCATCGATTCCGGAAGAATGCCTTTCTCGCCGTACGCGATATTGTCCGCGCCGTCCTGCCGGTTCATTCCGAACATCCGCGCCATCGAACCGACGCTGGACACCAGGTAGATACCCTGGACCAGGGTGCGGTCTTTCTCCGACGCGGCTCTGTCAAGCAACGGCTGCACATCCTCCGCGAAATTCTGCCCCATTCCGATCAAGGCGCTGTCGACATAGTCGAAGCCGGCCTCACGGGCAGCTTTCCCGCAATTGCGCATGATGTGTTTCCAAAAGCCGATGCGGCCGGCGTCACCGTGTGCCAGGAACAGCACGGCTTCTTTCTTCGGGTTAGCAGACATGGCCTGGACGCGCTCCAGCATCGCCTTCTCGATTACGCCGGAGTCCATCAGGGTCGGTCCGACGACGATATGCATCTTCGTCCGGACAAACTCCGTTCCCTCCGCAACGAGTTCCGCGTGCGTGGCGGGACTGTATTTGAGACCGAGGATGTTCGGGATATCATCTTCGGAGTGTCCCGAAGGCGAAATGAACAGCGGAAGTACGAATACGGTATCGACACCCTCGCGCTCGCAGTCCCGGATGACGGAAGCGATGTTCGGTTGGGTGAATTCCATCAATGCAACGCGCCGGTAGTCAATGCCGGGCAGATTGAGCGCATCGAGCCGGGATTCGAGGTCCAGCACGCAGCGGTTCCATTCTTCGGAAGGAGATCCATGGGCGACGACGACGAGCGCCGTGCGGGCGGAAAGGGTCAGGCAGCTGAATGCCGCCGCAACAAGTATCAGGATTCTTTTCATGGCTGTTTGTTTTTTGCGGCGCAAAAATAGTCTGTCCGGATCAAGGCGGCAATCCTCTATTTTTGTGATTTCCGAATCCTCATTTCTGGGGATTATATTGCCAGAAATGCCGAATTAGACGTATCTTTGCACCCCTTTTCCGATAACAGTTGATTATGAATACAATCTGGATAGTATTACCAATTCTGACAGTCTTGATGTTTGACCTGGGCCTCTGCCTGAAGCTCCAGGATTTCGCCCGGGTCGTGAAGGCCCCCAAGGCCGTGCTGCTGGCCCTGTTCGGCCAGATCGTGCTGCTGCCCGTCATCGCGCTCGGCATCGGCCGCGTGTTCGGGCTCACGCCCGTTTTCTTCCTCGGACTGATCCTGATCGCCTGCTGCCCGGGCGGCAGCTCTTCCAATATCTTCTCCAAGCTCGCCGGCGGCGACGTGGCGCTGTCCGTCACGCTCACGGCGCTCAGCAGCCTGATCACGCTCGTGACCGTGCCGCTGGTGATGGCGTGGGCCACCCGGGCGGCCGGTGCCGCTGTCGGGATCACGCTCCCGGTGGGCAACCTGCTCAAGCAGAACCTCCTGCTGATGCTGCTCCCGGTGCTGACCGGCATCGGCGTCAACCATTTCCGGCCCAAGGCCGCGGCCGCCATCGACCGGGTCCTGTCCAAGGCTGCCTTCCCCGCCCTGATGGTGCTGATCAGCGTCTTCTTCCTGCAGCACTACCGCACCATCTTCGCCAACATGGCCACGCTCGGCCTCTGCGTCACGCTCCTCATCGTCCTTTCCGCCGGCTCGGCGGCCGGCCTGTCGCGGCTCTTCCGCCTGGACGGCCGGCAGCGGCGCACGACCGTGATCGAGGTGGGCATGCAGAACGCCGCCCAGGCCATCGCCGTGGCCACGAGCCCCTTCATCTTCAACAACCCGGAGATGGCCATTCCGGCCATCCTCTACTCGCTGATGATGAACGTGGTGCTGCTGATCTACGTGGGCGTCGTGCGCCGCAGGAAGGCCTGATGCGCACCTTTGCGATTTTTTCCTAAATTTGCGGTAACCAACGAACTGATTATGGCCTACGACATTTCCATCAAGCTCCCCCAGGGCTGGCTCACCGAGCTGGACACCTACGTGGACGAATCCGGCGTGGAGATCACGCACCTCTCCTCCCACCTTCCCAATGACAAGAAGCAGACCGACGAGGCGCTGATCGACGCCTATGTCGGCCCGATGCCGGAAGACACGACGGCGGCCGACCAGGCCCTCGCCAACTACGCCGACACCGTGGGCTTCGACGACGACGATCCCGAAGACTTCGACCCCATCATCGAATGGCCGTTCAACGGCAAGAAAGCCTATGGCTTCGAAGCCGTCGCCGAGGACGACTCCCCGATGCGGATGATGTGCATCGAGCTCAAGAAGGACATCCTCGTGATCCTGGTCGTCCTGGCCAAGGACGACGACACGCTCGTGGAGGCCGTCACGCTCGCCGAGCGCGGCCTGCGCCTCAAGTAGATGGACCAGCCCAAGATCGAGCGCGTCCTGCGCCTGATGACCCTGATGTCGGGGAGCGTCGAATACACCGTCGACGAACTCGCCGACAAGCTGGAGACGTCCTACCGCTCGATCTACCGCTACATCGACACCTTCAAGACCTGCGGCTTCGCCGTCGAGAAGGTCCACGGCAACGTCTACCGCCTCGCGAAGATGTCGCCCCGCTACCCCGACCTCGACAAGCTGGTCTATTTCTCCGAGGAGGAGGCCTATCTGGTCAACCACCTCATCGACCGCCTGGACCCGACCAATTCCCTGAAAGCGGGCCTGCAGCGCAAGCTGGCGGCCATCTACAGCAGCACCAGCATCGCCGACTACATCGACAAGCGCTCCAACGCCGCCAACGTCGAATCCCTTTCGCGCGCCGTGCGCGAAAAGAAGGCCGTGCGCCTGCTGCGCTACGAATCCGGCCACAGCGGACAGATCCGCGACCGCCATGTGGAGCCGTTCGGCTTCACCACCAATTTCATCGACGTCTGGGCCTTCGACCTGGAGGACGGGCGCAACAAGATCTTCAAGATCAGCCGCATGGAGGAGGTCCAGGTGCTCGAGGACGAGGCCTGGACGCGCGAGCCGGAGCACGAGCGCCTGGGAATGGACGTCTTCCGGATGGCCGGGCGGGAGGAGTTCCGCGTCCGGCTGCGCCTCTCGATGAAGGCCAAGAACCTCCTGACGGAGGAATACCCCCTCGCCGAGCGCGACCTGACGCAGGATGCGGACGGATCGTGGATCCTCGACACCGGCATCTGCGCCGTGGCCGGCGTCGGCCGCTTCGTCAGCGGCCTGGCCGGCGAGATCCAAATTCTTGACGGCGAGCCGCTCCGCGACTATCTGCGCAATTATCAGGAAAATTTTCGAAAGTTTTTTGCTCTTTGACAAGACCTGTCAAAGCGAGGGCCTACCTTTGTATCGTTGAAACAAAGGAACAAACTAAAAATCAGGTCCTATGAGCAAGAACGAAAACATCCTCAATCTCCGCGCCGCCCTCGCGCAGCAGATCACCGACCGTACGCACAACGAAGAAACCGCCCGCCAGATCGCAGGCAATCTCTCGACCGATTTCATGGAGCTGTTCGGCGAGCTCGAGCTCGTACTGGCCTAGAAGAGCGGCGCGAGCAGCGCGACGATGGCTTCCAGCCCGGCGGCGTCACGCGCGTCGAAGGTCGCCAGTTCGCGGCTGTCGACGTCCAGCACGGCGACGACGTCCTTGCCCTTGATCACGGGCACGACGATCTCGCTGCGCGAAGCGGAGCTGCAGGCGATATGGCCCGGAAACTCCTCCACGTCCGGCACGACGACCGTCTTGCCCTGCTGCCAGGCCGTGCCGCAAACGCCCCGCCCGAAGGGAATGCGCGTGCAGGCTACAGGCCCCTGGAACGGCCCCAGGACCAGTTCGCGCCCCTGTACAAGATAAAAACCCGTCCACCAGAAGCCGAAGGCCTCATGCAGGACGGCCGCCACGTTGGCCATGTTGGCCACGCGGTCGGACTCCCCTTCCAGGAGTCCCTGCACCTGCTTCAGAAGCAGTGCATACTGTTCCTTTTTCTTCATCTTTCGTCTTTTTTACAACAGCAGAGGAAGATAATGGTAAGCAAAACTCCCATCCCGACGGCCGGCAGGGAGGCTTCGGCGCCGAAGACGCCGCCCGTGACCCAGTCGGAGCCGGTCAGGATCGTGGAGAAGACTTTGTATTCCACCCCGTTGCCGGACACGGCGAAGCCCAGGACCGGGCCCTGGAAGAAGTTCCAGGCCCAGTGGATGCCGATCGGCACCCAGAGCGTGCCGGAGCATTTGTAGACGACGCCGAACAGCAGGCCGGCTTCGACGGCGATGGCGAAGGCACTCCAGAGCGTCGCGCCCGGATTCATCAGGTGCATGGCGCCGAAAACGAGGGCCGACACGATCAAGGCGACGGCTGTGTTCCAGCGGTCGTCGATCAGGCGGAAGACCACACCCCGGAAGACGATCTCCTCAAAGACCGCCACCAGGAAGAAATAGGCCAGGTATTGCAGCATCACCGGCGCGTCGAAGTGCGCCTCCGTGATGCGGAAAGCGCCCAGCAGGGCCATGATGCCGACCACGCAGCCAAAGTAGACGATACCCAGCAGGAAACCGCTGCCCAGGCCCGGCAGGAGGCGTTTCATCGAAAGCTCCGCCACCGGGCGGCGCTCCGTCAGGTTGGTCCATACAGCATACAGGAAAAGGCCTACCAGGCCGGCGCCCGTCAGGAACAAAGCCTGCTGCCACCACGTGGAAGTGACAGCGCCGCAGGCATATTGGGAACCGACATAAAGTCCGAGAAAGATAGCCACCCCGAAGACCAGGCAGAGGCCCCATTTCCAAAGCGGCATCCGGGCCGCTGACGTGTATTTCCGCATCCGTTTCACTAGTTTATGATATACAAATATAGCATTTTTCGGAAAGAATGTATGCGGAAAGCGCTATTTGGGGTCCTTTTAGCGCAAAGACGCCTTGGCCTGCTCCATCGCGGCTTTCTTTTTCATGCGCGGGCAAGTCTGTAGATGGCTTCCATATCCTCCCGGGCGAGCTTCTTGAAGCTGCCGACCGTGTGCGTGCCGTCGTGGCTGCACTTGCGGGCCATCTCGCGGATCTCGTCGTCCGTGATGTCGCGGCCCAGCAGCTCGCGGATGCGCGTCGGCATCCCGATGGCGTGGTAGAAGCGCTCGACGGCCTCGATGCCCTTGAGCGCCGTGCCCTCCGGGTCGTTGTAGTCGTTGGGGACGTCCCAGACGTTGACGGCGAACTGCACGAAGCGCTTGATGTCCTCCTTCATCACGTAGCGCGCCCAGCTCGGCCAGACGGCTGCCAGGCCTGCGCCGTGCGTGACGTCGAACATCGCGCTCAGCTCGTGCTCCAGGTCGTGCGTGGCCCAGTCGTCCTGCACGCCGCAGCCCGTCAGGCCGTTGTGCGCGACGCTGCCGCCCCACATGATCTGGGCGCGGTTGCGGTAATCCTCGGGATCCTTGAGGACCGCGAAGACGCAGTCCTTCATCGTGCGCAGCACGGCCTCGGCCAGCGCGTCCGTGAAGGTCATGTCGGTATCGTGCGTGAAATAGCGCTCCATCGTGTGCATCATCATGTCCGTGACGCCGGCGGCCGTCTGGTACGGCGGCAGGGTGAAGGTGCGGCGGGGATTCATGATGGCGAACTTGGGACGGGAGATGTCGTTGGAATAGCCGACCTTGATGTCGCCGTCCTCGTTGGTGATGACGCTCGCTTCGCTCATCTCGCTGCCGGCGGCCGGGATGGTCAGCACGCTCGCGACGGGCAGGCAGACCTGCGCCTCGGCCTTGCCGGCGTAGAAGTCCCAGACTTCGCCGTCGTACGGCACGCCATAGGCGATGGCCTTGGCGGAGTCGATCACGCTGCCGCCGCCGACGGCCAGCAGGAAATCGATGCCCTCCTTGCGGCAGAGGGCGATGCCCTCGTGCACCTTGGACAGACGCGGATTGGGGACGACGCCGCCCAGCTGGAAGACTTCCAGCCCGCCTTCGCGGAGCAGGTTGCAGATCTTGTCCAGGAGGCCGGACTTGGTGGCGCTCTTGCCACCGAAGTGGACCAGGACCTTGTGGCCGCCGTATTTCTTGACCAAAGCGGCGACTTGTTCTTCGGAATGCTCTCCGAACACGACCTGCGTCGGAGCGTAGTAGTTAAAATCTCTCATGGATCCTTTGGCTAACGGGTTTATGTCTGCAAATTAGCAATCTTTTTTCGTTTTGTAAGCGTTTTTCCTAAATTTGTGTACCATGAGACGCGCTTATTTCCTTATCTTCCTGCTGATTCCCTGCCTCGCCTGGGGCTATCAGGACCATCGCGGCCGCAACCTGGATTCGCTCGAGCAGGTTGCCGCGCGCTACACGCCCGACCGCCTGGCAGCCGCCTCCCCCGACGAGAAGGAAGCGTACGTCCATACCTGCCGCGAGCTCGCCTGGGGCCTCGTCAACCTGGACGGGACCAAGACGGAATACTTCGCCCGCCAGGCCATCCAGGCCGCCCGGGCGGACGACTTCGACACGGTCTACGACATGTCCATCCTGATCGGCCAGTGCTTCTGGGGCCAGGAGCGCTACGACAGCGCGCGAGTGCACTACATGCGCGCGCAGGACAGCATGCTGGCGCTCGAAGCGCAGGGCGACACGCTCAACCTGGACGGCCGGAAAGCGCGCCTCTGGGGCACGCTGGGCAATTTCTACGCAATGCAGGACTCCCTGGAGCAGTGCATGTATTATTACGGCAAGGCCGGCGAGATCTTCGAGCGGCAGGGCTGGCTGGAGGACTGCTCCATCCTGTACCGCAACATGGGCGAGATCTATATCGACGGCGGCGAGATGCGCAAGTCGCGGCAGGCCTACGACAAGTCGCTGGACCTGGCGCGCCGCTCCGGCGACTCGCTGATGATCGCCGGCACGCTGTCCGGCCTGGGCCGCTGGTACCACGAGAACGGCCAGACGCGCAAGGCCCTGAAATGCCTCACGGAAGCGGACGAATACTATAGCGACCACCCCCGCGAGGAGTCCATCGGCCGCGCCGACACGCTGGCCGTGATGAGCGACAGCTACCGCCTGATGTCGCGCAACAGCCGCCTGCTCGCCATCGGCCTGGCGGCCATCCTGCTGCTGGGCGTCGGCGCGTTCCTGGTCTACCTGCGCCTGCGCAAGACGCGCCAGGACCTGACGGAGACCTCCGCCGTGCTCGACGAGACGATCGAGGAAATGCGGCCTGCACCGGGCCGCAAAGAAGAAGAAATCCTCCTCACGCAACGTGAGAAGGACATCATCCGGCTGCTGATGGGCGGCAAGAGCACCAAGCAGATCGCCGACGAGCTCTGTCTGGGCTACGAGACGGTGCTGTGGTACCGCAAGCGCCTGCACGCCAAGCTCGACGTGCACTCCGCGCCGGAACTCGTCGCGGAGGCCGTCAAGCGTCATTTATTGGATTAGAACTGCTCCGGGCGCGTCTCCGCGTCCCATGCGTGGTAATCCAGGTCCATTTCAATCACCGAGAAGCCTGAGCCGTCGGCGTCGATGCGCTGGAGCGCGAGGCCCGTCGCCGGGTCGATCCACCAGCACGAATCCCCCAGTCCGTACACACCCTGTCCGCGGAAGTCGAAGACCCAGCAGTCGATGCCGCAAAGTCTCTCCTCCCCCTGGTAGAACCGCTCCAGGAAGGACTGCGGGCGGCCCAGCTGGGTCATCCGCTGCAGGACGATACCCCGTTCGAATTCGTCGTCATTCCCCTGATAGACCCAGCCGAAGTCCAGCAGCGGCATGCAGTAGCCGTGCATCGTGGTCGAGGCCGGATCGGGTGCGAACTCGTCGAACCAGTCGCGGGCTTCATCCTCATTCTCCGGCGCGACCGGGGAACCGTCGGCATAATAGAAGCGATAATTGTTCTCGCCGTCCAGACCGCCGGAGTAGCCGAACTGCTTGTCGTAGTCGTACAGCTCGGACACGTCGAGCGGCGTCCCCTCCTCTTCGTCGACGCTGAAGCAGGACGAGTAGACCTCGTGCCCGATCCGGGCGACATAGCGCAGTTTGTCGTCCTTGCCGGACGAGAAATCATAGTAGACGATGCGGAAGTGGTCCTCAGGGATGCGCAGCGCATAGGGACCGCTCCATTTCGGCTTGTCCGCCGGCGCGGGCTTATGGTAGGAGAACGTGTTCTGCAGCACGTGGATGCGCATCGGCAGCGACTCGCCGCCGCGCAGGGAGAGGCGCGCGGTGGCCTCGCCAGCCTTCAGGCCGCGCAGGATCACCAGCGCCCCGACCCGCTGCAGTTCGACGCAGTCGGCGCCCGTCTCCAGGACGGCGCCCGTCAGCAGCGCGCGGGCGGGATAGAACTGGAGCGTCTGGCCCTCGGCGAGGGTCACGTCACGCTCGCCCGCGCCCGACGCTGCGAAGGCGCCGAGCACGGCAAGCAACAGAGAAAAGAGGATCTTTCTCATAGCCTATCGCTTGATGAATTCGACGCGGCGGTTCTGGGCGCGGCCTTCTTCCGTGCCGTTGTCGGCCACGGGCTCATGGCTGCCCTTGCCCACCGGACGCAGGTTGAACGGATCCACGCCCTGGTCTTCGAGCGCCTTGACCACGGCCTCGGCGCGCTGCTGGCTGAGCGGGTCGTTGACCTTGTCGGAGCCCTGGCTGTCGGTGTGGCCCTGGACCTCGAAACGCGCGGTCGGATTGGCCTTCATATATTCGGCGACCCGCTGGATCTCCTCCATCGATTCGGGCTTGAGCGTGGCCTTGCCGGTCTCGAAGAGGATGTTGTTGGTCACGAATTTGCCCGTCTCGGCGATGGCCTTCTCGACGGCCGCCGCTGCTTCGGACAGGTCGGTGGTCTTGCGCTCATACAGGTCGACGGCACCCGCAGCAAGCACGACATTGGTGACTCCCCGGTAGGCGTAGTCGCCGACGTCACCGATCACGAAGCGGCACGGGGCGGCCACGTTCGGGAAGTTCACGATGCGGACGCCATTGATATAATACTTGAACGCGCGCTTGTTGAACGAGATTGCGAAATGGTTCCAGGCCCTGTCCTTGATGATATCCTGGATGGAGTCCCAGCTATAGCCGACATCCACGGATCCGGCACCGCCCGGCTTGTCGCACTCCACGTAGCCGAAGGCGTCGCCGCCATCGCGGAACGAGAATCTCACCGTACCGACCCGCGCATTGGATGCGTCAAAGAACATCATCTGGAGTTCGTGCTGGCCCAGACCTTGGTTCTCCGGGTCGAACTGGCAATACATGTCCCATTCGAGCGTGAACACGTCGGGCAGATACGACTTCATGTCCGTCATCAGCGGCTGCAGGGTATTGCTCCCTTCCGTGAAGTTCATGTACTTCTTGCCGTTGATGATGGCCGTCTCGGCGGAGCCTTCGCTTTCGATGTCCCACTTGGACGGGAATTCACCCACCTGCTCGCCCGCGAAGTCATCCTCGAAGAGGATCACGCTTCCCCGCACGAAGTCGCTCTTCACGTTCTGGGCCTGGGCCGCAGGGGCGGCCTCGGTCGCGGGCGCCGTCGCTGCCGGGGCGGCTTCTTCCTTCTTGTCCTTGTTTTTGTCCTTGTTTTTGTCCTTCTTGCCCACTTCGCCGTTCAGGATGTCGTTGACGCCCTTCTCGACTTTGTTGCCGATGTTGTTCTCGGCGGCGTTCTTGGCCCGTTCTTTCATGCGCTCCAGAAAACTCTGCGCAGAGACCGGCGCGCTGGCGAGCGCGATCATGGCCATCAGTAAAACGATCTTTTTCATTTTAGAAAGTGTTTTTATTATGGTTAAATCAAATTCATTCGAGAAGCCTTGAGGACCAGCGCCACGGCGGTGGTGACGTCAAACTTCCGGTGGAGGCGTTTCCGGTACCAAAGGACGGTCTCCGGACTGAGGTGTAGCGTTTCTGCAATGTCATTGGTCGTCTGTCCCAGCGCGAGCTGTTGCAGCACATCCCGCTCGCGCCTGGTCAAGGACACACTGTCGGGCGTTACGAGTTTATCCATTTCAGCATAATTATGTGTATGGCAAACATCGGCAAAAATCCGGTCAAAAAAACCCCATAATCTTGGGGTTTTGGGGGTGGAATGCGCTGATTCCGGGGCAAAAACGGAAGACGGCGCGCATCGCTGCACGCCGTCTCATCAGATTCAGGCTGTCCGGGATCAGAACCCGCCCGGGAAACCGCCACCAGGGAAGCCGCCCGGACCGCCGGGGAATCCGCCACCCGGGAAGCCGCCGCCCATCGGGGCGCCACCCATGGCGTTCTGCTGCATGCGCTGCAGTTCCTGCTCGCGCTTGCGCTGGTCCTTGCGGTAGGCCTTGAACTGGTCCTTGGTCAGGATCGCCTTGATGGCCTTGTCATACTCCTTCTGCGCTTTCTGCATCTGCTGCATGCGCTCCTGCATGTCCGCCATCATGTCCTGCATCTTGCCGAAGAACTCCTGGCGCTCGGCTTCCGTCATGCTGCGGAAGTCCTTCTGCTCGCCCATCGGTTCCGGGCGGAATTCCAGCTTGCCGTCGAACTGCTTGTTGAGCTCGAGCACGGCGGCCTGCTGCTCTTCGGTGAGGCCATATTTCTCGGTCATGTCAGCCGTCTTCTCCTCCGGATTGAGGATCTTCGGCATTTCGGGGAGTTTTCCGGCCCCTTCGGGGGCCTGGGGGGCTTGAGCCGACAGGCTCGCAGCACCGGCCAGCAGGCCGGCAACTGCCAAAAGAAGAATTCTCTTCATCGTACAATCAGAAATTGTAACGCTCCAGAAGCAAAGATAGCAAAAAAAACGCCAAACTTCAACTATTTGCGTTCCGCCCGCAGGATCACCTCCATCTGCGCCGCGTCGGCGAAGACGTAGCGGGGCTGGAGGTCCCGCGCGCCGCGGCCCTTCCAGTCCGCCAGGGCGAAGTCGCAGCCGGCGTCGCGGGCGCACGCGGCATCGTGGGCGGTATCGCCGAAATAGATCACTTCCTCCGGAAGAATCTGCTCTCCAAGCGCTTCAGAGGCCATCTTGATGCAATGCAGCAGCGGCTCCGGGTGCGGCTTGTGGTGGACGGTGTCCTCGCTGCAGACCCGGTAGTCCAGGTACGGGACCATCTCGCGCAGATAATCATCGTAGTCGAATTCCATCCGGTTGCGGGACGTGACCACGCCCGTGGCGATGCCGGTCGCCTTGATGCGGCGCAGCGCCGGCAGCACGCCCGGGAAGGGCTTGATATGGTGCGACAGGCTGATGAAATTCTCCTCCCAGCGCTCCAGGAACTTCTGCCCGTCTTCATAGCCGTACAGGCCCCCCACCTTGCTGCTGGGGATGCCGTAGGCCTTGTAGGCCTCCTCATAGGGGACCTCCTTCCCTACCAGCTCCCGGATGGTCTTGACCAGCGACTCCACCCCGGTCCGTTCCGTGTCGATCAGCGTGCCGTCTATGTCGAACACCGCCAGTTTGTACATCTTTTTCATATGCTTCCTGCAAATTTACGATTTTCCCGCCACCCTCTCGCAAAAAAGATGTACCTTGGTCCTATAAAAAGAACACGATGAAAGAAGTTATCCGTTTCCTGCAGGACCTCTCCGCGCACAACGACAAGATCTGGTTCGAGGCCAACAAGCAGCGCTACCTGGACGCCAAGGCCCGGATCGAGCAGTTTGCCGTCGAGCTCATCACCGCGATCCGCGCGTTCGACGACTCCATCGGGCCCCTCTCCCCGAAGGACTGCACCTGGCGCATCTACCGCGACGTCCGTTTCAGCAAGGACAAACGCCCGTACAAGACGCAGATGGGCGTCTACGTCGCACCCGGCGGCAAGAAGTCCAACTACAACGGCTACTACTTCCAGGTCGGCGCCAGGGATGCCGGCCACATGGTCGCCGTCGGCAACTACTTCTGCCCGCCGCAGGTCCTGAAGATCCTCCGCGAAGACATCATGCTGGGCAAAGGCGACTTCCGCCGCATCCTGTCCCAACTCGACCCGCGGCTGTATCTGGACACCTCCGAGTCGCTCAAGCGCGTCCCGGCCGGCTTCCCCGCCGACGGGCCGGACGCGGAATTCTACAAGCTGAAGAACTATTGCCTGCTCTGGATTCCGGACGACAAGTTCGTGACCGGTCCGCACCTTGTGGAGCGCCTCGCAGACGTCTACAAGACAGCCAAACCCTTTCTCGACTACACCAACCGGGCGATCACCTTCTCCCGCGAAGAGCAGAAAGAATACTTCTCCAGCCTGACAGAATAATGAGACTTCTCCCCCTTATTGCGGCGTTCGCCCTTTCTTTGTCGACTTTTTCCTGCCAGGAACTGTCGTTTGCAGACAAGCATTCTTCCGCTTCGGCAAGGGCTGTCCTCGCTGCCGGCGATTCGCTTCGCGAAGGAAAAACCATGGACCAGGATGCTTGGGAGCGGCTTTTCGAAACAGACGGCTACGCGAAGTATCTCGCGTCGAACCGGAGCGGCGCCCTGCGTGCCATGATCCAGGAGGCCGTCCTGGTGGCGTTCTCGCCGGACCGGCACGCCGAGGCGGACAGCCTGCTGCGCCTGACCCCGGACGTGAACGACTACCAGGCCCTGATGTCCAAAAACTTCTGCGAGCTGGCCGCCAGGCAGGAGGACGCGGTCCGCTTCCTGACGGAAACGGATTTCCCGGCGCTGCTCGACCGGGCGAACCGCCTCGTGAAGGAGCACCTCCCCAGACGGGTGTCTTTCGGGAAGGTCCCCCTGAACGACCTGCATCTGATCTGCACCATTCCCGACGCCAGCGTCCGGGACCACTCTGTGCTGCTGGACCTGAACCTGGCGATGGACATGACGGAGGACGAAATCGTCCGGATGCTCGCGCACGAATTCTTCCACAATTACCGGGAAATGGCCGTCCCGCACTGGCTCACGGATCCGTTCTGGAAGATTTTCAACAGCTTCGAGGACGAAGGATGCGCCGACCTGATCGACAAAGGCGACCACCCGGAGACGATGTACGCCCGGGTAGGCGCTTCATTCGAAGCGCTCTTCCTGGACGAATACCAGAATGCCTCCCGCACGCTTCAGAAGCTGGATTCCCTGCTCGTCATCTATCGGGCAGACCCGGTCGAAGGCAGCTATGCCCCCGTCGACGACCTGCTGCTCTTCAACGGTCATCCGACCGGATACCACATGACCCGCCTGATCCGCGAAGCGGGGCTGGAGGGCGAACTGATCCAGGTCTTCGACCGCCCGGCCTGCTTCGCGGAACTGTACAACAAAGCCGCCGCGTGGAAAAACGCCCGCGGCGGCGATGAATATGTCCTCTCCGAGGAGATGCTGGACTACCTGTACGCTGTAGAAGAATGAGCGAAAAAGAAAAATACGATTTTGCGGGAGCGGGCGACGAACGCGCTGGGCCGGATCGGCCGGGCGCAGAATTCTACAAGCTGAAGAACTATTGCCTGCTGTGGATCCCCGACAGCAAGTTCGTGACCGGTCCGAAAAGAAACGGGCGTTCGCTACTTGCGAGTGCCTTTTTTGTCGCGGATTATCATGAGCTGCGCGATGGCGACCAGGGCCATCGCGGCAAATCCAGTCCAGGCGACGGTGGGATTAAGTGCGTTCTTCGTCACATAATGGACGATCAAGATGACGCCAAAGACGAGCGTCATGACCAATGCGGCATAAAGAAGCCCCTTGTGGGTTTTAAGCGTACTCATAGCGTTTCAGTTTAAATAGAGTCTGGACGAAGATAAGAATTATTTCGGAATTCTAAGCCAAAGAAAATGTGTATATTCGAACTTCGAAATGCAGTTAGATGAAACACCTTCCTTCCTTACTTACTTAGCGTAATTGCCCTGGCCCTGTTCCCGGGATGCCGCCAGTCCTTATGCTCCGGCCAGACAATCCTGCAGCATAATTTTGCGGACACGTTGCATATCACGATCGACAATGGATTAATCACCGTCAGGGAGGGGAAATGACTTGAATATAGCGAAGAATGAGCGAAAAAGAAATATACACTGCGTTGGGCGCTCTGACCAAGGACAAGGAAGCCTGGAAAGAAAACGTACCCTACGTGGCCTCGCTGCTCGACGGGCAGTCCCTGAAGATTACCGCCAAGGCGCTGTGGCTCCTGGGCGAGATGGGATTGCAACATCCGGACGAGATAGCTCCCGCAGTCTCCCGGATCGCTTCGTTTCTCGACGCGCAGGATTCCCTTTTGCGGGAGCGCGCGACGAATGCGCTGGGCCGGATCGGCCGGGCGCGGTTCGAGGCTGTACTGCCCTATTGGGACAAGTTGATGCGCCTGGCGGCGGACGATGCGCCGCAGGTGCGGCTCGCCTTCATCTGGGCGTCCGAGAACATCGCGACCAACACGCCGGAGGCGTATGAATCCTGCATGCCGGTCTACGCCGGATTGCTGCGCGACGAAGACGACAAGGTGCGGATGGAGGCGCCGGAAATGTTCCGGGTAATGGGAAAGAGGCGTCCCGAAACGGTACGCCCCTTTCTTGAAATACTGCAATCACTGGCGGAGAACGACCCCAACCCGGTGGTCCGGATCCACAGCGCCGGCGCCATCCGGATTACTACCGGAAGGATGCAGCAGGCTTCTTGAGAACTTTTTCCGCCAGTCGCATGGCCAGGATGGCGATGGGAATGGTCAGAATCAGCACGACGACCAGCACCGGCACATTGTCGATGATCGCTTTCATCAGCTGGTCGTAGCCGGCAGGCATTTCCTCGACCGCGGCAGCCAGCGAACCTTCCGTATCGGTCCACCAGTGAGCCGTGTAGACGAAGAAGGAGAAAGCGAGCGGCACGAAGCTCCAGCGGACACCCTTGCGGGTATCGTACTTGAAGGCATAGCGGAGGATTTCGGCCAGAGCCGTAAGGATGAGCGTACCGACAATGTAAGCGGTATCGGCCTCGCCGGCAATCAGGAACAGCACGAAGACGAATCCGTTCAGGACCGTAGCCGCACCGAAACCGCGGATCATGCTCGCGGTATTCAGGTACACGAATGCAGTCAGGAGCGGAAGCAATGCGCCGACATAGGCATAAAAAGCAGGATGGATGGCGCCGCTGGCGCCAGCCAGAAGGAAGCAGGCGAGATAGGCTATCGCCATCAGAACGATTTTGAAAACTTTCTTCATATCAACCGGTTTTTAAAAGTTGTACTTCAGTTTTACCCAGACTTCGCTGTTGTGTGCGTACCGGAGGAACATGCCTCCGTCCGCATAGAAATAATCATAGCCCAGGATGGCGTGGATCTGGTCCGTGACCGTCCAGTCGGCGCTCAGGCGGTTGAAAACGCCCTTGTCGCGCACGTCCGCATAAGCAAACGTAGACAGCGTCAGCGCATTGTGCAGCAGCGCCTTGGAGATGCGCAGCGTGGCGAGTGCGGTCGGCGTCCCTTCCTTCTGCCAGGTATAGTTGAACTGGGCCGAAAGGTTCCAGTCCGCGCCGGGATACCAGTCCAGGCCCGCCAGGGCATTGCCCTGGTGGACGCCACCGTCGCTGATATTGTCGGCGATCTCCCCGCGGAAGACGAAGGCCCCGAACGGAATGGAAATGTCGCCGCCGAGCACCGTCAGGCGATGATATCCGATGTGGTCACCCTGCAGCTCCGGCATCTTGGTCCAGGTGCGCAGGGCCATCAGCGAGAAGTCCACGCCGCCCAGGAAGCAGCAGAAGCGCGCGCCGTATTCCATATTCTTCAGCTTCGCCTCCGGCCGGACCTCCGGCGGAAGCATCCCGACCGACCAGGGATTGGCCGGATCGGTCGGCAGCTTGAAGAACTCCGGCACCGGCACGGCGACCGCCTCCAGGCTCCACGCATCGCGCAGATAGCGGACGCGCAGCGCGCCCACGGGCACGCGGATGTCGTCATAGTCCTGCGCCAGGAATTCGCTGTAGTCCATCGGCGAGATCAGGTCCGTGACGCGCAGGCCGTCGGCCACGCCCCACGAGATGATCTGCTTGCCGGCGCGGATGTCCCAATGGGGATTGCCCCAATAGGCATAGGCTTCGCGCAGCTGGAAGCCGGACATGTCCTTGAGCAGGGCGTTGTAGACCAGGTTGGCGGACACGAAAGCGCCGCCGCCGTCCTTCTCGAGCCGGACCTCTCCCCGCACGCGGGTGCGGGAAGACATCCAGTCCGTCGGCGATTCCGTCCGGAAAGCGTGGTACGTGTCCACGAATCCCTTGACGGAAACGTCCAGGCCGTCCTGCGCCGGGAGGGCGATGGCCGGCAGCAGCGCGGCCATCGATCCCAGCAAAACGGTTTTCAGCAAGTTTCTCATAGTCCCTTCTCCAGTTTGGCCACCGTGAACAGGCTCTTGTCCACCTTGATGTCGTACTTGGGCTCCGACACGGTGATCTGCGTGCTGTGGCCGCTCTGGACGTTCTTCATCTCCATCTTCATCACGGTCCAGAAGCCTTCGACCTTCTGCAGGTCGGTCACGGTCATCACGCGATGAAGTTTGCCAAGCTTGTCGTAGAACTCGCAATAGACGCCGGTGTCGCTGTCCTGGCGGATCCAGGTCACCTTGCGGCTGTAGACCTCGTGCGGGTCGTTCGGGACAGACTCCACGACCCAGCATTTGTGCCCGTCGCGCGTCTCTTCGCGCAGCAGCGTGTGCTTGTCTTCGTCCACGCTGCGGCCACCCATGTCGTCATAGGTGAAGTCGGTCCCCATGAAATAGTCGGTCTTCGAAGACGAGCCGCTGATGCGGCGCGTCTTCTTCATCGCCGGCAGGTAGAGCCATTTGTCGTCTTCCTTGCCGGCCTGGTCGTAGTCCCAGGTCAGGAAACCGGTCCCCTTGACGTCGCCCGGATAGGTGAAGAACATGATCTTCTTGGTGTCCTTGCCCTCGTCCATGGCCCAGGAGACCATCTTGCGCTCGCGCTTGTCTCCGTTCTTCTTGACCAGGGTCAGCTGCATCTCGGCATAGCGGGTGTTGCCGTCGGGACGGTCCTTGACGCGCTGGATGATGTCACGCCCCGTCTGGGCGTCCATTTGTGCGGCTGCGCAGAGCATCGCCGCGATCATGAGAATCTTTTTCATCGTACTAAGTCTTTATTGTTCAATACCATACACTTTGAATTTCTTCACCAGCAGCGGGGTGATGAAGAGGTCGGCCAGCAGGGCCGAGAGGATGCCGATGACCGCGAGCACACCGAAGTTGATGCACATGGTGCAGGCCGAGGTGGCGAAGCACGCGAACACGACGGAAGTGATGATGGAGGTCGTGACGATGGCCACGCCCACCACGCGGAAGGTCCGGCGGATGGCGACGGAGTAGTTCTTCTCCCGGTCGAATTCCAGCTTGGAGTGGTTGATGAAGTGGATGGTGTCGTCGACGGCCATACCCAGCATCATCGGAATCAGCGTGGCGGTCATCATGTCCAGCGGAATGCCGGCCCAGCCCATGTAGCCGCCCACGAAGATGGCGGGCATCAGGTTCGGGATCAGGGCGATCAGGCCGACGCGCACGCTCTGGAAGGCCACCATCAGGATGAGCGCGATGATGAGCACGGAGATCAGGAAGGACTGCATCTGGCCGCGGACCAGGTACTGCATCATCGCCGTGTACTGCGGGATGTTGCCGACGGCCGTCACCTTGACGCCCGGGAAGAGTTCCGCGGTCTTCCGGTCGATGTCGGCGAGCTCGCGCTCGACTTCGGCGGAATTGAAGTCGGAAATCTCCACCATCATGCGCAGGCGCTTGTAGTCGTAGTCCATCCAGTATTCCGTCTCGGAACCGCCGGCGTTCTCATAGAGCACCAGCATCTGGGCCACTTCCTCCTCGCTGTCCGGGATGCGGAAATACGCGGGATCGCCGCCGTTGAGCGTCTGGTTCAGGTCCTTGAGGATGTCCAGGATCGAATTGGTCCGCTTGGTCAGCGGATAGCCGGCGATCAGTTCGTCCAGCTGCTCGAGCTTCCGGAGGTTCTCCGGCTGCTTGGCCTCGTCCGCGTTCTCGAACTCCATCACCAGGTCATAGGAATACAGGGCGCCCAGCTCGCTGCGGCCCACTTCCATCACGTCCTTCACATACGGGACGCCCGCGCCCATGGTCCGCTCGATGTCGAACGCCGGCTCGATCTTCCACAGGCCCACGAACAGAGCCACGCACACGGCGACGAAGGTGATCACGACGGGCTTGGAGTACTTGAAGGTGAAGTCGTTGATCTTCTCCACGAAGCGGCTCAGGCGCGTGCCGCCCTCGCCGTCCACGCCCGGCTTGGGTTGCCTGTCCTTACCGAGGGACAGCAGGACCGGCGTGACCAGCAGCGTGGTGAAGAGCACGAAGAAGATGGTCAGGGAGCTCATGGCGCCCACGCACTTCATCGGACGGATCGGGATGATCATGAAGGACATCAGCGACACCACGGTCGTCAGGCCGCAGAACACGACCGACCAGCCGATCTCGCTGACCGTCTCGATGACGGCCTGCTTCCGCTGGCCGTGCATCCGGAGGCGCCTGCCGAAATAGGAGCAGAAGTGGATGTTGTAAGCGACGGACACGGCGAACGCCAGGATGACCGGAATCATCAGCACCGTGCTGTCCACGTACATCTGCGAGAATCCGGCCAGGCCGAAGGTCATCATCACGCCGCCCATCACGGAGAGCAGCGGAGACACGACGCCGCGCAGCGAACGCGTCATCAGGACCATCACCAGGATGCAGATGATGACCGCGAGCATCACAAGCCGGCCCATCTCCTGCCCGATATAGACAGACTTCTGCTGCGACACATACGGCATACCCGTCGCGCGCGGGCGCAGAGACGCATATTTGTCTTTCGTAATGATGCGCGCGACCTCCTCGCCGGTCACGATGTCCGGAGAGACGTTGCTGGTCTCTTTCCATTCATCCTCGGAGGGGAAGGCGCGCAGCTTCAGGAGCGTCCAGGCCAGCTTGCCGTCCTTGGAAACCAGTTTCTTCGCCACCTGCTGCTTGCTGTATGCCAGGGCGCGGACCTGCGCCATCTCCGGCGAGCCGGTCTCGGGAATCACTTCAGGGACGATCTGGACGATCTCCATGCCGTCTTCGGTCCCCAGCATGAATTCCAGGTCCGTCAGCGAAGTGATCTTGTCTGCATAGGAAAGGGAATCGAGCAGTTCGTTGCCCAGCTCGCGCAGGAGCGTCAGGTTCTCCTTCGTGAAGTGGTCGTCGCACTCCGTGAGGACACCGACGAAATAGTCGTTTCCGAAGTTCTCCTTGAACTCGTTGGTCTTCACGAGCATCGGGTCTCCCTCGATGAAGTAGTCATCAAAAGATGTCTGCTGCACCATTTTGGACATCCCGAGGAAAGAAACAAGCAAGATGGCGACAAACAGGCCGAGAGCGGCCCAGCGCCATTTCAGAAGGAAGGTCGCGTACCTTTCAAAGATTTTGTTGATCTTGAGCGATTTCATGTGTGTTTGTATAATTAATAACTAATAACTAACCGTCAAATAGTGAACAATGTTCCATTTTGTTCTATAAAAAAGAACGGCCGCCTCAAAGGCGACCGTCATATCTGCATCATCTTTTTCCATCCTATCAGTTCGAACCGGACATAGTCCGAAAGGACTGCCCGGGTCTCTTCTTCGGGCAGGTCGTGCATCAGTATTTCTTCCAATAAGGTAAACATCCAGACATTGTTCAGGTGGATGAAGAACTCCGACACCTCGAAATCCATCCCCGTATACTTCGCTTTCATCAGCTTGAACCAGTCCAGGACACTGCGGGTGGCCTTCTCGACATAATACTCCTTGAAGCCCTCCAGCGAGGAGCCCTGCGCCTTGAACAACAGCATCTTCAGGGAGTTCCTGTGCCTGCGGATGATTCCCATGTACTCTTCCAGCTCTTCCGCGGCATAACCCTCTTCCCGGATCTTCGCTATATCATATCCCGTCTGGCCATGTCTGTCGGCCAGCAAGTCCTCCAGGGCGTCCGTAGCGGGTTTCAGCAAAACGCGGAACAGATCGTCCTTGGACGGATAATAATGATACAGGTTGCTCAGCGTGACCCCCGACGCAGCGGCAATCTCCCGGGTCGTCGCCCCCTGGAAGCCTTTCTCCAAAAAGAGCTTCCTGGAAACGGCGAGGATCCGTTTGCGCGTATCTGTCTTCAGGGTCTGCATAATCAGGGCGCAAATTTCGGAAGTTTCAGAAAGGAAGTCAATCCCAAGAATTGGTGATTTGCAGCATCCTCCCCTGGAAACGCAAATGCCCCCGGACCGCGTCCAGGGGCATTTTTGGAGGTGCGTAGCGGAATCGAACCACTGTGACAGGTTTTGCAGACCTGCGCCTAGCCACTCGGCCAACGCACCGTTTGGGAATGCAAAGATACGCAAATTTCCCGGACTTGCAAGTCCTGCCCGCCAAAAGACGCGCAGGATTTGTTTTAAGCGGTTTTTCTCCGTAATTTTGAGGCGAAGAACACAATTATTATGAAACGTATCCTCTATCTCCTGCCGGTGCTTCTGCTGGCGTGCTCCTGCGGAGCCAGCCGCCACGGCGGCGTCCGCTCGGAGACCGACCTCGAGACCAATTCCGTCAGCCACGTCGACATGAAGAATGCCGAGACCTATCTCAATATCTACGAATACCTGCGCGGCCGTGTGCCCGGCGTGGAGGTGGTCGGCACGTCCATCCGCATCCGCGGCATCAACACGACCGGCAACACCGACGCGCTCATCATCCTGGACGGCATGGAGACGTCCGACATCAGCGACCTCAGCCCGCTGGACGTCGAGTCGGTGGAGGTCCTGAAGGACTCCGCCGCCGCCATCTACGGCATGCGCGGCGCCAACGGCGTAGTGATCATCAAGACGAAGGGCAGCCACAATGATAAATAACATCATCTTCGATTTCGGCGAAGTCCTCGTCAACTGGGATCCGCGCCGCCTCTATGTCCCCTATTTCGGCGACGCCGCCAAGGCCGACTGGTTCCTGAAAGAGATCTGCCCCTATGAATGGAACGCGCAGTGCGACAGCGGCCGCCTGCTGGCGGAAGTGGCGCAGGAGCGCGTGGACCTCTTTCCCGAATGGGAGAAGGAGATCCGGATGTATTTCGACCGCTGGATCGAGATGATCGGCGGCGAGATCCCCGGCAGCGCGGACGTCGTGCGCGAATTCAAGGAGCGCGGCTACGGCATCTACGGCATCACCAACTGGTCCGCCGAGACCTTCCCGCTCGTGCGGCACCGCTTCCCGGTCTTCGACCTGATGGACGGGATGATCGTGTCGGGCGAGGACCACGTCCTCAAGCCCAACCCCGAGATCTACAACCTCCTGCTGAGCCGCTACGGCCTCAAGGCCGAGGAATGCGTATTCATCGACGACAATCCCCGCAACGCCGCGGGAGCAGAAGCCGTCGGCATCCGGGGACTCGTATTCAAGAACGCCGCGCAGATGCGCGCGGAGTTGGAAAGGTTGCTATCGGAGCATAGCGACGCAGGGGGTTTCGGGGGGAACGCCCCCCGTCATTAATTCGCCGGCTCTGCCGGCGACAGACGGTCATAGCTCAGCTATGACCGTCTCGCAGGCGCGGACCTGCTCACCGACCTTGACGCAGATCTTGGCGTCGAGGGGCACGTACATGTCGATGCGCGAGCCGAACTTGATGATGCCGCACTGCTCGCCCGCCTTGACGGGAAGCCCGTCCTGGGCGTAGCAGACGATGCGCCGGGCGAATCCGCCCGCCAGCTGCTTGAAGAGGATGCTGTGGCCGGACGGCGTGCGCAGTCCGACGCAGGTGTGTTCGTTCTCCTCCGACGCCTTCGGCTTGAAGGCGAGGAAATGCTCGCCGGGATAGTAGCGGTAGTACGTCACTTCCCCGTCGGCCGGCCAGAAATTGGCGTGCACGTCGAAGAAATCCATATACACGGAGATCTGGATGCAGTCGCTCTTGAGGAATTCGGGTTCGAAGACCTTCTCGGCGATCACCACCTTGCCGTCCGCGACGGACACCACGGAGTTGGGGCCGCCGGCGCGGAAACGCCGCGGGACGCGGAAAAAGGCGGTCTGCCAGGCGACAATCAGCAGGATCAGGGCCAACAGCGGCCAGAACACCCAAGAATGGACAAATAAGACAAG